>JADMIO010897339.1_pt1 | contig 57918 bp, 45 predicted proteins | sample 8958161 | NCBI WGS metagenome assembly JADMIO01 (sample SAMN16585339, study PRJNA669376) | soil metagenome | isolation source: Crop rotation soil | place: USA: Cullars Rotation, Alabama | collected 2011
AGGTGAGCCAGTGTGATTACATTTGCGGCCTAACTGTGGCCAGTCCAGTTACGCTGGAGTCACTAGTATTTAGGTGACACTATAGAAGCGGCCGCGACAACTTGTCCACGTGGAATTCTAAGCTTAGGATCCCAATGTGCTGGAAAGGCGAGCGATGAAGCCACTATTTATAGAGATGAGTTCGGCATCCCGCACATATTCGCCCAGACTCTTGAGGCGGCGTCTTTCGCTATCGGGTACGCGCAGGCCGAAGACAGGCTCGAAGAATTGCTTAAAAATTACCGCCGCGCAAATGGCACGATGGCCGAAGTGTTCGGCCCGGAGGCTTATCGCGCAGACCTCATTCAACGGATGTGGCGGCACGCCAGTATAAGCCGCGAGAAGTACAATCAGGTCAGCCCGAAGATGCGCGCCTGCATCGAAGCTTATCAAGACGGCATCAAGCAATTCATGAAAGAACATCCTGAACAGGTTCCCGCCTGGGCGCAGGAGATTCACCCGTGGGATGTCATCGCGCTTGGCCGTTACATCATCTGGGGCTGGCCGCTCGGCGAAGCGAGCGGCGACCTTCAACGCGCAGGCATTCAACCAGACCCCGCCGCTTATCGCGGCTCGAATGAGATGTTGATCGCGCCGAACCGCACGGCGATGGGAGCGCCCATCGCTGTCATTGACCCGCACCTGAGCTGGTACAACGAGTTTCGCTTTTATCAAGTCAGAATCTACGCTGGCGACTACAACGTGTCGGGCGTTTCAATCCTCGGCGTGCCTTTCCCAAGCCTCGGCCACAGCCGCTACTGCTCGGTCGCTATGACGACGGGCGGGCCGGACACTTCCGACATTTACGAAGAAGAACTCAACCCCGCAAACCCGCGCCAGTATCGCTACGACGGCAAGTGGCGCGACATGACGACGAGCAAAGACCGCATCAAGGTTAAAGTCGGCGACCGCGTTGACGAGCGAGAAGTTGAGATCGAATACACTCATCACGGCCCCGTAGTCGCGCACAAAGACGGCAAGGCATACTCGATGGCCATTCCTTACGCGGAAGAGATAGGGCTGACGGATCAGGTTTACGAGATGATGATGGCGCGCAACCTCGAAGAGATGAAGCGTTCGCTCTCGCACCTTCAACTGATGGCGCAAAACATCATGGTCGCGACGACGCAAGGTGACATCTATTACGTTCGCAACGGGCGCGTTCCCATTCGCGCTAAGGGGGTTGATCCGAGCAAGCCCGCGCAGGGGAATACTTCAGCGACTGAGTGGCAGGGACTTCACCCGTTTTCAGACCTCGTTCAAATAACAAACCCGCCGCGGGGGTATATGCACAACTGCAACGTCACACCGTTCGCTATGATGAAAGACAGCCCGCTCACGCCTGAAAAGTACGCGGCGTATCCTTACCTCTACAACGCCTCGCGCACGGCGCCTCGCCACCAGCGGGCCGAGATGATGACGGATTTGCTGGACGGCGCAAGCAAGGTGACTTTAGATCAGGCGATTGATATAGCCTTCAGCCCGCAGGTCTATCACGCCGAAACATGGCAGGCGCGATTGAAACAGGCATGGGAGCAGGCAGCGAAATCTACTGCGGCTCAAACGCCCGCGTCACCCGTATCAATGAAAGCTGCGGGCTCTGATTCATCTCCGTCGCCGGAAGCGACCGAAGTTTACGATTTGATACAGAAGTGGAACAGGCGAAGCGACGCGGATTCGGAAGGAGCGATGGCCTATTACGCATTCAAGAAGAGCCTCGCCCCGGACATCGCAAAACAATATGACCCGCCCTCAAGCATAACCGATGAGCAATTGATTGCTGCGGTAAAGAAAGCGAGCGAGTGGCTGAAAGAAAATTTCGGCTCGATCCGCACGCCCTATGGCAAATACTTCCGCGTAGGCAGGCAGGGGGGCGATAAGACGTGGCCGGTCGGGGGCGGGTCGCTCAATGGCGGCTTGAACAATGTAGGCATGGCTACGCCGCGCGCGATCTCTTTCGCTCCGGTCGGGAAAGAGATGGTAGGCGTAGGCGGGCAGACCTCGACGCAGATTGTGGTGATGACGAACCCGCCGAAATCCTACGCCATCATCCCGCTCGGTGAGAGCGACCACAAAGAGAGCGGCCACTGGGACGATCAGGCGGAAAAACTTTTCAGCAAGAGCAAGGCCGCCCCTTCATACTTTATGGACAAAGGCGAGTTAATGAAGCATGTGACGACGAAGAAAGTCCTGAAGCGCCCCGCCTCGGCTCAGGCGGTGCGTTGAAGCTTTAGCGATGCGCTGAAGCTTTAGCGATGCGCTGAGCCTCGGAATCCGCAGCCCATGTTATAATCGGTCGTGGTAAGACCGGGATGGCCAACTTCACCATACTTGAGCCGATGTCTACTGGCGATGTCATTGATCGCGCAGTCAGGCTCTACCGCCGCAATTTCACTTCGCTGGTCGCAATCGTGGCCGTGCCCACGCTGATCGGGTACATATCGTCGCTGATGTTCTGGTACGGCTATACGAACCTGTTTATGCCGGAGGCGCAGGGCTCGGCTGCGCATGACGACGCGGTGTTAATGCTCGTCCTCGGAGGGATCGGTTACCCCGTCTGGCTGTTCTCGCTGTTGGTGACCGTCTCCGGGCTTTCGCGCGTCGTAGGCGATTACTTGATGATGGGCGAGCCCATCACGTTCCGCAAATGCTTTTCAGCGGTGCGGCGAAAGCTCGGCGACATAATTGTTATGGGCCTGCTGTCGCTTGTGATCCTTTTCGGAATGTACATAGCGTTGGTGATGGTCATTATGGTGCTGATCATAATGATCGGGTTGATCGCAAGCATAATCACGTCGGCTCATCTGCCGCAGTGGGTGGTCACGATAATTATGGCCGTCCTCGTTCTTGTCGCGGTCGCGGCGGCCTTGATGGTTGTTTCGCTGATATTCGCGCGCGTAGTTTTTCTGCCGCAGGTGGTGATGATCGAAGGCCAGTCAGCCGGGGGCGCGATCAATCGCGCTGTGCGGCTCGGCAAAGGTAACTGGTATCGCGTTGGCTCGATAGTCCTTTTCACTTACTTCGTTTCGCTGTCTCTGATGGGCGCGCTGACGCTGCCCGTGCTCGCGGGGCTGTACATGTCGGGGATGATCGGGCAGGGGTTTTTTTCAAGCTCTACGTGGAACGTTTTTTATACGTCGTTCAAAGACGTGTCGGGCCTGTTGTCGCTGCCGATATGGATAGTCTCTTTCACTCTGCTCTACTTCGACAGCCGCGTGCGTAAGGAAGCATACGATATTGAGTTGCTCGCCCGCGAAGTCGCGCCGGGTTTCTACTGGTCTCCGGCCCCCGCGATTACGCAGCCATTCGCCGGGTTCGCGCCGACTCGCGCGTTTGTTCAGACAAGCCCGCTCGGCCTCGGAGGCCCCATTGCTCGCGGCCCTGCTTTGGCGGTCGGCACGCAACGGCTTGATGCTAATACGCAGCCTCAGACTGAGGGCATTGCCGGGTTGGGCGATTTGAATATTCCCGCGCCGCAAGCTCAACCGCAGGCGGGCGCTGCGAGCGCGGATTTGAATCAATCGAAAGGCAATGGCTCCGGCTCCGGCTCGCCAAACATTGCCGCCTTGACCTGCGAGCGGTGCGGCGGCGGGCTCGATGAAAACGCGCGCTTTTGCAGTCATTGCGGGAGCCCTGTCGAGCAGGCTTCAAGTTTGTAGCTTTTAGTTTATAGCTTTCAGTTTACAGCTTCCGGTTTTGATTCCTGCTCAGTAGCTTACTTTACTGACCGGAGCGGCCCTGAAGCCGTATGATTTTTTCGATAAAGTTTCAATGAGAAAACCGCTCTTAATTTCGCTGCCATTATTGCTCCTGCTGGCCGCAGCTTCAGACGCGGCGACGCTTCGCAACTATGAGAACAGGGTCAAGCGCGCGAGCGAGCAGGTTGAGCGCATCAAGATTGACGCGGAGTACAACGAACAGGGCGTTGACGCGATCAAAGGTTTGTTGCCACGTGCGGAAAAGATTGAACACGAAGGCAAAACGGTCAGCGTTGATAACGCATGGCTTTACGCATCGCTCGATTCCTACGCGGCTGAACATGACGCTCAACGAAAACTCGCAAAGCTGAACGAGATCGGCGGCAGGCTGCGCGCCCTGGATGAGCATCTAGTTCGCGCGGATGAGACCTCGATCAACAAGAATGATTCGACGGACGCGCGCAGGAAGATTGACGGCATACTGGATCGCCCGGAGTACCGGAAAAAAGAAGAGAGCCGCATAGGCGCTTTCATCAAGGAAGTCTGGCGCAGGGTCGGCAATTTCTTGAGCGAACTCTACGCGGCATTCATTCGATTGCTTCGCAACATCTTCGGCGCGACAGCAGGGAGTAGCTGGATTTCAAAGCTCATCGTAATCGCCGCTCTTGTCGCGGGCGCGATTGCCGTAGCGCGCGGGCTCAGGCGAGTCAGGCCGCGCAAGAAGCGCGGGCGCAAGCGTACCGTGCTTGGCGAAGAGATAGAGGCAGGGACTTCGCCGCGCGACCTGGCCGATGCCGCGAGGGCTGCTGCGCGAGCGGGCGATTTTCGCGCAGCGATTCGCAAGCTCTATATCTCTTTGCTGTACGATCTGGCTGAGCGCAACGTGATTGAACTCGACGACAGCTTTACGAACCGCGAATACCTATCGAGCCTTTCGCGCTTCAACTCTCTGATTCCTCCCATGCAATATCTGACGGATCGTTTCGATTATTACTGGTACGGCATGCTGCCCTCGTCTGAAGAAGAATTCTCCGCCTGCCTCGCGCGTTACGAAGAGGCCATAGAACGCGCGCAGGGCCTGAGCCCGCAGCCAGCGCATTAGGGCCGAGCGCGGGCGATAAGGATGCTTGCGGCAGCGATAATCAGAGCGATTCGATTCCACTGCCGGTCGAGCCATCCCGTTTGCGCCCCGGAGTTACAGCCAAGTGATTGCAGGAATGGACTTTCCTTGACACTTTAAAATCGCGGGTGATAAACTTTTACTGCTTGGGGGTGCCAGGTTTCGACGGGGGACTCCGAGGCGTTGAATGCATACCGCGGCCCATGCCCCGCGTTATCAAGCTTGGAAAACATAATCGCGAATAGCGAACTTGCTTTAGCCGCTTAATGCGGCTACGTCTCAGTTGAGATCGCCTGTGTTTCAGCCGGAGACGTCACTTTAGCAGGCTGCCCCAAAGGACCCGTGCTCAGGGGTCTGGAGGGAAAGACCAATCTGGGCTAGCCTGCCGTGATGCTTAGTTGCTTCCACTGTCGCGGCGGGCGAAACAAAAGGAAGCAGCTATGTATGTAGAGTTCACCGCTGAAGGCTCTCGGACGAGAGTTCGATTCTCTCCACCTCCACTGATAATTGTGAACAGTAATTTTGCGATACCGGATGTGGCGAACGTTGCCGGAACCTCCCGGCGATCAGTTCGCCTATCTTTTTTGGATCAAGAGACCAACAGATGAATGACCCTCGCACAGCCGAAACAACGGCTATAAGACTGGCCGAACTCTCGCACGAAATTGACGAGCTTGAAACGAGCCGCGCGTCGCTGCTCAAGCGAGTTGACATGCTGCGCGCGAGCCTGGTGGCCGCAGGCAATCGGACGACATCCATGCGCGCGAGCGTTGACCTGCTGTGCGAGCATATAACTAATATCGTGACGGCCATGACCGAGCTTCGCGCGCTGGAAGAAGAGATGCGCGAAATCGGGCAAGGACTCGACGGCGGCGCGGACGACGCCCTGAAGATGTCTTTCGAGTCCGATAGCCTGACCGATACGCTAGACGAGGCTGAAGAAGAGTTGGAGCGGTTATCGTCAATCCTTATAGACGGCAAAGGCCGTCAATCACGAGGACACTGAATTCGATTTTCATGGCGCAGGATTCGCTACGCGCGCGGCGATTTTGGATTTTAGATTCAGAGTAAACCGCTGATTCTCAAGCTCCCAATCTGAAATCCAAAATCGCGCATGGCGCAGCGAATCCTGCGCCATGAAAATCCAAAATCGAATGCCTGAGATTCCAGACAATAGAGACGCGCCGATAGGCATATTTGATTCCGGGGTCGGCGGCCTCACGGTCTTTCGCGCAATCGAGAGGCGGCTCCCGAATGAGAGCCTGATTTATCTGGGCGATACGGCGCGCGTCCCTTATGGCACTCGCTCGCTTGCGACAGTCGAGCGGTACGCGCTTGAAGACGCGGCCTTCATTTACTCGAAGAACGTCAAAGCAATTGTCATCGCCTGCAACACCATCTCTGCTCTTGCGGCCAACCGCCTCATGCAGGAATTCGCACTGCCCGTCATCGGCGTAATCAGGCCCGGCGCGCGGCGCGCAATCGAGATGACTCGAAGCGGGTATGTCGGGGTGATCGCGACCGAAGGCACGATAGCGAGCGGGGCCTACGAGCGGGCGATGCTCTCCATGCGCAGCGGGCTTGAGATAATCTCGCGGGCCTGCCCGCTGTTTGTGCCGCTTGCCGAAGAAGGCTGGGTGGATCATCCTGTTACGCGGCAGGTCGCCGAAGAGTACCTGGCCGAGATACGGGCAAGTCGCGTGGACACTCTGGTGCTCGGCTGCACGCACTACCCTATACTTCGGCCTGTCATCGAGGATGTGATCGGCGACCGTATAACTTTCATTGACTCAGCCGAAGCAGTCGCCGACGAGGTCGCGCTCCTGCTCGAACGCGAGGGGCTTCTGCGCGCATCAAGTGAGCCGCGCATCGAAGAATTTTATGTGACAGATTCCGCCGCCCGATTTCGTCGCGTCGCGGAGTTATTTTTAGGACGACCGCTCGAATCAATCGAGTCCGTAGAATTGGGGAATATTTGATGGGCTATAAGAGATCGCCCCGCGCGTTGGATCAGTTGAGAGAGGTTAGAATTACGCCGGGCTATACAAAATATGCAGAAGGCTCAGTATTGATCGAGATGGGCGAAACGCGCGTCATCTGCACGGCGTCCGTGGACGAGCGCGTGCCGATGTTCAAGCGCGGGCGCGGCGAAGGCTGGGTCACCGCCGAGTACTCCATGCTGCCGCGCGCGACCGAGAGCCGCACGCAGCGCGAGACGGGCCGCAACCCTTTGTCCGGGCGCACGCAGGAAATTCAGAGGTTGATAGGTCGCTCGCTGCGCGCGGTCGTGCAGGGGAACCGCCTCGGAGAGCGAACTATTTACCTGGACTGCGATGTGATTCAGGCCGATGGCGGGACGCGCACGGCGTCCATCACAGGGGCCTTCGTGGCGATGGTGCTTGCGCTCCGCAAGCTCTATAACGATGGCAAGCTCGCCGCGCCGCTCCCCGTCACAGATTACGTGGCAGCCGTTTCGGTCGGGATCATAGACGGGCAACCCATGCTTGACCTTGATTACACGGAAGACTCGCGCGCCGACGTTGACATGAACATAGTCCGCACGGGCGCAGGTCATTATATAGAAATTCAGGGGACAGCAGAATCCAAGCCTTTCACAAAAGAGCAGATGGATTTGATGACCGAGCTTGCCAGCCGAGGCATCGAGCAGCTAATCGAGCGGCAGCGCGCGTTGCTGGGCGCTCTGAGGTAGCTGTGATAGAATTGACTGAGAATTTTTAAAGCGCCCGGCTTATTAAGAAGCATATGGAGGTAGTATGAACCGCAAAGGTCTGTTGTTGATGACCGCGCTTCTAGTGTGCGCGATACCTGTTTTCGCCCCCGCGCAATCGGGTCAGGAATACGAAGACCCATCGGGTAAATTCAAGCTCGTTCTCTACGGAGATTGGAAGGCCGTTTCTTACAACGATGCGGTTGGCCGCCAGAAGACCGAATTCGTTTACAGAGACAGGAGCGAGGGGCTGCTCAAGATTTCAAGAGAGGCGCTCAATGGCTCGCTCGCCGACCGAGCCCGCCAGGAGGAAGAGAACTTGAGAACCTACCGCGTGGGCTTTGAGCGCGCCGCGAGCGAAGCCTTCGGCGGAGGGGCATCGAGCGGGATAAGACTGTCGTTCTACAGCACGGAGAATGGACGCCAGGCGGCAAGCACTTTTTATTTCCTTCAGGACAAAAATTCGGTCTACGTGTTGCGCTTCACCGGAAAGCGCGGCTCGCTCGACACAAACCGCAACATCACGGACCAGATAGCCCGCAGCTTCCAGCCGCTTACGAAAGAGTAGGCGGGACAGGCGGCAAAACGCGCCCTGCATTCTTCGCTCGTCTTAAAATAAAAGATCGTTCGCCTTGACTTGCGCGGCATGCCGTAGAGCATGCCGCTTGCTGCCCGCCGCCTATTATGCTTTGACTTGCATCACAGGCTCAGCAGGAGATAAGCTCATCTTCGGGTAAGGGCCACGCCTGTTACCACTCGCACCCTTCACCTGACTCATAATCTTGCGAATCATCATCGAAAGGAGACCCATCCTATGAAGGTCTATGGCACCAAGGAGATTAGAAATATTGGTATTGTAGGTCACGGCCACGCGGGTAAGACTTCTCTCGTCGCAGCTATGCTGTTTGACACGGGAGCCACCACCCGCCTTGGCCGTGTTGACGAAGGCACAACCGTTACAGATTATGACGAAGATGAGATTGTAAGAAAACTTACTATTCATAGCTCGCTTGCTTACTGCGAATGGAATCAAACGAAGATCAACATAATTGACACGCCCGGTTTTGCCGCATTCATACTCGATGCGAAAGCATCTCTCGTCGCGTGCAACGCGGCCCTGGTGGCGGTTGATGCCGTAAACGGCGTCGAAGTGCAGACGGAAAAGGGATGGAGCTACGCGGAGGAGTTAGACCTGCCGCGATTGCTTGTCGTAACCAAGATGGACCGCGAGCGCGCGGACTTTGATCAGGCTGTAGCGGGGATTACTGAATCTTTTGGCCGCGCGGCGGTCCCGCTTCAACTGCCAATCGGCAGCGAGACCAGCTTTCAAGGCGTCATAGACCTCGTCCATATGCGCGCTTACACCTACGAGAAAGATGGGGGCGGCACGCCGACCGAGGGCGATATTTCTGGCGACCTCGCCGGGGCCGCGCAGGCCGCGCGCGAGAAGATCATTGACGTGGTGGCCGAAAGCTCCGAAGAGCTTATGGAAAAATATTTCGCCGACGGCACGCTGAGCGACGAGGACTTGATCCCGGGCATCAAGCAAGCCGTCTGCGAGCGCAGGCTTTTCCCCATCCTGATCGCTTCCGGCACTGCCAACATCGGCATACAGCCGATGCTCAATGCGATAGTCGAGCTTGTGCCCGCGCCCGACGAGCTTGGCCCGGTCAAGGGCCATCCCAGCCCTGACAGCGATGAGGTCATCGAGCGCGAAGTGAAGGATGTCGCGCCGTTTTCGGCCTTCGTTTTTAAGACCATCGCGGACCCATTCGCAGGTCGAATCAATGTTCTCAGGTTATACTCCGGCCCTCTGAAATCGGACTCGACCGCCTACAACATCACCAAGAACACGCAGGAGCGGCTCGGCCCGCTGCACGTAGTTCAGGGCAAGTCGCTCGAAAAAATCACCGAAGCTCATGCGGGCGATATTGTTGCCGTCACGAAGCTCAGGGAGACGACGACGGGCGATACGTTTTGCGACAAGGCCCACCCGATAGCTTATGACCCTGTAAGGTTCCCTACGCCCGCCATCGCCTTCGCCATCGAGCCCAAGTCGCGAAACGACGAAGACAAACTCTCGCAAGCCATCCATAAGATGCTCGAAGAAGACCTCGCGCTCAAGTTCGACCGCGACCCGCAGACGAAAGAGTTCTTGCTGTCGGGCTCAGGCCAGACTCATATCGAAGTCGCCGTCAATAAACTGAAGAAGCGATACGGGGTAGAGGTGGCTCTTCACCCGCCGAAGGTGGCCTACCTTGAAACGTTCAAAGGTCGCGTCGAGATAGTTGGCCGCCACAAAAAGCAGACGGGCGGGCGCGGCCAGTTCGGCGAAGCGACATGCGTATTCGAGGGCCTGCCTCGCGGCGGCGGCTTCGAGTTTGTTGACAAGATTTTCGGCGGGGCCATCCCGCAGCAGTGGCGACCGGCTGTGGAGAAGGGCGTCAAGGACGCCGCCGCGCGCGGGGCCATAGCGGGCTACCCGATGGTTGATTTCAAGGTCGAGTTGATTGACGGCAAATTTCACCCCGTTGATTCTGACGATCTTTCGTTCCAGCTCGCGGGGCGCAAGGGGTTCCGCACGGCGATGGAAAAGGTCAAGCCAGTATTGCTTGAGCCCATAATGAACGTCGAGATAACTGCGCCTCAAGAAGTGTCGGGCGATATACTTGGCGACATCAATTCCCGCCGTGGCCGTGTGCAGGGCATGGACACGAAAGGCAATCAGGGCGTGGTAAAAGCGCAGGTCCCGCTATCGGAGATGCTCTCTTATCAATCAACGCTGAACTCGATAACCGGAGCCCGTGGCTCCTACACTATGGAACTCGATCACTATGACGAAGTGCCTGCTCAGATCGCGCAGAAAATAGTTCAGAAGGCGCAAGAGGAAGGCCGCGTCCGCGTGACGGAAGAAGAGTAATCGCGAGTCGAGAAGTCGAAGGGTCGAAGAGGGAATTGCGCGTTGCCTTTTCGACCCTTCAACTCTCCGGCGAAAGAAATCGAATGCCGGTCTTATTAATATTCATTGATGGCGTTGGCCTCGGCACGCGCGGCGCTCATAATCCTCTCGATGGCCTGGGCTCAGAGTTCTTTTCGATCTTTCAGGGGGAAGATGCGCGCCTCCCTTTCGACGGAAAGATGGCCGTCACCGACGCGCGGCTCGGAGTCGAGGGCTTGCCCCAGAGCGCCACGGGGCAGACGACGATTCTTACGGGCGTGAACGCCTCCGCGCTGATAGGCCGCCACCTTCACGGCTACCCTTCGCCCCGCTTAAAGACCGCGCTTGCCGAGCATTCGATTTATAAGAAGCTAATGGCGCGGGGCAAATCGGTCACTTTTGCTAATGCTTACACTCGAAGTTATTTCGAGTCACCGCCTCGCTTTCTATCCGCCACCACCGTAGCCGCCGTGTCAGCCGGGGTCAATCTGCGGATGATTGAAGACCTCATGGAAGGCCAGGCCGTCAGTCACGATTTCACGAACAGGTTCCTGATCGAAAGAGGTCTTCCGGTGAAAGAATGCGCGCCTGAAGAGGCGGGCGCGAATCTGGCTAGATTGGCAGCGCGGCATGATTTCACCCTTTACGAGCACTTCATAACAGACCGCATAGGGCATGAGCGAAACCGCGAACTCGTCGGCGAGATGACGCGCGAGCATGTATTGAAGCTCACCAAGTTTGTGCGCGCAGTGATTGAGGCGTGCGACCTCACGCGACAGACCGTAATCATCACAAGCGATCATGGAAATATCGAAGACGCTTCGACACGCGGGCACACGCTTAACCCCGTGGCGACGCTTTGCTTCGGACCCCGGAGAGATTTTCTGGCATCGCGCGCGCAATCGCTTATTGACATCACTCCGTCAATCGTTGATGTTTTATAGACTGCGCGCGGGCCTGTTCAACCCTAAGCGACAAAGGCGATGCGGCGGGAGAGTTCATGGCGGCGGTGGCCGGATCGCTTCACTTCTTGTCATTCATCACGACTTAAGGTTCGCACGGAGGCTGCGAACACACGGGCGGGGGATCGCCCCAATTTGGCATCCAGTAACTTTCGGGCTCTTTCTTCAACACCATTCCATAGAACTTCTCGGTAGTCGAGTTATCAGCTACGAACTCTATATCAAGGTGAGCCTCTGCGCGGGAATCTTTGCTGGACCAGATAACTTTGCCGTTTCTGGCAATCTGTAATTCTTCGCCTTCTTCCAGTGTAAAGTGAATGAAGACATTATGCATGATGAGCTTCTTCTTTTTCGCTTTGGCGTTATTGACGGACTGGTATTCCCCGCTCTCCTGTTTTTTGTGCGCTTTGAAATCTCTGGGCTTGACCAGAGCAGGGTAAAACAAACCGGATTCAAATCGTAAGATGCAATCGAACTTCTTGCGATCAATAGGGGGAGGGGGATCGCCGTAGAGGTCTTTCAAGTGAAGCAGCTTCTTTTGAAAGTTCTTCGCGCCTTTCACGCCGTCCCGCTTTGGCTTACCATCGGCCCCGACATGCCGCACTTCGATTTTGCAACTTGCCCCAATATCTACCAGCGCAGGAGCTTTAACATCATTTCCATCAGCACGGATTTTTATGTCCGGTATGGACTTGCTGGATAAGAAAAAGCCAATCTCTGTGGCCTTCGGGGTGTTGTTTTTCGGCATAGTCAAGAAACACCCGCTGTCTAAAATCACTGTTGCTTGTATAGGCATAAGCCCTCCTTAGTTTGCTTGTTTGTCAACAATGTGTGATGGGCCTTCACGCGTTGCTTCCTACAACCATGAACGCGGCCCAATAAAAAGGGTGTTGGTATGAACTGCTGCGCACCATCCTTCGCTGCGCAGCCCTTAGCGCATCTCCCGCGCCGGTGATGTTTCGTTTTCGCTCCCGATGAAAATCAATCATCAATGCGGCGGTCGCCTGCGAGCTTACTGGCCAGAGGCTGGCTATTACGGTCGGAACGCGGCGGGCCAGAAACGGGCGGACGAGGCTTACGATTCCTTCCCCCCTGTAATACTGTCCCAGAGCGCTGTTGCAGGCCGATAGTATTACTAACTTTGTTCTTGGCAAGTTTAACGAGTAGATGTCATTCAGGTAGAGGAGGCTGTCATCTTGAGCGCCGGGAGTGATGGGCGCGGCCTCCTGGTCATAGGGCGTTTGATTCCGGTTCGGGTCGGCGAGCACCAGCGCCGCGAGCAAGGGCGTTTTCTCATTGACCAGGCAGTGCAAAGCCAGGTGAGCTATATCACAATTCGGGAGAGCGGCTCGGACCTTCTGCTTGGTCGCACTGGCCCCGATCAAAATTTCCCGGTTGGCAGGGCCGTAAAGCGCGGCTGATTCTATCGCCTCCTGCTCGGCCTCCGGGATTTCAGCCAGATTATAAAACTTATCGCGGTTAAACATCGGGTTCCCGACGGCCAGTATCTTCTCTTCGGTGTTCGCGCCTTTCCTGCGCGATTCTTCCAGGCACAGCGCAAGCACGGTCGCGGATGGCGCGTAGGTCAGCCGTAAGCTTTCGACAAGGTACTGGTCGGAATCGTCAATCAGGGCCGCGAACGGCACAAGGTTCAGCGCCTTGTCCGGCACTATGCATAATTGCTTACCGTCGTTTATCTTGTTTGCGACCGGGCGAATCAAGTGACCGTAAAGCTTCCGCGCGGCTTCCGATATCTCGACAATCGAAGCCATGTTCTTAATGCCGAAAACATAGTCTTGCGCCAGCCGGTCAAGCTCGCCTGTCGTCACGGGCGACTCGGCCCACTCGAAGCCCGAATGCGTTATAAGGAATATGAACGTGCCTTTGTCCGTGACCGAGTACGTCACGAGCCTGAGATCTTCGGGCAAGGCCGCCTGCACTTGTGCGAGCGCCATCGGCTTTGACGAGGCATTCGAAGGCGAGCCGCCAGGCTCCGGGCTTGATTGATTCGCCTTCGAGTCGGATTTGGGCGCGATGTCGTCAAGCAGAGCCCGCGCGCGCGACCGCTCGGAATAATCGAACGCTTCCTCCCCCTTTGAAAAAGCTTGAATGTTTAAAGCTATTACCCGGTCGAATACATTATGGCTCACGTCAAGAAAATTGCTCCGATCCTTGCGCTCGGAAATCGTGGCGAAGTAATACTCGATGAGCGAAATGGCGCGCTTCAAATCTGCGGCTGCGTGTTCATAATCTCCCGCCTGCGCGTAGACTTCCGCGCGCCCGCGCAGGAGGCTCATCATATATAGAGTATTTTCCTTGACCCCTTTCATAACGCCCTCGGCCTTGTTGTAATTGTCCAGAGCCAGCGCGGTATTGTTTTGAAGGCTTGCTATTTCGGCGGCTCGCATCAGCGCGATAAACTGGATGTCTGAGCCTGTCCCGGCTGATTTGGCCTGGGCAAAGGCGAGTTGCATTTGCTGTTGGGCTTGATCTGTTTGATTCAGTCGCGCGTGCTCGACCGCCACCAATGAAGCGGCGTCCGAAGTTCTGGCGGCATCCGTCGCGCTTTTTTGTTGCGCGAGCCTCTGCTTTTCTTCCGCGAATGCGAGCGCCTGTTTGGAGTAAAGCATTGCCAGCGAGTGGTTATTAATAAGGCGATAAAAATCTGCCGCGAGCAAACAATTAACGGCAAGCTCTCCGAATTGCGGGGCGCTTTCCATCAATAACCTTGTAGATTCGCGAAGCCGCGCCAGCCCCGTCTCAACGTCGCCCAGATGCGTGTAAGCGTGCGCCTTGTACTGAAGGATTTTTGCTTTAAGTGACGGCGCGTTCTTGCAGTAGATCAGAGCCTGATCGCAATACTTCAAACCGAGCGCGTCCTGCGCCATCTTTCCGCCCGCGTTACCGAGATTCGAATATACCTGGGCCTTGCGATAAGACCAGGGATATTTATCAATAATTTTGAGGCAATTCGTCAGCTTGGCGACGGCGGAATGATATTTGCCAGCGATGTAGTGGTCATACGTCGCATCATTTTGGGCAGAAAAGAAATAGAAGAGGTGATTGCCTTCCTGCTCAAACTGCTTTGCTAACTCCTGATACGTAGCTTGGGCCTCTGGCCCGCTAAGATCTTTGCCCGTAACTGACTTTCTCGCTTCCGCCTGGAGATGCCTGTTTATTAGATCCATCTCGCTCTGCAATTTTTCAGGCGGAAGGTCGCGCAGGTAGCTTGCTAAATCAGCGATAGAACTATCTTCGCTCGCCTCGATAAAGTATTGGCCGACCCATTGCAGGTCCGATAGCGCGCGGCCAGCTTCTTCGAGCTTCCCGGCATTTCTTGCTTTCAGGTACTGCAAGGGGTATGTGACGTATGCGTGCTTAAGGACGATTTCCAGATATTGCTTCGCTATACTCTTCGCCCCTTCTATATCGCCACTACCAAGCGCCGCGTCAAATGCCTCGGAGATATCATTTTGTTGCTTCATCGGCTCGATGGGCGCAGACATGGCTTCTTGTCGCTCTCTTGTCTCTCCCAACCAACTGCGGTCGCGCTCGACTTTGATAAGCCGCGTGTAGTCTTCGTTGGCCGCGTCCCTGAGCAGCAATCGTTCATAACACAGCCCGCGATTGAAAAGCGCTTCAGGCATCGCGTCTTTGAATTTGAGCGCGGCGTTGAACTCTTCGAGCGCGTCTTCAAGCTTGCCGCTCTCCATCAGGCACACGCCTATGTCGTTATGCGGCTCCGCGCTTTCAGGCGAGCCCGACACCGCTTTGCGGAACTGTTTGAGTGCGTCCGCATTATTGAGCGTTGACATCAGAAGGTCGCCGTAAGCAAGCTGTGTCTTTGGGTTGTTATCATTTACGGCGTCTTCGATCAGCTCTTCGGCCCGGTTCAGGTCGTATTCGCTTACCCCTGTCCGGTCCTTTTCATTTTTATTTTTATCTTCAATAAAGACGCCTGCTTTGAACCCGCCTGACAGTCTCGGCTCGATCAACCGCCGTTTGCTGAATGCTTTGACCAGCGATTGAGTGCCGCGCTCGGAGGCCGTGGGGCGCAGCAGGAAGAACAACGCCGCGCCCAGCATTAAGATCATCAACGCCAGGGTCAGCATCTTCACCAATCGCCATTCAATGAATACGCCTCGACGCTTCGCTACTGTGACCATCGCATTCTCGGTTGGGCGCGAGCATCCTGAAGGTATAACCGAAATCTCGCGGGCTATGTCTATATCACACATTGCTCGGACAACCAAGCGAAAAAAACATGGCGGCTATTCTATTCACAATAGACAACCACCCTTGCTGGCCCCTGCGGTCGCAGGTTGACACCGGGCGCGCGGGTGAATTACGGTTTTGATCTATTTGCTCCGACGGAACTTGATACGGGACTTGATAATGAATCAAAAAAAACTTAGACCGCTCCCGCCGCTAATCCTGCTTGTCAGCCTGCTTGTGACTTCATTGCCCGCTTCAGGGCTTGCGCAAAGGCAGGCGCAGTCGCGCGCAAACGCGGGGCGCGCGGCTGCGGCTTCGCCCGCAAAGCTCGTCGTTGTGATCATGATTGACCAGTTTCGTTATGATTTTATCGAGCGGTTCTGGGACTTGTTCGGCAACGATGGGTTTCGTCGCCTCGTAAACGACGGCGCATTCTTCACCAACGCCAATTTCGATTACGTGCCGACCGTCACCGCCGCGGGCCACGCCGCAGCGCATACGGGCTCGGTCCCTGCGCTCAACGGCATTAACGGAAACTACGCGGTTGATCGAGAGACGGGAAGGCTTACGGCGCTGGTCGCGGATAAAGACGCCCACTTGGTTACGAACGCGGGCAGGGATGAAAAGGTCATCTCCGCGAGCCCGCGCGCACTGGTCGGCACGACCATCGGGGATCAGATTCGACTCTCTAATAATTTTCAATCTAAGGTCGTCGCCCTGTCTCAAAAAGACCGGGCGGCAATCCTGCCCGGCGGCAAGCGACCGAACGGCGCTTTCTGGTTCAGCAATACAACGGGAAGCTTCGTATCGAGCGATTACTACTTTAAAGAACTGCCCGCATGGGTCAAGCAGTTCAATACGTCATCGCGCCCTGACAAATACTTCGGCGCGAAGTGGGAGCGCGCTTTGCCTGAAGAGGCTTACCGCCGCGCGATGTCCGAGCATCTGCCCGAACAGCAGCGCCCGGTCGGCCAGGATTTCCCTTACACGATCAACGGCGGGGAGGAGAAGCCCGGCCCTAAGTTTTACCAGATGTTTGAATACACCCCCTTCGTGTCGGAGTACCTTGAAAGCTTTGCGAAGTCCGCGATTGAAGGCGAGTCGCTCGGCGCGGACCAATATACGGATTTGCTCGCGATCAGCTTCTCAGCGCCCGACCTTGTCGGTCATTCCTATGGCCCGGACAGCCAGGAGGTCGAAGACATTTACATAAGGCTCGACCGCGTGATTGGCGACCTGCTTAATTACATTGACAGGCGCGTGGGGATGGCAAATACGATCATAGCGATGACGGCGGATCACGGCGTCGCGCCCATCCCCGGGCGCATGGAGGCGCTCGGATTAGACGCGATGGTTATTGACCGAAAGAAGCTCGACGATGCCGTCAATCAGGCTCTCAGAGCCCGTTTCGGGGGAGATAAGTGGGTGGTGGCTTTCGCCAACGAGCAGTTATACCTGAACCGGAAGCTGATGGAAGAGACGAAGGCCGACCCCGCCGAAGTCGAGCGCGTGGCGGGCGAAGCGGCTCTGACGGTCAAAGGGATCGCGAACTATTTCACCCGCACGCAGATCATCGAAGGGCGCATGCCGTCGGGCGCTCTGTCTCGCCGCGTGATGAACGGCTTTTACAGGGCGCGTGCGGGCGATGTATGGATCATCACAAATCCGTACTCATTCGTGTTTGAAGGGATAGCCCTGGCCACGACGCACGGCTCGCCCTACAGGTATGATACTCATGTCCCTGTGATACTGTTCGGCGCGGGCGTGCGCGCGGGCCGTTATTACAACGAGTGCTCGCCTTCAGACATTGCCCCGACTATCGCCGCGATGCTCGGAGTCGAGCCTCCGGCAACCAGCGTAGGCCGCGTGCTGGTCGAGGCAATTGGCAATGGCAGTCAAAGGCAGGATGGCGGTAATCGGTAGCCGGGCGAGCAAGGGAGTTGGTTGATGAAAGGTGATCGGATAAAGGTTTGCTTTCAAGGCCCGGAGGTTCATAAGCGCAAAGCGCGACGCTGCCTCCGGCTCTTGATGGTCGCGCTTTGCGCTTTCGCGATTACGGTTGAAGCCGGGCAGGGCGCGAAGCAGCGCAAGAGAGAAACGAAGCCCCGCCCGCCTGCTGACGCCGCCGCTCAGACGCTCCCGCCGCGCGAAGCGCTCGACAGGGCTCGCTCCGCGTCGTCTCAAGAGGAGCGCATAGCCCTGCTTGAAAAGTTCATAGCTTCAAACGGCGGGTCGCCGCTTGAAAGCGAAGCGCGTGAGTCATTGATGCGCGAGTATGCGCTCAAGGGCGAGCAGCTTCTCAGGGAAGCCAATCCGCAAGGGGCCATGCGCGCCTTCAAGTCTGCTTTCCGGTTTGCGCCGCCCGTCATAAACGACAAGGTTTTCGGCCAGTATATTTTCCCGCTGCCGGTCGCCATGAATGCGTTCGGGTACCGGGCCGAGTCTGCCGATTTGATGCTTTCATTTGAAGGACGCTTCAAAGATGAGCCTAACCGTTTAGTCGAGATAGGATTCTTCTACGTTCAGATTGAAGCGCCGTTTGAAGCCGTGCGCGTGCTTGAGCGCGCGGTCCAGCTTGCGCCGCAGGATCACCGCGCGCATAACAGCCTCGGCACAGCCTACCTGATAAATCTGAGGCTTGATGACGCCGCGGCGGAATTCACGCGAGCCCTTGAGCTTGATGCGAATGACGAATACGCCAATCTCAATCTCGGCAACCTCGCGCGGGCTGCCAGCGATTTCGAGCAGGCGGTCAAATACTATCGCCGCCAGATTGCGATCAAATCAGATGAGGCTGAAGCTCACGGGGGGCTCGCCATCGCGCTCCTTGCGCTGGGCCGCGACGAAGAGGCCGCGCCTGAGATCAAGCGAGCAAGCGAGCTTGCGCCGTCTGATTATCGCTTCCTGACTCAGCTCGCTTATTTCTACACGACTCGAAAAAAGACTATGCTCGCGCGGCCTCTCATCGAGCGGGCGCTGAAAATCGAGCCGCGTTATGGGTGGGCGTTCATAACAAAGGCCAACATAGACCTGCTCGATGGCAGATTCGGCGATGCGCTCTCGACCCTCATCAGCGCGCAGGCTCATGCGGGATTTGCGACGCTCAGCTTCGAGCTGGTCAAAGCTCTCATGGCGCTCGACGGTTACGACCAGGCCATCGAAGTGATGAATAAATCTTTTGCAGTGAATGAAGATGGCGAGTTTGAAGCTATGCTCGGCGGCGCGATAAAAGCACGGTCGCCGAGGCTCGATATGCTGTTTGATCGCGAGCGGCAGGCCGCGCTGTTTCTAAACGAACATCCGACGACTTCCATGCAGTACCGGCTTGCCGAAGCTCTTGGTAAGATTGATTACTATTCAAGGCAGGCGATGTCGGCGCGGAAGCAGAATCAACCCGCCCCGCCTCGCCGCCGCGCGCAGTCGAAATCCGCAGGGGCCAGCAGCGCAGCCGAACAAAATGAGTTGAAAGGCGTGACCCGACCGCGTAGGGCGCGCGAAGCCTCGACGCCTTCGAGCATGGAACTTTCGGCGGGCAGCGACGCGGGCTTGCCGGGCATGAAAGAAATGCTGCGCGCGATTACCACCTTTACTACACTTGATGACGGGCGCCAGCCGTTTCGCATGATATGGGTCTCGCGCAGGCTGACCGATAGCGGCATCGCGCTTGACGCGGCGGAACAACTCGCGCGCAGGGCAATCGAGATGGGAGAATCTGCGACCGAGCCCGCAGGGTCAATGCGCGACGCCCCTTTGCTTGATCGCGAAGGCCGCCGCGCGGTTTTTATGGGCCGCGCCTATGACGCGCTCGGCTGGGTGCAGTTGAAGAAAGGCGATGCGCAGGGCGCTGTCGAGAGCCTGTCAAAGTCCGTTCAGCTTTACATCCCAAGCGCCGAGCGGAAAAACGCTCTCTGGCATCTCGCCGTCGCCACGCAAGAGGCTGGCAACGAGCGGCGCGCGCTTGATCTCTACATCGCGAGCTATGACCCCAGCCTTCCCGCATCATCCGTCCGCCGCGCGCAAATCGAGTCGCTCTATAAAAGGCTGAACGGCTCGCTTGCCGGGCTCGATGATAAGCTCAGGCAGCAATGAAAAGGGAGATGATCGGCTCTCTCGTCATTGATAAGCCGGAACGGATGACATCGCATGACGTTGTGGCGCGAGTTCGACGCGCCGCAGGACTGCGCCGCGTAGGCCATGCGGGCACGCTTGATCCTTTTGCCACAGGCGTGCTTGTCGTATGCCTCGGTCGCGCCACCCGGCTCATGCAATTCCTCGTCGGGCTCGATAAAGAGTACATCGCTACCGTAAGACTCGGCTATGCGACAGACACGCAGGACCTGACCGGCAAACAGATCACGCCCCTTCAATCATCAAAGAATGTGAGCATCAATTCTGTAAAGAGCGTGCTTGAGGAGTTCCGAGGCCCGCAGTCGCAAATGCCGCCCATGTTTTCAGCAAAGAAGATTGATGGCGAGCGATTGTACCGCGCGGCGCGCGAAGGTCGAACGGTTGAGCGCAAAGCCGCGCCGATTACCGTTTACTCGATTGGTCTCGAAGACGCGCCCGGTGCGAACGAAGACGGGACGTGTGATTTTAAGATTCGATTGCTGTGCTCGTCCGGCACTTATGTAAGGACGCTCGCCCACGACATTGGCGCGAGGCTCGGCGTAGGCGCGCACCTTTCGGCGTTGCGTCGCACGGCGGTAGGACACTTCGACCTTGAGCGCGCTTTGACTTTGGATGAGGTAGAGCGGAAGGGGCGCGAGGGTGAGATCGAAGCTGCGTTGATGAGCCCTGCTGACACGCTCGGTCATCTGCCGCTTGCGCGGCTCAATCAATCCGAAGCCCTTCGCGTAGTGAATGGAAGAGAAATTCAGGTGCGCGGCGAAGGGCTTGAAACGAGCAAGGCGGGTCAAATGCCCGTGCGTTTGGTGGATGAAAGGGGCGCGCTGATTGCGGTCGGAGACTACGATTGCGCAAGTGATATTGTGAAGCCTCGTGTGGTTATAATCGCTGAAATCTGAGTAAATCCGCGCTTGCAGCGTGTGCTATAATGCTCCCAGAACGACAAAGGGCACGTGATAGATCATTGAAATAGTACTTGTTAGACGAGATGCTTCGCTTTGAGTTATGGAGGTAGAGCGCGCGTCTAGTCGAGCCAGGAATGGCCGGGCCATTCGTTCCGGCTGATATGAGATTGAGGTGTCGTCCTGACTCTCGCAGATAATGAGCCTCTGGAGCCGTTGAAATTTGCTCCCGCGCAGGAACGGCTTCGCATTTTAATAAGCGATTTCTACGCGGACGCTAAAGGCGTCTGTTGATTGATGCGCCGATTCGGAGGTAAGAAATGGGAGAGAATAAATTTAACATAAGCGACCTGCTTGAGACTCATCGCCGCGAGCGCGAGATGCTTGCCTGGGAAGGCACTTTCCGAGATTACTTCGAGCTTATTATGCAGAATCCGAGCGTGTCGAAACTATCGCACGCACGGATATGCGACATGATAAAAGCTGCCGGTGTCGAGAAGATAAACGAAGGCTCGCGCGACGAGATCGTGCGATACAACTTCTTCAGCGATGAATTATTCGGAATCGAAGGGCCTATTTCAAAAATAGTTGAATACTTCAAATCGGCGGGCCAGCGCCTTGAAGTCCGCAAGCGAATTCTGCTTTTGATGGGGCCGGTCGGCGGCGGCAAATCAACCATCGTCACTATGCTTAAGCGCGGCCTTGAGCGGTGGTCACGCACCGAAAACGGCGCGGTCTACGCGATCAAAGATTGCCCCATGCACGAAGAGCCGCTGCACCTGATCCCGCTTGAGCTTCGCGCGGAAATCGAGCGACATTACGGCATATACATCGAAGGCGAGCTTTGCCCGCAATGCCGTTACAACCTTGAGCATGTTTATCGCGGGCGGCACGAAGACGTGCTAGTCCACCGCATAATCTTTTCAGAAAAAGATCGAATCGGCATAGGCACGTTCGCGCCCTCTGATCCCAAATCGCAGGACATAACCGAACTGACAGGCTCCATTGACCTGTCAACCATAGGCGAGGTCGGGGTCGAATCCGACCCGCGCGCTTACCGCTTCGACGGCGAGTTGAACATCGCCAATCGCGGCCTGATGGAATTCGTCGAGATGTTGAAGGTTGACGAGAAATTCCTTTACAGCCTGTTGACTTTAAGCCAGGAGCAAAACATCAAGACGGGCCGCTTCGCGCTCATCTACGCCGACGAGGCGATCATCTCGCACACGAACGAGAACGAATACAGCGCGTTCGTTTCCAACCGCAAGAGCGAAGCGCTGCAAGACCGCATAATCATGATCCGCGTGCCTTATAACCTGAAGGCTTCGCAGGAAGAGCGAATCTACGACAAGCTGCTCAAGCAGTCCGAGGCGCTGCGCGCCATCCACATCGCGCCGAACACTTTGAAGGTCGCGGCCATGTTCGCCGTGATGACGCGGCTCGAAGAACCGAAGAAGGCGAGCATTGACATCATCAAGAAGATGAAGCTCTATGACGGGGAGGACGTGGAGGGCTTCAAATCGAAAGACGTGCGCGAGCTTCAAGACGATACGGTGCGAGAGGGCATGGACGGCATCAGCCCGCGTTACATCATCAACCGCCTGTCGGGCGCGCTCGTGCGCGACAACATCACCTGCATCAACCCGATTGACGCGCTCAGGGCGATCAAAGACGGATTCGAGCAGCACACGGGAATTTCAAGCGAGCAGCGTGACCGATACCTGAACCTGATTGCGGTCGCGCGGCGCGAGTACGACGACATATCAAAGAACGACGTGCAGCGCGCCTTCGTCTACTCGTTTGAAGAGATGGCAAAGGGGATGTGCGATAACTACCTCGATAACGTCGAGGCGTACTGCAACAAGGAGAAGCTGAAGGACCCGATAACGGAAGAGGAGCTTGAGCCCGACGAGAAGCTCATGCGCTCGATTGAAGAGCAGATCGGCATAAGCGAGAATGCCAAGAACACTTTCCGCCAGGAGATTCTCATAAGGATTTCGAGCCACGCGCGCAAGGGCAAGCCGTTCGAGTACCGCTCGCACGAAAGATTGAAGGAAGCGATTGAGAAGAAGATTTTCTCGGACCTCAAAGATGTGGTGAAGATTACCACATCGGCCAAGACGCCTGACGCGGACCAGCTCCGCCGCATAAACGAGGTGATAGACCGCCTTGTGGCAGAGCATGGCTACTGCACAGTATGCGCCAACGAGTTGCTCACTTATGTCGGCACGCTGCTGTCGCGCTAGAGGCGCGGGCGCGCAAGTGAAAAACTACGGCTACGCCCGCACAGACCTGACGGATGTGCGGGCGTCATTTTAGGAAGGTCGTATGTCAGTTCAACGAAACGATTGGTCGTTGCAGCGCAAGGGCCAGATAGATCAGGAGCGGCACAAAGAGCGCGTGCGCGAGGCGATAAAGAAAAACCTCGGCTCCATCGTGTCTAACGAGTCCATAATCCTTTCCGACGGGAAGCGAATCGTCAAAGTGCCAATCCGCTCGCTAGACGAGTATAAATTCCGCTACGACTACCGGAAGAAGAAACACGTCGGGACGGGCGACGGCAACACGAAAGTCGGCGACGTGATCGCCCGCGAAGGCCAGCAGGGGCAGGGGCAAGGCCAGGGGCAGGGCGGCGACCAGCCGGGGCAGGAATACTACGAGGCTGAAGTTGATATAGACGAGATTGCGAAGCTCATCTTTGAAGACCTGCACTTGCCTTACCTTGAAGACAAGGCGAAGCAGGCGGTCCAGTCAAAGACTACGAAGTTCACAGAGATTCGCCGCTCAGGCATACTGTCAAATCTGGACAAGCGCCGCAGCATAATCGAAAACATCAAACGAACGGCCCGCGAATCAGGCAAGGCCGGGATGAGTCGTTTCAAGAAAGAAGACCTCAGATATAAGACCTGGGAAGAACAGGTCAAGTACGAATCGAACGCCGTCGTCATGGCGATGATGGACGTTTCGGGCAGCATGGGGGAGTTCAAAAAGTACATAGCCCGATCTTTTTACTTCTGGATGGTCCGGTTTCTTAAAACGAAATACGACCAGGTGAAGATCGTATTCATCAGCCATCACACGGAAGCGAAGGAAGTGACCGAAGAACAGTTCTTCACTCAGGGCGAATCGGGCGGCACGGTCGTTTCGTCGGCCTACAAGCTGGCGATAGATATAATCGCCGAGCGATTCCCCGCGAGGGATTGGAACATATACCCCTTCCACTTTTCTGACGGTGATAATTATTACTCGGACAACGATGAGGCCGTCAGGCTCGCCGACGAGCTGATCTCGACTTGCAACCTGTTCGGCTATGGCGAGATCGGGGAAGAGGGCGCGTCAAGCTATCGCCGCTCGTCGGGCGCGTTGCTTTCGATCTTTAACGACAGGCTCAAAAATCAGGAGCGCTTCGTCGGGGTGCGGATAGACGACAAGGAAGACGTGTACCCCGCGCTTAAAGAATTCTTCGGCAAGCGCGGCGAACCGTAATTATTACTTCAAAACTTAGGAACCTCATGATTGACAGGGAAGTCAGAGAACTCGAAGAGGCGATAGAGCAAATCTGGGAAATCGCTACGGTGAAATTCGGGCTAGACCCTTTCCCCGTGCGGTTCGAGATCGTCCCGGCCTCCGTGATGTACGAGGTCGGCTCTTACGCGCTGCCGGGCCGTTATTCGCACTGGACTTTCGGGAAAGCCTATCACCGGATGAAGATGATGTACGACTTCGGGCTGTCGAAAATTTATGAGGTGGTCATCAACTCGAACCCCTCTTACGCTTTCCTGCTTGAGACAAACTCGCCGATACAAAACAAGATGGTCATCGCGCACGTGCTCGGCCACGTTGACTTCTTCAAGAACAACGCCTACTTCTCGAAGACCAATCGCAGGATGGTGGACGAGGCGGCGATCCACTCGCGCCGAATGTCTGAGTACGAATTCAAGCATGGCCGCAAGGTCGTAGAAGAATTCCTCGACGCGGTCTTATCAATCGAAGAGCATGTTGACCCGAACTTCTTTATCAAGAAAGAGGCGCGCGACAAGAATAAAGGAAACCCCGAAGAGAATAAGCGCCGCCGGGAAGGGCGCTACGACGACCTTTTCTCTGCGGACGAGAAGGGCTTTCAGGAGGCCGGTGATAAAGACGGCGACGATGAATCAAAGAGCCGCTCGCAACTGAGAGTGCCGGAAAAAGACCTGGTCTATTTCATAATGAAGAACTCGCCCGCGCTCGAAGAGTGGCAGCGCGATGTGATGGCGATGCTGCACGAAGAGATGGAATATTTCATACCTCAGATGCAGACCAAGATCATGAACGAAGGATGGGCCTGCGCCACCGGCGAATCGCTCGTGCTTACGGAGCGTGGCTTTGTGCGTTTCGATGAATTATATGATGCAGGGGAAAAGATACGCGTAGCCAGCGGCGGCGAGGCGCGTTTATCCCCGATCACTTGTTTTCACAAGGAAGAAAAAGTCCCTACGCTCCGCATTCGCACACGTCGCGGGCTGACAATTGAAGGCGCGCTCAAGCACCGCGTGTTGATGAGAGACGGCAACTGGGCATATCTGAAGGATACGAAAGTAGGGGACCGGGTACTTATTGATTGCAGGACGAATGTTTGGCCTGAGAAGAAACAACCTCTGAGCTTTATCCCCTCCCGACCGAGCCCTACTATCGCCGATGTTGCTGCGCTGGCAGGCGTGTCTTACTTCACTGTTCTGAGGCATCTGAAAGGCCGTCGGACGGTTCGCGCGGAGAAAATCGCCGTCGCGCTCAGCACCACCAATTATAGGCCAGGACGCGCTGGCAGGATACTGCCGACGCGAAATTACCTGCGAACGCCGGTCGCGATGAATGAGGAACTGGCGGCGATTCTGGGCTACTTCGTCGGCGACGGCAATCGAAGCAAATCGGGCGTTTGCTTTACCAGCGGTGATTACGATTACGCGCAGGCTCTCGCGGGGCAAGTTGAGGCAGCTTTAGGACTTCAAGCATCCGTGAAATGGGACGCTACCGAAGAAGGTGGCCGCTGGCGCATAATAATTCATTCCCGCGAACTGCTGACGCTGCTCGAATCAATCGGGATTGATCTTAAAGACAAAGCCCCGCAGAAAAAAATTCCTGCCTCGATCCTGCAATCTCCGAAAAGCGTGATGTCGGCCTTTTTGCGAGGGTACTTTGACGCCGACGCTTACGCGGGAAAAGAAGGGATTCGGCTCTCCTCTTCAAGCAAAGAATTGATTCGCGCGGTGCAGATCGTTTTACTTAACTACGGCATTCTATCAACTCAAAGGCCGCATCAAGACGGCTGCGCACAGCTTGAGATTACCGGCGCATCAGCCGCCCGCTTCCTCGAAGAAATCGGCTTCGGCCTCGAACGCAAGCAACACGCTTTACGCGTGTACGTTGAAAGCCATCGGTGGTTCAAAAGGGAAGACCTGACGGATGAAATCGTTTCGATTGAAGAGGGCTGCGCGGATGTTTTCGATGTCACGGTTGACCATAGACATGCTTACATTGCCAATGGCTTTGTCAACCACAATTCGATATGGCATTCGCGCATCATGCGCGAGATGGACTTCCCCACGAATGATCATCTGGAATTCGCCGAGCTGCACGCGGGCGTCGTTTCGCCGCATAAGGGCCAGCTTAACCCCTACTACTTAGGCTACAAGATACTTGAGGACATCGAAAAACGCTGGGACAACCCGACCATAGAAGAGCGCGAGAAATTCGGGCGCAAGGGCGGCGAGGGGCGAGAGAAGCTGTTTGAAGTTCGCGAGGTTGATAACGACACCTCCTTCTTGCGCAATTACCTGACCGAAGAACTCTGCGAAGAACTGGACCTCTACGTTTATCAACTCGTGGACGAGGAAGAGTGGACCGTCACGGAAAAAAAATGGGAGCGGGTGCGTGACCAGCTTGTAGCTAACATGACTAACTTCGGCTTCCCGTATATCGAAGTCGTGGACGGCGATTACGACCGCAACCGCGAGCTATACTTGATGCACAAGTACGAAGGCGTCGAGCTTGACATGAAATATGCGCGGAAAACGCTTGAGTACGTTTACAAGCTCTGGGGCCGCGACGTTCACCTGGAAACTGTCTCTGACGAAGAGCCTCTCGTCATGCACTATGACGGCAACGAGCACGACGAAGACTGAGCGAGTCGCCCGCAGAGCTTGAATTTCAACCCCGCCGCAGTTAAATTCGAGTCTGGTTAAATCAGAAACTCAGGATCGCAAATCATTAACCCCGAGGCGGAATAGAATGCTCAATCGAAAGCTGCTAATCACTCTTCTTGTCATCGGTCTGTCTTCGCCCTTCGCCTTCGCGCCCGCGACTTACGCCTGGGGCGAGGAGGGCCATCGTTACGTGAACGGCGTCGCGGCCCAACACCTGCCGGAAGACATGCCTGCGTTTTTCAAGAACGCTGCCGCGCGTTTGACTTTCCTTGGCCCAGAGCCCGACCGCTGGCGCGACACCAAGGAACTTTACAAGGCTCTGAGCGAGGTCAATGGGCCGGACCACTTCATTGACATTGATAGGCCTGAAAACTTCGACGCGCTGCCCGGTGATCGTTACCTGTACGCGGACTGGCTGCGCGCGCAGGGAAAAGACCCGAAAGACATAGGCTTTCTCCCCTACTCGATTCTCGAAGGTTATGAAAAGGTTCAGGTGCTGTTCAGATTGTGGCGAGACCCGCAGCACTCAGCCGAGCGCGATCAGATCGAGCAGAACATAATTTATTACGCGGGAGTGCTTGGGCATTACGTGGCCGACGCGGCGCAGCCGCTGCACACGACGATTCATTATAACGGGTGGAACACAAGCTCTAACCCTGAATTTTACACGCGTGAGCCCTTGCACGGGCGGTTTGAAAGCGAGTATGTGAAGGCGAGGGTCAAGCCCGAAGATTTCACCGGCCTCGTCAAGACCGCGTGGAAATTAGAGGACCCGTTCGCGGGCGTAATGAAATATTTGCTCGATTCCAACAGCCATGTGAATGAGCTTTACGCCATGGAGAAGACTGCGCGGTGGGACGCCAGCAACGCCAACCCGGATTCTAAAAAATTCGTGACCGCTCGCCTGGCGGCGGGCTCGCAGATGCTTGCCAATCTCTGGTACACGGCATGGCTTGGTTCGGCGAGCGAGCGGCAGGCCCCGCGCTAAAGGCCCGATAGTCTTATGATGAGGCTCGCCTCGTAATAAGATTTTTCTGGCGCTAAAAAAAATGGCAAGGTGTCGCGCCTCCTTCGTTCAATCAGTGGCGGAGGCTCTCAAGCCAGAGCACGGGCTGGAACGTTAACGGTTTTTACTTGAGTAGCCTCCGCAGTATAACTCCTTCCTGAATTCTTCAGCCCTTTAACAATAGAGCTGACTCTGACAAGCTTGACTCAAAACAACCCTGCAATTATTCTGCTGCCTGCTGAAGGCTCTGTTGAAATTTGCTGCGCGGCTCGCATGCCGTGGATGCGCGACATTACCCATTGATGGAACCCTGATGAAAAGATTAATCGCAACCGTTTTCCTGCTGGCAATTGCGACGCTCAATGCCAGCGCCGCCAACAACTCTTATAAGGAGGCGGCGATTGAAGCGGCCCGCTGGGTCAGGTCTTGCGCTGTTAAGACTGAGCAGGGTAAAGCGTGGCCCTCGGACCCGCAAGACCCGAAATCAATCAACGCGACGCTATACGCAGGAACGCCCGGAGTAATTCTGTTTTTCCTTGAGGCGTACCATTCCACGGCAGATAAAACTTACCTCGAAGACGCGCGCGCGGGGGCAGATCAGTTGGCGTCCGCTCTTTCAAACGAGAAAGAGTCAGGGCTTTACGAAGGCATTGCTGGCATCGGCTTCGCGCTCGCAGAAACTTTCAAAGCGACCGGAGAGGCAAAGTATCGCGAGGGCGCGCTGCGGTGCGCGCACGTTCTGCGCGACCGCGCCGCGAAAGCGGGCAGAGGAGTTGAGTGGAATGATTCAACAGACATCATCGGCGGCGGCGCAGGCATCGGGCTCTTTTTGATGTATGCCGCGCGAGAATTAAAGGAGCCTTCGCTGCTGGAACTAGCAATTCTGGACGCGCGGCATTTAATCGAGCTTGCGACCCCCGAAGCCAATGGCTTGAAATGGGCGATGAGCCCTTCATTCAAACGGTTAATGCCGAACTTCTCGCATGGCACTGCCGGCATCGCTTACTTCATGGCGACTCTTTATCAAGAGACGAAAGAGACGGAATTTCTTGCCGCAGCCCGCGCGGGCGCGAAGTACTTGCAGTCGGTCGCGAAGACAGAAGGCGACGCATGCCTGATTTTTCATAACGAGCCGGATGGCAAAGACCTATATTACCTCGGCTGGTGTCACGGCCCCGTCGGAACGGCGCGATTGTTTTACCGCCTTTATCAAGTTACGGGCGACAGGGTATGGATGGATTGGGTGAAAAGGTCCGCGCGAGCCGTCATGCAAAGCGGCATCCCTGAAAAACAAACGCCGGGCTTCTGGAATAATGTGAGCCAGTGTTGCGGGTCGGCAGGAGTGGTCGAGTTTTTCTTGAGCCTTTACCAAGTGACTCATGAAATCGAGCACTTGAATTTCGCAAAGCGAGTGACCGCGAATTTGCTTCAACGGGCTACGCGCGATACGAGCGGGCTGAGATGGGTTCAAGCCGAGCATCGCGTGAAGCCTGACTTGCTCATCGCGCAGACGGGCTATATGCAGGGGGCTTCCGGCATTGGGATGATGCTGTTGCGACTCGACGATTTTGAAAGAGATAAGAAGCCAGCGATTCGATTCCCCGACTCGCCATTCTAAAAATGCCTCGTGCGTTATCTCTTACGCGCGCACCTCTAACCCCAGGCGACTTGATTCTAGATCAGCGCGAAGGCTAGACTTTTCATTCTATGACAGAGTGCATGGCTGAGATAGCAATCGTAGGCGCGGGACCGGCAGGTGCGCACCTGGCTTCCCGGCTTGCGGATGCGGGGCGCGAAGTCGTCTTGTTCGACGGCAAAGGCGCATGGGAGAAGCCTTGCGGCGGCGGCGTTCCGACGCGCGCCATACGTGAATTCGCTTTCCTTCTGGAAAACACCAACTACCCGCGAAAACTTGTGAGTCGCATTACAATGATCTCGCCCGTGGGACGCCGCGTGTCGTTAACCGTGGACGATCCGTTCGCCATCTACTCTCGCAGGGTGCTCAACGGGTTGGTGCTTGATCGCGCTATAGAAGCCGGAGCCCTGTTCGTGCGCGCCGCAGTCTCGGATTTTTCTTATGACGGGTCGGGCTGGGACATAACTACGGGAGATGGCCGAAGGTGGCGCGCGAAATTCCTGGTCGGCGCTGATGGCGCTGCCAGCTTCGCGCGCCGCCGCCTCGTAGGCATTTTCCCCAGGCAAGACCTCGCGCTCGCATTCGGCTACAACGTCGCGGTTGAGAATGGCGCGCCGACTGAACCGGCTTTGAAAGATAAGAGAGCAGAATCCAAGCCTTCGATGGACGAAGTGACCGTGCAATTCCCGAAGAATTTCACAGGATACCTCTGGGCTTTCCCTCGACCCGGCGCGATGAATTTCGGCGTTGCGTCGAAGCTCGGCGAGAAGACTTCAGATCAATTGCGCGCCCTGCTTTCCGGCTTTGTGTCCGACTATTTCGGCGGGCGCATGCCTGACTCGTCGCGAGCCAGCTTTTTCGGCGCGAAGATACCAACGCTTGATTTGAAAAGCTGGAAGGGGCTGCGAACGAGCGGCGAGGGTTGGGCGCTGATTGGCGACGCAGCCGGATTCGCCGACCCCATCACGGGCGAAGGCATCTACTATGCTTTCAAATCGGCGGACCTTCTTGCCGAAGCCTTGATCGCGACGTTGGGCGATAAACCGCATGCTCCCGCAGATGATGAAAGTTTTGGCGGAGGAGCTTCAACTATTGGCTCACCTGCGCTCTATAGCAGGGCGGCGAAGCGATATGACGCGCTGTGGCGCGATGCGTTCGGTAAAGAGTTGGAGCATGCTTCCTACAGGCTGCCGCAGTTTTATCATGGTCGCTTCATCGGCCATATTTTTACTGACGCTATGATCATGCTCGCGCGACACCATAGGGGAGTGCGGACGATACTTGGACGCGCGCTTACCGGCGAGCAGAGCTACGTCACTCTTAAACGAGACTTGATGCGCCGCGCTTTTCAGGTTATCTAGCGCAGATTTCAAGCGCCTGCGGCGGCTCGCAGGAAACGCAAAGGCGCGTTCGGAAAGATCGCGCGCGGTCGCTTCAATTTGCGAACTCAAGCTAAACTGATAAACTCGATGTTCTCATTATTATCAATGCAGAGTTGACGGATTGCTCTATCGCGAAAGGAAACGCTCACGGCAGATGGCAAAGAGCCGCTCACCACTTGTAATCATCTTCATAACGATCTTCATTGACCTTGTCGGCTTCGGCATAGTTATCCCTGTCCTCCCGCTCTACGCGAAGCAGTACAACGCTTCTGAAGCGGTCGTCGGCCTGATGCTTGCTTCGTACTCGGCGATGCAATTCATCTTCGCGCCCATACTGGGGCGACTCTCCGACAGGGTGGGCCGCAGGCCCGTATTGCTCGTCAGCTTAATCGGAACTTCGGTCGGCTTCCTGCTGATGGGGTTCGCGCACAAGCTGCCGGGCGGGTTTTCGCTTTTCGGGCTCGCGCCTACTATCATCTGGCTTTTCAGCGCGCGGATCATAGACGGAATAAGCGGGGGCAATATTTCAACCGCCCAGGCCTACATCGCAGACGTGACCCCGCCGGAACAACGCTCGAAAGGCATGGGCTTGATCGGCGCGGCTTTCGGGCTGGGCTTCATTTTCGGCCCCGCAATCGGCGGGCTGATGAGCCACTTCTCGGCTGAAGCGCCTTTCTTCTTTGCCGCCGCGCTCGCCGCCGCCAACGCAACGGCGCTTTATTTCCTCTTGCCCGAAAGCCTGAAAGCAGAGCATCGCAACGAAGCAAGGCGGCGAGTCACGATCTCGCAGATACTTGAAGAGTCTGGAAGCTGGCAGTTGAAGGCCGTGATGGGGACTTACTTTTTTGCCACAGTCGCCTTCGCGATGTTGACCGCGACCTATGCGTTGTTTGCGAATCATCGTTTTCATTTCGACGTGACGCATACGGGCTATATGTTCACTTACCTGGGGGTGTTAGGCGCAATCATTCAAGGCGGCCTGCTCGGACGGCTCGTAAAAGTATTCGGCGAAAAGACGCTCGCCGTAATGGGCACTCTTGTGTTTGCGGCGGCGCTCTTCCTGCTGCCCTTGAGCGCAAGCCTGTTGATGCTGATGCTAACAAGCACAGGGATCGCAATCGGAAATAGCTTTGTAACGCCGACGCTAAACGGCCTGGCATCGAAAAGTGTGAGCCCGCTTTATCAGGGCCGCGTGCTTGGCGTGATGGCTTCGGTCGCGAGCCTCGCGCGAATAATCGGCCCGGTGCTCGGAGGCTGGCTCTTGAGCCGGGACGCGAACCAGGACTCGCTCTACGGCAGAACGCCTTATTGGGTCAGCGGCGTGATTATGGTCATCGCGCTTGTCCTCGCTTTCACTTTGCACGCGAGGAGCGGGGCAGAGACGAGCGACGGGGTTCGCCTGGAAGAGCAAAGAAGAGAGGGTGTCTAAGCTGCTGATTGCGACGCGCGCTTACCGACCGCTTGAAAGCGGCGTTCGGTTTCTGCGACTGAGGATGAGTGATTATGACTCTTTACCACATTAACGTTTGGATTCATCTTGTGATGGCAGCCGTATGGGTCGGCGGGCTCATCTACACGGCGGCGGTCGTCGTGCCTTTTGCGGTCAGCCACGAAGTCAGCGAGCGGCAACGAATACTTCGCGGGCTTGCTCGAAGGTTTCGCTGGATCGGGTGGGGGTCAATCGTAGTATTGATGCTGACAGGGATCGGAAACCTCGTGTTGCGCTACTCGCCCATAAGCGTCGGTCAAATCTTCAACGGCGATGTTTTCGACCCGAATAAAGTGGAGCCGCTGATAGCGATCTGGCTGCCGTGGAAGCTTATGCTTGTTGCGGTGATGATCGCCCTGATGTTGTTTCACGACATCACGAGCATACGCGCCGCGAAGAGATACGAAGGCTCGCCCGACGCAGCCCCCGGCAATCGCGCGGGCTCAAGCGCGGCGGCCCTCGCGACTCTTATAGCAATCGCCATCCTTTACGTCTCAGTGCGCCTGGTTCGAGGATGATTTTTTTCTTTGCCTCACGGCTTCAAACAGCACCACGCCGGCGGCGACCGAAACGTTCAGCGAAGTGATTTTCCCCATCATAGGGATCGAGACAACCATATCGCAACGCTCGCGCACGAGCCTGCGCAGGCCGTGCCCTTCTCCCCCAAAGACCAGCGCAACCGCGCCCGCGTAGTCGTATTCGGTGTAATTCATCTCACCGGATTGTTCCAGCCCTATGACCCACACGTTTCGCTTCTTTAATTGCTCGATGAATGATGCGAGATTCGTCGCGCGGGCGATGGGCAGATACTCGGTCGCCCCGGCTGAAGTCTTCGTCACCACTTCTGTGATGTGCGCGGCTCTGCGCTCAGGAATGACGACGGCGGACGCCCCGCCGCATTCTGCCGTCCGAATTATAGCGCCCAGGTTATGCGGGTCTTCGACGCCATCCAGCAGCACGAGTATTGTTTCGGGCGTGATCCGGTCAAGAAGCTCCGTCTCGTCCATGTAATTGGCAGCCGCGCCTATGGCTAACACGCCTTGATGATTCGCGTTGTTCGTTAGCCTGTCTAACGCGGCGCGAGGCTCTCGGCGCACGGGGACGCCTGCGCGCCGCGCCGCCTCGATTATCTCTCGAAGCCTTTCGTACCGCGACCCTTCGGCTATCACTACCCGCTCGATTGATCGCGCCCCGGACCTTAAAGCTTCCAGCACGGGCGATACGCCATAGATACTCACCATACATTCACTTTTAATCTATCGCTCGCCTAAACTCAACCCTGCCGTTGCGCAGCAAAGAGCCGTCATCTGTCGCTTGAAACAGGCGGCGCTCCTGAGATTGACCCGCCGATTTTACTGTTCTAAAAGGAATATCATGTTAGCAGGGCATGGCACGACGTTCGCTCTTGAACCTCGTTGTTATCATTAATGCTTTGGGAGAACTAATCGGTTGTCGTCGAACGCATTCGCAAAAAACAGAATACAGCCCTGGCAGCTAGTCTTGTGCGCGGGAGTCTGCTGCTATCTTGCGCTGGCTGTTATGACCAATACAATTCGGCCTTACCACTGGTTTCTGATCGCAGCAATCCCGGCGTCATTGCTGTCAGCCGAGCGAGGGCGGCAATTCTTTCTCGACTGGGCTCCGTTGATTGCTTTCTGGCTCGCGTATGATCGCCTGCGATTGCTTCAACCGCTGCTGCTTGATCGCGTATCGGTAAAGCTGCCTTTCGCGCTTGAGCGGTGGGCCTTTGGATGGATCGCAGGAAATGAAGTGCCCGCTCATGCCGCGCGCGCCTGGCTGCATGCGAACAGCGACGGCGTTCTGGGCTCGGCCATCTCGTTGTCATCCCAGCTAATTTACTTCTCGCACATTTTCGCCGTGCCTTTATTCTTAATCTGGATGTGGGTTCGCGGCAGGTCGAGCGCGAAGCACCGCGAGCGATTCATTCGTCACATGCTCGCGTTCTCTGTGATGAGCTTCGCGGCAATCGTCATCTACGTCTTGCTCCCAGTCGCCCCGCCCTGGTGGGTGAGTCTATACGGAATGGCGCAGCCGACCGAGGAACTTGTAGCGCAAACAAGAATCAGCGCGGCGATGGATGGCGCGCTCATACAGGGGATGATTAAGAACGCCGCGCAATGGTTCGCCGCCGTCCCCTCGCTGCACGGCGCATACCCGGCGCTTTTGGCCCTGCTGGCCCTCCGAGACCGAAGCCGCAAAGTAGTCGCGCTGATAATAGTCTATGGCGCGGCGATGTGGGCTGCGACAGTGATCCTCAATCAACACTACATCATTGACCTGATAGCCGGAGCCGTGATCGCCTTTGCCGCGTGGCTCATCGCGCCTCGGATCAGATACCCTCGCGCCGACTCAATCGTCGGCCCTACGCGCTCGGTTTAAGCAGCTTTAAGCAACAAGGGGGAGGCCGCGATGAGGTTCGTTATTCTGTTTGTTGATGATCTCTAATAATCGCTCAAGCGCAGCAACCGATGATATAGCCGCCTCGCGCGCTTGCGAATCATTGTTCTGTTCGTACAACTCTGCGAGCGCGCGAAGAAACTCAATCTCTCTCGATAGATTTTGCAAAACTGATTTCATACTCACCTTATTAGAAGCCTGTCTGTCAATCGAAGATGCTTCATGGCGGTAAACAGTTCCCGCCAGACTGACCGCAGACCGCGTCAGTATTCACCTCTTCCTTAAAATAAATACTTCTTGCAACGATGTTTCATCTGTGATACATTGCTTTCTTGAAAGGAGTTTAAAGATGGCAAGCTTCAATAAGATCATCATTGTGGGGTATTTAGGGCGAGACCCGGAATTGCGGTACACGCCGCAGGGCACACCTGTATGCGATTTCTCGGTGGCGACGACGGAGCGCCGCAAAGATAAGTCGGGTGAGATGCAGGAAGTTACTACGTGGTTTCGCGTCAGCCTTTTTGGGCGGCAGGCTGAAGTCGCCAGCCAGTATCTAACAAAAGGGCGGCAGGTTTACGTGGAAGGGCAGCTTTCTCAGCGTGAATATACGGATAAAGACGGCAATGCTCGCATAAGCCTGGATGTTCGCGGGTCTGAGATACAGTTCCTCACGCCTGCGTCTGAAAGCGAGCAGCCTCAGACCGTTGCGGCGAAGGCTTCGGCATCGGGTGACTCTCGCAGGTCGCAGGTTGCGCGTCAGAAGTCGAGCCCGGTTGAAGACGAGATACCGTTTTAAACGACGTTCGACTCGCGCTCGGTTGCCCCGTGCGAGAAGCGGTCAAAGGCGAAAGGAGTGATGTCGAAATCAACCGGCTCGCCTCGGACTATGATGTCGGCCAGGATTCGCCCGGCTGCTGGCGAGTGCTGGAAGCCATGACCGCTGAAACCAGTTATCATGAAGAAGCCTTCCGTGCCGTTTGCCGGGCCGATGATGGGCATCGCATCCGGCGTGACTTCGTAAAGCCCGGCCCATGCGTGCGCGATTCCTGCTTCTCTGAGGCCGGGCATTCGCTTCACTGCCACGCGCGTTACTTTTTCAAGAAAGTCCCAGCTTACGGTCGTGTCGTAGCCGGGCTGTTCGTCCGGGTCAGACATGCCGAATAAAATCCCCGCGCCTTCTCGATGAAAGTAAAACGTGGTCGCAAAATCTATGACCATTATTCGTGACGCTGGCATTGAGAGTCTTGCTTCGCTTGAAACCTGCCCAATCTCTTTCGCCGTCACCGAAGGTATGGGCTCGGTTATAAATATGTGGCGTCGGTAGGGAAGCACAGGCACATCAATGCCAGCCATCTCACCTATGATTCGAGCAAAAGGCCCGGCTGCGTTGACGACTGCGCGTGTTGAAATCGTCCCGCCATCTGTTTCTACTTCAGACACGCGCCCGCTTTGGGTCTTTATGGCAGTTACCTCTGTCTCGCGGCAGATTTCCACTCCCAGAGATTGCGCGGCCTTTGCGAACCCCATAGTCACGCCGTTCGGATCGGCTATCCCATCTCGCGCGCAGAACGTAGCGCCTATAACTCCTTCGACCTCAAGGCCGGGTGCAAGCCGCTCTGCTTCGACAGGCGTAAGCACCTCGACCTTGATCCCAAGTCTTAACTGCATCTCGACGTTGCGCCTGAACAAGTCGAAGTCTTTCTGATCCGACAACAGGAAGAGGTAGCCGTCCTGATGGAAATCAATCTCGTAGCCGATCACTTCTTTGAAATTCTCAAACAGTTGTATGGACTCGATGGAGAGCCTTACATTCGCCTCGCTCGAAAATTGATGCCGCACGCCGCCTGCGTTTCGTCCGGTCGAACCCATGCCGAGCATAGGCTCTCGCTCGACCAGAATGATGTCACTTATGCCGTTGCGCGCAAGATGATAAGCCGCGCTCGTGCCCATGCATCCGCCGCCGATTATCACAATGTCTGCGGTCTTCTTCACGCAGGCTGCCCCCTTCGCTGCCCGTCAAGCTTACAAGAACGGCTGACAAGGCAAAAGCGAATATGGAGGCTTTGCAGCTATCCCTTTCTCGTCGCAGTTCATTTCACCGGAGTGATATGAATTACTTTTTCGCGCGGGTGACTACGATCTTGCCTGCCATATCCTTGCCCCCCGCCTCTCCATGAAACGAGCAGTGATAAGGGTACGAACCGGGCTTATCAAAAGTATGCTCGAATCGGCTGCCATCGGTGAGCGTGTCTGATTTGAACGAGCCGTCGTCTGCTTCAACTGTATGCCGCCCGCCTTCGTTCACCCATTCGACAGTCGTGCCGACAGGTACGGTCAAAGTCTTAGGCTCAAACTTGAAGCTGCTTACTTTGACAGTGACCTTATCGAAGGCCGCGCGACTTGACGGGGCGGCGCTACGGGCGCGGGCCGGGGTTTTCCCTGTCTTTGATCGCGCCTCCGAAATCGCCCCCATCAACGTCAGAGATGCTACGCTTATCAAGAGCATTATCAGTAATTTTCGCATGGTTTATCTCCTTAAATGCGCGAATAGAGAGTCTGAAATTTCAATCATTTTCACTTCGAGCTTTCAGTGACCGTAATTACTCCGGCCATGTCCTGGCCGTGACTGTCGCCATGAAATTCGCAGTAGTACGGATACACGCCCGGCTTATCGAACTTGTGCTCGAACTTCCCGCCCGCCGTCATCGTGTCAGACTTAAACGACCCGTCATCGGCCTGCACAGTGTGGCGGCCACCCGCATCTGTCCACTCTACCGTAGCGCCCGCAGGTATCGAAATCTCCTTCGGCTCGAACTGAAAGTTCGATATTTTGATAGAGACTTTTTCAACAGTCGCTGGTTCGGTCGGCGCGGTTGCGGCCACAGGCGATTGATCAGCGGGCGCAGGCTTGATGTACCAGAGGTAATACGTGCCGATGCCGATCAGAATAACCACCCACCACAATGCAAGACAGGTTCGCATCCACGGTCTATAACGGTCGAAGCGCAATCGCTTCGGCAATAATTTAGTCGCGGCCACCAGGATTATGTATAAGCCGAGCAGTTCCGCTATAGTGCCGAGCGCCGCGTGCGCGTAGGGCACGAGGTAATACGCCTCTTTCAGCCCGCCCGGTATCTGAGGCTCGACCTGCTTGTGAAAGGACGGGGCCATGATGAGAAAGATCATCAGCAGGTTTAATATCATCACTGACGATTGGCAGTATTTATGCGCGCGAAAGTTTTTCTTGCGCGCCAAAAACATCCCCACCAGAAGCGCGACCCCCATTGCTATTTGCGTTACCAGGTTAAGGTCTGCGCGAAAAGTCGCGCCAGTTCCAAGAAAACCGTTCATTCTTCTGCCCCCGGTGGCTATTCTTTGCGACCTGAAGGACGGGCGCTGATAAAGGAATACGCCTTCAAGCCCTAATTACGCTCGCGACCATCGAATTGGATTGGTGGCTCTGATGGCAGGCGGAGCGCGACGAGAAGTCGGCTTGCTGTAACCTCCGGGCCGGATTTGGCACTGACACACATGGAAAGTTTGTCCGGCGGATAAACTTGCAAATCGAGTTTAGAGGAACTAACCTGAGCGCATGTTCTCAGGAGCCCTCTGAAATGCCCGTGCGCACGACTTCTCTGACAGAGGTGGCCCTTATGACTTTTATCGAAGAGACGATAACGACAGGCGACGGATTGCGCCTTTACTTGCGTAGGCGAGAGGCGGAGTGCGCGCGCGGCGAAGTCTTAATCATTCACGGCTTCGGTGAGCACAGCGGCAGGTATGGGCCGCTCACCGAGCATCTGATTAGCAATTCATACACGGTGACCGCATACGACCATCGCGGGCATGGGTTGTCGGATGGTCTCCCGGGTCACGTCGAGAACTTCAACGAGTACGAAGAAGACCTTCATAAGATGATCTCTTACGTGCGCGGGCGGAGCCGGGTCCGAAGTCTTTACTTGATCGGTCACAGCATGGGAGGGCTGGTCGCGCTGCGCTACGTTGCGAAGAAGGGCAATGACCTTTCGGGAGCGATCATATCTGCGCCGCTGATAGCCGTTGCGGTCCCTGTCCCCGCACATAAGCTGATGATCGCGCGAGTGAGCGCGCGGATGGCCCCGCGAATGAGGCTCGATAACGAGATCAACCCTGCCGCCTTGAGCCGAGACCCGGAAGTCGGGAAGGCTTATGCGGCTGACCCGCTCGTGAATCGGAAGGTGAGCGCGCGCTGGTTCGCGGAAGCGACTCGCGCGATGGAGGAAGTTAAAATGCTCGCGCCGCAGATAACTATACCCGCGCTTGTAATGCATGGCACAGAAGATAAACTCGCGAGCGTTGACGCAACCAGACAACTATTTGACCGGATCGGTTCAAAAGACAAAGAACTGGTCATCTACCCGGGGTTTTACCACGAGCTATTTAACGAGCCTGAAAAGCGAGACCTTTTTGAGAAGGTGACTTCGTGGCTGGAACAAAGGGCGCGTTGAGCATGACTTAAAGCTATGCTCGGCTTGAAGCCATGCCTGGCTTGAAGCCATGCACCGGCAGGCCGGTAAGCGTAATCTGGCATACATATCAAATCCGCTCCGCTTGCTTGATAACGCCCCTGCAACGGAAGGGGCATTATCGAAGAAAATTCTGGTTGAGGTGCGCGCCTACTTACTGCCGAAACGAAAAACTATTCCGACCGAGGCCCGCCCGTTATTTTGTGTCTGCCCGCCAAATCGCATAAACACGTATTCCGCTTGAATCACGCGCAGGGCAATACCTTTGGTCAGGTTCACGTCCAACCCGCCCCCGGCTGCCGCAGCAAAAGCGGTGTCGTTGCCGGAAAAGGAAATGTCCACTATGCCGTTGGATTCTGTTTCCGAATGCAGCCTCGCGCCGCCAAACAGGACGTGAGCGAACGGTGTGATCTTCTCTATCTTGCGATATGAAAAGCGCGGGCCTACGAGAATGGTGTGAATGTTTCTATGCGCATCGAATCTGAATGCAATAGGAGGGAAGCCGGGTTGGACAATCGTTGAGGCTGATGATTGCGAATCGTAGTGCCCGCTGACATCTACTACAATGCCGAACCATTTATTCAAGTTCGCAGCCACGGACGCATCCCAGCCATGCAGATCGTTGTTTAGGGCTCGACCGACCTCAGTGCGCAAATATGAATAGCCTCCGAACACTTCAACATTCGGGGCCTCCTGTGCCATCGTCGCCAGAGGCAATGAAAAAAGTAAGCTTGCAATGAATAATACTCTTCGCATATCTGCTCCTTACAGTTGTTTCGGTCCGGGCACAACTTATGAATGCGTTGCTCAATCTCTCTTGCATTCAACTTTTTTTTGCGCTCGGAGAATGCGAAGCGTAATCATTGTTATAAAGTGATCTCTTTGCCTGCGCGTGAAGTCAGGGCTTTTTCGTAAGCGAGCCTCGCCGTCACGAGGTCTTCAATCGCGTGGCCGCAGGATTTAAACATAGTTATCTCGGCGCCCGACTCGCGGCCTGAAATTTTACCCGCGACAAGCTCGCCGAGACTTCCTTTAATGTGACCTGCCGTGATGGCTCGCTCGGATAGCGGGATCAAAATCTCGCCCGCTTCGCGCCCGGCGGCAGACGCGTCGTCTATGATGACTCGTGAGCGCCGCACGGCCTCAGTATCAAGCTCTCTTGTTGACGGGGTGAAAGCTCCGACCGCATTTATGTGCGTGCCTTTGTTGAGCAGCCTGCCGTCAAAGAGCGGGGCGGTCGCGCTCGTGCAGGTGCATATCAGGTTTGCCCTTTTCGCGGCTTCATCGGGCGAGACCACCGCGCAGTGAATTTTGTGTTTTGCCGAAACCTGCTCGGCGACCGCGAGGGCTTTCTCTTTCGTTCGTGATGTAAGCAAAATCTCTTTAACGTCGCTGACCTCAATCATGGCTTCGATGTGGAATTCGGCCTGCGCGCCCGCGCCGAATACCGCGAGAGTTTTTCTTCCGGGCGCGGCCATCAGGGTCGTGGCCAGCGCAGACGTAGCGGCAGTCCGAATGGCCGTGATGAAACGACCATCCATCAATGCGAGCGGGGCTCCCGTGTCGCCATCCAACAACAGGTATACCGATTGGATGATTTCGAGGTTGCGCTCGGCGTTTCTCTCGAAGACGGAAACTATCTTACTGCCAAGCGAGCTTTGACGCTTGCCCTGCCCCTTCCCGGCAGTGAGCATATGCGCGGGCATCTCAAGCAACACGCCGCTGCGAGCGGGCACGTCGAGCCTGAGTCGTTCCGGCGCTGTCACGTCCCCGCATGCCAGCGCTCGAAATCCCTCTTCAACGGCTTCGATGCAGTCGCGCATCGTTAGCGCGGCGCGCAGGTCTGATTGGCTTAGTATTAACATCGCGGGTTGAACGTGGCAGGGCGGCCTCAAACGGCTCTGATGATTTACGCCGTTGCTCTTTATCCGCTCGGAGGCAAACCGTCAATATACTTCACGAAGATCAGCTCGTTGTGTCTCTCGTTATAAATCAGCTCGTCAATTACCTGAGCGGCGAGCATGATGCCGAACCCGCCGGGGCGAAGCCCTTTTTCCTGCCGCACCTGCATATGACGAAATGGCTGGTCCTCAGGATTAGCGAATGCCGCGTGCTGGATTTGCCTGACATCGAAGCCCTCGCCGGGGTCCTTGATTGAAAACATGATGGCGCGCTTGAGTTTAATATATTTCACTTCGACGCGCTTGTTTATATCAAGCTTGCCGCCGTGCTCAATGGCATTGTTCAACAACTCTCGGAAGACCGAGCCTATGGCCTCGCGCGTCTCTTTGGGCAGGTTCCCTTGAAGCTCGGCCAGGAATTTTTGAATAGGTTCTACGGCGTGCAGGTCGCAGGGCACGCGAAGCTCGATCCAATCCGGCTTTTCTGAAATGACTTCGATCTGGCATTCGGGGTCTCGGCTCATCGCGGAGTTGATCGCTTCAAGCAGCTCGTCCACATGAAAAGGCTTTGATAAAAAGTCGCACGCTTTATTCCGAAAAGCGCTGATGATCGTCTCGTCAGTCTTATGGCCTGTCATCACTATGGCGCGCAACTGAGGCTGCAACAATCGCGCTTGCTCAAGCAATTCGATGCCGTCGAGTCCCGGCATCACAACGTCCGTAAGCAGCAGGTCAATCGGCTCGCTCTTGAGCACTTCAAGAGCCGATAACCCGTCGCCCGCTTCGATGACGTTGTAGCCTTCGTATTCGAGCACGCTGCGGAATACCACCCGGCTATTACTGTCATCGTCGGCTAATAAGACTGTCGTTGCCATAAACTCCTCAGTTAGATTCAGTCTGCAAGGGCTCCGACTCGCATCAGCGGTATCAGAATATGCTCTTTGTCTTAATGGGACTAACGCCTTCGATTCGATTTATGTTCTTGCTTACCAAATCTTTTACCTGATTTCGCTGGCCATCACTCTATTCAATTACAATCATATCACTCTCAGGGCAATAACCGGAGAGCCAAAAGCGCTTTTTAATTGCCCGGCGGGCGCGAACATAACATGAAGCGGAAAGAAGTTTCAACCGCAGCAGTAAGTCGCCCGCCGCCGGTCGCCAAAAAGCAGGCGCGACTTCTACCATCAAACTTGCCGCCGGTTCGTGGCAACTTGAATTCATGTCTGCCAGCTAATAACATCGCTCAAGATGAGCGCCAATGACTTCTCAGCGATCAAAGACACTGCGCCGATACGGAAAGGCGAAGAACTGGACCTCGACTCGCTCGAAAAATATCTCCGCGATCATTTGCATGATTTGATCAGTCGCGACCCGCTTGATGGCGCGCGGATGCGAGTCGAGCAGTTTCCAGGCGGCCACTCGAATCTTACTTACCTTGTTTGTTTCGGCGGGCAGCAATTCGTTTTGCGCCGCCCGCCCTTCGGCCCGGTCGCCCCGACCGCGCACGACATGCCGCGCGAATACAGGCTGCTTTCTGCGATTCATCCTCTGTTTGCGCTGGCCCCCCGGCCCTATCTTCTTTGCGAAGACGCCTCAATCATAGGCGTCCCCTTTTACTTGATGGAGCGAAGGCGCGGGCTTGTCATCAGGCGCGAGATACCTAAAGAGATAGGCGACGACCTCGACCTGCGCCGCCGAGTAAGCCTTGCGATGGTGGACGCGCTCGCTTCTCTTCATTCGGTTGACATCTACTCTTCGGGCCTTGCTAGCATGGGCAAGCCTGTAGGCTTTGTTACACGTCAGGTCAGAGGCTGGACTGATCGCTGGCAACGCTCGAAGACTAGCGAAGTGCCGGAGATTGACCGGGTGATTTCCTGGCTCGCAAACAGGATACCGCCTGAGCCCGACCCCGACGCGGGCCGCCCTGCATCGCTCGTCCACAACGATTTCAAGCTTGATAACGTGATGCTCGACCCGAATGACCCTGCGCGGATCGTTGCCATTCTCGATTGGGAGATGTGCGCCGTAGGCGACCCGCTGATTGATCTCGGCATATTCTTATGCTACTGGGCCAAGAAGGACGACCCCGAAGCGCGGCGCGATTCCATCAGCCCTGTTACGACTGAGCCGGGATGGATGAGCCGCGCGGAGATTACTGACCGCTACGGGGAGAAGACTGGGCGCGACGTATCGGGCATCGCGTTTTATGAAACATTCGCGCTCTTCAAGGTGGCCGTTGTGCTTCAGCAGATTTATTTCCGCTACGTTCGCGGCCAGACGCACGACGAGCGCTTCAAGGATTTTGATCGCAGGGTCGCGGGCCTTGCTCGCGCGGCGCTTGAGCTTGCCGAACGAGCCAACATATAACATTTTCATGGCGGATGATGCGCTACGTGCGCCGCGATTTTGGATTTTGGATTACAAGAAGTTAGACACCTTACGTTATCTGAAATTGAGCATCCGTAATCTAAAATCCAAAATCGGGAAGGGCAGTTGATTGAGTTACATCTATCTGATTCGTCACGCGCAGGCGGGCACTCGCGACAACTATGATGTGCTTTCTGAACTGGGCCAGCAGCAAGCGCGACTCTTAGGCGAGCATCTGGCGTCGCAACGAATAGAACTGTCGGCGGTATATTCGGGCACACTAAAACGTCAGAGGCATACGGCAGAGCTTGCCTGCGAAGCAATCGCGCGCAATGGCCTGACGGTGCCTGATATATTCGCCGACGAGCGGTGGAATGAATTCAGCCTGCTCTCAGTCTACCAAGGCATCATGCGGCGAATGATGGAGGACGATGAGCAGTTCGCGCGCGACGTTCGAGAGATGCAGGAGGCGATTCGCCGCGACCCCCACACCACGTCAGGCGCGACGGGCCGCTGCGATGCTGCTGTGATCAGAGCATGGATGGGTAACCGCTATCCTGATTATGAAGGCGAGTCGTGGGCCGCGTTTCGCGAGCGGATACGATCCTGCCCGGACGCTTTCTCAAGCCACGACCCTGAAAAGACAATAGCGATCTTCACGTCTGCCACGCCGATAGCGATCCTCGCCGGGGCGGCGCTCGGCCTGACGGATGAAAAACTCTTGAGCATACTGGGAGTAATTTACAACACCAGCCTGACAGTGATCAGAGCGCGAAGCGGAGAATTGAGGTTATTCACTTTCAACTCCGCGCCGCACCTCGATTCGTCTGTTCGGACTTTCAGGTAGCGAGCATCAGAGCGGTTTGCGAACGGGCGTATCAGATGTATCGGTTACAGTACCGCGAGCGGGTAGTCTCTCTGCCATACCCCGTAGCTGCCGCTCGCGGTACTGCTCAGTTTACTTAAAAGAGCGGCGGAACAGTTCCGCGATGGCCCTGCGACCGTTCTCTTCCAGTTGGCGAGTGCCGGTCCCCGTAAAGTGCGTGTGGCTGATTACAGGCTCGTCGCCTTCTTTCAATTCAACCCAATCTCTCTGGTCCCACTTAAACCATGCGCCGCGCTGCTGATCGAAAACAAAAAGCGGCTTGTTGCAGAGCTTGGCAAACTCAGCGCCCCACCCGGTCCCGCCCCTGACGGTCTTGTCTTCGATTATTTCGCCTATGACGTAAATCTCCTGCCCTTTGTTGATCTGGTACCAGATGCTTTGAAGAATCTTTCTAAACGTCGGGCTGTCGGAGTAGCGACGATTCATCAAGCGCGAAACGTATTCCAGGCTCACGTCGCCCGCTTGCAGTTCCTCATGATTGAGGCAACGCAATCCGCGCGCGCGCTCAATCTTGTGGCCGTCGAACGTAAAGTTCACCTCTTCTATTCCGAACTCCTCTGCGTTCGCGCCGAAGGCGGCTTCCGTGCCTTGCGCGCCTCCGCTGTAGAGGATGCAGTTTTCTTTCTTAATCATCATCTTCCCTCTTATAAATGAAAAAGGTAGAACCACTCGCGCGAGCAATTCTACCTGCGTAAGTACCGCTAACGGGACTCGAACCCGTACTCTCCGCCTTGAGAGGGCGGCGTGTTAACCACTTACACCATAGCGGCAAGAAATAATTGGCGCATCGTTATGAAATTATCCGAGCGCTTCATCAAAGATCGAGCGAAAGTTTAGTATACACACCGCGCTTGATTATCGCAATCATCAGGAGCGCTGGCGACAGAACCCCCCGCCGTGAATTTCAGTTTTCTATAACGACCTTTCGCCGCAATTATATTAAATCTTCGCTCATTACGGGAATCCAAATTGAAAACATTAAATCCGATTTGCCCTTTTCGACAATGAGTGTTTCAATATCAGATTTTAGGACGCATGATGGCTTTTGAAGTAGTTTGCATGATGTTGCGCTTGTGGTTAAACCATTAAATGTGCGCAGATGAGCCGGGGAAGAGTTAAGTTCCCAGGCCGCGATGATCCGCGCGCTTCAATCAAGCAATCGTGTTCAAGTCAGTGGGAAAATTTCTAGCCGCGCCTGCGTCAGGCAAACGCTCATCGCTTGCTCCTTCGCAAGCGCCCTGTCATCAAATCACGATTGAACCGATCTGCCCTTTCGCGCGCATTTCCCGCATCGGTCTTCCCGCGCGCTTGGCTTTTGACTCCAACACGGGGTTTACCAGAAAATGAGCCAGATCTTTCATCGCAGCACCAATGTAATCTCTCGCCTGACCATCTTCGGCGCGGTGTTCTTCATCGCCCTGCTGTTCTGGCTGATGGCTCAGTTCACGCGGTCAAGCTATAACACGTTCGCCTTCGTCCCGCGCGAGCAACCCGTGCAGTTCAGTCATAAGCATCACGTCGGAGATGACGGCATTGACTGCCGCTACTGCCATACGACTGTCGAAACTTCCGCCTTCGCTGGCATACCGCCGACGAAGACATGCATGAATTGCCACTCGCAGATATGGGCCAACAGCCCTTACCTTGAGCCCGTGCGCGAAAGCTGGCGAACGGGCAAGCCTATCAAGTGGACAAGGGTTCACGACCTGCCCGATTTCGTCTATTTCAATCACAGCATACACGTCAACAAAGGCGTAGGCTGCTCGACCTGTCACGGTCGCGTGGACCTTATGCCGCTGACCTGGCAGGTGGCATCGCTTCAAATGGAATGGTGTCTTGAATGCCATCGCGAGCCTCAGAAATTTATCAGGCCGAAGAAAGAAGTCTTCACTATGGACTGGCCGCCCGCGACGTGGGATCAGGCGGAAGAAGGCCCCAGGCTGCTGAAGGAGAACAATATTCAAAGCGTGGGAGTCCTTACGAGTTGCAGCACGTGTCACAGATAAGAGGCCGGGTGTTGGTCGCCTAGGCCGCCTGAAAAGCTGGCCGAGGCAAAAGGAGAGCGACGAGGAATGAGCGAGCTGGTTCAACTTAAAAGTTTGATCAACGCGAGCGCGAATGCGGTCGAGCTTGAGCCCGAACCTCAGCATTCAGCGGGCGGGCAGTCGTCGGAGCCCCGGCCCGCAGATATTTCTCTCGCTTCGATCCGCACGCGCCTCGGCCAGAAATCGGGCAAGACTTACTGGCGCAGCCTCGAAGAGCTTGCCGAATCGAAAGAGTTTTACCAGTTGCTTCATCGCGAATTTCCTGAGCAAGCCTCAGAGTGGATGGACCCGGTTGGCCGCCGCAAGTTCTTGAAGCTGATGGGCGCGTCGCTCGCTCTTGCGGGGCTCACGGCCTGCACCCGTCAGCCGACGGAAACGATTGCGCCGTATGCCAGACAGCCCGAAGAGATAGTGCTAGGCAAGCCCCTCTTTTATGCGACGGCCATGCCGCTCAGCGGAGTCGCGATTGGGCTGCTGGTCGAAAGCCACGAAGGGCGACCGACGAAGATCGAAGGCAACCCCGATCATCCGGGCAGCCTCGGCGCGACGGACCTGTTTTCGCAAGCCTCAGTCTTGAGCCTCTATGATCCTGATCGCTCTCAAACGCTCACTTATCTGGGCGACATCGTAACGTGGCCCGCTTTTCTCGGCGCGGTCAACGCCGCGACCACTCAACAGCGCGCGGCGGAAGTGCAGGGCGCGGGGCTTCGCATCCTCACTGAAACCGTAACATCGCCTACGCTCGGCCATCAGATTAAAACTTTGCTCGCAGACTTCCCGAAAGCCAAGTGGCATCAGTATGAGCCAGCCGGAATGGACAATGCGCGCGAAGGGGCGCGCGTTGCGCTCGGCCAGTACGCGAGCGTTATTTATCACTTCGATAAGGCCGATGTTATTCTTTCGCTCGATTCTGATTTTCTCTCATGCGGCCCCGGCTCTGTCAGGTACGCTCGCGACTTCGCAAGCAAACGCCGCCTCGAAGAAGGCATGAGCGAAATGAATCGCCTCTATGCCATTGAAAGCTCTTTCACAAACACCGGGGCAGTCGCCGACAACAGGCTGCCCGCGCGTCCGAGCGAAGTGGAATCGCTGACTCGCGCAATCGCCGCGGAGTTAGGCGCGCAGGCGGCGCAGCCAGCATCGTCGGTGAGACCTGAGCATGCGAATTGGGTCAAAGCAGTTGCCAATGATTTGAAGCAGCATCGCGGGTCAAGCATCGTCATCGCGGGCGAGTGCCAGCCCCCCGCCGTTCACGCGCTCGCGCACGCGATGAATCAGGCGCTAGGCAACGCGGGCAGCACAGTAAATTATGCCGATCCGATTGAGGTCAATCCGGTTGATGGCAATGCCTCGCTGCGCGAGCTTGTTCAGGACATGGAAGCGGGCCTTGTTGACACGCTCGTCATAGTCGGCGGTAATCCAGTTTACACGGCCCCTGCGGATTTGGACTTCGCCCGCAGGATGATGGAGAAGGTCAGGCTCCGCATACATCTTAGCCTTTACAAAGACGAGACCTCGGAGATTTGCCAGTGGCACATCCCCGAAGCGCACTACCTGGAATCGTGGAGCGACGCTCGCGCTTATGACGGCACGGTGACGATAGTTCAGCCCTTGATTGCTCCGCTCTACGGCGGAAGGACCGCGCACGAAGTCATCGCGGCATTCAGCGATCAACCCGACCGTAGAAGCTACGACATCGTTCGCGATTACTGGCAGCGGAGGATGGCAGCGGGCGGACAGGAGCCGCCCATCAGGAGCCGCAAACCCATTTCAGCAGGGCAGGGAGCAGCGCAAGGCGTTCCCTCGACTGCGCAAGCCGCCGCCGCTAATCAAGCCGCTATCGCTAACCGGCCCGCTGCTTCTAATCAACCGGCTGCTAACAATCAATCTGCTGCATCTAGCCAACCTGCTGCCGGTCAATCGCAGCCTCCGCTAAAGGATTTCGAGCAATTCTGGCGCAAAGCTTTGCACGATGGCGTGGTCCCGAATACTGCCGCGAAGCCGAAGAGTGTTTCGGTTTCAGGAAGCCTTGCTCCGAGCGCAAATCAACAGCCCGCGTCGGGGCTCGAAATTGTCTTCCGGCCAGACCCGACGATTCACGATGGCAGGTTCGCTAATAATGGATGGTTGCAGGAATTGCCCAAGCCTGTGAGCAAGCTTACATGGGACAACGCGGCAGTCATAAGCCCCGCGACGGCGGCGCAACTCGGAGTCGGTAAGAGGGTGGGCGATCTGGCCGACAACGTGATCGGCAACACGGGCGGCGAGTTCATCGCCGATATGATCAGGCTCGATTATAAAGGCCGCGCTCTTCTGATGCCCGTCTGGATTCAACCGGGCCACCCTGATAACTGCGTCACGGCGCACCTCGGATACGGGCGAACAATCGCAGGTAAAGTTGGAACAGGCACGGGGTTTAATGCTTACTCCGTAAGGACGAGCGACGCGCCGTGGTTCGGCTCTGGATTGCAGATTACAAAGACCGGGGACACTTATTCGCTCGCGGCTTCGCAGCTGACTCACCTGATAGACACGTCGGATTTGAAGGACAGAGAGATCGTTCGCTCAGGCACGCATGAAGAGTATAAAGAGAACCCGCGCCTGTCTGAGGAGACTCACCATGACGAAGCTCAGGGCGCGTCACTGTTCCCGCAGTATGATTACAGCAAAGGGTACGCGTGGAGCATGGCGATTGACCTGAACGCCTGCGTAGGGTGCAGCGCGTGCGTGGTCGCATGCCAGGCTGAAAATAATATCCCGGTCGTCGGCAAAGAGCAGGTGCTGCGCAGCCGCGAGATGCAGTGGCTTCGCGTTGATAGTTATTACAAAGGCGACGAGCGAAATCCCGAAACTTATTTCCAGCCCGTGCCATGCATGCATTGCGAGAACGCGCCGTGCGAAGTCGTCTGCCCTGTGGCCGCAACGGTTCATAGCGCCGAAGGGCTCAACGACATGGTTTACAACCGCTGCGTAGGCACTCGCTACTGCTCGAACAATTGCCCGTACAAGGTTCGCCGTTTCAATTTCCTGCTCTACCAGGATTTTTATACCGAGTCGCTGAAGTTGCAGCGCAACCCGGACGTGACGGTTCGCAGTCGCGGCGTGATGGAGAAATGCACTTACTGCGTGCAGCGGATTCAGCGGGCGAAGATCGAATCGGAGAAAGAGAACAGGCGAGTGCGCGACGGCGAGATAGTCACGGCGTGCGCCGCCGCTTGCCCGACCGAAGCCATCGTGTTCGGCGATAAGAGCGACCCGAACAGCCGCGTGTCGAAGCTGAAGAAAGAGGAGCGCAACTATAGCCTGCTGGCGGAACTGAACACTCAACCGCGAACCACTTATCTCGCGGCGGTCAAGAACCCCAATCCTGAACTGGAGAAGGCTTAAGCGTTATGCCAGAACATCCGCATGAAACAGTAGCAACAGATGTGACCATATCGCCTCCCGCCGTGATTGGGCCGGGTCAAACTTTTTCGACCGTCACGGACAAGATCGCCAACATCGCGCTCAAGCGCCGCACGCCCAGAGGGTGGTTCATCGGCGCGGGTATTGCTTTCCTGCTGGCGATGCTGTTGTTTTACACCATCGGCTATCTCGTGTTGACGGGCATTGGGATCTGGGGCAACAACATTCCTGTCGGCTGGGCGTTCGATATTATCAACTTCGTGTGGTGGATCGGCATAGGCCACGCGGGCACTCTGATCTCTGCGATTCTGCTGCTGCTCAAGCAACAGTGGAGGACTTCAATCAACCGCTTCGCGGAAGCGATGACGTTGTTCGCGGTAGCCTGCGCGGGCCTCTTCCCATTGCTCCACACGGGGCGGCCCTGGCTGGCTTACTGGCTCTTTCCTTACCCGAACACGATGAACGTTTGGCCGCAATTTCGCAGCCCTCTGATCTGGGACGTGTTCGCCGTCTCGACCTACGCGACAGTGTCGGCGATGTTCTGGTTCGTGGGCTTGATACCCGACCTTGCGACCCTGCGCGACAAGGCGCGCAAGCCTGTGGCGAAGTGGATATACGGAATGTTTGCGATGGGATGGCGAGGCTCTGCGCGTCACTGGCAGCGTTATGAAACTACGTACCTGCTGTTGGCAGGGCTGGCCACCCCGCTCGTCGTTTCCGTTCACACCGTAGTGAGCTTCGATTTCGCCGTCGCGCAATTGCCGGGCTGGCACGCGACGATATTCCCGCCTTACTTCGTCGCGGGCGCTATCTATTCGGGGTTCGCTATGGTGATGACGCTTGCGATCCCGCTCAGGAAATTCTACGGGCTCGAAGACTTCATCACGCTGCGCCACCTTCGCAACATGGCAAAGATCATGCTGGCGACGGGGCTCATCGTCGGCTACGGCTACATGATGGAAGCTTTCACGGCATGGTACAGCGCGAACAATTTTGAAGAGTTCATGATCAAGAATCGCATGACGGGGCCATACGCGGTCATGTACTGGGCGTTGATACTTTGCAACATCGTCCTCCCGCAAATACTCTGGTCGAGGCGTGCGCGCCACAACGTGCCTCTGCTGTTCGTTGTGTCAATCATCGTCAACATAGGCATGTGGCTTGAGCGATACGTAATCATCGTCACAAGCCTGCACCGCGACTTCCTGCCCTCATCGTGGGGGATGTACCAGGCGACCAAGTGGGACTGGTCAATGTTCATAGGGACGATAGGGCTCTTCTTTAGCCTGCTGTTCCTCTTCATTCGATTCTTGCCGATGATTTCCATCTTTGAGATAAGGACGATACTGCCCGAATCGAAGGTCAAAGAACCGGAGGCGAACGAGGCTTAACAAGGCGGCGCGGTGAAAGGAGGGAAGCGATGCCAGCAGCGCACAGACTTTATGGCTTGATGGCCGAATTTGAAACCCCGACCGATGTGGTCGAGGCGGCGCGCAGCGCTTACGAAGACGGGTATCGAAGGATGGATGCTTACAGCCCTTACCCGATTGAAGAGTTGAGCGAGGCAATCGGCTTTCATAAAAATCGCCTCCCGTTAATCGTGCTGATCGGCGGGATAGTGGGATGCCTGGGCGGGTTCGCCCTGTGTTACTGGGCGTCGGCCATCGCCTATCCGCTGAACATCGGCGGGCGTCCTCTAAACAGTTGGCCCGCGTTCATCCCCGTGACCTTTGAATGCACGATACTTGTGGCGGCGCTCTCTGCGGTCTTCGGCATGCTTGCGCTTAACGGGCTGCCGCAGCCTTATCACCCGGTCTTCAACGTCCCGCGCTTCGAGCTTGCGAGCCGCAACCATTTCTTCCTTTGCATCGAAGCCAGAGACCCCAGGTTTGACCGCGAAGCGACTCGCGCGTTTCTTGAGAGCCTGGGGCCGAGCGAGGTGACCGATGTTGAATATTGATAAGGCTAGGGCCGGGGCTCTGAAGGCGGCGCGATTGCTTTCCGCCTTTTGCCTTTTGCCATTCGTCTTCTTCCTCTCCGGCTGCCGTCAGGATATGCACGACCAGCCGAAGTACAAGCCGCTCAGGCCGAGCGCGTTCTTCGCAGACGAGCGCGCGTCCCGCCCTCTGCCGGATGGCACTGTCGCCCGAAATCAATTAAGGGATGACGCGCAGTTCTACACGGGAAAGATCGCGCAAGGCCAACAGTCAGGGCAAAGTCAACAGTCAGGACAAGGTCAGGTATCAGGGCAAGGTCAACTGTCAGGGCAGGGCCAGCAAGCGAACGGCGCTGGCTTATCCTCAACATCAAATCAAGGCGTTGCGGCCAATCCGAGCCCGAATGCGAGCTTCGCGGCTCAGTATCAGGGATACGTCAACACGTTTCCTTTTCCGATTGATGAAGCGGCGCTTGATCGCGGGCAGGAGCGTTATAACATCTACTGCTCGGTCTGTCATGGCCGGACGGGCGATGGGCTTGGTATGATCGTGCGACGCGGGTATCGCAAGCCGCCTTCTTACCATGACGACCGGCTCAGGCAAGCCCCTGCCGGATATTTTTTCGACGTGATAACGAACGGGTTCGGGGCGATGCCGGATTACTCCGCGCAGATTTCTCCCGAAGACCGCTGGAAAATCATCGCCTACATTTGCGCGCTTCAATTGAGCCAGCAGGCGACAGTCGCCGACGTGCCGCCCGATAAGCGAGACAAGGTCGGCAGCGCGACAGATCAACAGGGGGAGCAAAAGCAAGGAGAACATAAGCAATGATCGAGATGGACGACAAAGCTCCGCCCGAAGTAGACCGATTCCGCCAGCGCGCGCTCGTCGTCGGCATAGCCGCGCTTGTCTTGTGCGCCATAGGGTTGTTCTTCGACCGCGCGCAATTTTTCAAATCCTACCTGCTCGCGTTCATCTTCTGGGTCGGCATAGCGCTCGGCTGCCTGGCCATACTGATGTTGCAGCATATGTCGGGCGGCGCGTGGGGCGTAGTCATTCGCCGCGTGCTTGAAGCCGCTACGCGCACGTTTCCCATACTTGCCATTCTGTTTCTGCCCATCGCCTTCGGGGTGACGACCCTTTACATCTGGGCGCACCCGCAAGACGCGCCCGAAGCTTTAAGGAGTATGCTCGCGCACAAATCGGGTTACTTGAATATTCCTTTCTTCCTCATCCGCGCGGCCTTCTATTTCTTTGTGTGGAACTTAATGAGTTATTTTTTGAACAAGTGGTCGCTTGAGCAGGATCGCACGGGCGACCGGCTCATCACGCGAAAGCTTCAGGGCTTGAGCGGGCCGGGACTTGTGCTATACGGATTCACGGTCACGTTCTCTTCAATTGATTGGGTGATGTCGCTTGAGCCGGGGTGGTTCTCGACCATCTTCGGCATGCTGTTTATGGGCGGGCAGGGGCTGTCTGCGATGGCTTTCGCGATAACGGTCATTGTCGTGCTGTCTCACTACAAGCCGATGTCTGAAGCCATACAGCCCCGGCATCTGCATGACCTCGGCAAGCTGATGCTCGCGTTCCTCATGCTGTGGGCTTACTTCGCGTTCTCGCAGTTCCTGATTATCTGGTCGGGCAACATACCCGAAGAGGCCGTGTGGTACACGCGCAGGCTTCATACTTCATGGAAGTACATCGGGCTCGCAATAGTATTGCTGCACTTCGCGCTGCCGTTCGTCCTGCTCCTGTCGAGAGATTTGAAGCGCAACGCGCGCACCGTCTCAATGATTGCCATAGCAATCATCATCATGCGTTATGTTGATTTGTTCTGGATGACGGGGCCTGAATTTCACAATGGCCGGTTCAGCATTTCATGGATGGACTTGATCATGCCATTAGGGATCGGCGGCATATGGCTGTGGTACTTCGCAGGCCAGTTGAAGGCGAGGCCGCTGTTGCCGCTTCAAGACCCGTTCATTGAAGAAGCGTTGAGTCATAGCGCGGGACATTGATTCAGCATTGGATTTAGCCGGGAGTTGTCTTTATGAAAAAGGATAATCGCCATCATCACGACGAAGAGGTTGATGTTTCTTCGATAGACAACCCTGACGTTCGCCACGAAAGAAGCGACCTTCGGGTCAAACCCGTCGTGTTGTTTTTGTTCTGGCTCATGGTGTCCGGCGTAATCATTCACCTTTTGATCTGGGGCCTGTTCAATATGTTCGAGAAGCGCGAGCGGAAAGCGGAGGGCAAGCCTTCCCCGTTCGCAGCCGAGCGCAACGAGATACCTCCTCCGCCTCTGCTTCAACTCGCACCTACTGAAAAAGGGCAGCGGGCTCCCGACCTTTTCAAGGATCAGCCGCTCGCGGAGATGAAGTTTTTGAGGGAGGAAGAAGACCGCAAGCTGGATAACTACACCTGGGTTGATCAGCAGAAAGGAGTTGTGAGCATTCCAATTGAAGATGCCAAGCGGCTCATACTTCAAAAGGGGTTGCTGCAATCGAGGCCGCAGGGAACCGGTGATTTGAATCAAGCGAAGGGCGCTGGGTCTGAGATGAAACCAGAATCGGGCGAGCAGATGCCAAACGATTCAAGCTCAGGCCGCACGCAGGAAAAAAAGAACGATGAAATCAAGAAGCACTAATATCAAAGCAAGGGTCAAAGTCGCGCTTAGAATCTCGACGGCTGCTCTTGCCGCGCTGCTGCCTTTTATCTTTTGCCTTTCCGTATTCGGGCAGGGCAACTGGGAAGCAGCCGGGCCGCCCATGTCTTCGCCGCCATCGAGCGGCAAGCCGAAGTTGCTTGAAAATGTCGGCATTGACCAGCGGCTCGATGAGCAGTTGCCGCTTGATCTCACTTTTCATGATGAGAGCGGGCAGGCGGTGAAGCTCGGCGACTACTTCGGGTCAAAGCCCGTTGTGCTCGCCTTGGTCTATTACAGTTGCCCGCAACTTTGCAATCAGGTGTTGAACGGGCTCACGAGCAGCTTGAAGACGCTTACCGCGTTTGACATCGGCAAGGAATTTAACGTCGTGACCGTGAGCTTCGACCCGCGCGAGACTGCAGAGCTTGCGGGCAAAAAGAAAGAGACGTATATAAACTGGTACAAACGACCGGGCGCGGCTGAGGGGTGGCATTTCCTGACCGGCGATCAGGCCGCAATTGACAGGCTTACGGAGGCGGCGGGCTTTCATTACACCTACGACCCTAAGACGAACCTGTTCGCGCACGCGAGCGCCATCATGATCGCGACCCCTAAGGGCAGGCTCGCCCGTTATTTTTACGGCATCGAGTATCCCGCGAGCGACGTGCGGCTGGGGCTGGTCGAGGCCTCCGAAAACAAGATCGGCTCGCCCGTAGATAAGCTTATTCTTTACTGCTTCCATTACGACCCGGCGTCGGGCAAGTACGGCCCCGTTGTGGTCAACATCATAAGGCTCGGCGGTGTCGTCACCATCGCAGGTATAGTTGCGCTCCTTTTCGTAATGAGGCGCAAGAACCGGGCGCGCATGCGCGAACTTGGAGGGATTATCTAAACCATGCAGGTAAGCGTGCCGTTTTCGCCTGAACAGGCTTCCACTTTCGCAGAAAACGTTGATGCCCTCTATGGGTTTCTGTGGGCGCTCACGGTGCTGTTCGGCGTGGGCATCACGCTTACGATATTTTACTTCGCCGTGAAGTATCGCAGGCGCAGTGAAGATGAAATCCCGCGACCCGTAAGGCCCGCGATGAGGCTTGAAATCGCCTGGACGGTGATCCCTTTCATAATCTCTATGGGTATATTCGCCTGGGGCGCGAGCATCTATTACAAGATGTACCGCACGCCCGATGAGGGGCTCGATATTTACGTGGTGGGCAAGCAATGGATGTGGAAGTTTCAACACCTTGATGGGCAGCGCGAGATTAACGAATTGCACATACCTTACGGTCGGAGGGTCAAGCTGACGATGACGACCGAAGACGTTATACACAGCTTCTATGTGCCCGCCTTTCGCATAAAGATGGATGTCGTGCCCGGCAAATACAGCAGCGTATGGTTCGAGCCGACGAAGCCCGGTCGCTACCAGTTGTTTTGCGCGGAGTACTGCGGCACAAGCCATTCGGGGATGATCGGGTGGGTTGATGTGATGGACTCTTCAGAGTATCAGGCATGGTTGAGCGGCGGCGCGGGCGAAGGGTCGCTCGCATCGTCGGGCCAGAAGCTGTTTCAAGACCTCGCCTGTAATACCTGTCACAAAAGCGATGGGCAAGGCCGGGGGCCGAAGCTTGACGGGCTGTTCGGGTCGCAGGTTCAATTGCAGGACGGCCAGAAGGTCGTCGCGGACGAAAGCTACGTCCGCGAATCAATCCTTAATCCGAAAGCTAAAATAGTCGCGGGATTCCAGGCCATCATGCCAACCTTCCAGGGCCTTGTTAGCGAAGAGCAGTTGTTGCAGCTTATCGCTTACGTCCGCTCGCTCGGCCCGCAGGGAGCAGGCGGCCAGCCGTCCGGCGGTCAAACAACCCCGATGGTTGTTCCGCTCGGACCTCAAACTCAACGTCAAGGTAATCGTTCGGGTGAGCCGGACGCGCCGGGGTCAAACCCGACTGTCACAAGACCGCAAAGCGGCGCTCGGAGGCCGCCTCAATAAACAGGTCATCGAATTATGAGCACAGTTGCTGAAGTCGTACCGCCTCGCACTCATTACATAAACGTAGCCTATGGCGTGAAGTCTTGGCTCTTAACCGTGGACCACAAGCGCATCGCGCTGCTCTACCTGGCGTCCATCACTTTCTTCTTCTTTCTGGGAGGGATGTTCGCCGTAGCGATCCGCATCGAGCTATTGACGCCGCAGGGAGACTTCGTCAAAGCGGATATGTACAACCGGCTCTTCACCATGCATGGCGTGGTGATGGTCTTCTTTTTCCTGATACCTGCGATACCCGCCACGCTGGGCAATTTTCTGGTCCCGCTGATGATCGGGGCTAAAGACCTGGCCTTCCCGAAGCTCAACTTGTTGAGCTGGTACATCTATAATCTGGGCGCGCTCTTTACGCTGCTGGCGATCATAACCGGGGGCGTGGACACGGGCTGGACGTTTTACACGCCCTACAGCTCGACCTACTCGAACGGCAACGTCCTGCTTACAGGCATCGGCATCTTCATCACGGGGTTCTCTTCGATCCTGACGGGGTTGAACTTCATTGTGACCATTCACACCATGCGCGCTCCGGGGCTGACATGGTTTCGCCTGCCGCTTTTCATCTGGTCTCATTACGCGACGAGCCTGATCTTCATCTTAGGCACTCCCGTAATCGCCATCACAATTCTGCTTTTGGCCCTTGAACGAATCGCGCACGTAGGGATATTCGACCCGGCTGTGGGCGGCGACCCCGTCTTATTCCAGCACCTTTTCTGGTTCTACTCTCACCCGGCTGTCTACATCATGGTGTTGCCAGCGATGGGCGTGATCAGCGAGCTTGTGGCAAACATGACAAGGAAGAATATTTTCGGCTACAAGTTCGTCGCCTTCGCGAGCATCGCAATCGCGGTGTTCGGATTTCTGGTCTGGGGGCACCACCTGTTTGTCAGCACTCAATCCGTCTACGCGGGGATGATCTTTTCGATACTGAGCTATGCCGTCGCGATACCGTCCGCCGTAAAGGTGTTCAACTGGACGGCGACTATGTACAAGTCATCCGTCTCCTACAACACGCCGATGCTTTACGCCTTCGGCTTCATAGGGTTCTTCATCATAGGCGGGATGACGGGACTGTTTCTCGCCGCGCTCGGCGTAGACGTTCATGTGCATGACACGTACTTCGTCGTGGCGCACTTCCACTACATCATGGTGGGCGGGACGATAATGGGTTACCTCGGCGGGCTGCATTTCTGGTGGCCTAAGATAACCGGGCGCATGTACCCCGAAGCGTGGGCGAGGTTCGGCGCGCTCGTGGTCTTCGTCGGCTTCAACCTGACGTTCTTCCCCTTTCCAGCACAGTGGGATCCGAAGCTTGGAATTCACGTGACTTGAAGTCGCGGC
>JADMIO011638348.1_pt1 | contig 57915 bp, 52 predicted proteins | sample 8958161 | NCBI WGS metagenome assembly JADMIO01 (sample SAMN16585339, study PRJNA669376) | soil metagenome | isolation source: Crop rotation soil | place: USA: Cullars Rotation, Alabama | collected 2011
GACAACTTGTCCACGTGGAATTCTAAGCTTAGGATCCCAATGTGCTGGAAAGTCGCCCAGAAGGAATACGGCGACGCCAATCAGTGGCGCCGGATCTATGACGCCAACCGTGCCGCGATCGGCAACAACCCGAATCTGATCAAGGCCGGCACGCAGCTCACTATCCCCAAGGAGTCGTGACATGCAGAGCGACAGCCTGGTCATCCTGCCGACTTTCAATGAAGCCGCCAATCTCGCCCGCCTGGTGGAAAGCGTATTGCACGCCGGTCCGTTCCATGTCCTCATTGTCGACGACAACTCGCCAGACGGCACCGGTCTGATCGCCGACCAGTTGGCCGCGGATCGTCCAGCTCAAGTATTTGTGATGCACCGCGCGGGCAAGATGGGGCTCGGCACCGCGTATGTGGCTGGTTTCCGCTTCGCTTTGGAACGCCAGTATCAGCGGGTTTTCGAAATGGACGCGGACTTCTCTCACGATCCGCGCAACCTTCTCGACTTGCGCACGGCACTCAGCTCCGCTGACCTGGTGCTTGGCTCGCGCTACGTTGCCGGAGGCGCAACGCGCGGGTGGCCCTTGTGGCGGCGGGCGCTCAGCCAGGGTGGATCGTTCTACGCGGGGTCGGTGCTGAATTTGCCATTCCGTGACCTGACTGGCGGATTCAAAGCATTTCGGGCCGACGTTCTGGCAGCGCTGGACCTCGACAGCATCGAATCCAATGGCTACGCGTTTCAGATCGAAGTCACGTATCGCGCGTACCGCAACGGCTTCCGCATCGTCGAGCTGCCGATTCTATTTTCGGAGCGACGGATCGGCCGTTCAAAGATGAACGCACAGATTGTCGCCGAAGCGCTGCTTATTGTGTGGCGCTTGCGACTGGAGTCGCCGCGGCCGCTGGCGGTTGAACAGGTGCCGCGATGAAGAGTCTGCCGGTTGCCGCACTCGTGCTTGCGCTCGCGTTCATCAGCAGCGGCTGCGGCAGCGATGTGCCAGCGCCTGCCGCTGCGCCCACGATGACCGCGCCCACGCGGACAGAAATCAGTGCTACCGCGACGGCACGGCCGACGGTAGCGCCATCGCCCACGCAGAAGCCGCTGGCACAGGGTCCAACCTTCTTGTTGCTGCGCGCCAAGGAGCTCAGCGCCGATGCTCTCCTCAATTTCATGGGCCAGGGCTTCGCAGCCGGCGAGCCGACCACCGTCACCATTGAGAACACGCAGGGCGGCATCGAGGCGACGCTCGAGCCGGTCGCCATCCTGGATGACGGCCGTTTCGACGAAGTGTCCGTGCCACTCCCGGCGGGGTTGACCCCCGGGTCGCACTCCCTCCGGGTTGTGGGTCTGACCAGCGGACGCTCAGGGCGCACGACATTTCGCGTGCGGTGGCTGCCGCCAACGATCAAGCTCGAGGCGTACACCGGTAAGGCAAAACACAGCTTCAGCTTCAGCGGCAATGGGTTCGCACCAGGCGAGCAGGTGGACGTGCTGCTGGGGGGATTGGGTGGCAGCCCCCTGGCGACATATACCGCCGACAGCGAGGGATCGGTCGATGGCAAAGACGTGCCGATTCCGCTCGTGCAGGCAGGGGACTACCCGCTGTACTTCGTCGGCCACGACTCCGAAAGCCCGGTTTCAGTTGGGTTCAACGTGCAGGGCTTCCGCCCCTGGGCGGTGCTCGACAACTACTCACCACCGCCGTATTACCTGATGGGTTTCTCCGGTGAGGACTTCGTGCCTGATGAAGTCATCCTGGTCTACCTCAACGCGCGCACCAGCCAACCGGTGACGCAAGTGCAAGCGGACGCAAACGGACGCTTCACGGTCAAGAATGCGTTTGAGCTACCGGAGCTCAAAGGCGAGAACCACGTGATCTTCGTCGGTCAGCAAAGCAACGCGGAGATCACGGTGAGCTTCAAGAGCATGGCATTTGGTCCGGCGCTCGAGCTCACAACGTACGCCGGACGACCCGGCTCGCAAGTCGCGTTCGTCGGCAATGGCTGGGCACGCGACGACGTACTCCATGTGTATCTCGGCGAGGGTGCACGCGGCCAGGAGGTGGGTACGTTCAATGCGGACAACACCGGCGCTTTTCGTGATGCTGGCCAGATCCGAGTCCCGGTGCGGACCGCGGCTGGCGGCCTGCCACTGACAGTGCGCGGCGCCATCAGTCAAGCGGAGGTCACGTTGTGGTACCAGGTACTCGACCTCACACCATCTGCCGAGCTCACCGCGTACGAAGGGCCGCCTGGCACTGTCGTGTCATTCACCGGGCGCAGTTTCGCCGCGGGAGAGTCCGTTCAGGTCCACCTTCGCGATGCCGCTGGTCCAGTCCTGGGTGAATCGACCGCCGACGAGGACGGCGTGTTCACGCACCTCGGCAGTTATCCGGTCGATGGCGAATGGGGGGATGTCGTGCCCTTCGTGTTCGTCGGTCAAGAATCGCGCCAACAAGCGACTACTCACTTCAAGATCGCCAAGCCGTAAAGCCGTAAAGGATGTGTGTGCGTCATGCGTTTGCGAATGTTCGCTTCCTTGATTCTGCTCACGTCCGTGGGGTGTCAAAGTGGCGCGCCACGGGCGGTTGAAACACCGACCCCAGATGCGTCACCTGCGTCAAGTGCGGCAACTGTGACCCCCGCAATCGCGGCTGCCGAAGCAACGGTTACGGTTGAAGCGACAGTCGAGGCACTGCCGACCACCATCGCCGTCGTGCGTGCCACGCCCGCTCCGCTGCCCACACCGGTGCCGGTCAGTCAAGCACTGATGCCCACGGCGACGAACTTGCAGACCAAGTTAGCCGCGTTGCGATCTGCGCAACGGACGCAAGATGTCGGGTCTGCGTTGCGCGCTCAGCGCGAGTTACTCTCGGCCGCCGATCAGGCCGACGCAGCGCTGAAGAACGACAAATCGCGCCAGGCACAGAATGTCCGGGCGGCCACCGCCGACATTCGCAGTGGCATCTCGAATGGCGACAACAACGGTTTTGAGCATGCTGACGCCACCCTACGGCAGGTGCTCGGTGGAGATGCCACCGCCGGGCTGACCGTCACGAGTCAAGCACCGGCGCCCGTCACGGCCGATCCAAAGGTGTTGCAGCAGCAGGTCCGTCAACTGCAACAGGCAGTCCAGAATCGCAACAGTGGCGATGCCCTGCGTTTGCAGGGACAATTGTTGGTACAGTTGAGCGCTGCGCAGAAAGCGGCGGCCGCTGACGATTCCGACTCCGGTAGAGCGCTCCAAAGCGCCCTATCGGACCTGCAGAAGGGTCTCGATGGCGACAGCGCGCGGCTTCTCGCCGCGGCCAACGCCCTCGATAAGATGGGCGCGCCATCCGACCAGACCACGATCAGCACCGACGTGCCACGGGTAGCGGAATCACTCGTTACCAAAATCGACGCATTCCGCGCTGCCGCGTCGACCGGCAGCCGGGTCGATCTGCTGCGCCTGCAGCAAGAAATCCTCACGGAAGCCGACCAGGCGTCCAATGCGCTCACCGCCGACCAAACACCTCCCGCGGCCGCGGTCCGCGGCAGTCTCAACGACGTGCGCGCAGGCGTCTCCGGCGATTTGAGCAAGCTTGATGGCGCACGCTCGGAGCTCGCGCGGGTAGCTGGCGTCCCCGAAGAGGCGCCCGCGAGTGACCACGACGCAGCGTCGTCTCCCGCGGCCATCACGGACTTGAAGCGCTTCGCCGGCGACCTCGACGGTACGGTGACGTCGTTCCAAGCCGCACTGCAAAAGAACGACACTGCATCCATGCTGCGTCTGCAGCGACGGCTCAGTGACCTGGCCAGCCAGGCAGACAGCAACCTGAAGGAGGCGCAGAACAAGCCGGCTGACGAGGTCCGGACCGCCGTCGCGGCGATCCGCACGGCATTCGCCGGCGATTTCGCCAAGCTGGATGAAGCACACATCCATTTGCGCGCTGTGAGTGGAGGAACCGCCGCTCAGTCAGTAGCATCGACAGCGGCGACGAGTACCGCGCCAACGTCCGATCTCCAGGGTGTCGTGGGCGGTGTGCGCGGGCGCGTGGCGGACCTGGCGAGTGCAGTGCGCGATCACCAAACTGGTGACGAGATCGACAAGCGGCGCGCTGCGCTCAGGGCGGAAATCGACAAGGCGGAGGCCGCCTTGAAAGGTGCAACGGATCCCAAGGCGGATCGCGCCCGCGCCGCGCTCACGGCCGCACGCGAGGCAGCGGGCGGCGACGACGCCAAGGCCGCATCGGCGCAAGCAGCGTTGGACGGCTCGCTGAACGGACAGTGACGTGTCGCTATCACTCTCGAAGGTGCGGCTCACGCGCCGTCGGCTGCTGGTCGCCGGCCTCGGCTTACCCTTCGTCGTAGGCGGGGCGGCCGCGGTGCTGCGGCAAACGACACCAGGCGTTCGCCCTCCGTACACTGGCCCGCTCGATCGCATGATCGTGGCCGATCGTCCGCGCTTCTGGGCCGGGCTCAACTACCCGTGGAAGACCGTTCAGGACTTTGGGACCGGTGGCTGGGGTCACTCCGGCGTAAGCAATCCCACAACCTATCAAGAGGTCGACGTCGATTTCGCCAACATGGCGGCGCAAGGCGTGCACCTGGTGAAGTGGCGCATATTCAACGATGGCCGTTACAGCCCCGAATTCACCGCCGACGGGAGCGTCACGGGTCTCGACGAATACTTCATGGCCGATCTCGATGCCGCGCTCGAGATCGCTTCGCGTCACGACGTGTTTCTCATCCTCACGCTGTTTGCGAGCGGATTCTGGACTGCTGATTGCACGCAGGGTGATGTACAGCTCGGCGGTCACGCTCCAACGCTGCTCGACGCGAGAAGGCGCCGCGGTCTGATCGAAAACGCGGTGGTGCCGACGCTGCGCAAGGTCGCGAAGTCCGAGCGTGTTCTGGCGCTCGAAGTGATCGCCGAACCCGAATGGGGTATCGACGAGCTCCACCAGGAACAGGACGGACGAACGAAGCTGCCGTTGCGCGTGATCCGCGATTTCGTGGGCGAGCTGGTGCAGGCGGTGCATCAGAACACCCGAGCCCTGGCGACCGTCGAATCGAATCGTTTCAGCAACATGCACGTGTGGCAAGGGCTCGATCTCGATTACTACAGTTACAGCTGGTACGACTGGCTGGAGCCATACGAGCCGCTGGCCACGCCCGCGGCGGCGGCGCAGCTCGACCGGCCAATCATTCTTGGCGAGTATCCTGCCGGGGGCAGCGACCAGTACAGCCTCCCCGAGGTGCTGGACCTCGCGTACAGGTCGGGCTATGCAGGCGCCTTCGCGTGGAGTTACTGGGGCGGCGATGGGCTGAGTCGCTGGCCTGACGTCGCTCCATCGTTCACCGAATGGACGAGCCAGCACTGGGAGACCACCGCGCTCGACGGTACGACGCCACCCAGCAGCGCGCCCACGCAGCAGCAACCGTATCCGTATTCCTATTCGGATTTCAGCCTCCGGGTCGACGCCGAAGCCGTGGTTGCCGAAATGAAGATCGACGTCGCGTCAGGCGAGCCATATGTTCCGCACGCGTACCTGTACGCGCTGGGGAACACGCAGCCGGTCGAAGACGTGCGCCTCACGGCCGCGCCCGGGCAGCCAGGACGCCTGGCCGCGCGATTTACAACTCTGGAAGCGGGACGGGCGTATTCGATCAGCCTGGGCATTTTCAACCGCGCTGACGCCTTGCGCAAATGGTTCAACAACGTGGCCACATTTGCCCTCGTGGAGGGTGCATTGACAACTCCACGGCCAGACACGCTCGCGAGCGAGCTTGGCTGTGAGCCGCAATGATGCGACGTCGCGCTGTCCGCGTCGCCCTCTCAATAGCCTTGCTCGTGCCGCCGCTCGGCCTCGTGCTGGGATTGCTTGTGTCGATCGCGCCGCCGACTCCAGGACTGCCCATTCCAGTGCCGGTCGCCACACCGGACCCGATGGCGGCTTGCTGGCTAGATCCGGCCGGGCTCGACGCGCTCCCGCCGCGGCCAGATGGCCGCTCCGCAACGACGCTGCACACCTGCGGAGCGCGTCTCCTCGATCAAAATGGCGCGCCAGTGCAGATCACGGGTGTCAGCTGGTTCGGGATGGAGACTGGCACATTTGCGCCACATGGGCTCTGGACTCGCAATTGGAAGGCCATGCTCGATCAGATTGCCTCACTCGGGTTCAACACCATTCGTCTCCCGTATAGCGATGAAGTAGTGGCTGGGCGTTCGCCACAATCGATCAACTACAACCTCAACCCTGATTTGACGGGCAAGACTGCGCTGGAGGTCATGGATACGCTCGTCGCGGGCGCCTCTGAGCGAGGTCTAGCCATCATTCTTGACCGTCATCGTCCCACCTCCGAGGCGCAGTCGGAGCTGTGGTACACGGATACGGTCTCGGAAGAATCCTGGATCGCAACCCTGACGACATTGGCGCGACGCTATCGCGGGAATCCGACGGTCATCGGCATGGATCTGCACAACGAGCCACGCGGCCCCGCGACATGGGGCTCGGCGGACCCCGCGACTGATTGGCGGCTCGCCGCCGAGCGGGCAGGCAATGCCGTGCTGGAGGCAAACCCATACCTGTTGATCTTTGTGCAGGGTGTCGAGCGGTATGGCGATGATTGGTATTGGTGGGGCGGCAATCTAGCGGGCGCACGCTCCGAGCCGGTGCGGCTCGACGTGCCCGGTCGCCTGGTGTACTCGCCGCATGACTATGGACCGGGTGTCTACGCACAGCCGTGGTTCGACAGTCCGGACTTCCCTGCCAATCTACTCACGATTTGGGACACGCATTGGGGATTTCTTGCCAAGGAGCACATCGCTCCGGTTGTCCTCGGCGAGTTCGGCGGGCGTTCGGTAGGTGCGGACGCGGAGGGCATTTGGCAGCGAGCGTTGCTGTCGTACGCCGAAGAAAATGGCATCGGCTGGCTCAACTGGTCATTCAATCCGGATTCCTCCGACACGGGCGGTCTACTGGCGGATGACTGGCTCACGGTCGAACAGGAAAAACTGCAGCTGTACCGCGACCATCTTGCGCCGCCGCTCGACACGGGCAGCACGGGCATGTTTGGCCGGGCCCGAGGCCAGCTACAGGTGCGCGCGAAGTCGACGACGTCAGCAGTGCAGGCCAACAATCTCGGTTTCGTCCTGCAGGTCGTCAATGATAGTGGTGATACGATCAACCTTCAGGATCTGGAGCTGCAGTATGCAATCCAGTCAGGCCTGCTCGATGCTCGAACGCAGCGCGTCGAGGTCGACTACGCCGCCGTAGGGAATAGCAACGTCAAGGCTGACATCGGCGCGCCGGATGCCAACGGTACCTCGATGCTCCGTCTTTCCTTTGCGAGCCAGGCGGGCGCTATCAAACCGTATGCCTCCACTGGCGACATCATCCTGCGCGTCCACAAATCCGATTGGTCGAACTACGGACAACAAGGTGATTTGAATGTCAGCCTGTACCAGGCGGGCCGACTCGTGTGGGGTAGTAACTGATGAGGTACGTGCCGTTTCTCGCTGTGCTCGTGCTGGTGGCCGGCTGCCAATCGCCCAGCGCCGAAGTCTCTGCTACAAGTACACCGCTCTCGGCCCCGCCAGAGCAGATGGCTGAGCCAACGGCTGCTCCGCGCGCACTGACGCTGATCCTGGATCCGATTCCGGCTCGCCAGGGCGGCCAGATTCGCGTGTCGGGTCGCGGTTTCGATGCGCTGGAACCGGTCGCGCTCAGCGTCTCGAAAGAGAACAACGGGCCAGCAGGCATGTCGCTTGGACAAACCAGCGCGAGCGCCCAAGGCACGATCGATGGAATCACACTGAACTTGTCGGAAGACCTTGCGTCGGGGCCGCACGCGATCGAAGCCGTGGGCCAGACAAGCGGCCAACGCAGTCGCGCGACACTGTGGATTCGCGCGCGCGAGCCATGGCTCGTTTTGAGTACGTACGATGTCCAGCCGCTAGCGGACCTTGGATTCATCAGCGGTGGGTTCGAGCCGCAAGAGATCGTGCATGTCTCGTTGGCAGGGGCGCCGAACACTGTGGATCTCGTCGATCAAGCCACCGATCAGGCCGGCAACAGCGAATGGACGCAGACGAAACTGCCACTCGTGCCGCCTGGACGCTACGCGGTGGTGCTGCGTGGCGAAGCGAGCGGGCTGGAGCTTCATCGCGAGCTGCAAATCATGCCGCTGAAGCCGAACGCGGAATTAAGTCCCTGGGCGGGTCCACCTGGCATCCCAGTGCAGCTGAACGCGCGTGGGTTTGCACCCAACGAGCGGGTGCACGTCGCGTTTGGCGGGCCGACCGTCGAGGCGGCGGTTCTCCAGGCCGATGCGGACGGCAACTTGTGGGGGGCGGGACCAGTACGCGTACCGCCCACGGCTCTCGCCGGGCCGCTGGTGGTGCTCTTGACGGGTGACGTGAGTGGCGCGCAGGCCGCACCTTCGTTCACCGTGCTGGAGACGAAGCCATGGCTGGAGCTGACATCATGGTGGGGAGCGCCAGGCGTGCAGGTAGGATTCGGCGGCGGCGGCTGGATCGGCGGCGAACGCGTCACGCTGCACGTTGGTAGTGCAGGGACACCGGCTGCTGCCGAAAGCCAGGCCGATGATTACGGCTGGCTGCACACGTCGAGCCTTGCGGTTGTGCCGCTCGACGCCGATCGAGACGTTACGTTTGTTGCCGTGGGCGAACAGAGCCACGCCACGGCTAGCGCCGTATACAAAGTGGTCTTCCCATTCGACCTGCGACCTCGGCGGACCAACAACGCGCCGTAGACACGCCCCCGCACGACCGCGGCGCGACGCCAAACGCACCGTAAGACTCCAGACTCCGTGGGACTACTCGCAAAGGAGAGTCTTCCACAATGCCCGTCGCTGCTTGGCAAGGCAGCCACCACGAGCTCGAGCGACTGCAACGCGCAATCGCCCGGCACTGTACCTGTGAGTTACCGATGCTGGGACGGCCCGCTCAGCACTGCTCCGCGCACGCGATGCTCGTCGATCAGAGCGCACTGAACCATCTGCTCTATGTCTTCAGATTGCGCTTCGACTTCATACACAAGGAATTCGTGCCGGAGCCCTGACAGGGCGCGTTGAAAACGACCAGCAAGATAAGCTCCGAAGGCGTCGATGTCGTCCATCACGTTGGCACGTACGAGCCAGCGCTCGTAGCCGCGCAGTGTTACCTCGTACGCCGTGCCAAACAGGGATGGATGAGCACGCGCAAAGATTTCGCGACCGCGCGGATCGTAGCGCACGCCGCTGATCGCGAACCAGCGCCGGCAATAGCCAGCACATTCTGTGAGCGAATCCATGTGCGGCTAACGTCGCGGTCATCGCGTCGCTGGCGCCTCGACGAGTGACGGCCAACCCTGAATAACACCCGGATGCACCCTGTTCAGGCGTGTGTCCGGCAGATTCACGCGCGTGTCAGGCTCCAGCAAGGCGGCTTGCCTAGGCTGCGGGTAGGCCAACCAGGATGCGGAGGAGAAGACATGCGCTGCTCGTGGCACTCAGCCTTGGCGCGCTGCTGACGACCCTGGCCGTCGGAGCGCTCCATGGGTCCGCTGAGCTCGGCCAGCGCACGGCGACTGATACACGGTCTCCTGTGAGTCGAAACGCGACCCCAGCGCCGTCCGGCACGCCACGACCGCGGGCGGCGCAGCCCGTCGCGAGCGTGAGCGCGGTGGCAGTTGCTGCCACAGCGGATGTCGTCGCTGTCGGACTCGCGAAGGAGCAGAAGCTCGCACTTCTCGACCCCGTTGCTGGCAAAGTCACGCGCACCGTGGACACTGGGCTCGCACCGGTGAGCCTGTCGCTCACTCCGGACCGCCGGATGGCGTGGCTCCTGAGCAACAAGCCTGGGGACAACGCCATCGCGGTTGTCGACCTCACCAGTGGCGAACGACGAGATAGCCGTCGGCTACGGGAGGGGGCGGGCGCGGCAGCGATTGCGTTTGCGTCCGATGGCAGTCGCGCGTACGTGGCGCAGAATGGCGGCAACAGCTCGCCTCCGGATCCTGCCACCATCGCCTTCCTGAGCACGAGCGGCGGACAGATTGGACAAGTGGAAATAGGTCGTCAAACGCGGGGCGTGCAGATCATGCGGCGTCTCGATGCGCTGGCGGTCCAGCCAGCCGCGACTGGCGACATGCTGTACGTGGCCGCGCAGGCAAGCGGAGTCGTCTTCGCTCTGGACGGCGGATCAGGCGCTGTGCTCGACCAGATCGAAGTCGGCGGCGGACCGGTCGCGCTGATTTCCGATGCTCCACACCAGCGTCTGTATGCGTTGCTAGACACTGTCAATCAACTGGTCGCAATCGACACGAGCTCACGTGCGATCGTCGCACGCCTCACGTTGCCGGCCACACCAGTGGACGGCGCCCTTGCGACAGACGGCACGGTGTTTGTGCTCGGGGGCGGAGATGACGGGCAGCTCTGGGCGATACCTTCGGATCTCACGCGCGTTTCCGCGCAGGTGCCAATTGGAAACCGGCCCAGTGGGCTGGCCCTCAGCAGCAGCGGCGAACAGCTGTACGTGACGTCAGCGGCGAATGGTGGCACCCTGAGCACAATTGCGACTGCAACGTTGCAGGTGACACTGTCCACGAAATTGCCAGGTGAGCCAAGCGGAGTCCTGGTCGGGCAGCGAACGGCACGAGTGCCATCACCTACCCCTGCGTCCAAGCCAACGCCATCGCCGACTATCGTGCCGACGCCCACGCCATTACCGGAGGGCGCGCAGCCACCCGAGAACCTCCCCTCAGGAGTAGTGAGCGAGACGTTCCTGGCCGATGCGTCAGTGCCGGTCGCGATTGCCTTCGCACCCGATGGCCGGCTGTTTTACAACGAGCTGCACAGCGGGCGCATTCGCGTCGTGCACAATGGCGTGCTGCTGGACGAGCCATTTTATCGGTTCGGGGTCTCGGGTCAGCCCGAAGCCGGATTGATCGGACTGACGCTCGACCCGGACTTTGCGCACAACCACTACGTGTATGTGTTCTATACGTCCGTGCCAGGCGGTGGCACCGAGAGCGGCGGCGCGAACGGTCCCAACCAGGTGGTCCGACTTACAGATGTCAACAGCCGTGGGACGGACCTGACGCCGATCGTGCCAGATCTACCCTCCGGACCAATTCACAACGCTGGCACCCTGCGGTTTGGACCTGACGGCAAGCTATACATCGCATTAGGCGATAACGATCAGGGCAACAACGCGCAGGATCTTGGAAGCCTCGCGGGAAAGATCTTGCGCGTGAACCCCGACGGCTCGATACCAACCGACAACCCCTTTGCCGGGCAGACCGGCAAGCAGGGTGCAATCTGGGCGTACGGTTTACGCAACCCGTACAGCTTTGCGTTCCACCCGCAGGGTCAGCAGCTGCTGGCGATCGAGAACGGTCCCGGCGACAACGATGAGCTCGACACAATCTTGAAAGGCGCCAACTATGGCTGGCCGCCTACTGGCTACAAGTACAAGCCCGGCATCGTTGACCCCATCGCCGTGATGAACCCACCGATTGGGCCTACTGGAAGCACGTTCTATATGGGCAGCCAGGTGCCAGAGTGGACGAACGACTGGTTTTATTGCAATTACCACCATGGCCAATTGCGGCGCGTGCACCTCGCTCCGGTCACCTTCGATCGCATCGTCTTCGAAGAGGTCGTCAAGCAGGGATGCACGCTGGACGTCGCGACTGGTCCGGATGGTGCGCTCTACTTCACCGACAGTAAGGGCATTTATCGCCTGCGCATGCCGAACGAAGACGCCCTCCCGGCGGTGCGGACGGCAGCCGCTTCTGCTGAGGCGCGCCCCACTGACGAGCCTGCCGCCGCGGGCACGCGACCCGAAGACCGCGACGTCAATGTCAGTATGGCGGAGTGGAAGCTTGCGCCATCCCGTACACGCGTCCCCGCCGGTAAGGTACGGCTTACCGCGGAGAACACCGGTGGTGTTCCGCATGCCCTGCGGATTGTCGGTGGAGGCTTGGACGTGAGCACAGAGAGCTTCGGTGGTGGCCAATCTCGATCGCTGGACATTGTGCTGGCGGAAGGCACATATCAACTGGTGTGCCCCATTCCAGGCCACGAGCAGCAGGGAATGAAGGCATCCGTTACTGTCGTGGCGCCCTGAACGCCGCCAGCGGCAGCGCGATATAGAACGTCGCACCCGCGCCAGGCGTGCTGTCAACCCACAGGCGGCCGCCGTGCAGATCGACCATTGCCTGGGCGATTGGTAGCCCCAGCCCGCCGCCGCGATGGTGTTTGCTGCTCGAGCCTCTGTAAAAGCGCTCGAAGATATGGGGTTGTTCCTCGAGCGGAATACCAGGTCCATCGTCCGCAACACTGATCAGCGCTTCGCGCGACTCGCGCTTGAGGCCCATTCTGATCGTCCCACCCTTCGGGGAATGCTGCTGCGCGTTGCTGAGCAAATTGACGAGCGCGCGTTCGAGTCGTTGCACGTCGACGAGCATGCGGAGCGGACGCTGTGGCAAATCGAGCACCAGGTGCTGACTGTTCTCGGCGGTAATAGGCTCCAGTGAGCGTGCTGCCTGGCGCATTACCACGCGGATGTCAGTGTGCTTGGGGTGTAGCTTGGTGCGGCCGGCCTCCACGCTGGTGAGCTCGAGCACGTCGTCGACGAGCGCGAGCATTCGGGATGTCTCCTCTTCGATGATGAACAACATGTGCAGCAGAGGCGGCGGGATGCCCGGCGGTGCGTCGCGCAAAAATACTTCGATTGCACCGGAGATCGCTGCCACTGGCGTCCGTAAATCGTGCGAGGCGTTCGCAAACGACTCATCGCGCTTTCGCTCGCGCTCGCGCCATGCCGTCACGTCGTGCATGCTCAGGACCGCACCCTGGGCGCCTCGCGCTCCACTCGTGAGCGGCGCGGCGACCGCTTCGACGATGCGCTCCCGACCATCGGCAAACCGGATACGAAGCTCCGTTGCTCCTACGTACGTCCGGTCGCGTTGCGCGCGAGTCAGTGGATCGGCGTCACTCTCGAGTGCTTGACCCTCCATTGTCAACAGCGGTAAGTCGCGCGCGTTGGTAGGTCTTGCCACGCCAATCAGCGCGCGCGCCGCGGGATTCATGAATCGAAACTTGCCGCGTCCATTGGCGATGACGACCGCGTCGTCGATCTGTTCGAGCGCCGCGGTTCGTTCTCGTGCGCGGAGATCGGCAGCCCGATGCGCGCGCCGTTCAGCCACGAGGCGTTTGACGCTGATGAGTGCCAACGCGCACTGATGTGCCCACGCTTCGGCGAGTGCAACATCGTCCTGGCAAAATGGCGCGTCAGTTGGCCCACGCCCCAACGTAAGCGCACCGAGAACCCTGTCACTCACCAGCAGTGGGACGACCAGCAGCGACGCGAAGCCAAGCCGGTCCAGCAGCTGCAGCTGCTCCGCATCGGTCGCGATAGCTCGACGCAGCGGCTGGGTGACGCTTGGTTCGAGCCGCGGTTGTCGAGTGCGCAAGACCTCCCACGACAGGTTGAACCGCGGCTCCGGTGACCCGCGCTTGCGGACCGCGTCCGCAACACGCTGCAATCGCGGGTCGGCATGAGCCGCCGCCACGCGATGCAGCGTGCCGTGCTCGTCGACGATGTCCACCAGACACCAGTCCGCCAGTCCTGCCGCGGCGGCGTGGGCGACAGCGTTGAGGCTGGAGCGCACATTGGTCGACCTCGCCAGCGCTTCACTCGTTTCAACAAGAAGACGACGAACCAGTTCCATTCGTTCGCCGTATTGGCCTCTAGGCGGAGCCGCGGAAAGGGTTTGCTCGAGCACATCCAACTGCTCTACGCCGTCTCTGACCAACATGCACGCGCCGTCCAGCACGATCTTGTCAGCACTACCCGGCATGCGGCCGAATATCGCCAGACGACTCCCGAACAGCGCCTGTACAAGCCGCGCGGTCCGGGCGATGTTCGGTTCGTTGCCCTTACGGGTCGCCGTGCGGTGAGGTCCGGTCAGTATCTTGGGATGGGTATGACCTGCGCGAGGCCGCACGGATGAACGTTGCCGTCGGCACGATTTTCACGGGCTATCTGGTCACCGACCTCGCCATCGCCGTCGCGCTGGTGCTGTCCCTCGGGTTGACAGTGCAGTCGGTTTACACGCTGTACTTGATGCTGTACACGTGGGACCAGCCGGAGGCGTACGAAAGAGCGCAAGCTCCGCGCGAGTTCCTCCCGCCACGGTTGTCATTCACGGTGATGCTGCCGGCGAGGCACGAAGAGGACGTTATACGGGCCACCGTGCATCGGGTGGCCAGTGCCAACTATCCCGCTGGACTGCTGGAGATCGTCGTGATCTGTTCCAGTGACGACACGGGCACGATCGCCGAGGCGCAGGCGGCGATCGACGAGCTGCGCGCAGCTGGTCACGGGAATTGTCAGGTCCTGACATTCTCCGATAAGCCCATCAACAAACCCCATGGACTCAATGTGGGCTTCCAAGGCACACGGAATGAGGTGGTGACGATCTTCGACTCCGAGGACGACATCCACCCTGACATTTTCAATATCGTCAACACCGTTATGTTGCGCGAGGACATACGAGTCGTCCAGTGCGGCGTGCAGCTCATGAATTTCCATTCGAACTGGTACTCGTCACTGAATGTCCTGGAATACTTTTTCTGGTTCAAGAGTCGTTTGCACTATCACGCGGCGCTCGGCATGACGCCGCTCGGTGGCAACACGGTGTTTTTCGCCCGACCGGTCATGGAGGCAGTTGGCGGCTGGGATGAGCAAAACCTGACCGAAGATGCGGATGTCGGTATTCGACTCAGCGCGCGTGGCGAGCCCATTCGCATCGTCTACGACGACCGCTATGTCACGCGCGAAGAAACACCGCCCACGCTTGGACACTTCATCAAACAGCGGACGCGCTGGAGCCAGGGCTTTCTACAAACCTTCAAAAAGGGTGAATGGCGGCGGTTGCCGCAAGTCGAGCAGCGTTGGCTCGCGGCGTACACCCTTGGGTTTCCGACGTTGCAGGCGGTGCTCGGGCTCTACCTCCTCGTGTCTGTGGTCATGATGTTCACGTTCAAGACGCCAGTGCTCACGGCGATTGTTCTCGCGCTGCCGCTCTATCTGCTCGCTGCCCACCTGCTGCTGGCAGTGCTCGGGCTGTACGAGTTCACGAGCGCGCATGGCATGAAGCCGTCCTGGAAGACGCCGATTGTGATGGCACTTGGCTACTTGCCGTATCAGTGGGTGCTGTCGTATGCGTCCGTACGCGCGACGCTGCGCGAGCTGCGCGGCATTAACAACTGGGAAAAGACAGCACACGTCGGCGCGCACCGCCAGGCAGTCCCGTCCGAATCCTAGGATGCCATGCTGTGCGTCGGGCTTCGCCGCACCCGGCTGCCGCGGACGCTGACTGGACTTGCGTCTGTGGTCTTGCCCAGCATCGCCCTCGCGCAGCTGCGGACGCTGGCTCGACTCCCGTCAGGAGCTTGCGGAGCATCGCCCTCGCGCAGCGGCGGACGCTGGCTCGACTCCCGTCAGGAGCTTGCGGAGCATCGCCCTGAGCGCAGCACAAACCCGCGTCTAGCTGTGCGATGTGCGTTAGCCGGCCAGGGCTTCGTCGCGGCGGATCTGCTCGTACAGGCGCTTCGTTTGCGCCTGCGGCTCGACCCCGAGCTTCTTCGTCAGGACGTCTTGCAGACGGTGATACACACGCAAGGCATCGGTGCGCCGGCCGTCCAGCCACAGGTAGCGCATCAGATCGACGTAGCTGCTCTCGTGCAGCGGGTCCAGCGTGATGGCCTGACGGAGGAGCTCAATCGCCCGCCCGAGCGCCTCTTGATCGGCCTCCAAGCGAGCAGCCTCCTCGAGCGCCAGCAGGAACGAATCCTGAAGTCGGGCGCTTTCCGCCGCCGCCCAATCCTCATAGCGATACTCCGCGAGAAACGATCCCGTCCGCAGGTCGAACGCACGCGCGTAGTGCACCAGTGCTTCCTGCGCGACGCCCTCGCTGCGTGCACGCCGCGCCAACCCCAACTCCGCATCGAAGTCCTCGATGTCGCTATATCGTGGCGCCTCGGCATCGAACGAGTACGCACCGCCATGCTCCTGGATATAACGCCTGCCGCTTCCTGACGCTGCCCCTTCTAACGTCGCGCGCAGCACCTGCACGGTGTGCTTCACTCGACCTGGTTCTGCGCAGTCCACCTCCGGCCAGAGGTCGGCCAGCAGTTGGTACTTCGAGAAGGCATGGCCGCGGTTCAAGTACAGGTACACCAGGAGCGCCTTAGCCCGGCGGCGCGGGTAGTGTCGGTCAATGGCCATTCGGCCGCCGACCTCAACGCGGACGGAGTCAGCCAGCCAGATGCGAAGTTGCGGTTCGGTCATGTGTGCAATTGGCGCGACCGGCACGGAACCGCCGAAGGACCCGAAAACCACCGTGAACTTGCGTTGCGCTTACCATGGGCGGACTGCGCGCTCACCAGACATAGGGACACTTGCTGGCGTGATCGACGCCAACTTGACTCTACGCTCCGGATCCAGATGGCTGGCCGGATTGCCCACTGTGTTCACCGAACGCCGCCCGGACAGTGCGGGCGAACGCGGTGGCCAGTGACCGTCGGATCCGCATCAGAAACCGCCGGAGTGGTCACCCTGGTCGTGCGTGCGTGGGTCGCCAGCCCGCCGAAGCAGCCGCGGGTTTTGCGCTACCAGGCCACGCACATCCAAACAGGCCAGGTCAGCTATTTCGACAATCTGGATGAGATCACGCGGCACATCGACGATCTCTCCAGGTCTCTCGCACCGCATCGCGACTGTCCGCCACCAATCGATTTATCGCATTGGCGACGGACTCCGTAGCCGCTTTCTATACGAGGACAGCACCACATGTCATTGAAGCAACGCTTGCAGCCGCTCTCTGCATTTTTCTCAGTCGTTATCAGCCTCGCCGTGTTGTCGGCAGCCTGCGGTACCGCGCAGCGTCCCAGCACAGCCACCCCACAGCCGCAGCCGAGCGCCGTGGAGTCGGACGCCGACGCGACGCCGACGACGTCATCAAACGCCCAATCTCCGGAGACGGAGCTCACGGTCTGGTATTTCGACAAGGACTCGATGCAGACGATCATCCCGCTGTTCGAGCAGTCTCACCCTGGTGTGAAAGTCAATTTTGTCGAGCAGCCGTTCGGCGATATGAGCAAGAAGTACCTGGCGGCGCTTGCCGCGGGCCAGGGTGTCCCCGATGTGATTGGTCTGGACACGAGTATGGTGGGTCAGTTCCTCGACGCGGGCGAGAACCTGCTCGGCGATCCGTACAACGCCGGTGCGCTCAAGGACGACTTTATTACGTGGAAGTTCAACGCGCCAGTCACCGCCAAAGGCGAGATGGCGGCAATGCCCTGGGACGTCGCGACGGGCGTGATGTTCTACCGGCCGGACGCGTTTCAGGCAGCGGGCCTGCCCACCGAGCCGGATCAAGTTGCGAAGGCACTCGCCACGTGGGACGACTTCATCAAGGCCGGCCAGACAATCGAGTCGAAGAGCGGCGGCCAGACGTCGATCGTCGGCAACGAGCATGACGTCTTCAACGCAGGTTTCTGGCAGCAAGGCGGCAACATCGTTCGCGACGGCTCAATCGTGGTCGTGCCGCAAGGTCTGCAACCACTGCAGACGGCCCTCAAAGCCAAAGATGCAGGCATCGGCGCCAACATTCCCGCCTGGAGCGAGCGCTGGGCGCCCGCATTGCAAAGCGGCAAGATCGCAACCGTCGTCATGGGCGGCTGGATGCTTGGCAACCTTCAGAACCGCATCGACCCCGACGGCGCTGGCAACTGGCGCGTAACAACAGCACCCGGCGGCGCATTCAGCAATGGCGGCACCTACATTCAAATCCCCAAGCTGGCGGAGCACAAGCAGCTGGCGTGGGAGTTCACCCGCTTCGTGACGACGAATACCGATGCGCTGAACGCGGTCTTCGAAAAGACCGGCATTGTCCCCGCCTACAAGCCGGCGTGGAACAGCCCACTCTATGACCAGCCAGTGGACTACCTTGGCGGACAACCGGCATTCAGACTCATGGTCAATCTGGCGCAGCAGGTTCCGCCACTCGCGTACAGCCCGGTCGATGCACTCGGCACCGATCTGTTGAATGCGCAGGTCGACATCGCGTTGGCTGGCAAAGCGTCGCCCCAACAGGCGCTGCAGACCGCCGCGACACAGCTCCAGGAGCGGGCAAAGCGTGCATCTGATCTGCAATTGAGTATCGCGAGCACGCCATGATCCGCACGTCACCGTTGACGTGGCGCGCGAGCACGAGGCCATGGCGGGTGGGTCACACCACCCGCCGTGCGCTTTGGGCCTACCTGTTCATCTCGCCGTTCTACATCAGCTTTCTTGTGTTCGGCGTTTTTCCGATTGTGTTCAGCTTCTATCTCGCGCTCACCCGCTGGACGCCCTACCAGAGCACGTTCATTGGTCTCACCAACTTCGTAAATATCGTCCAGGACCAGCTGGTTCATACCGCTCTGTTCAACTCGCTCTGGCTCATGCTGGTCATCGGAGTCGCGCAGATCAGCCTCGCGCTGGTAGTTGCCGTTGCGTTGGCTGGGCCTCGAATCCGAGGCCGCGCGCTATTTCGCGGCATCTTCTTCGTGCCCTACATCACGTCGCCGGTGGTGTTGGGCCTCGTGTGGGGTGCCATATTCGCGTACACAGGACTGCTCAACTATCTGCTCGGACTGGTAGGTGTTCAGCCGATCGACTGGCTCGGGCATGCGACGGGCAGCGGTCTGTGGGTCAAACCTGCCATCGCGCTCGTCACGATCTGGCAGTACTTTGGTTGGAACGTGCTGCTGTTCGCGGCCGGGTTGCAAGCGATTCCGCGCGAAATCTTCGAGGCGGCTCGCATCGACGGCGCTGATGATTGGAACCTCTTGCACAAGATCACGCTGCCATTGCTAAAGCGCGTCATGTTCTTCGTCGTGAGCATCACGATCATTGGCAGCGTGCAGCTGTTCGACGCGCCTTTGATGTTGCTTGGCGGTGTCGCGGGAGCTGGCTCCGGCACGCTCGGCGGCGCTGAAGGGAGCGGCTTGACGCTGGCGATGATGGTGTACGAAAGCGCGTTCAACTACGGTCAGTTCGGCTACGCCTCCGCGATCTCAATCGTGATGTTCGGCGTGCTTGTCGCGCTCACGGTGCTGAATCGTCGCCTGTTCTTCCGCGGTTTGGAGGACTGACGTGGCCATGCTCGTCGCGCGACAGCGGGTGAATCCGCTGCGCGCATTACCGTACGTGCTGCTGTGTCTTGCGGCGCTCGCGACGATCGCGCCTTTCTACTGGGAGTACGTGCTCGCTACGCACACGACAGCTGAGATCTCGAGCACGCCGCCACCTATGTTCGTTGGTACCGCACTCCTGCAGAACTATGAAAGGCTGCTCGAATACGCACCCTACTTCTGGCGCTCTCTGCTGAATAGCGGTGTCATCGCGGTCGCATCCACAGTGGTCACGATCTTCTTTAGTGCGTTGGGTGGGTACGCGTTCGCTCGATACGAATTTCCGTTCAAGGAGCGGCTGTTCTGGTTACTGCTGCTGACCATGCTCATCCCGGGCCAGCTTGGCTTGATTCCCTGGTACATCGAGATGACGCGGCTCGGTTGGACGAACTCCTTCCTGCCATTTGTGGTTCCTGCGATTGGGAATGCATTCGGAACGTTCTGGATGCGTCAGTACATCGCCAGTGCTGTGCCGAGCGAGCTGTTCGACGCCGCGCGCATCGACGGTTGCGGTGAGTTCGGCGTCTTCTGGCGGATCGTGCTGCCACTCGCCGCGCCAGCGGCCGGCGCCCTGGCGATCACGACGTTCATTGGTGGCTGGAATTCGTTCCTCGGTCCCCTGACACTCATGCGCGACCCGAGCATGTATACGTATCCAGTTGCTCTCGCCACACTGCAGGGAGCGCACGGCACTGACACCGGAGCCCTGTTGCTTGGCAGTGCGATCGCTACCCTGCCGATGATTCTTATCACTGTATTTGGCTCCCGTCGTCTCATTGACGGACTTACCGCTGGCGCTCTCAGCGGCCAGTAACCCCCTTTGAAAGGACACCCCAAACTCGATGCGACTATCGTATCGTCGAGCACGGCTATTCGCGCCGCTGCTGTTGGTGGCGGGACTGGTTGCTTGCCAGTCCGCACCGGCGGCCGCGCCAACTGCTCAGCCCACTCCGACAACCCCACCACCCCGCGTGCCAACTCCACCGGCTGAACCCACACCGACCGCGAAACGCGAGCCCGCGCGGCTGGAAGCGCTGAAGGATCAAGTTGTGTTGGTCGATCAGGTTGGGTACTTACCCTCGCTGCAGAAAGTTGCATTGGTTGCCGACACGAACGCCACCACGTTCCAGGTTGTTGACGTCAAGACCAATGAGAGTGTGCTGAGTGGTCAGCTCAGCGATGCTCTCCGCGATCCTGACACCGGACAGAGCTTGCGCCGGGCAGACTTCTCCGCGCTTCGCGAGGCGGGCACGTATACGCTCAACGTCCCCGGACTTGGGCGGTCGCCGGACTTCCGCGTCGCTCCGGATGTCTACCAGAAGCTGGCAGACGACGCCTGGAGCTCGTACGAGCAACTGGCCGTTCTAGCGCCTCGTGCCTGGCAAACGGCGACTGTTACGGACCGTCAATCTGGGCAACGCGTTGACATCACCGGAGGTTGGCCAGACGCCGGAGACTACGGGCGCTACATGCCAAGCGCCGTCAGCGCGCTGGGCACGCTGCTGCTCATCAGCGACTTGCGCGGCGAGGCGGCACGACCGGGCGAGCTGCAGGTGCTGAAGCGCGAGCTCGACTGGATGCTGACCATGCAGCGGTCCGACGGTGGCGTGTATCACAAAGTCACACCGCTCAAATTCGGTGGATTCGACAAAGGCTCGGACAATATAGGCGGTCAGCTGTTTGCGTTCGAGGTCTCCAGTCCTGACACGGCAGTGTTCGCCGCGATCGCGGCGGCGGCCGCGCGCACATACCGCCCGATCGATGCTGAGTACGCAGATCGACTGCAAAAGGCGGCGATCTCCGCGTGGGGTTGGTTAGAGCGCAATCCCAAGGTGCTCCTGCCGACCGAAGTAGAAGGTACTGGTGGATACGTGTACGGCAGCGATTCCACACAACGGTTTTGGGCCGCGGCGGAGCTGTACCGCGCCACCGGCGATGCGACCTATGCCTCGGCCGTGCGCGCGTACATCGATAAGCGATCGCCGTCCATCGAGCCCCTGGGGTGGTCGAATACGACGACCTACGCGCTGCTCGCGGTGGCGTTCAACACAGATGCCGATCCGGCACTCCGGAAGCAGATCGGTCAGCTTCTCACGCGGTGGGCAGATGGACTCGTCACTACGATCAACAGCCGTGCAAATCCATGGGCGCTGTCGCTGTCCAATTTCCACTGGGCGTCGAACAAGCTCGCACTGGACAACAGTGTCCTCTTGCTCGCGGCACATCGTGTCACGCCGAATGACAAATACGTCGCGGCTGGGTTGGAACAGCTGCACTACGTGCTTGGCCGCAACGCATTGGGCAAGTCGTATGTGACGGAGTTTGGCGCCAATGCTGTGAAGAACCCGCACAACCGCACGATGTTCTCCATTGGACGGCTGGTACCCGGGGTGCTCGTGGGAGGCCCGAATGGCGACGCCCAGGACAACATCACACCAGCGGCCCAGGGCCAGCGCAGCTACACCGATCAACTTATGGCGTACGCGTCGAACGAGAACTCTGTCGAGTACAACGCTCCGTTGGCCGTCGTTGCAGCGCTCTTCGCGGGCAGCGGTTAGGCCACGTCATCGTTGCTGGAGCGTGGGGCAGGCATCCAGTAGCCCACACCCGGCTCTGTGATGACGTACCGCGGGTGCTGACGATCGGGTTCGATCTTGCGACGGATGCGCTGGACGAACGTCCACACGTAGTCGGCTTCCTCGCCGTACTCACTGCCCCACACCGCTTGCAACACCTGGCGATGCAAGAGGACCTTTCCGGCATTGCGCGCTAGATACGCGATGACCTCGAATTCGCGTCGCGTCAGCGGTACTTCGACGCCCTCGCGGCGTGCACGGCGCGCACCGAAATCGACCTCGAGTCCGTCGAAATGGTACGGCGGCAACGGACCCCGAGGACCAGGTTTCACGCGGCGGAGGAGCGCGCGCACACGCGCAAGCAGCTCCGCCACTCCGAACGGCTTGGTCAGGTAGTCGTCGGCGCCCAGATCCAGCGCTTTGACACGGTCGATCTCGCGCCCGCGAGCAGAGATCATCAGTACCGGAATTTCCATGTCGCGGCGGACTGCTTCGAGCACGGCCAAGCCATCGGGACCAGGTAGGCCAATGTCGAGCAGTAACAGGTCCAGCGGGTGTTCACCCGCGACTTTGAGCGCCTCCGCGCCGTCAGCGGCGGTGAGAACGGTGTAGCCGCCGGCCTTGAGATTATGAGAGACGAACTTGCGCATCGGCGCCTCGTCATCGACGACGAGGATCGCTTGCTGGACCATTCAGGAGCCTCCTGCCCGGGCGGGCGACACCCCCGCTGTCCGCCTGGCTACGGTCAAGCTAGGTCCAGCCACCTGTCCTTGCCATGTCCTCCTCTCTGCCCTCCCTGAACTCAACCTGTCACTTGACCATGAAGGTCACGCGCGCCGCGACGGGCGGATTAACCGACACGCGATTACTTCCCGCCAGCAGTACCGCTGCACTGTGACTGCCGCTCGAGACATCGGGAAACGTCCACCGCATCAGGGCGCTGTGCGCAACCCGTGGATCGCATTTCGGCATCGGTATCAGCGTCCCGACGTACGGCGTCGGGTCGGCATCGAGGAAGAATGCCAGGTGGTCCTGGTCGATTGCCCTGGCAGCCTCCGGTTCGACAAGTTGTGGGCCCCAGTACTCGACACTGATGGTTAGACGGCCGTCCGGAGCGTCGATTGTTTCGCCAGCGCGCGGTGAGGTGATCGCGAGCATTACTGGCGTGGGTTTCAGGGCAGCTGCCCGCGGCGCAGGTCCCGCCGGCTCGAGACAGCCAAGCGCGGTCCCCGGAGTACCTACCCAGAGCGCAAGTCCCAACAGCAGCCAGACTGGCATGTGCGATGACTCCTTCGGACATCGTCAAGCGTGCTGTCACGTGACCGACTGCAACTCGGACGCCGGACTTGGAGTGCCGGCTAACGCCTGGCTTCAAAGTGGCGCGTCGCCACGCCTCCGTCCAGGTGACGTACGGCCCACGCCACCACCTCGGCGCGCGTATGTACCCCGAGCTTGCGGCGGATGTGGTCCATATGCGTGCGCATCGTGCCGAGACTGATCACCAGGCGTGACGAGATCTGACCTGTTGACATGCCGCTCGCAAGCAGCGTGACAATCTCCTGCTGACGACGAGTCAGCGTTTCGGCTGGGCCGCTGGACGCCGCCTCGACTCTGGTCAAGGCCAGGTCTTGCCCAAGACGCAGAACCTCGTCTTCGTGGAGTTGCTGACCAGCGTCCCACGCCTCTCGGTAGGCTCTGCTCCCAAGCTTCGCACGGGTCGCGGCAAGCCACCCGTCCAGTACTCGTGTCCCACGTGGTGCTCGGGCAATTCCGCGGTTCAGACGCATACTGGAGGTCGCGCTGACCAGTCGAACGGCCGCGTGAGGCCGTTCGGCGACCGCATGGCGCGCGATCGCTTCGAGGGCCTGGAGTGCTCGGGCACGATCGCCCGCGGCATGCGCAGCCGCGGCCGCTTCGGCGAGGGCCTCCTGAGGAGGACCCGTTTTGCCGAGCTCGAAAAGCGCGTGGGCGCGCGCGACTTGTGAATCGACAAGCTCGGGCAAGACGTCGTGCTTGCGTTGCAAGGCAGCAGCGGTTTCCAACAATCCAAGGGCTTCAGCATGCTGACCCGTTGCAGCCGCAAGCAGCGCGATCACGTACTCCGCACGCGCACTCACGGCGGGATTCGGCCGCGCTCGCGCGTGAGCAACTAATTCCAGTGCCAGGTCACGAGCGGGGTCGAGCTGACCGCGCTCTATTTTCGCAAGCGCCAGCTGGGCGACAATGAACCCAAGCAGATGGGTGCGCCCCGCGCGGGCGTGCTTGAGCGCGTCGGTCAGCAAGGCGTCTGCGCGGCCAAGGTCACCCACTTGTCGTGCCACTTCACCGCGCACGGCGCGGAGCAGGTTGTCGGTGACAAGCGCAGTGGTGCGCGGCTTCCCATTCAAAACATCGAGCAACGCGGCTGCTCTCGTGTGCTCACCCTGGAGAACGAGAAGCAGCGCTAGAAATGCGCGCGCCCTGGTGGCGACCGTGCGCGGAAGGCGGCCGCCGGCCGATGCCGTAAGTTGCTCGAGCCATGCCTGACCTTCGCCGTATCGGCCGCGGTAGTACCAGAACGGAAACGCGGCGGTGGCCACCCGTACGCCCAGCGCCGCATTGCCCGACTCCAGCGCCCAGATGAGCGTCGCGTGTACATTTCCGTATTCACTTGCAAGGCGGGCGGCGTGGACCGCGTCAAGCCCTTCTGGCGGGGCGCGTTCGACTTCTTTCACGAGCCACGCGGCGAGCCTGTCTCGAACTGCGGCCGCGTCCGACGAGTGCTCGAGCAGCTCGAGCGCATATGCCCGCGTGAGCTCGAGCAACCTGAATCGTGACGACAGGGTGCCGTCATGGTGCACAAGAGATGCAGTGACGAGCTGGTCAAGCAGGCTGGCGATCGTGTCGCGAGGGAGCTGATCATCGCAACAGACAGCCTCGGCGGCATCGAGGGTCCAGCCGCCGACGAAGACAGCCAGGCGGCGCAGCAGCAGCTGTTCGGCTTGTGAGAGCAACGCATAGCTCCAGTCGAGCGTTGCCCGTAGCGACTGCTGGCGTGGCGGTGCGGCGGGACCATTGGACAGGTCGAGTGCGACTCGGCTGGTCAGGCGAGCGGCAAGCGGCTGCACACCCAGGGCAGGCACGCGTGCGGCGGCGAGCTCGATAGCCAGCGGCAGGCCACCCAGGCGGCGGCAGATGTCGACGACGTGGGACAGGTTGGCCGCGGTCAAGCGAAATGGCGCCTGGCGGGTGTTTGCGCGGGCAACGAACAGGCGCACCGCGTCGCTCGCGCGCGTCTGCTGCTGATCGCCGAGCTCTGAGGCGAGTGGGAGCGCCAGCGGTGCGACACGCCATACGACTTCACCATCGACACCGAGCGGCTCGCGACTGGTTGCCAGCACGTGCACACCGGGACAGGAGGCCAACAGCAGCTCGGTCAATTGGGCACAGGGAGCCAGGAGGTGCTCACAGCCATCCAACACGATGGCCAGTTGCTGGGTGCGCAATGCGGACAGGAGTGCGTGCTCCCAGGTTTGGCGGCTGTGACGACGGATGCTGAGGAGGAGTGCGATGGTCTGGGCAAGACGGAGCGGATCGTCGAGCGCGGCCACGTTGATGTGCCAGATCTGATTGGCGAACCGCGAGCCCGTGGCATCGGCTGCGAGACGTCGTGCCAGGCGCGACTTGCCCACGCCACCGGGGCCGACCAGCGTCAGCAGCCGATCGCGGAACACGTGCCGACGCAGTTGCCGCAGCTCGGCAGTTCGCCCGAAAAGAGGCGTCAGCTCCGTAGGCAGATTGGCCATGCGCTGCTACTCCGGTCCCGTCGTTCTACGACGAGAGCGGCGAGGGTAGTTCGTGCCGAAGAGCCCACGCTGCGACCTGCGTGCGCGAGTGCAGGCCCAACTTACCGAGAATGTTGTCAACATGAGTGCGGACAGTCTCCACGCTGATCGACAGTTCGCGCGCGATCTGGCGGTTCGAAGCGCCACGCGCTATGAGCCGCGCCACCTCGGCCTCGCGGTTGGTCAGCGGGCCCGGCGCGGTCGCTGTTCGCGGGGCGATCAATTCGGCGGTCGCTGCGCTCACAGGAATCGTTCGGCTTTCGGCGACCGTCAATCCTTCCGCCCACGCCGTCGAGTAATCCGCGGGGCTGAGCGCATGGCGCACATCTGCCAGCCATCGTGCGCTGCGTCGAAGATCGCTCGGCCACAGGGAGCATCGAAATCGATCGGCCATCGCTCCGCTCAAGGCTGCCAACTGCACCGCCAAGCGTGGCTGTCGTAGAGCCAGCGTCGCGGCAACACCGAGCAAGACGCGCGGCAGCTTGATGCGCTGACGCGTGCGCTGGACCACATCCAGCGCCTCGACGTATGCCGACAACGCGCCAGGACGGTCGCCACTCTCGAGCAACAAATTGCCGAGCAGGCACAAGGTATCGGCAATGGCGATCGTGTCAGTGTTCGTTCGCTGCGCGGTCAGCGCCTGCCTCGTGAGATCAATCGAGAAGTGGGCTTCGCCTGCTGGCGCCGTGAGTGCCTGGAGGAAAAGCGCCCGGCCCTGCCAAACAGGATCGCCCCGCTGTTGCGCGAGGAGGCGCACGCGCGCGGCGTTGCTTCTTGCTGTGACATAGTCACCGAGCTCGGCGTTCACCATCGCATTGACTGCCGCCTGCGAGAAGGTTGCCAACGCCGAGATTGCGTCGCCGTTGACCGGGTCCCCGCGCAGGCGCGCATCCGCACATAACTTCCTGGCGGTAATCAGGTCACCTTGCCAGAACGCGACGAACGCCAAGGTTTGGTGTGCCAGCGTGGCGCCGACCCCATCATTTTCCGCGTGCAGCACCTCGACAGCACCACCCACTAACGTACGCGCCGCGGACGGGTCTCCCGACAACAATGTCATGTACCCGCCCAAACAGCTGACGCGCGCTTTGGTGCGCTTCAAGTCACCCGTCGCAGGCACATCCTGACATCTCGCCAGCCAGGCCTGCGCCTCCGCGATGCGACCGCGCAAGCACCAGAAGCTGACCAGCATGAGGGCGAGCGGAAACGCCATATCGCCTCTGTCCGTTCCGATTGCCCAGCGCAGAGCAGCGGTCATGTTCGCATGCTCGGTCTCCAGTGAGGCGGCGTGACGCGCGTCCAGAGGCGCCGCGGAGACAGGCGCCGCGTACTTCAGCATCACCTCTGCGTGCCGCTCCCTCACCTCGTTTAGTGCACCGCTCGCGGCCAGCCGCTCGAAGACATACTGTCGAGTTACCGGTAACAGTCCATACCTCAGCTGATGCTCGTCTGCACTGGTCTCATGAGCTGTGACAAGCGCCATTGACTTCCGGACGAGCTGGTCAAGCAGGCTGGCGATCGTGTCGCGAGGGAGCTGATCATCGCAACAGACAGCCTCGGCGGCATCGAGGGTCCAGCCGCCGACGAAGACAGCCAGGCGGCGCAGCAGCAGCTGTTCGGCTTGTGAGAGCAACGCATAGCTCCAGTCGAGCGTTGCCCGTAGCGACTGCTGGCGTGGCGGTGCGGCGGGACCATTGGACAGGTCGAGTGCGACTCGGCTGGTCAGGCGAGCGGCAAGCGGCTGCACACCCAGGGCAGGCACGCGTGCGGCGGCGAGCTCGATAGCCAGCGGCAGGCCACCCAGGCGGCGGCAGATGTCGACGACGTGGGACAGGTTGGCCGCGGTCAAGCGAAATGGCGCCTGGCGGGTGTTTGCGCGGGCAACGAACAGGCGCACCGCGTCGCTCGCGCGCGTCTGCTGCTGATCGCCGAGCTCTGAGGCGAGTGGGAGCGCCAGCGGTGCGACACGCCATACGACTTCACCATCGACACCGAGCGGCTCGCGACTGGTTGCCAGCACGTGCACACCGGGACAGGAGGCCAACAGCAGCTCGGTCAATTGGGCACAGGGAGCCAGGAGGTGCTCACAGCCATCCAACACGATGGCCAGTTGCTGGGTGCGCAATGCGGACAGGAGTGCGTGCTCCCAGGTTTGGCGGCTGTGACGACGGATGCTGAGGAGGAGTGCGATGGTCTGGGCAAGACGGAGCGGATCGTCGAGCGCGGCCACGTTGATGTGCCAGATCTGATTGGCGAACCGCGAGCCCGTGGCATCGGCTGCGAGACGTCGTGCCAGGCGCGACTTGCCCACGCCACCGGGGCCGACCAGCGTCAGCAGCCGATCGCGGAACACGTGCCGACGCAGTTGCCGCAGCTCGGCCGTGCGGCCTATGAACTCGGAGAATGCCTCGGTCAATCGTAACCCCGCGTTTACATTTCAAAATACGGCGTTTTCCGTATGCATTAATGCATGGACGTACCTACGCTGTCCCAGCCGGCACGAGTCGGTAACAATTCGCTGATACAACCGTTGGCCAGTGCCCGCGCAATTGGCCCGAACATGCGAGAACTGTCAACGGCCGCACTGGTGAGTGACAGGCACGCTCTTCCACGCTGCACGTACGGTTCTCGACACCGCAGGGAGAGTTGGCGTGGCCGAACTAAACACACACGCGCCGTCGAGGCGGGCTGCGAGGATCGCGTGCAGCCCGAAAGCCAAGCACGCGTGGGCTCCTCGTCGTCCGGCTCCAACCGAGACCATCGTGCATAGTGACGGCGAGGCGTCGCTGCTGCGTAGCTTCCACGCCGCCTGCCTCGACGCGCTGAGTGACAGCAATCGAGGCTCCCGATTACTCGCCGATACAGCCGATGCGCTCGCCGTAGAGCTCGGCCGACACCTTGCTCGCGTGGTCGGTAAAGAAGGCTATCGGGCGCTGCTGACGCGGTCCCTGCGACTTACGGCTCCCGAGTTCCCCGATCTTGCGGATGTTCACCCCGCTGCCGGTCCAACTGGACGATTGGTCGGTCTGCACAGATTGGTGCAGCACGCTGGTGCCGATGAGTCGCGCGCCGCCATCGCGACGACGTTGACTGGAGTCGTACGTCTGCTCTCCACTTTCATTGGCGAGGATCTGACACGATCACTGCTACGCGAGACCAGGCCGTGGACAGGTGTGCCAGGGAATTCCGCGGCATCGTCCGATCATCCACGTGGCCTGACTGCCTGAGCGCGTGGACGATGTCTCGTGCTCACTAACCACGAGCGACCTCAGCCCGCGTATCGGCGTCCTTATTGCGGAGCGCCTCCTCGTCGCCGGGCTACACCATCAGGAAAGCGCGAACGAAGCAGAAGCTGCGCGCCTTCGCCTGGCATTCCTGTTCCGAGCTAGCCAGCATCTCGCGGCATCACTCGACAGCGAAACACTACTGCGAGTGCTCCTGGAGCTGGTTGTTCCGGACTTCGCGGATGGCTGCATGGTGCACCTGCCGGAAACGGACCGTCGCGAGCATCCCACGACTATTGCCGTGGCCGAAACGCTCAATGCGCGTTCGGTCGACTGGTGGGAGTGGTTGGACAGGCTGACTCGCCCGCTCATCACCCGCGTCCTGCGCACGTCAAAGTCGCAGATGGGCTCGAGCTCGCGTCGACAGCGCCAGATGCAACCGCCTGGTGGCGGTCACGTGTCGTATGTCGTTGCGCCGTTGCCCGCGCGGGGTCGCATCGTGGGCACCTTGTGCGCGTTCTCGCTCGAGACGCGCAAGAACTACGGAGCGGAGGACCTCGGACTCGCCGAGGCGCTCGGGACGCAAGCGGGGCTCGCACTCGACAATGCGCGCCTGTACGCCGAGCAGCTGGAAGTGATCGAACGGCTCCAGCACGCACGCAGCCAATTGGACGCCGTGCAACGCGACCGCTTGCTCGAGGATGAACGGCGGCGCATCGCCCGCGAGCTGCACGACCACGTCGAGCAGGCTTTCTTCGCTATTGGTCTTGCCGCGAGTGCCGCAAGTGGCAACCGCGGACGTGGAGCGGAGGTTGCCAGCCCGGACGACGCGCTCGCGCATGTAACGCGACTCGCCGGATCCGGAGCCGAGAAGCTCCGCGCCGCTATTTTCGCGCTGAACTACGCGGAGGTGCGAGAGCGTGGACTCATCCCGGAGCTGTGGCGACAGACCAGGGAGTTCCAGACCCGCACGGGTGTTGATACGGACCTGGTTGTGACCGGATCTGCGCGCCGCCTACCAACCGACGTTGCCGAGACACTGCACAGCGTCGCGCGCGAGGCTCTCGCCAACATCGAGCGCCATGCGCATGCAAGCGCGGTCGTACTTGGACTACACATTGGGCCGCGAGCCGTGACGCTCACCATTCAAGACGACGGCACGGGCGCCTCCCCGCTCGTGCTGCGTCAGATCAATCGCAGCACCATTCATTTCGGGTTGCGCGGCATCCGCCAGCGTGTCCGTGAGCTGAACGGCCGCTCCTCCGCGCGGCCCGGCGCAGATGGCGGTTTCATCGTGCGTGCGCGCATCCCGCTGCAACGTGAAAGTGCCACGTGAAGAGCCTCGCGCAACCGAACAAGATCCGAGTGCTGATCGTCGACGACCACGAGCTCGTCCGTGCCGGCCTTCGCGCGCTGCTCGAGGCCGAGCCAGACCTGGAGGTCGTGGGCGACGCGAGCACGGGTAGTCACGCGCTGGCCCTTGCACAGCGACTGCGCCCGCAGGTGGTGCTGCTGGATGCTCGCTTGCCCGATATGAGCGGTCCGGAGGTGTGCCGAGCGCTCTATGCCGCCGTGCCGGAGATTGTCGTCGCGATGTTGACCACGTTTACCGATGATGAGCTCGTGCGGCAAAGCATTCGTGCTGGTGCGGTCGGCTACTTGCTGAAGGAAATCCCGCGCATGGATCTGGCCACGGGCATTCGTGCGTTGGCAACCGGTGAATCCGTCATCGACCGCCGAGTGCTGCCGCAAGTGCTGGCTGTCGCCCGTCACGCCGGCCAGTCCGCTGACACCGAGGAGCCCTTGAGTGAGCGGCAGCGCGACATCTTGCGCCTGGTGGCGGATGGCCTCTCGAACCGCGAAATCGCCGCGCGCGTGCATCTCAGCGAACTGACGATCAAGAGCTACGTTGAGGAGCTGCTCAAGCAGTTGGGTGCCCGCAATCGGGTGCACGCCGCTGTACTCGCCATACGTCGCGGATGGCTCTGATGGCCGTCTATTCGGTCGCGTGAATACTGAGTGTGCGGATCCGCCCGTCCACGACCTGGGCGTCCACACGCGCGTCGATCACGTCCGTGACGCCCAGCCGGGTCATGCGCAGTCGCACTGGCCAGCTGACGAATTGCGCACCCTGGAGTTGCCCGGTGCCATCGATGTGGACATCGTCGCGAACGAGCTCCTCGACCCACCCGCGAATCTGCGATGGGTCCTGCGGCTGTCGGCCACCTTGCACCATCGCGCCAGGCGCGAACAGCTTCATCGTGGCTCCAACATCATGCGCATTCAACGCATCGACCACTGCGCGGACGGTCGATACGCCACTGGGTGCATCCGCGGGGGTGGCGGCGAGGACAAGAATGCTCGCCGCGAGAAGAGACAGGAGCGTCATAGGCCGAGCTCATTGTTCGGGCGCTCGCCCGACTGCTTCCCGGACAACCGCGCGTTGACCTGAACGCTAACCGACCGCGGTGGGTACTGCGCGCAGCGGCAAGCGCGCGCGGACGAAGCCGCCGTCCTCCCGATGTGACCGCACCACAATCGACCCGCCCACTTCGTCTAAACGCTGCCGCACTCCCTCCAGCCCGACACTCTCGGAGGCATCGTGCGCGTCATGCTGCACGGTCAGCACAACCGTACTCGGTCCAAACCGGAGCCCGAATAGCACTGCGCCAGGTCGGGCACCACGTTGCAAATTGAAGAGTTCCCATTCGCTGACGAGCCGCAGCGCATCTACAATTGGCGGAGCGATCACACGCGGCGTACCGCTCACCATGAGGGCTGTGTCGATGCCCGTGCGCAGCTCGAAAGCGCGGCACATCTGCCGCAACATCACGGCTGCAGGCGCAGGAGCGGACGTCTCGGCCGTCGTGACCACTGACTCACGCAGGCGCTGCGTCCCGGTGTTGGCCAGATCGACCACGCGCGCGAGCGCCGCCGCGAGCGGCTCCGTACTCCAGGACACCGGAATGTCAGCCAGCGCCGCTCGAGCAACGAGGCCGATCGCAAAGAAGGTCTGCTCGGTGTGATCCTCGAGATCTGACGCCGCCTGCTGAGTATCAGTGATGTCGATGCAGCCTCCGACAAACCCCACCAGGCTGCCGTCCGGGGCGTACAGCGGGGCGCCACGGTCTATCACCAGCCGGTACTGGCCGTCACCCCGACGCAATCGGTAGCGCATCTCGAATTGGAGCTGCGTTTGGAAGGCCCGTTCGGCCGTATCCAGGCAATACACCAGGTCTTCGGGATGGACGCCTTCGGACCATCCCGCCCCAGCCTCATCGGCAACGCTGCGGCCAGTGAAGTCGAGCCACGGCTTATTGAAGTAGGTCGCCATACGATCCGCGCCGACGTGACGCAACATGAGTGGCAGCGAGTCCGCGACCAGACGGAGCCGCTCCGCGCTCATCGAGATGCCCGGTAGCGGCTCGGGACGCCCCATCGGCCGATTCTGTGGTGTGCCAGGGCCTGCCGCGCATCGTGCGGGTGCCCGAGTCCGGAGGTCTGCCCGCACATCGGTCAAATGACCGATATGTTCAGGATTCGTTCAGGCCGCGATCTGCACGAGCCGGGCGTGGGCAAGGCGCGCGCGCGCATGGTGGACTGGCTAGTCCAGCCTCAAAGGAGAGGGTGCCATGCGGTTCTTCGAAAGTTGGTGGGAACGCGTCCCGACGCAACTGTTGCCGCTACTGCTCGTAGGTATCACCATCATTCTGCGCCGGCCGATGGACCACTTCTGGGAGTAGGCACCGTGATTTAGTCGGCCATGCGGGCCTAGTGAGCGCTATGCTCGCTGCGGGTGCTGACTTCTCACGCCTCGTCGCTGCTGGGTCGCGCCGCCGAGATGGCGGAGCTGCGACGACTGCTGATTGAGGAGGGCACCCGCTTCGTGACGCTCACGGGGCCTGGGGGCACGGGCAAAACGTCGCTTGCACATGCGCTCACGTGCGATCCGGCGCCTGGTGAAGCCAGAGACGTCTATTTCGTCGATCTAGGCGTCGTCGATGACGCCGCGCTGGTGCCCGCGAGCATCGCCCATGCCCTTGGCGTCCAGGAGTCCGGCAGCGAGCCCGTGGCCTCTATCGTTCGCGACTTCCTGGCGCGAACACCCGTCGTGCTCGTGCTGGACAGCTTCGAGCGCGTGATGGAGGCAGCGCCCTTCGTGGCCGAATTGCTCGATTCCGCACCGGGGCTGGTGTGCATCGTCACCAGTCGCGAACCGCTCCACGTGCGGGCCGAGCAAGTCTTCCCAGTGGGACCACTGCCGGTGCCGAGCACGGAGACGACAGACGTCGCAGCAATTGCCGCCCACCCCTCCGTGGCCCTGTTCATGGTTCGTGCGCGGTCTCGACAGCCCGATCTCATGCTGACAAAAGACACTGCGCCCGTTGTGGCCGAGATCTGCCGCAGGCTGGACGGGTTACCGCTCGCGATTGAGCTCGCCGCCGCTCAGGTTAGCGTCCTGCCGCCGCGAACCGTGCTCGCGCGACTGGCCGCGGGCGAGCCGTTCGTGCTGGGTGGTGGGCGCGACCTGCCGCCGCGTCACCGGACATTGCGGGCCGCTGTGTCGTGGAGCTATGGCCTGCTCGAGGACACTGAACAGCGGGTCTTCCGGGCGTGCGGAGTCTTCAGCGGCAGTTTCGCGCCGCGGGCGCTGCCAGACGTCGTTGCACTGGCCAAGTCGACTGATCCGCTTCGCTTTCTCGCGCAGCTAGCCGACAAGAATCTGGTCCAGGTCGCAGACTCCACGACCCCTGAACCGCGCTTTCGCATGCTGGAAACCATTCGCAGTGTGGCGCTGGAGCTGTTGGTCGACGAAGGTGAGCTGCCAGCCGCCAGGAGCCGTCACGCAGCGTATTTTGTCCAACTGGCAGAAGAGATCGAGCCAGGTCTGGTCGGGCCGGCTATGGCCGAGTCGCTCGATCGCCTCGAAGCCGAATACGACAATTTCCGAGCAGTTCTCCATTATGCACTGGAGTCCGACGACCTTCACGCCGGACTTCGTCTGGCGGGTGCCCTGCATCGTTTCTGGATGCTGCGCGGTCGACTTACGGAGGCGCGCGATTGGCTCGCCAAAGCGCTGCCTCGCAGTGTCGGCGTACCGAGCAACGTGCGCGCAAGAGCGCTCAATTCCGCCGGTGTGCTCGCGGGCGTGCAGGGTGATCTTCACACTGCTGAGACATTCTTCGAAGAAAGCTTCACGTTGTGGCAAGAGATTGGCGACCCCATTCGGATGGCCGTCGCCGTGGGCAACCTCGGACTTACTGCCCAGGACCGGCAAGATCCTGCGCACGCACTCGAATGTTTTCAGCGGGCGCAGGAGCTGTATGCCGAGGGCGGTGATCGCCGCGGTATGGCGGTGGCCCTCGGCAGCCGCGCGCAGCTTGCACGACATCAGGGTTCGCCCGCCGAAGCGGTACAGCTGCTCGAAGAAGCGCTCGCCCTCTTCCGCGAGGTCGGCGATCCACGCGGCACGGCCAATTCACTGGCCAATCTCGGCCACGCCCTGATCGCGTTGCGGCAGCCGCAAGCGTCGATTCAGTGTTTCAAAGAAGCGCTCGAGCTGCGCCAATCGCTCGGCAACACGCTGGGCATCGCCGAATGTCTAGAAGGCTTCGCAGCCGCCGCGGGCGCCACACGCCATGGCCGGCGTGGGGCGCGCTTACTCGCCGCGGCCGCGGCGCTCCGCGAGATAACGGGGGCGCCGATCCCCACGACCGATCGCGAGCAGTACGCGTCAGTCGTCGCCCGCATTCAGCAACAGCTCCAACCGGAGGCCTTCGCCCGTGAGCAGGCCGCCGGAAGAGCAATGACCGCCAGTCAGGCGGTCGAGTACGCACTCGATCATGACGGAGAACCATCGCTGAAAGTAGCCACGCTAAGCGCGCGCGAGCACGACGTCGCGGTCCTGGTCGCACGCGGGCTGACCAACCAGCAGATTGCCGATACGCTCTCGATCGCCAAGCGCACCGTCGGCACCCATCTCGAGCACATCTTCGCCAAACTCGACGTGCAAACACGCGCCGAGGTAGCCGTCTGGATCACGCGCTCCGACGTGGTCATCGAGAGGTGACGCGCTGATCATCGAGGCGGGAACATCGACCACACGCCTGGGTTGATCGAGTTTGCGGTCTTCAAATACACGTCCTCTGCCCCTTCAAGGAGCAGCTTGTGGAGCAGGACGTGTTCGCGATCCGGCAGGCGTTGGGCCGGTTGCAAGCACAAACGTGTGACCAGCGAACCACTGTCGATCACCGTTACCAGTCCAGGTGAGGATGGAATTCTATAAACGCGCCCTGGCGTCAACCCGCTGGCTACTTCGAGGTAGCCCTGCACGTCGAGCTGCCGCAGCTCCAGCGGCGTCAGTAGCTTTCGAACGACGGCTTCGGCGCGGCGCTCGGCGCGCCACGCGTGCAGGGCGTAATCGATGAGGAGCAGCACGCAAAGCAGGAGCGCACTCGCGCCCACGATGGCGAGGACGGCGATGTCCACGGGCAACGGGTAAAAAGGCCGTCAGCCACCTACGATCGGCGGGACAACCACTGTTTCGTCGGCGAACGGGTCGAGGGTGTCGACGCGCTCCGCGGGCTGGCCCTGGTGGATCCGAAACGCTAAGGCGCCACGGCCCCGTTCGCGCTCCAGTATCCGTTCCGCCTCACGGACGGCAGCCTGCGCTTCCGCGTCGCCACTGAGGAGGCTCGGTGCACTCCACGTGATGCGCTGATCGCCACTGCCATTAAGCACACGCAGTGTCGGCATCGGTCGTTCCTCCGGATGAGTCTGTGAATAGTGCCGTGCGCGACGGAGCCTCGTCCGATGCGGGAACAAAATACCCACGTCCGTGTCGCGAAAGCACGTAGATAGGTGCATCGGGCTCCGCTTCGAGCTTGCGTCGCAGTCGACGGATATATGTCCAGATATAGGCGGCCTCGCCGCTGTAGTGCGTTCCCCAGACGGACTCGAAAATCTCCGGAATCGTCCAGATCTTGCCCGGAGATCGTGCCAGGAGTGCGAGGACAGCGAATTCGTGCGCGGTCAGGCGTACCTCGCGTCGGTTGACGCGTGCCCGCCGTTGCTCCAGTTCGACTTCCAGTCCGCGGTGCCGATAGATCGCACCACCGGCGGTCTCCGGAGTCGTGAGGGCAACAACGCGGCGTGCTGAACCATCACGCAGTTGCGCGCCCCGCTGCGCGAGGCGCGCGAGCAATGCCGCGCTCTCTGCGTCGGACTCGTCCACGAACAGAATCGCAGGCGATCGCATGGCTCGCATTGGGCAACTCTAGGGTCGCTCCCCGGAACAACCCCTGAACGGCTGATGGATCGCCTGTATCGAGCCTAGACGCGATCATAGGCTGTGCCTATGATGACAAGCCGTTACCTGTCTTGGACGCGGCATCACGCAGGACGTTACCTTCAACAGTACGTAGCATGATCAACGCGTCTCTCGCGCGCAGCCGCCCGATCACTGGTCTGACGTCCCTGTGGCGTTCCACCATCGGCAAGAAGTACGTGATGGCGATCACGGGCTTGATCTGGTTCGGCTATCTCATCGTCCACCTGTGGGGCAATCTCAAGATTTACGCCGGCCCCACGTTCCTCAACGACTACGGCGGCTTCCTGCGGACCGTCGGCGAGCCCTTCTTCGGCGCCCAGCAGCTCCTCTGGCTGGCCCGAATCGTCCTCATCCCGGCCTTCATCATCCACATCTGGGCGGCCGTGCAGTTGACGGGCCGCGATCGACAGAGCCGACCGCGCGGCTACGCCATGCGCCGCAACCTCGAGTCGACCATCGCCTCGAGGACCATGATCTATGGCGGCATCTTCATCCTGCTGTTCGTGATCTACCACGTGCTCGACTTCACGTTCGGCACCGTCAATCCCAGCTACGAAGAGGGCAACATCTACCACAACGTCATCGCCAGCTTCCGTCTCTGGCCAGTGTCCCTCTTCTACATCCTGGCAATGGTGGCCGTTGGCCTGCACCTCTTCCATGGCATCTGGAGCACCTTCCAAACGCTCGGCTGGAATACCGCGCGCACGAATCGCCTGATTCGCAACGTGGCGACGTTTCTCGCCATCCTGCTGACGCTTGGCAACATCTCGATTCCACTCGCCGTGCTGACTGGCGTCGTGCGATGATCGACAAGGGAGTCCTGGCAGCATGACGGTGATTACAGAACCCGTGCGCACCGCGCCAGTCGCGCCGTCCACCCCGGCCGAAGCGCCCCTGTACGACGTTTCGTCAGCACCGCTCGACGAGCGGGCCCCCGGCGGGCCGATCAGCGAACGCTGGGAAACACAGCGCTTCGAGATGAAGCTGGTCAATCCCGCCAATCGACGGCGCTACACGATCATCATGGTCGGGTCGGGCCTGGCTGGCGGCGCCGCGGCGGCGACGCTCGGTGAAGCGGGCTACAACGTCAAGTGCTTCTGCTACCAAGATAGCCCGCGACGAGCGCATAGCATCGCCGCGCAGGGTGGCATCAACGCCGCGAAGAACTATCGCAACGACGGCGATTCCGTCCAGCGCCTGTTCTATGACACAGTCAAAGGCGGCGACTTTCGGTCACGCGAATCGAACGTCTATCGACTCGCTGAGCTGAGCGTCAACATCATCGATCAATGCGTGGCGCAGGGCGTGCCGTTTGCGCGCGAGTACGGTGGTTTGCTCGATACCCGTTCCTTCGGTGGTGCGCAGGTCTCCCGCACGTTCTACGCGCGCGGCCAGACAGGGCAGCAGCTGTTGCTCGGTGTCTACCAGGCTCTCGAGCGTCAGATTGGCAACGGCACGGTGACGATGTACCCGCGCCACGAGATGCTGGAGCTGGTCCTGGTCGACGGCGTCGCGCGCGGCATCATCACGCGCGACATGGTCACGGGCGAGATCGAAGCGCACGCGGCCGACGTCGTCGTGCTGTGCACCGGCGGCTACAGCAACGTCTTCTATCTTTCGACGAACGCCCGCGGCTGCAACGCCACCGCCATCTGGCGGGCGCACAAGCAGGGCGCCGCGTTGGCGAATCCGTGTTATACGCAGATTCACCCAACCTGTATTCCGCAGTCCGGGTCATATCAATCGAAGCTGACGTTGATGAGCGAGTCGCTGCGCAACGATGGCCGCGTGTGGGTGCCGTCGCGTCGCGGCGATACACGGCCACCGGCGCAGATTCCGGAGTCGGAACGCGACTATTATCTGGAGCGCAAGTATCCGAGCTTCGGCAATCTCGCGCCGCGCGACATCGCCTCACGCGCAGCGAAAGAAGTGTGCGACGACGGCCTCGGCGTCGGCCCGGGCGGACTTGGTGTCTATCTCGATTTCGCCGATGCCATCGGCCGTCTTGGCGAGGACACCATCCGCGAACGGTACGCCAATCTGTTCGAGATGTACGAACGGATCACTGGCGACGATCCGTACAAGGCGCCGATGCGCATCTATCCTGCGCCGCACTACACGATGGGCGGCTTATGGGTTGATTACTCGTTGCAGAGCACCATTACCGGGCTGTTCGTCGGCGGCGAAGCCAATTTCTCGGACCATGGCGCCAACCGCCTGGGTGCGAGCGCGCTGATGCAGGGTCTGGCCGATGGCTATTTCGTCCTTCCGGCCACGATTCCGGACTATCTCGCGAACGCGCGCCCGAGTCGTGTCGAGGTCACCCACCCCGCCTTCCAGGAGGCGAAGCAGGCAGTCGCCGAGCGTATCCAACGCCTGTTGTCGATCAAAGGCGAGCGGACAGTCGAGTCGCTCTATCGTGAGCTTGGAACGCTCATGTGGAATAACGCGGGTATGGCGCGCAGCGACGCCAGCCTGCGCGCAGCGCTGGTGCGCATTCCGCAACTGAAGGATGAGTTCTGGAACAACATCCGTGTCGCAGGCGAGAACGAAGAGATGAACCAGTCCCTGGAACGTGCTGGCCGCGTCGCGGACTTCCTCGAGCTGGCAGAGTTGTTGTGCATCGACGCGCTGCACCGAACTGAATCATGCGGCGCCCACTTCCGTGTGGAGAGCCAGACCGAGGAGGGCGAGGCGCTACGCGACGATGTCAACTTCGCCTACGTCGCGGCATGGCAATACGGCGGCGACGGCAAGCGTCCGGTCTTGCGCAAGGAGCCGCTCGACTTCGAAAACGTGCATCTCGCCGTCCGGAGCTACAAGTAATGCATCTCACGTTGAAAGTGTGGCGACAGAAGACGCCACAAGACGAAGGTCGCTTCGAAACCTACGAGGCGAACGACGTCAGCGAGCACATGTCCTTCCTGGAGATGCTCGACGTCGTGAACGAGGATCTGATTCGGCGCGGCGACGATCCCATCGCGTTCGATAGTGATTGTCGCGAAGGGATTTGCGGCACGTGCGGATTTATGGTGAATGGCGTCGCACATGGACCCAATCCCGCGACGACGGTGTGCCAACTGCATATGCGCTTCTTCAAGGACGGCGACACGGTCGTCCTCGAACCGTGGCGCGCCTCCGCGTTCCCTGTTACCAAAGACCTGGTGGTCGATCGAAGCGCGTTCGATCGCATCATCCAGGCGGGTGGCTTTATTTCGAGCGACACGGGCAGCGCGCCCGAGGCCAACGCGACGCCCGTGCCGAAGGACTACGCGGACCGCGCGTTCGACGCGGCCACGTGCATCGGCTGCGGCGCCTGTGTCGCGGCGTGTCCGAATGCTTCGGGGATGCTGTTCATGGCCGCCAAGGTGAGCCACCTCGGACTGCTGCCGCAAGGTCAATCGGAGCGGTGGCGTCGCGTGCGCAATATGGTCGGCCGTCACGACGCGGATGGCTTTGGACATTGCAGCAACCATGGTGAATGCGAAGCTGTGTGTCCAAAGGGCATCAGTTTGAACTTCATTTCGCTCTTGAACAGCGACCTGCGCCGGTCGGTGTTCCGCGGTTAGATCAGGTGCTCATCGTCCAGCGGACAAGTGTCACCTCGGGCGTGACGTCGTCAAAGACCGCGTGCACCGCCGCGCCAATGACGAACGTTTTCGGATCGCCCAGGATGGTCCCAATGACGCGCGGTCCATCGTCCAGTTCCACGTAGCCGACGCTGTACGGAATGTCCTGTTTGAAGCGGTTGTCGAATGCGCGCTCGTAGGTCGCGTAGCTCCGCAACACACCGGTCGGCCGAATCTCCTCCCACTGATTGTTCACTGCCAGACAGTTCGGGCAGACATTTCTGGGCGGGAATCGGACGTACGAGCACGCCGGACACCGCTGCATCGTCAGTTTGTGGGCCTTGGCCCCCGCCCAGTATGGCGCATTGCTCGGATTCTCCAGGTTTGGAAGAGGCTTGGTGTATTCGTTCGTTGCAATGGTCATGATCCGTTGTGGGCCGAAAGAATCGTCCCAGCTCCCTTCCAGAAATCGTGCGTCTGCGCGTGGAGTGCGACGTCGGCTTTCGGCAGCTGGCGTGGTCCGCACGCTTTTCGCAATTGTTGGACGGCTTCATAGAGATTGAGCCAGTTCCACATATAGCTCTCGGAGAGCTGTCCGCCACCCGTGTTGGTTGGTAGATACCCGCCTGGTCGTGTGTGTCCCTCAGCAACGAACGCGCCACCCTCGCCGAGTCCGCAGAATCCGTAGAACTCGAGCTGTTGGAGCACCCAAACCGATGTCGCGTCTTGCAGATAGGCGGCGTTGATATCCCTCGGCCGCAGCCCGGTCGTGCCGTACAGCTTCTGGGCAATCTTGGCTAGCCATGGTCTTTCCAGACGGTCAGGGTTCTGGTCCTGCGCCATGCCAGAGGCTTGTGCCATCGCTAAGACGTAGATCGGTGTTCCTTTGAGATCCTGAACGCGGTCGGCGCGGGTGAGCACAATCGCGACTCCCCCATCCGAAATCATTGTCAGGTCTGGACGGCGTAGGGGAGCGACTTGATACGGAAGTGCAAGATAGTCCTCGATTGTCATCGGATCGCGGAATATCGCGCGCGGATTATTCACCGCCCATTCGCGTTGGGCGACCGAAACCCATCCGAGCTGCTCTTCCGTCGTGCCGTACTTCGCCATGTGCGAGCGCATGGCCATCGACGCAAGTCCGGCGATATGGACAAAACCGTACGGCGCGGCGAAATCGGCCGCGCCACCTCCGCCAGCCATGCTGATGCGGCGGCTTCGACCGTCGGTCCCAAACGTCAGGAGAATGGTATTTGCGATACCGGCCTCGATGATCGACGCCGCGAAGTGCAGTGAGAAGCCGCAGCCGCCGTACTCCAGTGTCGAGCTGAAGTCCGGATTGATGCCGAGCAGCTGGCACATACTTTCATCGGTGCCAGTGCGCGGCGCGCCGCCCGGCGGCTTGCAGGTGACGATGCCGTCGACTTGCGATTTGTCGATGCCGGCGTCGTTGAGCGCCGCCACGGCGGCCTGGACCGCGATCTCGTCGCCTGTGAGCTGGGGAATTTCGCCCTGTTCGGTCGTTCCCACTCCGACGATCGCCGTTTTTGCCAAACTGGTCATCCTGCATGACGGTGCCACTTGCTCCGGCGGTGACACAAGGTGCTCACTGCGAATTTCGTAACGCAATTCGAGAACCTGACGTGTTGGTCCGCCAGATGTCTTGACACGGAGTGGCCCGTCATCGATGATCCGGCGCAGTCTCCCTTGCAGTGAGTGGAGCTCGCTGCAGCCAAGGACATGCACTGATGCCAACGCTCAGTTTGGTGTGCCGGAACATCACGCCCTTCAAACCGAACAAGGACCTCGACGAGGATGCCTTCCGACAGTTCTGCCGACGAATGGTCGAGTCTGGGGTCGGCCTGTATATGGCCAGCGCCGGCTCCGGTCAAGGGTGGACTTTGACGCGAGCCGAGCTGCAGCGCCTCTACACAATCGGAGTCGAAGAGTGCAAAGGCAAAGTTCCAGTCAATGCCAACCTGCCCGAGCAGCCCACGGCGCGACTCTATATTGAACAGGCGAAAATCGCGATGGACGCGGGCGTTGACCTGGTCAACGTCTACGGTCCGGCGCCGGTGCACGGGTATCGGACGAATCCGGCCGAAGCCATGGCGTTCTTCGACGCGTTCTTTGCCGAAGTCGATTATCCGGCATCCATCGCTCCGAACATCATGCAGCCGCGGCCGAGCCCACAGCTGATGGCGGCCATCGCAAATCGGCATCCTCAGGTGAAGCTGGTGATGATGATGGGCATGGACGACGCGTACTACGTCGCCTTACGAGAAGCACTCACCCGGGATATCCCCATCAATGTGCCGCTGCTGCCACCGCTGAATCCTCTGCATGCGTTGCTCCTCGGCGCCAATGGCGTGATCACGAATGCTGCCAGCATCATCCCGAAGACCTATCGCCTGTACTGCGACCTTTTCGATAGACGCGACTTCAACGGTCTGGCGAAGGTGTATCTGGACCTGCTGCATTTCGAGGAATACGCGAGCCAGTTTCGCACCTGGCACAAGGTCGCGCTGAAAGCGTTTGGGCTGCCTGGCGGCGACGGCGGTGTACGCCCGCCCTATCTTGACCCCACCGAAGAAGACGTCGAGCGGTTTCGCGCGGGTCTGCCGGCGCTGCGGATCCCCGAAGTCGACGAGCTGATGCAAAGCGCACGGGCAGTCCCCGCCGGTGTCTAGCGTGCGCGAGAAGCGTCGGGCAGCGTTGACCCTGACCCGGCGAGCGGTCCTGCGCGTCTTGACGGTGGGTGGCGCGATGAGTCTGGCGGCGTGCCTGCCCGTCGTCAAGACTCCCACAGCGCCAGAATCGGCAACTCCTGCTGCGCCAGCGACGGGACAGCCGAAATCGGGCGGCACGCTCCGCCTGGGCATTGTCGGCGGTCAAACCGGTGCGCTCGAGATGCACGCCTTCGCCCCGTCGACGAGCGATTATCTCTGGGCGATGTTCGACCAGCTCGTGTCACTTGATGACAAGGGCGCGCCACAGCCGCAGCTGGCCGAGAGCTTCGATATCTCGAGTGACCTCAAGCAGTTCAAGTTCACGCTCCGGAAGGGCGTTCAGTTTCCGAGTGGGCGGGAGATGACCTCCGCCGATGTGAAGTTCAACGTGCTCCGTCCCGCGGACCCCGCGGTCACCCAGGTGCACTTCAAGAATTTCGCGGAGTCGTGGACGGCGAAGTCGCCAATCGGCGGCCCGGGTACCATCGAGACGCCCGACAAGTACACCATCATCCTGAAAGCAGAGCAGCCGCGCATCGGCGTCCTCGATCTTGTCGACCGGCTGAACATTGCCGACCCCGAGATGTTCCCGGGCAGCGTCGCGCCGAACACGAAGGCGGTCGGTACCGGCCCATTCACCATGGCCGAGTACGTTCCCAGCGATCACATGAACCTCGTCAAGAACAAGAACTATTGGCAATCCGGACTGCCATACCTCGACGGCATCAACATCACCTTCTTCAACGATCCACAGACGATGATGGTTGCGCTGGAGTCCGGCAATCTCGACTACGCGATGAACGCACCCGGGCGCGACATCGTGCGCCTGTCAACGAACAATAGCTACACGCACCTGTCGAACAAGGCCACCGGACTCTGGTATCACTTCGACCAGAACGTCACCAAAGGCCCAACCGCAAACAAGCTCGTCCGTCAGGCCATCAATCTGGCGATGGACCGTCAGCGCTGGATCGACACCGAACACGGCGGCCTCGGAGTGCCACGCACGCTCATGTTCGCACCGTCATCGCTTGGGTATGACGCCGGTCGGTCGAACTTCTACGCATTCGACCTCGATAAAGCGGATGCGCTCTTCAAGCAGTCAGGACTCTCGAACATCGAGTTCGACTTCAACTACAACGCCACCGCAAACCCCGAACTGGGCAGCCTTGGTCAGATTATGCAAAGCGACCTCGCCAAGATTGGCGTCAAGATGAACGTGAAGCCAATGGAGTCAGCGGCCCTCGCGGCAATTGCCTCGCCGACTGCCCATGAATTCGGCGTGACCGCCACCGGCGGCTGCTGCACGGCGATGCGTGAGCCAGTTGTGTACCAGTTCATCAGTACCTACCTCAGGCCGAATGGCAACGCCGAGGGCTACACCAGCCCGAGGTACACCCAGCTCGTCGACGCCGAGACGACCGAGCCCGACGAGGCAAAGCGCAAGGATCTCTATCGGCAAATGAACGACCTCATGCTCGACGAGGCCTTCTCGCTCGGCATCATGGGCCGCTTCCAGGACCATCTCACCAGTGCCAAGGTGCACGGCGCCCGCTACACGATGCACGAATCGGTGGACTTCAGAGGCGTGTGGATGGAGTAGCCACGACGAGGAGCGATATGGTTTGCTGCGGGCAATGCGCCTGAGCACCGATCGCATCCTCGTCTCGCACACCGGCAACCTGCCGCGCCCCGACGCACTCAACCGCTTGATCGACATTGGCGAAGGAGCATCACCGACCCCACGCCTGATCGACTACTACGCCTTTCACCAGCGACTGCCGCGCGCCGTCGCCGAGATTGTCGACCGCCAGGTGTCGGCCGGCATGGATGTCGTCAACGACGGCGAGTACGTCAAGGCTGGCAGCTACGGCGGCTACATCCACGATCGACTCAGCGGCTTCGAGTGGCGGCTGTACGATCCGATCATCGGCCCCAAGCGTGCGCCGCCGAGCGGCCGCGACGCGCTGCAGTTTCCAAACATCTACGACTCCGGCTTGTGGTACGCGGGCGCAGGCGGCCCAATCCGACCCGGATTCATGACGCCAGGCGCCAGACCATCGGAGCCAAAGCAGGTCCGTGTGTGCACCGGCCCCGTGCAGTACACCGGCCATACCGCAATCGCCGATGACATCAGGAACCTCCAGGCAGCGCTTGCAGATACGTCCGTCGAAGGATTTATTTCGTCGCTCGGTCCGCTGAGCGTCGGCGCTGCACTGCGCAACGAGCACTACGCGGACGAAGAAACCTATCTGTTAGCCGTGGCAGCAGCCGTTCGTGAAGAGTACAAAGCGATTACCGACGCGGGTCTGATCGTCCAGATCGACGAGCCCGAGTTCGCCACCACATGGCAGTTCTACCCGTCGTGGACACTCACCGAGCTGCGCACCTATCTGACCCGGGCAGTTGACATCATCAATCACGCTCTCGATGGACTCCCCGAAGAGCTGATCCGCTTCCACTTTTGCTGGGCGAGTCCCCATCGACCGCATGTGAATGACATCGACCTTGCGTCCATTATCGACCTGTTGGTCAAGATCAGAGCGCAGTCATATGCGTTCGAGGCCGCCAATGTCCGCCACGAGCATGAATGGGACGTCTGGAAGAGTGTCGATCTTCCAGAGAACAAGATCCTGATGCCCGGCGTCATCACCCACTCGACGGACCTTGTAGAACATCCGCGCCTCGTGGCAAATCGATTGAAGCAGTACGCCAGCATCGTTGGACGTGAACGCGTGCAAGCGGGCACCGATTGCGGCATGGGCTCGCGTGTGGGCCACGAAGACACCGTCTGGGCGAAGTTCGCGGCCATGGTCGACGGCGCCCGCATTGCATCCGCGGAGCTCTGGAACTGAATCGGCGTTGCCGGCTCAGACCGTATCGAGCCAGACATTGGTAAACGAGAAGTTTGTGGGCTCGCTGGTGGGTGTAATCACGTCGCGCACCTTGGCCGAGGTCAGGAGCCGATTCGGGTAGGGCGCGATGACCATCACAAACGAATCTTCGAGCAAGATATCGTTGAGCTCGGAGTAGATTGGCTTGCGTTTCGCTGGATCTGGCTCAGCGGCTCCGGTGGCGATCAGCGTGGCGTAGCGCTCGTTGCTATAGCCTTCGTTGTTCGAGCGCGGATCCGTCCCTCGGCCGTTGCTGAAGGCCGTAATCGGATCGCCCACCGGCACCGACATCGTCGAGGCCCACATGCCGCGGTACTTCCGATTGTTCACCTGGTCCAACCAGGCAGCTTGCTCCAGTCGAACGATATTGAGCTTCAATCCGATCTTCGCCAGGTCCGCCTGCAGAATCTGGCCGATGAGCGCGAACTCCGGATTGGTCGCGGACGCGAGAAAGTCCAGCTCGGCGCCGTTCGCGCCCGCTCGGTCGACCAATGCCCGCGCCTTGTCGAGGTCGAAGGTATAGAACTGCTCCTTGGCCGCTTCGTACGCCGGTGAGCTTTTGTCCCACGGCAGCGACAGCGGTGGCACGATGCTCTGCAGACCCTGCTCCGCATAGCGCTTTCGATCGAGGGCATAGTTAATCGCCTGGCGGACGAGTTTGTTGTCGGTCGGCGGCATCACGGTCGTTGCGCCCATGGCCAGCGCTGAATTCTGGCCTGGCGGAAGCCATCCCTTGTACCGACCATCCGCGCGCAGCCGAACGAAGTCATCGAGCGATGGCGAGTTGACGGCATCGAGCTCGTTCGCTTCGAGGCGTGCTGTCATGGCGACCACATCGCGCGAAACGCGAGCCGTGTACGTGTCGACGTACGGTCGTCCGGACTGCCAGTAGTTCTTGTTGCGATTCATCGTCAGGTGATCGCCCTGAACCCATTCGCCAAACGCGAACGGGCCCGTGCCAATCGGTTCCGTTTTCGCATTGGCCGCCGGATCGATGATGTTCAGCGCATTGAAGTAGTCGAACATGAACGGGCGCGAGACCTCGGACTTGACCACGAGGGTGTATTTGTCCGGCGTCTCCATTTCGGCGAACCAGCTCGCTTGATTGACGTAAGTACCGGTGCCGGCTTTGGGGTCGCGGCCGCGCTGCAGGTTCCACTTGATGTCTTCGCTCGTGAGCTCACGGCCGTTGTGGAACTGGACACCACGGCGCACGTTCAGTTTGGCTTGCTTGAAGTCGGGGCTGACGTCCCAGCTCTCCGCGAGCATGGGCTGCGGCTGCAGTTTGACGTCGTAGGACACCAGCCGATCGAACATGTTGCCGATGGTCGTCGAATTCGCCGAGCTGCTCTGGTGCCCGTCGAGGGACGCGATATCCGTAGGGATCCCCACGCGCAGCGTGCCGCCACTCCGCGCCTGCGCCGCCGCCGGCTTGGCAGGTGCGCTGGTCGGTGCCGGCACAGGTGCACTGGGTATCCCCGGAGCACACGCCGCCAACAAGGCCATCCCGCTGCTGGTCCCGAGCAGCTGCAACAAAGCGCGTCGCCTCAGCATGGAAAGTCCCCCCGATGTCATACTGAAGCCAATACGATACCGTATACGAACGCCCTGCCGCGCTAGCCCAAGCCGAGGTGTGCGTTCGACGTTCATCTCGAATTGGCTGGGCTTCGTTGGCGATCGGCGGGTCATTGGTCAGTGCCTCGACGGCCGCCGGATCGCGCGAGAAATCCTCGTTCTTGAGTTTCAGGACGCAGCGCTTGATTAAGGAGCTAACGTCCGGCTAGCTGCGCGACGACCGGAGCCAGCGCGTCAGCAAACCGGGCGCCGGCGACGACATAGGAGAAGCCGATCTCCTCTCGCCGTCGATGGAGCTCGTCGACGACGGCCGCCGGATCATCCGGCAGTATGGCCAAGGAGTCGGCGGCGCGGAGCGCGGCAGGGTCGGTGTCAGGCGGCGCCATGAACGGCGCGACCGCGTCGCCCATCACCGAAATATGGAGCGCGAGCTCAAGATCGTGGAAATTGCGTGCTATTCGCGCGATTGCGTCGCGAGACTCACCCGGCAACTGGACGAAGGTGACCGTATCCGCGACTTCGGCCGCCAGCGCCTGTGCCTTCGGACCGCGTACCGCCATCACCACCGGCGTGTGCAAGTCGGCACCGTCGAGGTCGCGCAGCGCCCTGACAGTCTCGCGCACCTGCGTCAGCCGCTCGCTCGATGGACCGACGGGCAGGCCCAGCTCGTTGAGCTGGTCCTCGATGCCGGGCCTGCCGGTGCCGATGCCCATCTCGAAACGACCCTCGGTGAGTACCGACAGTGTGTGCGCTTCCCACGCCGTGGTCCACGGCGGCCGAACCGGGGACGCATAAACCCAGGTGCCCACGCGGATGTTGGCAAGCGCCGCGGCGAGGGCGAGGGTTGGGCCAGGCGCGGGCTGCCATTGCGGAACGTCGGGCATCAGCAGGGTTGAGTAGCCGGCATCGGCGATGCGGCGCACGCGGTCGCGCCATATCGGCAGGTCAGTTGTGAGCGGGGCCACAACCCCGAAGCGGAACGGTCTCGTCATCGCCTGCATCCTCTCACACCAGGTGGTATCCAATCTTGACTGGGCGCGCCGTACCCTACGCGGCAGACCCATGCCTGATACCGACCCAAACCAGGTGCGCCTGACCGGTGAGAACTCGTTCATCCGTCTCCTCGAGGCGGCGGACGGTCCGCAGCTGACCCGTGTCAGTCACTGGCGGATCCTCTACTCCCCAGCCGGCGCGGGGCATGCCCTGTTCATCGAATGCGACGTGACCGATGGCCAGGTGCGGATCTATTCCGACAACGAAGCGATGACCCGCTGGCTGCAGGGCGAGATTGAGAGCCTGCTCTACGCGCCCTTTGCCGATACAGCCCTGTCAGTGACCAGTGCCATGTTCGGCCGAGAAGGCGATTCGCAGACGGCCTGGACGGAGACGGTCCGATCAGACGGGGACGAAATCGCGCTGACCTGGTCCGACTTTACCGAGCCATTCGTCCTGACGCTCGCGGCTGGCGCCGTCGCCGGGCGGCCGCACGGCGTCTACAGCTGCTTCATTCCGGCCCGCGGCGCGCGGGTGGCGCGCAATGGCCGCGTCGCGGGCGGGCGACCGTTCCCTCAGCAGCGCGGCGACCGCGAAGGAAGCACAGCCTGCCTGGCCCTTTCGGAGACGTGGGTTCGCCCATAACGTCCCCGACTGACGACGGGACGATGTCGAGAATGTCGCGCTAGCTTCGTCCTAACGGCATGACCATGCAGGCAAGCGAAATCGCCGACGTACTGAACCGACCGTACAGCCAGGAACTGCTGGCTCGCGCCATGACCCGTCTGGCGTACGTCGCCAGGGACGGCACACCCCGCAACGTCCCGATCGGCTTCGTGTGGAACGGCTCGCAGATCGTCATGTGTACGACAAAGAACGCCCCGAAGCTGCCGGCGCTCCGCAAGAATCAGATGGTTGCGCTGACCATGGACACGGAAGTGCACCCGCCCAAGATCTTGCTGATCCGGGGTCGGGCGGAGCTGGACGTCGTCGAGGGCATTCCAGACGAGTATCTACAGATGAACGGCAGCTACCAGATGACCCCCGAGCAGCGGATCGAATGGGAGAAAGAAGTCCGTTCACTTTATGACGGCATGGTGCGGATCGTCGTGACCCCGACATGGGCGAAACTGATCGACTTCGAGACGACGCTGCCTAGCCCCGTCGAAGAGCTGGTCCGACAACGAGAGGAGCGACAGCGCGCCTGAGCGCCTGCATCAGTCCGACCGCGCGACGCGCGCGAGCCACTCTTTGAGGAGGGCGCGCAGGAGCTCCGGTTGTTCGTGGGGGAGGGCGTGTCCCGCATCATCCACCACAGCGAGCGAGGCGTGTGGATAGTGGTCGAAGTGGTCGACGGCGGCTGCGTACCCGACGGTCGAGTCCAGCCGCCCTGCCACGATGATGGTCGGCCCCGCGTAGTTGGACGAGTCGCTGTGGGTTGTGAGCGCCCAGCGTTCGCCGATGCGCTCGAGCGCGGCCTCATCGACGAGCTGGGCAGCAGGCGCGACATACTGTTCGTAGCGGTCGAGCATCTCCGGAGTCTGGATCACGAAGTAGCCGCGGAACACGTCGTCACCAATCTCTCCTGAACCGGTGACGACGCGGTGCGCTGGGACGTCGCGCACGCCTGGCAACAGTGGACACACAAGCGCCAGGCCAGCGACCTGGGCCGGCCGCTGCGCGGCCATTGCCTGCGCGTAGTACGCGCCTGCCGAGTGGCCGATCAGGAGGTGCGGAGTCCCGCCAGCGACCTCGTCGGCGAACGAGAGTAGTGTCTCGAGGACGTCGTCGGCGCTGCGCAGCAATTCCGGAGCAATGGTGTGGCCCATGCCCGGCAAGTCCGGATAGATCCGCCGCAGCCCCGCCTCGCCAGCGAGTACCTGCTCGAAGCACGCTTCTGCCTCGCGGTGGTCGACGCCGGCGCCGTGGAGCACCAGCACCGGTTGACCGGTCCCGTGCTCCACGTAGTGAACCACCACCTCGCCCACTCGAATCTCCATGCCTGCAGACTATCCCGCACAGGAGCGTCCGCCGTCTGGTTACGTTCGAGAACGGTGGAGCGATGTGAGGCGGTTCACTGCATTAGCACTTCGCTTCCTCTACTCTCGCGCCCGTGAAACGGATTGTTCTGGTAGCGCTCGTGGCATTGATCATGGCGCTCCCAATCTCCACGGGGTCAGCGACTCCCGCGAATCTCGATCCGGTCGGGCGAGCCTTACTCGGCCCGTCCGGCGGAAGCTCGGTCAGCGGCACGGCCTTCCTGACGCGCCGCCTGTCCACCAATGAAACCCACGTCATCCTGCGCGCCACCGGACTGCCGGCACTCCGCACTCTGACGTGGCGTGTGTATACCGGGGCGCAATGCGGCGTCGCCGGCGCCAAGCGGCTAGCGCCGAGCGGCACATTCGAGGCAACCAAGCTCGGCCTGGCGATGGTTTCCACAACGCTTCCCGGCGCCATCAGTGCCTCCGATGCAGGTCCGGACGCCTACATCACTCTGCGGATTTTCGACCAGGGCATCGTCGGGTTCGAGCGCGAGATCGCGTGTGGGAACTTCGTCGACCAGCCCGACACGTTCAGTCAGCACTGGTGGTGATCCCGATGCAACGTCTGATTACTCGCATTGGAGCGGCGCTGCTCCTCGTCGCGTCGGTGAGTGGCGTGCGGCCAGCCTTCGCGGCACCCTCCACGTGCTTTGGCGAGCCAGCCACGATCATCGGCACCGCCGGCGACGACGTCATCATTGGCACTGCCGGGCACGACGTGATTCTGGCCCTCGGCGGCAACGATCAAGTGCAGGGCCTGGGTGGCGATGATTACATCTGCGGTGGCAGTGGGAACGACGACCTGGACGGCGGTGCTGGGCATGACAAGATCGACGGTGAGAGCGGCGACGACTGGCTCACCGGCGGCGACGGCAACGACACGTTGCTCGGTGGCATTGGCGATGACGTCCTCTTGGGCGGCATCGGCAACGATCACATCGAAGGCGGCGCCGATCAGGACATCGCGTTCGGCGACGACGGTGACGACACGCTGCTGGGCGGTGACAACGCCGACCTGCTCGACGGCGGCCTGGGCTCGGACGTGGTCGATGGCGGTCCTGGTACCGACTTCATCTCGAGTGGGTGGGAATCCAGCACGACCGAAGATTACGACCAGCTCTTCGGTGGCGATGGAACCGACGAATTGACCAGCAACGACCTGTCGCCAACAGACAACCTGTGTGACGGCGGGAGTGGCGCAGACGTCGGGCGCGGCGTGTGCGGCACGACGGTGAGTATTCCGTGACTTTCTGCGTAGCGTCTTTCAGGCGTTTTGCAGGCTGCATTGCCAGTCGTGCATGAAGAATTCGAGGCGATCACTCCTATGGAGCGGGACCGTACCAAGAAGACCGGCGTCCGTTTGAGGGGAGAAACCACGATGCAGTGGAGTGTTCGCCGCCGCCACGCGCGGCTCATCGCAGGTGCATTCTTTGCTTCAGCCATCAGCCTGGCGAGTGTGGCATCGGCCAGCGCGCAGTCGTTGCCAACACGAGGTCAAGTCCAGCTGCCGACGGCGCTCGTCGAGCTACCTGATCTGCCAGTTGCCCCAGGGAGCTTGCCGACCGTCGGCGTGACGCTCGAACAATCGCAGACCGCATTCCGCGCGCTCGCGACGTCATCCATCAAGCTGACAACGACTGCGACGCCCGCGATCAGCGCCGTATTCATGTCGCCAGTTGGCGTGCTGTCCGTGATCGGCACCACCCAAAATGACAGCATCACCGTGAGCCGCGACGCCGCCGGCAATTTGCTGGTCAACGGCGGCTCCGTACCGATTCAGGGCCCGCGCCCGACTGTCGCGAATACCACACTTATTGAGTTGTTCGGACAGGCTGGCAACGACACGGTTTCGCTGAACGAAGCAAACGGCGCACTCCCACGCGCGTTGCTCTTCGGCGGCGACGGCAACGACGTCCTGACCGGAGGCTCCGGAGGCGACCAGCTGTTCGGCCAGGCTGGCAACGACTCATTGCTTGGCAAGGGCGGTAGCGACTTCCTCTTCGGCGGCGAGGGCAATGACACGCTCGTTGGCGGCACTGGTGACGATCAGGTTTTTGGCCAGGGCGGCACGGACCGGATGATCTGGAATCCTGGCGATGGCACCGACCTCAACGAAGGTGGCGACGGCAGCGACACCGTGGAAGTCAATGGCGGCAACGGCGCCGAAGTCTTTACCGCGACGGCAAACGGAACACGTGTGCGGCTGGACCGCGTCTCGCCCGCGCCATTCTCCATCGATATCGGCACGTCCGAAAACCTGGTTCTCAACATGAATGGCGGCAATGACACCTTTACCGGTTCGAACGGCCTGGCGAGTTTGCTCAAGCTCACCGTCGATGGCGGAGCCGGCAACGACACGATCACTGGCGGTGACGGCGACGACTTTTTGCTCGGCGGCAACGGCAACGACACGCTCATCGGTGGTCGAGGCGCTGACGTGGGCTTCATGGGCACCGGGGACGACACCTTTATCTGGAATCCAGGCGATGGCAGCGACATCGTGGAAGGTCAGGACGGCACCGATACGCTGCAGTTCAACGGCGCAAACATCAATGAAAGAATTGAAGTGTCGGCCAATGGCGGGCGCGCACGAATGACACGCGACGTTGGCAACATTGTCATGGATCTCGACAATGTCGAACAGATCAACGTCGCCGAACGCGGCGGCATCGACAGGACCATTGTCGATGACATGACGGGAACGGATGTCACCAATATCCAGGTAGACCTGGCTGGCACTCCGGGGACCGGTGTCGCGGACGGCGCCATCGACAATGTGATTGTCAACGCCACGAACGGTGCAGACGTCGTGCGATTCGTTGGTGGGCCAGGGTCCGTCGCGGTTGAGGGTCTCGCGGCGCGTGTCGCCATCGTCGGCTCCGACGTGAGCGACGGCGTGAGCGTGCTGGGCCTGGATGGTGACGACGTACTGGACGGCTCGGCACTGCTCGGTGGCGCGATCACCGTCACCGAAGATGGTGGCAATGGTGATGACATCTTGATTGGCAGCGCTGGCAACGACATCCTGCTCGGCGGCACTGGCGACGACGTGCTGTTGGGTGGACCTGGGCAAGACACGCTCGACGGCGGGCCTGGCGACAACGTCGTGCTCCAGGACTGAGACTGCCGCTCCCAAACATTCCGCCGCCTCACGCCTTTCTTAGAGACAGGGCGTGAGGCGGATCTGCGTGCTCAGGTTGCCGAAGCAGCCACGACAAGCACCGGGTCAGCACGATACACCGACGGCCAGGTGCGCTGCAGGGCCTCAATTTTTGGCAAATCGTTGAAGACGATGTACGGATCCGAGGGATTCTTCGTCAGAAAATCCTGGTGATAGGCTTCCGCTGGATAGAACGTCTGGCCGGGTTCGATGCGAGTCACGATGGCCGTACGAAAAACACCGGACTGATTCAGCTGGTCGATGTATGCCTGCGCAATGCGCGCCTGCTCGTCGCTGGTCGGAAAGACCGCCGACCGATACTGAGTCCCGATATCCGGTCCTTGACGATTGAGCTGCGTCGGATCGTGCGCGACCGAGAAGTAGATCTGCAGGATGCGTCCAAAACTGATCTTCCGCGGGTCGAATGTGATCTGGACCGATTCAGCGTGTCCCGTCCTGCCGGTACTGACGCTTTCATAGTCCGCTGTCGTGCGGGTACCTCCCGCATAGCCGGAAATCGCCTGACTCACGCCGGTCACGTGTTCGAACACACCCTGGACGCCCCAGAAGCAACCGCCAGCCAAAACGGCGACTTCCGAGTCGGCCCCGCTACGCGCCTCGTCGAGCGTCGCCGTCGGAATGGCTGGTTCTGGTTCGCTTGTTTGCTGCGTCGCGAGTCCGAACTGTTGTGTACAGCCAGCCACGAGCAGCACGGTTGCGAGGAGCACAGATAGAACGCGCGCGTTCATAGCTCTCTGTCCACCGTTGGGTACTGGTCGAGCGGGAAGATGTCCACCTGTGGGGATCGTTGCTGTGACAGCAATCCGCCGTCGACGACAATGGTCTGACCGGTGATGTAGCGGGCGTCGTCCGAGGCCAGAAAGGCGACCGCGGCGGCGATCTCGTCTGCCTGGCCGATCCGACCGAGCGGAATGGCCTGACCGCGCACGCGCGCATCCTCATCGGTGAGTGGTCCGGTCTGAATTGATCCCGGAGCGACAGCGTTCACCCGAATCCCATACGGTGCCAGGTCCAGTCCGACGGCTCGCGTGAATGCTTCGATGCCGCCTTTGGAGGCGTCGTATGCGACGTTGCCGCGATGGGCTCGGGTGGCTCCGCCGCTGGACATGCTGATGATGGAGCCGCCTTTGCGTCGAGCCATCAGTGATGCGGCTCGGTGTGCGCACAGAAAGACGCTCTTGAGGTTGGTGTCCAGGACACGGTCCCACCACGCCTCGTCGCCGGTCAAGAAGTGGCGCGACTCGCCGACCAGGCCGGCATTGTTGACCAGGACATTGACGTCGCCGAAGCGTTCCACTGCTGCGTCGAACAGACGATCGACGTCCTGCTTCTGCGACACGTCGGCGACCACGCCGAATGCCTGACCGCCTGCCTGCGAAATTGCCTGCGCGACCTCGTCGACGTGTGCGCCGATGTCATTCGCAACGACACTGGCGCCTTCCGCGCCAAAGCGCTCCGCGACCGCCCGACCGATCCCACGGCCGGCCCCTGTGACGATCACGACAGTTCCGACGAAACGTCTTTCCTGTGGCACTGGCTGCGCCTACAGCCTACTCGGTTACTGACCCCGCTGCGCGCGAATTACAGCCCAGCACGTTGCTTCGCCCACGATTCGGCTTGAAAGAACAGGAACGCCGCCACAAAGAGCGCGAGCGCGAGCAAGACGGCCGTCTCGGCTTCAAACTTGAGACCGAATGGCTCGGCCTTGCCGTTCAGCAAGAGGCCCACTGCGCCCGCCGCCAAGCCACGCGAGAACGCGCGAAACAGGTTATAGATCCAGGTCATGGACGATCACGCGTGTGCCGAACGCCGCGATCTGCTCGACCTGTGGGGACACTAGTGACCAGTGTGATCGGTGCCGCGACCAGCCCCGGTCTCGGACACCCGATCGCGGCTCTCGACGTCACGCTTGCGATCCTTGTCCATCGGATGATCCTTGCGTGGCCGATTTACTGTTTCGTGATCGGGCAATTCGTCCTTGCGTCGCTCGACGCGCTGCTGTCGTTCGTTCTCGATGTCTTTATCGCGATTGCTGATTCCAGACATGCGCCGTAGTGCGCATATCTCGTACCAACAGGTCGGTTGTGTTGCTCATTGCCCGCACCACCTGTTTGGCGCGTCAGCCGAGATAGTCGACTGCTAAGCGTGCGAGCGCACGTGCGGCAGTCTCGACCTCGTGCAGCGGCACCGATTCATCGGGTCCGTGCGCAAGACCCGCGTCGCCAGGGCCGTAGTGCAGTGTCGGGATCCCACCGAGGCCACTCAGAAGGCGCAGATCGCTCCCGTAGGGCGCGCCCCACACAGCAGGAGTCTTACCAGCCGAACCAGTCGCCGTCACGTGCGCCGCACGCATCCGATCCAGCAAGTCGCTGCCCATTGGCAACCGACCTGAGGCGAATTGGCCACCCCACCACTCGACTTCGACTGGATGATTACGCAGCCACGGATCGACGGAGCACGCCTCAGCCACAGCTTCCTCGAACGCGCGTCGAGCTTCACCTGGTGTTTCATTCAGCGCGACACCAAGTCGTCCGTCGGCTTCCAGGAGATCCGGCACAGATGAGGCCCAGTCACCGCATCGGACTCGGCCGATGGACAACCCATACGGCATCGGCCACCGCCGCATCAGCGGATCGACTTCCGCATTGCGCACCTTCTCGAGCTCCTGCAGGGCACGCCACACCGGCCAGAAATGCTCCAGCGCACTCTCGCCCTCCGTCCGACGTGAAGCGTGCGTCGCGTGACCTCGAACCCGGAGTCGAAAGGTCAGCGCACCAGCGTTCGCTGGAACCAGGTCGAGTCCGGTTGGCTCCGGAATAACGCATGCATCCGCGCGCCAACCGCGGCGGAGCAATCCGAACGTGCCCAAGCCGCCATCTTCTTCGCCGACAACGCACGCGAACAGCAGGTCGCCGCGGAGCTTGACATTTGCCCGATGCAGCGCGCGAAGCGCCCACCAGGAAGCAACCAGGCCAGCTTTCATATCGCACGCGCCGCGACCGATCAGTCGACCATCGCGGACCTCACCCGAGAACGCCGTGCCGTCGGTCCACGCGGCGAGGTCGCCAGGTGGTACGACGTCCACGTGCGCGTTGAACATGAGGCTCAGACCGCTGCCATGGCCAGGCATGCGTCCCACCAGACCCCAGGCCTCGGCGCGCTCGACTTCTGCGCCCGGAAACTCGGGATCCTTCGTCAGCCCTTCCAGGTCGAGCTGCCAGAGATCGACCTCGAGGCCTTCTGCGTGCAGGAGGTCGGCCAGCGCGCGCTGGATCGCGACTTCGTCTGGCGAGCCACCGACGCTGGGCGTCCGCACGAGGTCGGCGAGCAGGCTGAACATCACCTCGCGATCGGCGCTGAGCGCCTCCGTGAGTTGATCCATGTACCGGCTAGATCGTACGGCCTCTTGGAACAGCGTCAGGAGGCTCCGTAACGATCGGCAGCCACAATACGAACTCCGCCGGGGCTCCTGCCGCTGATGCGAGGACGACTGATCCTCCGTGCGCCTCGGCGATCCGCGACGCAAGATAGAGTCCGAGGCCCAAGCCGGCCGAGGGGCCGCTCCTCGCGAACCGGCTGAACAGATGCGGCACGAGCTGCGCGGGTACGCCGGGACCTTCATCTCGAATGCTGACTCGTGCTCCGCTGATTCCGGCGCGGCTGGCGCGCGACACATCTATCGTGATGAGGCCGCCCACGGGCGAATGCTTGACCGCATTAGCCACGATGTTTTCGAGACACTGTCGAATGCGCTGCGGATCGGCCGAGACCCACAGCTCATCAGGGACCTGGAGGTCGATCCGGATCTCGTCGCCAAGGAATCGGTCTCGAATCTCCTTGATCATGACTACAAGGTCGACGGCCTCAAGGTGCAGGCTCAACAGGCCACGATCGAGACGCTCGGCGTCGAGTAGCTCATCGACCAGTTTTGTGAGACGATCGAGCGTCGTGATCGCGCCGGCTGCGTCCCGCACGTAGTCATCGTGTCCTGCTCGCCCTGCGCGACGCCGCAACAGGTCAAGCCGACCACGCAAGGGCGCGAGGTAGTTGCGCAGATCGTGCGCAACCACTGCCAACAGCTCTTCAGCGGTCGAATAGCGCTCGCGAGCCACCACGTCTGCCGCGATCTGTTCGGTCAGCTCCGCCCGCTCAGCCAGCAGCCCGACCCAACGGGCAACGGCCTGCAGCAGCCGTAGCTGATCCTGGTCGAAGTACGCCGGGGTGCGTGACGAAGCGAGGAGCACGCCGCGACGGATGCCCGATGTCTCGAGGGGCGCAATGATTTCTGATCTGATGCCCAATCCGTGCACGAGCCCGGGCAGTTCGCCCTCTTTGTCCGCGTGCGTGGTCAGGTGCGGCTCGCCAGTCTGAAAAACACCCACTGACGCTCCGCCATTGGCGATCGCAAGGCGATTGAGCCCGAGTCGGTGCTGCTCGCGGCCCATCGCGGTATCGCTGGTGCCCTCCGCAACGAGCGATGCGCTCGCAGCATCGTGAAAGAAGATGTCGACTTTCTCAGCCGCGAACGTTTGCGCGATCAAATCAGCAGCTTCGCGGAGGCCGCTTGCGCGATCGACTGCGCGAATGCGAAGTAATCGCTCGAGCGTGGCGAGTCGAAGGTCTGTACTCGCTTGAGAGATGGAGGACGCGTCAGGCTCCGATGCGCGCCGCGAGCAGCGCTCCCGGCTGTTCCGCTTTCCAGCACAGTGGGATCCGAAGCTTGGAATTCACGTGACTTGAAGTCGCGGC
>JADMIO011089327.1_pt1 | contig 57910 bp, 55 predicted proteins | sample 8958161 | NCBI WGS metagenome assembly JADMIO01 (sample SAMN16585339, study PRJNA669376) | soil metagenome | isolation source: Crop rotation soil | place: USA: Cullars Rotation, Alabama | collected 2011
GCCGCGACTTCAAGTCACGTGAATTCCAAGCTTCGGATCCCACTGTGCTGGAAAGTGAATCCTACGCTTGATAAAGAAAACCTCATGGCTGAAAACACGTTTGAGATCCTTCAGCGTGTCGTCAGCCAGTTGACGTATTGAAAAGACAGCAAATGAATTACGGGCAAGAGCTAACGGCTCAAATTTCAAAGGCGATAAAAGAACTTTACAGTGCGGACATTTCTCCGGATGCAATCTTATTGCAGGAAACACGGAAGGAGTTCACAGGTGATACCACGCTTGTTGTTTTTCCGTTTACAAAGGCTTCAAAGAAATCCCCGGAGCAAACTGCCGAAGAAATCGGGAAGCATTTGAAAAGCAGTTCAGCCATCGTTGAAAGTTATAACGTGGTCAAAGGTTTTTTAAACATTTCCATCAGCGACGATTTCTGGAAGGATTTTTTTCAAAAAGTATCTGTGGATATTTCTTCCTTCATCAATTTGCAATCCACAATCCGTGATTCGGAATTTTTAATGGTTGAGTATTCTTCTCCCAATACCAACAAACCTTTGCATCTCGGCCATGTGCGCAATAACCTGCTGGGTTATTCAGTTGCAGAACTGCTCAAAGCCGCTGGTCACCGTGTGATGAAAGTGAACCTGGTGAACGACCGCGGGGTACATATCTGCAAGAGCATGTTAGCCTGGGAAAAATTCGGTCATGGTGAAACTCCTGAAAGTACAGGTATGAAAGGCGATCACCTCGTCGGGAAATATTATGTAGAGTTTGACCGGAAATACAAAGAGGAAATAGAACATCTTTTAAACAAAGGCATGGATAAGGAAACGGCGGAGAAGAATGCGCCTCTGCAGCTTGAAATCCAGGAAATGCTTCGCAAATGGGAAGCCGGTGATAGAACCACGCTTGACCTCTGGAACAAGATGAACGGATGGGTCTATAAAGGTTTTGATGAATCGTATAAAAAATTAGGTGTCGACTTCGACAAATTTTATTATGAATCACAAACCTATTTGCTTGGAAAAAAAATTGTCGAAGAGGGCCTGGAGAAAAAAGTTTTTTTTAAAAAAGAGGATGGCTCTGTTTGGGTTGATCTCACCGATGCAGGTCTCGACCAGAAAGTATTATTACGTGCCGATGGAACGTCCGTATATATAACGCAGGACCTTGGAACAGCTGATATGCGCTTCAATGAGTTCACGGATTTGCAGCAATTGATTTATGTAGTCGGCAATGAGCAGGAATATCATTTCAAGGTGCTGAAGGAAATTTTCAAAAAGCTCGGCCGTCCATGGGCTGATGGATTGTTTCACCTTTCATACGGAATGGTGGATTTGCCTTCCGGGAAAATGAAATCACGTGAAGGAACCGTGGTCGATGCTGATGACCTGGTCAAAGAAATCACGGAAGAAGCTGAAATGGCCACGAAAGCTTTGGGAAAGATCGACGACTTTGATTCAAAGGAAGCCGAACAGCTGTATCATACCATTGGGATGGGAGCGCTGAAATATTTTATTCTCAAAGTGGATCCCAAAAAAAGGATGATGTTTAATCCTGCCGAAAGCATCGACCTGAATGGGAATACAGGACCGTTCATTCAATATACGTATGCACGGATTAAATCGGTGTTGAAGAAAGGGGAGAGGCTATTGTCGACAGTCGCCGGCCGACAGTTGCCGGTCGACATTTCAAAGAGTGAAAAGCAATTGATCAAAATCATCTATCAATATCCGGGAATAATAACTGAAGCTGCAAAAAATTTCAGTCCTGCCGTTGTAGCGAATTATGTATATGAACTGGCAAAGGCATTTAACCATTTCTATCATGATCATGTAATCGTGGATGAAAATGAAAAAGATGTATCAGTATTCCGTCTGAATCTTTCCAACATGACCTCATCTGTCATAAAGCAAAGTATGAAGCTCCTCGGAATCGAGGTGCCGGAAAGGATGTAAGGGATGGGCGGATATTTGAGAAAGTGGGAAAGTGTGAGAGGGCGCAAAAGCAAAGGTTCGTATCTGCGCATGAATCAGATAGAAAATCTGTAAAGTCGTCCTTCTGAAGGAATCTTGTTGTATTGCCGCAAGTCACATGATTAAGAAAATATTTATTTCATTTTTTATCGTTCTCGCTGGAGCGTCCTGCTTTGCTTATTTTCATTTTCATGAAAAGGAGCATCTCCATCTGCCCAAGGAAGTCGTTCTCCGGAAATGGAACAAAGCAAAACCGGATTTTTCAACATTGCATACCGGGGACCTGATCTTTCGTCACAGCCGCGGTATCATCAGCAACATGCTCATATCTTTTTCACAGCATGAAAAAAAATATTCGCATGTGGGTTTTATCAGCATCGAAAATAACAAGGCATATGTTTACCACTCAATTGGCGGAGAAGAGAATGTCTCTAACAAGCTGAGAAGGGATCCGTTGGAACTATTTTGCAACCCGTCGACCGTTCATTCTTTCGGCATCTATCGCCTGGACCTTAACGAAGACCAGTTCCTGGACCTGGATTCCTGCGTGAAAGAAGCCTACAGGAAGGGATTGGAGTTCGATACGAAATTTGATTTTGCTTCGGACAGTAAAATGTATTGCACCGAATTTGTCTACAAGACCATCACGAAAGTTGTTCACCGGCGTAACTATCTGGCGTTGTCCGCCGTTTCGGAAATAAAATATGTCTCCTGTGATGATTTGTACCTGAATCCTCACAGCAGGTATGTTTACTCTTATAATTACTAACACAAACACACTACAAAAATGAAAAATGGTTTATTGAAGGCAGGTTCAATTCTGATTGTCAGCTTGCTCGTTGCCTGCGCAGGCAATTCCCCGAAATCGGTGGCAGAAAATTTTTTGAAAGCAATGAACAAGCTGGATTTTGAAGGCGCGAAAAAATACGGAACGGACGACACCAACAAAATGCTTGACATGCTGAGCGGCTTCGCGAAGATGATGCCTGATTCGGCAAAAAAAGAAAATGTCAAGATTGAAATGACATCTGAAAAAGTGGAAGGCGACAAAGCTACTTGTACCTATAAAGAAGAAGGTAAGGAAGGCGAACAGACCATCAACCTTGTAAAAGTAGATGGCAAATGGAAGGTAGCCATGAGCAAGGACGATATGAATTCCGGCGGCGGTGATAAAGAAAATATGGATTCAGGGGCTACAAGTACAGATACAACATCAGTAGTGGGGACGGATACCACGAACACACATTAATATTCAGCTTAAACAATAAAAAAACTCCGAAGAAGTAATATCCTCTTCGGAGTTTTCATTTGTAATAAATCAAAAATATTATTTTGGCATCAATACCTGGTCAATTACATACGTAACTCCATTGCTGTCCATCACGTCGGCAATTTCAATTTTGGCGTTGTTCACCATCCATGTATTACCTTTTTTGGTAATGGTAATTTCCTGTCCCTGCACTGTTTTTAACTTCATGCCATTTTTCAGGTCCTTGGAAGTATAACGGCCGGCCACCACATGATACGTTAAAATAGAAGTCAGCTTGTCTTTGCTTTCCGGCATAAGCAGGTTCTGAACTGTTCCGGCAGGCAGCTTATCAAATGCTGCATTGGTTGGAGCGAAGACCGTAAATGGTCCCGGACCACTTAATGTTGCTTCCAGCAAAGCTGTTTTTACAGCAGTTACCAGCGTCGTGTGGTCTTTGCTGTTGCGTGCATTCTCCACAATATTTTTTGATTTTACCATCATAGCGCCGCCTACCATTACGCCATCCTCAGTACTCATTTTTGACTGGGCATTTACTGATCCTGCAATGATTGTCAGTGCAAGAGCAAACATTGAAATTGATTTTTTGTACATAACTTTTAGTTTTTAATTGTTTATGGTTTTTTGGAATTTGAAAAACTTACGGATGTGGAATTGAGTCGGATTTACACAAACTTAACTTTTTTAATAAGACGGGTAAAAGGATGAGAAGGTCACAATATTTCAAAAAAAAATCCCTTCCGCCGCAAAGCAGAAGGGATTTTTCAGGTTCGTTCCTTCAAAGAAATCAGGCTTGGTCTCCTTTTTTCGCTGCCTGAACTGCATCACGCATTTCCTGGCATGCGCGTTTAACATCCTGCAAACCCTTGCGAACACGGGTTCCGGCTGCTGCATTTCCTTTTTCTGAAAATTTTATAACATCTTCTTCAATTGCTGCTACGAGCTGTTTGATTTTTTCGTATTCTTTCATTGTGTGCTGATTTTGATTTGGTGTTAAAATTAGAAATTATTGTTTGTGTTTAGAAGTTCTGATTGTTGATTTTATTCAAATTTGAACACGAATGTAGTATGAATTTGGAAATCTGCAATTAAAATGATGCAATTTTATCGGATGCATATTCCCCCGCTTTTAATTTTTTATACGCTTTCCGGAAAGCATCGATGGTGAAAGATACATCCTCGAGGGTATGAACGGCTGTCGGAATTAACCTCAAAATGATGATTCCCTTCGGAACTACTGGGTAAATAACCACGGAACAGAAGATATCATAGTTTTCCCTGAGATCATAAATTAAGTTGGTCGCTTCTCCCACCGTACCGTTCAGGTAAACAGGGGTTACAGGCGATTCGGTTTTCCCGATATCAAAGCCGGCATCCTTTAATCCCTTCTGAAGAGCATTTACAATTTTCCAGAGGTTCTCTTTCAGCTCAGGTTGTGTTCTGAGCATTTCAAGACGCTTCAGTGCGCCGATGACTAAAGCCGTGGGAAGAGTTTTGGCAAAAATCTGTGAACGCATGTTGTAGCGAAGATACTCGACTACCTGTTCCGTGCTTGCAATAAACCCTCCGATCATCGCCATGGATTTTGCAAACGTCCCGAAATAAATATCGATTTCATCCTGGATACCTTGTTCTTCACCGGTTCCTGAACCTGTTTTTCCCATGGTTCCAAAGCCGTGTGCATCATCCACAAAAAGACGGAACTGGAATTTCTTTTTCAGCTCTACAATTTCTTTCAGGTTTCCCATGTCGCCGCTCATTCCGAATACTCCTTCCGTAATCAATAAGATGGCTCCGCCGGTCTCTTCAACAATTTTTGTAGCTCTTTCAAGTTGTTTTTCACAATTGGCGATGTCGTTATGAGGAAATACAAATCGCTTTCCCATGTGTAAACGAACTCCATCAATAATACAGGCGTGGCTCTCTGAATCGTACACAATCACATCGTGCCTGTCAACCAAACAATCGATGGCCGACACCATTCCCTGGTAACCGAAATTCAGAAGAATGGAGTCTTCCTTGCGTTCAAAATCAGCCAGCTCTGATTCCAGCTGCTCATGGAGGTTGGAATTGCCCGACATCATCCGCGCACCCATGGGCAAAGCAAATCCATATTGCTGGCCTGCTTCAGCATCCGTTTTTCTTATATCAGGATGATTGGCAAGCCCGAGGTAATTATTCAGGCTCCAGACAAGACGCTCCTTACCGCGGAATATCATCCGTGTCCCGATCGGACCTTCCAGCTTTGGAAATGTAAAGTATCCATGCGAATCTTTTGCATGCTGACCGATAGGTCCGCGGTCTTGCAATATCTTCTCAAATAAATCCACTCGTTTTATTTTTTAGGTGTGTTGAAATGCATTGTTTGAATACAAAAGTAGCAAACTGTTTAAATTTCAAAAAACAGGGATAGATTTTTATACATGCCTCTTGTTGACAACCATTGAACCGTCCGGGAAACCAGATCAAAATATCTTACCTAATTTTGCAGGATATGCACGCTGTAAAATTGATTGAATGCCCGAGAGATGCTATGCAAGGCCTGAATGATTTTATCCCTACCGAACAAAAGATCAGCTACATTAATTCGCTGTTAAAGGTCGGTTTCGACACGATTGATTTCGGAAGTTTTGTTTCTCCAAAAGCGATTCCCCAGTTGCGGGATACAAAAGAAGTGCTTGCAGGGTTAAATATTTCAGGTTCGTCATCAAAGCTTCTGGCCATAGTTGCCAATGTAAGAGGCGCAGAAGAAGCAGCAGTATATGATGAAATCTCCTGCCTCGGTTTTCCTTTTTCTGTATCGGAAGAGTTTCAGAAACGCAATACAAATTCAACCATTGAAGAGTCGCTGAAGAGGGTAGAAGAGATTCAAAGAATTTGCCTTGCAAACAAAAAGCAACTCGTCATTTATATTTCCATGGGTTTCGGAAATCCCTATGGCGAGCCATGGAGCGCTGACATTGTCATTCGCTGGGTGAAAAGGCTTTCGGATCTTGGGATCCGTACCATAGCACTTGCAGATACTGTTGGAGTTTCCAATCCTGAAAATATCAAGCACCTGTTCACGCATTTGATTCCTGAATGTAAGGAAGTGGAATTTGGAGCACATCTTCATTCCAATCCAGACAGTTGGGAAGAAAAGATAGATGCTGCATTCAAAAGCGGATGTCACCGGTTTGATTCAGCCATGAAGGGAATTGGTGGCTGCCCGATGGCAGACGATGATCTTGTCGGCAATATCGCAACTGAGAAGCTTGTTGAATATTTGCAGCGACAAAATGTTTCATTGGATATTGACAGCGAACTGTTCTCTGCGGCGTTAATATCTGCAAACAAGACCTTTAACTCATGAATTTAGAAACTTTTTAGGCGGTTTAAAGTATGCCGTATTTGATCTTATAATTGAGAGAATTAAAGATTAATTTTGCGAGAATAAAAAATCACTATTTCCGTTTATTGTTACCTGAAATGAATAAAATGTTCAACAAAAAAGTGAAACGCAGTTTTTGGATATTATTGGTTAGTTGCCTTTCAGTCTTAAATTCCTATGCACAGATGCAGGGAAGGGTTGAAATTCCCGTAAGTGTAACCACTTCAAACCGTGCCGCAGAAAATGTTGCTGTTGAAGTATATGAGAATGGAAGTCTTACCCAAACGCTTTATACAAAACCAAATGGTACAGCCATGGTTAAGCTGAACCTGAACAAGCAATGCCAGATAAAGTTTGTAAAAGCAGGTTATGTATCCAAGTTTGTGGAATACAACACCATTGTTCCGAAGGATGCCAGCGACATGATCATCCCGGCTCAGAAGTTCGCCATTGATTTATTTGAAGATAAAGGGGATCTCTCACAAAAAGATGCGGCCAACAAAGCGGTAGCCCGCTTTGTTTACAATACTTCTTACGAAGACTTTGTATTTGATGAGAATTATTCAAAGCAGGTTAAATCAGAACTCGACCAGGCAAGAAGAGAAGCGGAAGCGTTGGCAAGACAAAAAGACAAAGCACGTCTCGATTCACTGAACAAAGTCTGGAGCGATTCACTGGCGAGAGCGAAAGAGCGGAATGCATCCATGCTCGCACAGCAAACTGCACGTGATAAAGCAAGACAGGATTCCATTGCAAAGGCAGATGCGGAAGCAGCAGTCAAAGCAGCATTGGAAGCAAAAGAAAAAGCCAAAAGGGATTCGCTTGCAAAGGTAGATGCTGAAAATATGCGTCTTGCTGCACTGGCAAAGCAGAAGGCAACAGCTGATTCCCTGGCAAAAGCGGAAGCTGACAGAAAGCAAAAAGAGGATGCAGAAAAAGCACGGTTGCTAGCTGAAGCAAAAGAAAAGGCGAGACAGGATTCATTATCCAGGGCTGAAATTGCAAAGGCAAAACAGGATTCCATCGCTGCTGTGAAGGCGAAGGCTGATGCTGAAGCGTTGGCGAAGCTAAGAGAGAAAGCAAAACAGGATTCAACTGCCAAAGCAGAGGCCGCTTTCAAAGCAAGACAAAAATTTGTAGCTGATTCGACAGCACAGGCGGATGCCGCCAAAGCAAAACAGGAAGCATTGGCAAAAGCCCAGGCTGAAGCGAGAGAAAAAGCAAGACAGGATTCTGTATCCAAAGCAGATGCAGCTTTCAAGGCACGTCAGAAGTTTGTAGCGGATTCTACGGCACAGGCTGATGCAACAAAAGCAAAGCAGGAAGCATTGGCGAAAGCCCAGGCTGAAGCAAAAGAAAAAGCAAGACTGGATTCAGCAGCAAAAGCGGATGCCGCTTTTAAGGCACGGCTAAAGTTCGTCGCAGATTCCACTGCCCAGGCTGATGCAGCAAAGGCAAAGCAGGAAGCATTGGCAAAAGCCCAGGCGGAAGCAAAAGAAAAAGCAAGACAGGATTCGGTAGCAAAAGCAGATGCAGCTTTCAAGGCACGTCAGAAATTTGTATCGGATTCAACGGCACAGGCAGATGCTGCCAAAGCAAAACAGGAAGCAATTGTCCGGGCACAGCTTGAAAAGGCACGCCAGGATTCGATGTTGAAAGCAGATGCAGCTTTCAAAGCACATCAGAAGTTTGTAGCGGATTCAACAGCACAGGCGAACGCAGCAAAAGCGAAGGAAGAAGCGCTGGCAAAGGCTAAAGCTGAAGCCAGGGAAAATGCCCGGCGCGATTCACTTGCAAAAGCAGATGCTGCGATGAAAGCGCGGCAAAAATTTGTTGCCGATTCAACGGCGCAGGCAAATGCAGAAAAGGCAAGACAAGATGTATTGGCAAAAGCAAAAGCCGATGCCGAAAAAGCAAGGGCAAAATTCGTAGCAGATTCTACTGCCAAAGTTGAAGCTGAAAAAGAAAGAAGAGAAGCTCTTGCAAAAGCAGAAGAGGAACGTAAGCAAAAGCTGGCAGAGGATAAAGCAAAAGCAGATTCAGCGGCGCTCGCCCTTAAACAACAACGGGAGCGTGAGGAAGCCGAACGCAAAGCTAAAATACAGGCTGACCTGGATGCAAAGAAAGCGTTGCTGGCCAAATCATACGACAGCGATAATGCAGGTAAAGCCAAAGAACAGCCGAAACCATCTACAGCCGTTCCTAAAATTGTGGATTCAGATTACAAGGAAGGTATCACGGAAGAAACCATCAAGGAATCAAACAGGACCATCTACCGTACTGTGGTCAAAAAAGCGGGAGCCACCATCAATTACCAGAAGATTGCATACAACTGGGGAGGAGTATTTTATTTTAAGAACCAGGGAAATATGACATCCACTTCATTCGAGCAGGAAATAAAATTTGCGAAAGCATCCTTTAAAGATCAGTAATGACAAAAAATGATGAAGCCCCTGACGAACAAAATCATCAGGGGCTTATTTTTTGTAAATCATTTCTTGAAAGAATTTTACTTTCGCAGAGCTACATGATAAAATTTATCCAGGCGTTTTTATTAGCTGTCATTTTTTTATGCGTGAAATCGTATGCTGAGCCGCAGGATACTTCAGGAACAAGATCACGCGGCAAATTTTTATACTTTCCGTTTTTTATCCGTTCGCCGGAAACCAGTGTTGGGTTTGGCGCTGCCAATGTTCTCTTTTTTAAAACCAGGCAACACGATTCGCTGATACGCACGTCTGACCTGAACCTGGTTGCACTGTACACCTTGCGGAAGCAAATGGTTTTTGTTTTAGGATCTTCGGTTTATTTTCCGGAAGAGAACGTCATCCTCCGTCTTCAGACTTCTTACAGTCACTATCCTGATAAGACATGGGGAATAGGAAATGATTCCCCGGGAGGGTTAAAGGAGGATTACAGCATCCACCAGTTTTATATCAATCCTCAGCTGCTTAAAAGATTGGTCGCTAAATGGTATGCCGGCATCAGCTATGAATTCCAGCACATCGGCGATTTTGTGTATGAAACGAACGGGGTTTTCGACCAGCAGGATATTGCAGGAAGGTATGGAGGAAACATGGCCGGCGGAGGATTGAGCTTTTCTTATGATTCAAGAAACAATGCTTACAGTCCTTCAAAAGGAATTTCGGGAGAGTTGAGCCTGGTCTCTCACAGCAAAGTTTTCGGCAGTGATTTTAATTTTACGACCATCTCCCTGGACGCAAGGAAATATTTTTCGTTGTCACCCAAAAGAGTGCTGGCCATGCAGTTCATTTTAAAAGACAATAAAGGAAACGTACCCATCCGCAGCCTTGCCATGCTGGGTGGTTCCGAGATGATGCGTGGTTATTATTACGGACGGTTTACCGATAAAGACCTTATTGCTTACCAGCTTGAATTGCGGCAATTTCTTTTCTGGAGAATCGGCATAGTGGCATTTGGTGGTCTCGGACAAGTAGCGGAAAGAATTTCGGATTTCAGTCCCGGTGATCTGCATTATGCAGGCGGCGGTGGGTTGCGGTTGATGGTGAGCAAATCTGAAAAGCTGAACCTCCGGATCGATTATGGCTTTGGAAGACAGTCGGGCGGTTTGTATGTAATCCTAAAGGAAGCTTTTTAGAACCGGCGTTTAGAGAGATTAGAAAAAAATTGAAAATGAGAAAGTGAGAACGTGTGAAAGTGAGAGATGTAACATACATTCTCACATTCAGGTTTTCTCACTTTCTCACTTTCTCATTTTCCTTAATTGTGTATCTTATCCAAGAAACGCCGTAGCATTCCCGTTTTCAAATTCAACAGTCACATGCTCCTGCATCGTAGTTGCCAGAGAAAGACCTGTAAAGTCAGCTGAAATAGGATAACGCTTGTGGTTCCTGTCAACAAGCACAACCGTCCTTATCTTTTTTATATCAGCGTTTAAAAAAGGGCGAAGCGCATAAATTAATGTCTTGCCTGAATTCAATACATCATCCACGAGAATGATGACTTTTCCCTGCAGTTGTTCCTTGTTGAGCGGAACTTCAATTTCCTTTCGTACCTGGCTGTGTTTGTCAATGATAACTTCGATCAGCTGAACTTTAATGGAAGAGATTTTTTTTAACGCATCCGCAATTTTTGTTGCAAACACATACCCGCTTTTAGCAATGCCCGCAATTACGATTTCCTGCTCATCCACATTGTCCTCGTACACCTGGTAGGCAATGCGGTTGATGCGCTGATCGATCTGGGTACCGCTTAGAATAACTGTTTTGGTTGCTTCCATTTGAAAGCGATATTACTAAATATTTCCCGCTTAGCTTTTAATTCTTCCTCCCTTATAAAAGAATTTCCTGTAATAGGGCTCATCCAGGTCATCAATGGTGACGCCTGCTTTCACGCTTGCATGTGCAAATTTATTCTGCCCGAGATAAATACCCACATGGGAAATTCTTTTTTTCCGGATCTTAAAAAAAACCAGGTCGCCTTCGCGGAGCTCTGTTTTTTTAAGCGGCTTTACCTGTTTAAAAAGATCAGTTGAACTTCCGTTAAGAGCCAGGCTGAACGCTTTTTTATAAAGTTCACTGACAAACCCCGAACAATCAATACCGCGTTTGGAATCACCTGCATAACAATAACGTGTTCCAAGCCATTCTCCGACAGCAGCATACAGCTTTTCATTGGCAATGGTATCGATGGAATAACCGAACAGGTCTGAATAAACGTAACACCTTTCCAGCATCCGTTGTTCAGCATCCATAGTATCTGAAATTTGAGCAAAGGTTAGCTTGCAGAGCAAACAGCAAACAACGATGAGCCACCTTTTTAACATGGTAACGAATATAACAGCATCCCGCATTTAACGAAGGAGAATCAAATTATGTTGTAAACAGTTTGTTGTTAAAGGGACCAGGAAAACAGGGAAGGCATGTGGTTATTTTATTTTCGCGCACGTGCATCCCTGCTCACTTATGTACTTCTTACAAGCAACGCTACATTTTCTACATGTGTCGTATGTGGAAACATATCGACTGGCTGAAGCTTCGTTACTCTGTATTTTTCACTTAAGATCTGAATGTCGCGGGCCTGGGTGGCCGGATTACAGCTTACATAAACAATCTTTTCCGGAGCAATCTCAAGGATTTTCTTCACCACTTCTTCGTGCATTCCCGAGCGCGGCGGATCGGTAATTATCACATCAGGAATTCCCTGTTCAGCGATGAACTGATCCTTCAGTGTGTCTTTGATGTCACCGGAAAAAAACGAAACATTTTGAATGTTATTGTCCTTCGCATTTGACCTCGCATCCCTGATTGCATCTTCGATATAATCAATACCAACGACATGTTTAGCTTGCTTTGCAATGAAGCAGGCGATGGTACCGGTTCCCGTGTACAGATCATATACTAATTCATTGCCTGTAAGAGCGGCAAAAGAACGGGCCACCTCGTACAACCGGTAAGCCTGTTCTGAATTCGTCTGGTAAAAAGATTTAGCGCTGATCTTAAATTTTAATCCTTCCATGACTTCGGTGATATGATCCTGTCCTTTGAACACATGAACGTCGAGATCAAATATGGTATCATTCTTTTTTGGGTTGATGATGTACAGTAAAGAAACCAGGGAAGGAAATTTTTCTGAGACATGGTTCAACAGTTTGTCACGCAATTCCTTTTCATCATCCCTGAAAACAAGAATCACCATCCATTCGCCGGTAGAAGTGGAGCGGATGATCAGGTTTCTTAAAAATCCCTGTTGTTCACGAACATTATTAAAAGTGTACCCGTTATCATTCGCAAAGCGTTTAATTTCATTGCGGATTTTGTTTGTCAGATCCTCCTGAAGATGACATTTTTTAATATCTAAAACTTTGTCAAAGCGTCCCGGAACATGAAAGCCAATGATATTTTCTTCCGAAGGTTTTCCTTCTTCCTTTTCTTCCCTGGTCAGCCATCGCTTGTTGGCAAATGTAAAATCCAGGCGGTTGCGGTATTCTTCGGTTTTTGATGAACCAATAATTGGCAGCATGTCAGGCAGCTCAATCTTTCCGACTCTACTTAAGACATCACTAACCTGTTTCTGTTTGTAAAATAATTGCTGTGAATAATTCATGTGCTGCCATTTACAGCCGCCACAAATTCCGAAATGTTCGCATACGGGGGTGATCCGATGAACAGAAGGCTTTACCAGGTTGGTGATCCTTGCTTCTGCAAAATTCTTTTTATGATGGTGAACATAAATGTCAGCTACATCACCCGGAACGCCTCCTTCAACAAAAATTACGAAACCTTCATGGCGGGTAATGCCCATGCCTTCAGATGCAGCGTCTGTAATTTCAATTCCTTCCAGCGTATCTCCCCGTTTTATTTTTACCATCGCGCGAAAATAATCATCTCAATTAAACAACGATGCTCCGGTTACATTTATTAATTTTGACTGATTTTAGAAATGATGAAAAAACTCAGGGAATTATTTTTTATAATGTGTCTTTGCCTGAACTTTTTTCAGCTCCGGGCAACTCACATTGTAGGTGGAGATATAGCAGTGCGCTGGCTGAGCGGAAACGATTTCGAAATCACGCTTAACTTTTTTCGTGATTGCGGTCCCAATTCCTATACGTTTGATCACGATGTTGAATACGGTGTTTATGACAAGGTTACCAATGTCATGCAGCAATCTTTTATCATGCCCAGGCTGAGCCGGCACATACTTCCATTAGGGGATACGTGCTTTACGCCACCCAATTTGTGTGTGGAGCATGGAATCTACATGGATACGATCATCATTCCCGACAATCCAAACGGTTATTACATTGCCTGGCAACGTTGCTGCCGCAACCATGTCATTCTGAATATTCAGAACCCGGGAGCTGCGGGAATGGTATTCTACACGGAAATCGCTGACCCTGCTCTCCACAACAGTTCTCCTGTATTCGGATCTTACCCGAATGCCTATATGTGTCTCAATCAAACGAACATAAAATATTTTACATGCAGCGATGCAGACGGTGATTCACTGAGGTATTCCCTGGTAACTCCCTTAAACGGAAATGCCACACAGAATAATACAGGGTCGTACGATTCTTCAGATGTTGTTTTAACACATGGACCATTTTCTGATATTCTGTGGCAGCCGCCTTTATACAGTGCTTCAAATATGATCGGTGGAACATCCCCCATGAGCATCGATCCTCAAACAGGAACTCTTACTGCGCAACCGCCATACACGGGAGTATTTGTTTTTGCCGTCAAGGTGGAAGAATTCAGAAATGGAATTAAAATAGGAGAGGTGCGAAGAGATATACAGTACCAGGTTCTTGCCTGTTTGTCTTTTACGGCTCCGGTATTTTCATCTCCCGTCACCACAACAATCACCGATCTTACCTCAGACACATCTTTCAGTGTAATAGCAGGTGATGTGCTCTCCTTTGATGCCATCGTTACAAGTGCTGATGTAAATGACTCAGTCTATTTGTACGGAGCTTCTGAATTGTTTGCAACACCGTTCGGCATGAGCCATTCTTTTCATAATGACAGCGCGCAAGGCTCCGTGCAACAGAATTTTTTTCTTCAGACCACCTGTGACGCCATCAGGGAAGCGCCATACAGGGTAACGTTGAACGGCGTGAAGCATACCTGTTACGGCTTATTAACCACCAGTATCAATGTCGATATTTATGTGAGGTCACTCACTGACGGATCGATGGATTCCTTGGTTCCGAATGTTTTTACTCCCGGCAACGATGGCTTCAATGACTTTTTTAAAATCAATGCAACACCCGACTATTGCTTTGATAAATTCAATTTGCACATTTATAACCGCTGGGGAAAACTGATGTATGAAACCACTGATTTTCTTTTTCAATGGGACGGAACCAATCAAAGCGGGTCGAAGCTTTCTGAAGGTGTTTATTACTATACACTGGAAGCCTCGTTTAAACAGACTTTATTTACAAAAAGAGGGTTTATTCACCTGCTCAGGTGATGGGCAATTCAGGGACTTTCAGTATTTTGCAGCCTTAAAACCGAGCGTGATTTATGAAGACTACAGTGATGGATAAAACCAGGACAGAGCAAGCCATTGAGAAGGAAGATCAGTTTGGTGCACACAATTATCACCCGGTTCCTGTTGTCATAGAAAAAGGAAGCGGAGTTTTTGTCTGGGATGTGGAAGGAAAAAAATATTTTGATTTTCTCTCCGCGTATTCAGCCCTGAACCAGGGACATAACCATCCGAAAATAATCCAGGCTCTTGTTGACCAGGCAAAAAAGCTGACGCTTACATCCCGGGCTTTTTATAATAATTGCCTGGGCGAATACGAAGAATACATCACCAGCTATTTCGGCTATGATAAGCTGCTGCCCATGAACACCGGCGCGGAAGGAGTGGAGACAGCGATGAAGCTTTGCCGGAGATGGGCTTACGATAAAAAAGGTGTAAAGGAAAATGAAGCGAAGATCATTGTCTGTGAAGGGAATTTTCATGGAAGAACGATTACAGTTATTTCAGCTTCTTCAGATCCGGATTCATACGGCCGTTTCGGACCATTTACTCCCGGTTTTGTAAAAATCCCTTACAACAACCTGGATGCTTTGCGCAATGCGTTGAAAGATCCTTCTGTGGCAGGCTTTCTTGTTGAACCTGTACAGGGAGAAGCAGGAGTGATTATTCCGGATGAAGGGTATATAAAAGAAGCTTACCATGCCTGCAGGGAACACAATGTTTTATTTATCGCGGATGAAATTCAAACCGGTCTTGGCCGGACAGGAAAAATGCTGGCCTGCGATCACGAAGATGTTCATCCTGATATTTTGATTTTAGGAAAAGCTTTGTCAGGAGGAACGATGCCGGTGGCTGCCATCCTTGCTGACGATGAAATAATGCTTTGCATAAAGCCCGGGGAACATGGAAGCACCTATGGCGGAAACCCGCTGGCAGCAAAGGTTGCCATCGCAGCGCTGGAAGTTCTCAAAGAGGAGCGTCTCGCTGAAAATGCTGAACGTCTTGGAAAAATACTGCTAGCTGAATTAAAGAAGATGAAGCACGATATGATTCAGACTGTCCGCGGGAAAGGTTTGTTCTGTGCCATGGTGATCAAACCGGTAAAAGGAAGAAATGCCTGGGATGTTTGCATGGCACTCAAGGAGAACGGTCTCCTCGCAAAACCTACGCACAGTGATATTATACGTTTTGCTCCTCCGCTGATCATCACGGAAGATCAATTGATGGAATGTATTGCCATCATCAAAAAAACGATTGAGAGTTTTTGATACGGACCTTGCTAAAATCAGCTTTGCTGATTAATCAATCACAAAAATTACCGAAGCAGTAAAATAGGAGACAGGGTCAGATTTCTTTGTCTTCTGGAGCAACGGAATTTTTTTCGAAACCGGGAAATCATAGACCAGCTCCGGTGATAGGATGAACCTGCCGATGTAATACTCCAGCGCAAGCGACAAATCATAATTGGTCACGCCGAAGCCGGCATTAACAATGTCTTTCTTGACTTTACGTACAAGGTTTAGCGACCCGGCTGTTACACTGAAGGAAGGGATGATGGACAGGCTTGCATCTTCATTGAATGCTTCTTCCACAATGAATTCATGAGAAAGATCAAACGTGACAGATTTATCAATGGTACCGTTTCCGAAATCAAGATCGAAATAAAGTTTTGACGTGAGTACAGTCCCGAAATCCTGGCGCCAGAAAAATTCAACCTCATTTTTAACTTCCGCATTGGCCAATTGATTATTCCTGAAAAAATAATGGATGAATTCCAGTGAAAGAGTAGTCCTTTTCCTATGCACCAGCTCGTAACCTGCACTCAAATCCGTTTCATCCACATGTCCTGAATCGAGAGAAATATATGAAGCCAGCCCTGCATAAAATCCTCCCGGAGAAGTGTACATCACAGATGGCCTCAGGTAAGGATTAGAAGAAGATTTAATTCCACGGTATAAACGTGTGGTACCGAACTCAATACCGAGATCAAGTTCATGACTTCTTAAAGTATCTCCTGCAGGTGGGTTGTTTTCTCCAGAGCCAAAAGCGGTAGAATTAAGTTGCAAGACAAGGAAAATAAAAATCAGGTACTTCATAGCTATAATACAAAAGCCGGATTTTTTCCGGCTTTAAAATGATCGATCGGTAAATAGTTTAATGACACAATTCACGGATAGCATCCGTCACATATTTATCCCCCAGCTTCTGTGCCATTTCAAGATCCTTGCAAGCTGATTCCCGTTCTCCAAGGTTATACTTGGCAATGGCCCTGTTGAAATAACACTCTTTGTCTTTAGGATCAAGGAAGATGGCTTTGTTATAATCCTCCACGGCACCTTTGTAATCCTTCATTTCAAATTTTGCATTCCCGCGGTTATAATACAATTCGACACTTTCCGTATCAGCGACAATGGCCTGATCATAACTTTTAATGGCGCTTGCATAATCCTTCATTTCAAATTTTGCATAGCCAAGATTGTAGAGGGCTTCGGAGTTGGCAGGATCGAGGGCAGCAGCCTGCTCAAAATCTTTCACGGCTCCTGCATAATCTTTTACATTTTCTTTCAGGTTGCCGCTTTTAATATAGTCTTCAGCAGTTTTCTGACCGAAAGAAAACGTCGATAGTAATATGGCAGAGAAGAGTAGAGTGAGCTTTTTGTAATTCATAGGAAAATTCATTGGGGTTAGAATGAATGAAAACAACTCCGTTTATTTTATATGTTTTTCCCGAAGGTGTTTCCCGCCCTTCATTTTGTGTTTGATGTGATGGCGATGTTTCATTTTTTTCCGGTCGCCTTTTTTAATAAACGGCCTTTTTTCCGAATGAATGTGAAAGGTCCTGGGGGCTTGTGTAACAGCCTGTGAAAACACGGGCGCACCCAGGAAAATAAGGAGCATTGAAACTATGAGCTTTTTCATTTCTTTTTTATTTAATGATTCATAGACAATGAAAATACAGAATGGTTTAACGGTTAGTTAAAATCGCCGGCTTCAGGAGGACTGATTTTCTTCAGATCGTTTAGCTGCTTGCGTAAATGGCTGACTTCCTGGTTCTTTTCGCCCGGATGTAGCTGGTCAGTCAGGGCCAGATTTTCTTCAGCAATTTTTGGAATAGACCCGAAGAACGCATTCACCGTATAAAAAATTCCTTTTTTCAGCTGGCCGAGCGTGGCTACCCTGTGAATCAGCTTTAAACGGTTGCGTCCTTCGCTGAGTTCACTTTTGATCCTGCTCAGCTTCAGGCTGGCCTGGAGAAGGAGGAATGCAAATAGAGCCGTGAGTGAAACAATGATAAAGGAAAAATATTTTTTAAAAGATTTCCTTTTTGATTGCAGGTATTCACTGTCCATTTGTGTCTGTTGAATTTCATTTTGAACCTTCAGGAGCTCGTCTTCATCCTTTTGCTCAATGGATTTAATCTGTGAATTTGCCTTTGCAATAGCTTCTGATTTTTCTGTAGCCAGGAAATCTTCCTTGAGTGCAAGAAGCTTCTGGTAAACACCATACGCCTGCTTGAAATGATTGTTGGCGGTATAACCTGCCGCGATAGCCCTGTATGTATCCAGCAACACCGGTTCCTGATCCCTGCTCACCGGGTGCGTGTCAAAGTATCTCATGGTGTGCGACAACCGGTCAAATTCTTCCACGGGAACATTTTGATTTTTTGCGGCTGCATACACCTGCTGAAGGTCAGCAACAGCGGTTGTGTCCTGGGAATGAACCATCCCCGGAAGAAAAAATAAGATAAAAAGGATTGGAAGTCTTTTCATTTCCTTCATGCTTTTAGAAAAAATTTCAGGTAAACATCCGTTCCGTTGCCTTTTTCACTTTCAATTTTTATTTCTCCCTGGTTGTCTTTCATGATCTGCTCGCTGAAGAAGAGACCAAGTCCGGCTCCTTCACCGGCAGGTCTTGCCGAATAAAACGGCTGGTACATCTGGTTCATTATTTCATCTGTAATTCCATCGCCGTTATCTTTTATGCGGACCTGGACAAATCGCGGAAGAATACGCGTGCTGATAGAGACCTTGGGAATGTAGCCTTTGATTTCGCGTTTTTGTTTTTCAGCAACGGCGTTGAATGCATTGCTGAGTACAAAGAGTAACAGGCTTCCAACTGCATCAGCAGTAACATTGATAGCGGGAAGATTTTTTTCAAAATCTTTTGAAAACTGGCAGATGAATGAACCATCCTCCTGTTGCATATAAGCATAGGCGAGATCTGCATACTGGTCGCAGAGCAGGTTCATGTTGGCGGGCTGTTTTTCGGCGACAGGTTCTGTGTACTGCGCACGAATGATGGTCGCGAAATTTTTAAGACGGTTGGAGCTGCTCACCATTGTATCGGCATTTTTAGCCAGCGTCTTGTAAGCATTTCCCTGGACGGCATCTGAAGGCAGCTTCTCTTTCAGGGATAAAATTGTTTTTTGAATGTCGACGGCAAGAGGAGTAAGAGCAGCATTTTTTTCTTCCCATGCATTGGCAGCCTTCAGAAGATTTTCGCCTTCTGAGAAAGCTGCTTCGGAACTTCTCAGTTGAACAATGTTTGAATCGAGCGCTGTCTGTGCTTTCCGTACGGAACGGTTTCTCCATTTCAGCACAACAAGTACGATGCTTAGCCAGATGATAAAAGCGATGCCGGCCTTTCGCAACAGGCTGTGATATTTTTTTTGATAGCTGTCCTTGCTTTGGGTCAGCTTTGTGGCCTGTATTTTCAGGCTATCAGTCAGGTCCTTACGCTCAATGTTTCTTACGGTATAATTTTTCTGAATGGCAGCAAGTGTATCTGCTTTTTCCCTGGCTACAAACGTATCAAGGGCCTGGTCATAGTTTTGTAACTGATACAACCCGAAGCGGTTCAGGTTTTTGGCGCAAAACTCATCAGCCTTGGTTTTATATTCCTGTAATATTTTCCTGTGCTGGGGAGAAGCAATGGGAGAACTTTGTTCCTGTGAAAAAGAAGGACAGGAGATCATGCTTATCAGCCCTGTAAAGGCGAAAAGAACAATCAATGGTATGTTTCGGGTAGGACGCATGAAATTGCAGGAACTGCAAAGTACCTGATACGTTTCTTTAAATGATTTGGATTCACTAAAACTTTTCAACGAAGGATTGTGAATGATTTGAAACATTCGTCAGGAATCACCACTTTCGCTTTTTGTTTCAGTTTCTTATCATGCATAAACTCAGAAAGGCCGGAATTATTGTTTCAATTTTAATTGTGGTCTTATTCATTTTATTTTTTGCTACACGGAATTTTTTTCTTCAGCAGATCATACAGAAAATTTCGGTCAGGATGGAGGAAGATTACCATACCGGCCTTTCTCTTAAGGAAGCGAGGTTTACAGGAATCAGCACTGTTTTTATCCGTGAGATTGCCCTGCTTCCGCATCCCGGGGATACATTGATCAAAATTGATTCAGTCTCCGTAAGGCCGGCTATTTTTCCGCTGCTGACAGGAAGAATAAAGTTAAGCGAGGCCTTCATCAAAAACTTTACACTTGATGTCAGCTGTACAAACAATTTATGCAATTATGATTTTTTGTTCCACCGAAGATCTCCCGTGCAAAGCCAGCAAAGAACCGGGAAAAATTATGCAGGACAATTAAGCCAGCTGGTGAACATGATGTTTGACCTGTCGCCGCAAAAAGCAGATTTCCAGAATATGCTGATAAAGGTTGCGAAAGACGACGGTCGTGAGCAGATCAGCATTCCTTCCTTTCATTCCACCGAAAAAACCATTGAAGGGATGCTTGTTTCAGGAAAAGACAGTTCCACCTGGCGACTGGTGGGAAACTTTTCACAAAACAAAAGGACGCTTGATATCAAGATCTTCCCTGATGTACGCGGAAAATCATCCGTCCCTTTGCTGGATTTAATAGCTGGTGCGAAGGTGAAATTTGATACGATTCATTATGCATTCCGGGAATTTTCTCATAAAGAAAACCTGACAACTCTTTCAGGTTTTTTTAATGCGGATAGCCTGGAAATAAGGCATCATAAAATTTCAGATGACCCGGTAGGGCTCCGGAATTTTGATTTTGATTTTAAGCTGACGGTCGGTAAAAATTTCATAGAGCTTGACAGTGCATCGTTTTGCAGACTGGATTCACTCAGGCTGAATCCTTACGTTCATTATGGCAACGACGCTTTTCCAACGTATAACCTGAAGCTTAGAACGGAAAGAACAACAGCCAACAATTTTTTTTCCTCTCTTCCTTCAGGAATGTTTGATGCTGTAAGAGGAATAGAAGGAGATGGAAATTTACAGTTTGCACTGAACTTTGATTTGGATTCATCCCATCCCGACAGTCTTGTTTTCAACACTTCTTTGCAGAAAGAAAAATTTCATTTAAAAAGGTTCGGCGAGGAAAACCTGCAGAAGATCAACGGTGAATTTTTATACAGTGTTTACGAGCATGGAAGCTTTATCCGCTCATTTGAAGTCGGGTTTTCCAACCCTGACTATACGCCGATTTACAAAGTTTCTCCTTTTCTGAAAAATGCAATTATGACTTCGGAGGATGGAAGTTTTTTTTATCACAACGGCTTCAATGAAGACGCTTTTCGTAAATCCATTGCGACCAATTACAAAGCGGGAAAATTTGTACGCGGCGGAAGCACCATTACGATGCAGCTCGTGAAAAATGTTTTCCTGACAAGGCACAAGACCATTTCACGTAAAGCAGAAGAAGCCCTGATCGTCTGGCTGATTGAAAGCAATCATCTTTGCAGCAAGGAGAGGATGTTTGAAGTGTACCTGAACATCATCGAGTTGGGCCCCGGTGTTTATGGAGTAGGGGAAGCATCACGTTTTTATTTTAACAAAAAGCCTTCCGACCTGACGCTGGCAGAAAGTGTTTTTCTTGCCAGTCTCCTTCCGCACCCGAAATGGTTTAAGTACAGCTTTGATGAAACCGGGAATCTCAAACCATATTTTGCTGATTATTACCGCGTCGTTGCAAATTTCCTGTTAAGAAAGAACCTGATCACCCAGGACGAATACGATCATTTGCAGCCAAAGGTAGAGCTGAGAGGACCTGCGAAGGCAATGCTGGCGCCGAAAGACAGCTTTCCTTCAGAGGACGATTGATCAGACAGCGATGTAATTTAACCGTTCCATCTTTTGCTGAAGATCGTGGAAAGGGAGATAGTTGGAGAATTGCGAACGGATGTGATGCAAAAATAATTCAGCTTTTCTCAGGTGAAAGGTACGTACACGGTAAAATTCTTCTTCCGTGCTTTCCCCGTTTTTAATGGCCGTTGTTTTTAAATCGTCGCCGATGTCGCACAGGAAGATCCGGCAGCTCAGGTCAAGGAGCGAATAAAAGAAAAGTACTTCTTCCGATTCAAAGGTGATGACTTCACCGATTTCATATTGTGAGTTGTGAATTTCAAAATCATCCAGCATGAAATCTTCGAAGAGCTCCATTTTCATGGCTTCGCGGATCAGCTCGTACTGCGGATGATTCATGATGAACTTGCCTGCAGCTATGGAAATATTCACCAGCTGTTTGAATTCCTTCGTAACAGTGAGTGATAACCTGTTTCCGTATAGAACTGATGCAGTCATATTATTTATTAATACAAAGGTAGAACGCAATTTGTTACTCTACATTAAAAATATTTATAATTATTTTTTCACAGCCAACTGTTTGTGAATTGAAGAATGTTTTTATCTTCGTCACCCTTTGAAAACTCTTTCTGCATGCTGGGACTAAAGCTTCCAACCGATCCAAGGTGGGTGAACATTGTTGAAAAAAATATTGAAGAGATCCTCACCGATCATGCTTTCTGCGAGCAGAAAGCTGCCACGAATGCGATTACCATTGTTGTTCAATATCCTGAATACACGGACCTTGTAGATGCCATGCTCGAGCTTGCAAAAGAAGAGCTGACGCATTTCCAGCAGGTTCATGAAAAGATCAAGGAACGTGGCTTTGTGCTCGGGCGTGAGCGGAAAGATGAATACGTCAACGAACTGGTAGCCTTCATGCGCCGCGGGTACAAGCGAAACATCGTTTTGGTGGATAAGCTGTTGTTCGGGGCGATCATCGAAGCAAGAAGCTGCGAGCGGTTCAAAGTATTGTCCGAAAATATAAAGGATGAAGACCTGAAAAAATTTTACCGAGACCTGATGATCAGCGAAGCCAATCATTATACACTCTTCATTGGTTTTGCCCGGAAATATTCAGGAGGAGAAGATGTGGATAAGCGATGGAAAGAATTCCTGGAGCATGAAGCGGGAATCATCGCCAGGTATGGAAAGAATGAAAGCATTCATGGTTAAACATGGGAGCCTCTGACTGACATCCTTTTGTTCGGGAATCTATATCAGCACATTCTCACCTTCAAATCTCTTCAACGCCATTTTCCAGTCAGCGGGAATCTCGATTGATTTTTTTGTATCGTAATCATACGCCACCATCACCGTTACTCCATCGGCCATCAGTTGTTCCTGGCCTTTGAATAACCGCACGATCCGGTATTCAAGATCAAAGCTTTTGTTCCCGAGTCTTGAACAACGCATGTAGACTGAAATTTCATCCATGAAATGAATCGGTATGATAAAATCAATTTCCGCTTTTGCAAGAATGATTCCCTGTTTTGACCAGTCGTATTTCCAGTCAACGATGTCGTTGAAATATTTTACACGCGCAATTTCAAAGTAAGTAAGATAGTTCGCATTGTTTACATGGCCGAATGCATCCAGGTCAACAAAACGGATTTCAATATTGGTTTTATGTTTGAAGAGATTCAGCTCCACAATGGAAATTCTAAATTTTGAATTCTAAATTATAAATTATAAAATAGTAAACTAAGAACTTTGAACTAAGAACTAACTTCTAACTTCATCCAGCTTCTCGTACACCGAATTATTTGAAACATATTCAGGAACGATTTCTTTCATCTTCCGGACAATCGCTTCATTATTTTGCGCGTCAAATAAACCTGTCAGCTCCGAAATATCTTTCTCAATCACTTTGTAATCGTATTCTCTCACTTTGGCAATCATAATTTTTGAATGATGTGTCGGAAGTGTTTTTTCACTATCGTTCAAAAGCTCTTCATAGATTTTCTCTCCCGGGCGTAAACCGGAAAAGACAATCTGGATATCCTTTCCAAGGGTAAGCCCGGATAGCTTGATCATTTTTTCCGCAAGATCGATGATCTTTACACTTTTACCCATGTCAAAAATAAATACTTCTCCTCCTGATCCCATAGCACCTGCTTCGAGCACCAGCTGGCAGGCTTCAGGAATCGTCATGAAAAAACGGGTGATGTCGGGATGGGTAACCGTAACCGGTCCGCCGTCTTCAATTTGCTTTTTAAATCTTGGAATAACAGAACCATTGGAGTCCAGCACATTTCCAAAACGCGTGGTAATAAAATGAGTCTTGGAAACGCGGCTGAGCGACTGGCAATAAATCTCTGCAATGCGTTTGGTCGCTCCCATGATGCTCGACGGGTTGACTGCCTTGTCCGTGGAAACCATCACGAATTTTTCGACCTTGAACTGGTGGGAAAGGTCAGCGACGATCTTGGTCCCGTATACATTGGTAAGGATGCTTTCTGAAGGATTGTTTTCCATCAGCGGAACATGCTTGTAAGCAGCTGCATGAAATACGAGCTGCGGATGAAACGCATCGAACACGCGACGCATCCGTTCCTGCTTGCTGATATCGCCGATAACAGTTTCAAAATTTTTCAGGTGATAATGCTCCTTGATTTCAAGCTCCAGCTCATACAAAGGTGATTCAGCCTGGTCGACAATGATGATCTGCTTCGGGCGAAACGGGATGATCTGCCTGACGATTTCGCTCCCGATGGAACCGGCGCCACCGGTAATCAACACAACCTTTCCTTCAATCTCTGTTTTAATTTTTGCCTTCGACAGTTCAATCGGCTCGCGTTCGAGCAGGTCTTCGATTTTTATTTTCCGCAGCTGGTTAAAGCTCAGTTGCCCGTTGATCCAGCTATTGACAGGAGGGACGTTCAACACATGCGTATCATAGCTCAAACACTTTTCAATAATTTCCTGTTTTCTTTTATGCGTAATGTTCTGTATGCTGATGATCAGGTTCGCGTCAGGGTGGGTGCGCAGGAGATCGTCAAGGTCTTTTTCCGAATTAAAAATTTCAACTCCTTCCAGGGTCTTACCGCTTTTATTCTCATTGTCATCCACGAAAGCCACCACCTTGTACTTGGTTCCCTGGTCAGCGTCAATGGCACGTTTCGTAATGATCCCCGACTCACCGGCACCATATATAATAACATCTGATTTTCCCTTGGAAGGATTTTTAATCTCCATGTAAAGCGTTTTCACCAGTATCCTCGCTGCAATAAGTGTGAAGGAAGTCGTGATATAATCGATAATAACAATCGAAAAAGGTATAAGGTAAATACGGATCAATGCATAAGATACCAGATTGAGAAGGATGAAGGCTCCGGACCCTGCACTTACTGTAATAAAAATCCGCTGCGCATCCCTTGTGCTTGTATAGCGGATAATACCTGCATAAATTTTTGAAACAAGAAATGTAAGGGCTCTTACGATCAGGAGCGTGCTGAATGAATAGGTAAAACGTTCGACCTCATTTTCAGGAACCTGGAAGTTAAAGCGCAGGAGATAGGCCAGCACGAGCGAGCAGGCACAGGCGAAAAGATCGAAGAGAAAAATGATCCAGCGCGGAGTATTTTTTTCAGTAAGTCGAAACATTTATCATTGGGATCAAAACAACTTTCAAAGATAGATTAAAAATCAAATTCAAACTTTCCAGCCTTTTATTTTAGATGATAAAATCCATTCCTATTTGCGAATATCCCGCTTAATTAATCGGTACTTCATATGAATCGCAAAATCGTTAAAACGATTTCTTTTTTAATTAAATAATTTTATTAGCCCACGACTTAAGTCGTGGGCTAATATCGCCTGCTTTACGATGAAAATGGCTTCAGCCATTTTTATTTTCGGTGAACGTAGAGAAAAGATAAAATTCGCATCCTGTGCTTCTTTGTTTCCTCTCCCAGAAACCACAATGTTCCATTATCAAAATTCAAATTTATATAGTGTTTCGTTGATCCTCATTTTTATCTTTGCCGCAAACTGATTCAGAACGTGAGCATGAGAATTTTGTTCATCACACCTTATCCTGCAGGCGAAGCACCCAGCCAGCGCTTTCGTTTTGAACAGTATTTCTCTGAGCTTAAAAAACATGGCATAAGCTACCATGTTTCACCTTTCCTGGATGTGGATGCCTATAAGATACTCTACAAAAAAGGTCACTGGCTTCAGAAGTTCGGTGGCATCCTGCGCGGCTTGTACAGGAGATTACGGGATTTATTCCGGTTGCGACGGTATGATTTTGTCTTTATTCACCGGGAAGCAGCGCCGTTCGGACCTCCTGTTTTTGAATGGCTGGTCACCAGGGTATTTAAGAAGTTTACGGTTTATGATTTTGACGATGCGATCTGGCTTCCCAATGCTTCCGAAAGCAATAAGAATTTCACGATGCTGCTGAAGCGTTTCCTGAACCCGAAAGACATTTGCGGGTGGGCTTCAAAAATTTCTGTCGGAAATAATTTCCTGGGAGATTATGCACGTCAGTTCAATAAAAATGTCGTCTATAATCCAACGACGATCGACACCGATGAGTACCACAACACGATCGCCGATCACAAGAACGATGTTTTTATCATCGGCTGGACTGGTTCACATTCAACGCTTCCGTATCTCGAAGAAGTAATGCCTGTATTGCAGGAGCTGGAAAAAGAAATGACATTTGAGTTTCATGTTATTTGCGACAGGGCCCCGGCCGCGAAGATGAAATCACTGAAGTTCATCAAATGGAAAAAAGAAACTGAGATAGTTGACCTTTTGAATTTCAATGTCGGGATTATGCCGCTGCCTGATAAAGTGTGGGCGCATGGAAAATGCGGGTTCAAAGCGCTTCAATACATGTCGCTTGGAATTCCTGCCATTGTTTCTGATGTTGGTGTGAATGTTGACATCGTTGATCATGAAATCAACGGATGTATTTGCAAAAACAGTGAAGAATGGAAATTTTATCTGACAAAGCTGATGCGCGATCCTGCTTATCTTCACAAACTCAGCGCGGCTTCACGTGATAAAATAATCCGGAACTATTCTTTGAGATCCAACAAAGAGAATTTCCTGAATATCTTCTCAAAAAGTTAAGATTAAAACAATACTTTTGATCATTCTAAAAATCGTATCATGGAAGACATAGCAACAGAATTGAAAAATACAGCTCTTTCCGATGTACATATAAAGCTGGGAGCGAAGATGGTTCCGTTTGCAGGGTATTTAATGCCGGTTTCGTATGAAGGAATCAATGCAGAGCATGAAACCGTGCGCAAAGGCGTGGGTGTATTCGATGTTTCTCACATGGGAGAATTTATACTGAAAGGTCCGGATGCACTCGACCTGATCCAGCGTGTCACATCCAACGATGCGTCAAAGCTTTTTGACGGCAAGGTTCAGTATTCCTGTTTGCCGAATGACAAAGGAGGAATTGTGGATGACCTGCTGGTCTACCGTATCGATGAAAAGACCTACATGCTTGTTGTCAATGCTTCCAACATTGAAAAAGACTGGAGCTGGATTTCAAAGTACAACAATAAAAATGTGGAGATGCATAACATTTCTGATAAAACTTCTTTGCTTGCTGTCCAGGGACCGAAAGCGGCAGATGTGCTGCAGCCTCTTACAGAAATGGATCTTCGTTCAATGGAATATTACACCTTTAAAAAGGGTGTGTTTGCAGGAGTAGAAAACGTACTGGTTTCCGCAACGGGTTATACCGGCGCCGGTGGTTTTGAAATATATTTTGAAAACAAGGATGCAGAAAAAATATGGAATGCCATTTTTGAATCCGGTAAATCGCATGGCATCAAGCCGATCGGTTTAGGTGCGCGCGATACATTACGGTTGGAAATGGGATTTTGCCTGTATGGCAACGACATCGATGATACGACATCGCCGATAGAAGCGGGCCTGGGATGGATCACGAAGTTTACAAAAGAGTTCACCAACGGCAAAGCTTTGCTGGCGCAAAAGGAAAACGGCGTGCAAAGGAAACTGGCAGGTTTTGAAATGCTGGAGCGTGGAATTCCCCGCCAGCATTATGAGATCTTCAGTGCAAATGGCGAGAACATTGGTTTTGTGACGTCAGGAACCCAGTCTCCATCTTTGCAAAAAGCGATCGGTATGGGTTACATCCAGGCTTCGCATGCAAAAGAAGGAGTGGAGATTTTCATTCACATCCGTGACAAACACCTGAAAGCAAAAGTGGTAAAGATTCCCTTTTATAAGCAATAAAATTTGGCTGCGGCAAAAAATATCATCGAAGTCTGTCCTTCACCCCGTCTTTTCGATTTATATGATCACGAGGGAAGCATTGTTGTAGTCATTGATATTCTGCGTGCCAGCTCTTCCATTTGTGTTGCGCTCGAGCATGGAGCGGAAAGAATAATTCCGGTTGCTGATGTGGCAGAGGCAAAAGCTTACAGGGAAAAAGGGTTTGTGATCGCAGCTGAACGAAACGGTGAAATGATCGAGGGATTTGATTTTGGAAATTCACCGTTCAGCTTCATGGGTGAAAATGTAAAGGGAAAATCCATCGCATTCTCGACCACGAACGGGACACAAGCTATCAATGTGGCAAAGAATGCTCACCAGGTTGTAATCGGTTCATTCCTGAACCTCGACGCACTTTGTGATTGGTTGTTGAAGCAGGAAAAAGATGTTCTGTGTCTGTGTTCCGGCTGGAAAAACCGCTTTAACCTGGAAGATACATTGTTCGCAGGCGCTGTTGTACACCGCTTGAAAAACTCTGGATTATCAGACACCCAATGTGATTCCGCCATTGCAGCGGAGCATTTGTACCTGTCAGCAAAAGATGATATGTATCGTTTCCTTGAAAACTCATCACATCGTAAAAGACTGGAGCGTTTGCATATCGAACGTGACATTGAATACTGCCTGACACCGAATCAAACGCGCGTTATACCGGTTTTGCAAGGGGAGATGCTGGTGAAGATGGAAGAAGTTTTTTCGTAAATGAGGTTGGAAGATGGAGGATGGAAATTGGAGGTTAGAAGTTGAATTTATTAATTTTCCAATCTCCAACATCTAACATCCAACTTCACAATAAAACTAGAGGCTCAATGAACAAAATATTTTTTAAGATAGCGATCTGCTTCCTGCTGCTGCCAACTGCCACTGCTTTCGGCTGGGGCTTCTGGGGACATAAGAAAATCAATCACATGGCATGCTTTACGCTGCCACCGGAGATGATCGGCTTTTATAAAAGTCATATTGATTTTCTGACTGAGCATGCTGTCGATCCTGATAACCGCAGGTATTCCAACAAGGATGAAGCGCCGCGTCATTACCTCGATGCTGATCACTATGGTGAGCATCCGTTTGATTCGCTTCCGAAATACTGGAAAGAGGCTGTTGCAAAGTATACCGAGGACACACTGAATGCATATGGAATTGTTCCATGGTACATCAATAAAATGATGTTCAGCCTGACGGAAGCATTTAAGACCAGGGATGCAGACAAGATCCTTTATTATTCTGCCAACATCGGTCATTACATTGCCGATGCTCATGTTCCTCTTCACGCCACGGAGAATTACAACGGTCAAAAGACCAACCAGGTTGGCATACATGGATTCTGGGAGTCGCGCATTCCTGAATTGTTTGGTGATGACTATGATTTCATAACGGGGCGCTGTATTTTCATTACCAATACCCAGCTGCATGCATGGGACATCATTGAAGCAAGCGCTTCTGAAGTGGACTCTGTCCTGACCTTTGAAAAGAAACTTAGCGGGACGTTTCCCTCGGATAAAAAATATTCCTTCGAGCAGGTAGGAAATAAAACGGAAAAGGTGAATTCAGAAGAGTACACCAAAGCCTACAGCGATATGCTCGATAACATGGTGGAGCGGAAGATGCGTGCCGCTATTTTTAATGTCGGTTCTTACTGGTACACAGCCTGGGTCAATGCCGGCAGCCCGGATTTAAATTCTTTAGGTGACAAACCTGTTTCCGAAGAGATGAAAAAAAATCTTGAAGAAGAACAAAAGAAAGCGAAAACAGGAACACTGAAGAGCAGGGAAGATGATGTGAAGGAGGAGAAGTAACTCAATAACTGATAACCGAACTTTGTTCAGGCTGTAACGGATTATAGCGAACCTGTATTTCCTTTTTCTGCCTTCGTATCAATTGATTGATCAGCTCCCGGTTTTGTGGCACATTGTAAAGAACCGCTGAGTTCAAGTAGAACTTTTTATTCAGCATAAACGAAAATGTCACTTTGTAATATTCAACGGTTGAAATAGTTCCAAGTGCTTTCGTTTGGTGCATTCCCTGAACCGGCTCAATGGATTCGAATTTAGCTGTGGTGATTCCGCTAAGTACGTCGGACTGTTTCTTGTCCTGGTATTCTTTAAATCTGGACAACAGGAGATAAGCCACAAAAATCACGGAAAGGAAGATCCCAATGTTGCGAACCGGTTTCCAGTTCCAAAGCTCCCAGAAATAAACTTTTTTCATCGGAAAGATTCGTAAGTTGTTTGGAATTGGTTTATACTATTCAGCAGAACAATTATCGTTTTATAATACCTGCATTATCATATCTCGGTTTTTGTTGCGAAATAAAAGTCGATAATCCCATTTGGTCAACAGCTAGTGTTTTCATGGTTTTGATGGTTTCAATATCGTTTTGGCGGGTAGAATAAGTATATGTTTCTCCATTTGAAAACCTGACTGTAATGAAGTCGTCACCTGATTCATAAGCAACCACGCCCGAAGGTTTTCCGCTTCTGCTTTTATATGGCTCCATATATTTTTAATTTGCTCAGTCAACCTAAAAGGTACGCTGAACAGCGAATTGGTGTTTAAAATTGTTCTCTATTCGACACGCTCTGTAACATCATCTGTTTTCTCTCCTAAAAATTCAACCCATGCCTTTTTAATGCACGGATAATTTTTTGCAGCTTCAGCAAGATTCATAAATGCGACAAGATTCGTTTCAAACCGTTCCTGTAAAGTCTGATCGGCAATATTTCCTTTTGGATCAAATGCTTTGTGCGCCATCGCCAGTGAAAACATATTTGGATAAACCCTTGTTCCAAGATGTTCAAGAGGCATCCTCAATGACCAGAGCGCGCGATTGCCGCCTGCCATGGAAGGTGATGCAGACATCAGCAAGGCATGACGCTCGTTGAACGGCTGCGGACGGAAGCGGGAAACCCAATCAATCGTATTTTTTAAAAGCCCGGGCATGGAGCCGTTGTATTCAGGGGAAGAAATTATGAATGCATCATTGGCTAAGATGCGCTTACGAAATTCCTTTGCTCCGTCAGGATGAAAATCATTTGCTTCTAAATCCTGGTTCATGGAAGGACAATCAAACTCACTCATTTGCGCATAGTCAACGATGCCTCCGTTTTTCACGATCACGTCCCTGGTAAGTTTCGCTAATTGTTCATTGAGTGAGTCTTTTCTCAGCGAAGCTGAAAAGACAAGAAAGCGTAAGGGTTCATTTTGCTTTTGCATATTTGTGTTTTTTAGTCTTTTTATGTTGGTCTTTCACAATAATTCACTTGAAATGAAAAAGATTGTTGGTGAAAACACCACAATGGAGGAAATATAAATTCTTCCTATTCTTCCTCAAAAAATTCATGAGCAGTGCCCGCCCTTGTATGTTCCTGGAGTAGTTTAACGATAGCATCCGCCCGTTTGCCGTGATGATTAATCTTTTTCAAATTCGCTAATAAAGTGGTGGCTGATTCTTTCCTGTCATCCTCATTTTCATTTAAGACCAAATCGTTCACTAACTCCTCCGAGAGCTCTGAGAAATTATTTACAAAGTTCAATGGGTTTTGTATCTCATGCGCCACGCGCGAAGCCATCACGCCGAAGGCAGCCATCTTTTCACTTCGTACTAATTGCTGTTGAGTGTCTGAAAGCTGTTTGTTTAGCATACGCTGCTTCCTGTAATTACGGTAAATAAAAAATACAATGACAATCATTAGAACTAAACCGCCAATGAAACCGTTGCGGACGATTTTCTGCCTTTCCCTGTCTTTATTCAGCAGGCCTATTTGATTATCTTTTTTTTCTGTTTCATACTTTGCACTCATTTCAGCAAATTGTCTTTTGTTTTCTTCACTCATCAGGGTATCGTTAAGCTTTGAAAACAACAGCTGTGCATGGTACGCCTTTTCAAAGTTGCCCATGTCCGAATAGACTTCCGAAAGGGTGTTGTAGGATTCCTTCAGGTAGAATTTATCATCTCCTTCTTTTACGAGTGCAATACAGCTATCCAGGTATTGGATGGCGACCGGAAATTTTTCCATGCCTTTATACACCAGCCCAATGTTGTGATAGCTGACGGCAATTCCCCTGCTGTCGTTCATCTCTTTTGCCAGCGCCAGGGAGCGCAGATGAACTTCGAGTGCTTCGCCGAAATTCTTCTTCTTTTCATAAATCATTGCCACATTGTTCAGCGCATCAGCAATTCCCTGCGGGTCTTTTATTTCCTCCATTGTTTGAAGCGACTGCTGAAAATATTCAAGCGCCTTGTCAAAGTCGAATTGAGAATAATAAACCGAACCAATGTTGGTCATGCTCACAGCCATTGAGTACTTGTCGCCGATTGTCCTCGACATATCAAGAGATTGTTTTGCGTAGTCCAGCGCTTTGTCGAACATGCGTTGTTCATTGTAAGCCATGCCCAGGTATTGGAAGCACCGCATGGCTCTCCTTTTATCCTGGTAACGTTCGAATATTTTCAATGCGCGGTATAAGTTCCCGATTGCTTTTTCGTACTCTCCTGAATTAAAATTCAGGTCCCCGATTTTGTTCAGGCATTTAGCAGCGAATGTATCGTTGTTGATCTCTTGTGACAACATCAATGCTTCATTGTAATACTGTATCGCGGAATCGGGGAAGGAGTTAAAGAACCGGGAACCGATGAGGTAATTAATTTTTATCTTCTCTATGGCCGGTGCTCCCGGAATACTATTTTTTAAAGAGTCTATTTCCTTATTTTCAGCATAAACAAAGTGAATATTTAGACAAAAAAGTAAAGCGGCTGCTATTCCTACAAAATAATTCATAGAATATTTTGTCATGTCTGATAGTATTCTTTATTTACACGAAATAACAAAAAAAAATCAAACAATTTAAACCAGAAAACGATGGCACAAGGAATCGTAAAAGTAACTCCTACACAAACTCATTTAGGACAATTAAAGGTTACGGTAATCGACCGGGAACCCCACCCAAATCCTTTCAAAGCGGTTGTAGGTGATCTTCTTGAATTTGAAGATCCCGGAATCCGGCTTAACGTGGAAGACACTGTCGATTTTGCCATGATAGGCGAAAAGAAATGCAATGTCACCACATTGATTGCTTAGGCAAAGTAGATTAAGAACATCCGGTGACGCTCAAAGAATTGCCAACCGTTTGTTTTTGTTTACGTTGTTGGTGTTTTCACCAGCAACTCATTCGCAATGAAAATGATTGTTGGTGAAAACACCAACAATGGATAAATAAATAATAAGACCTAAGTTCTGGGCAGCGATATATAAATGGTTACAGCATAGTCTGCCAACCGATAAGCCTGGCTAAGACTACGCTGAACGTAAGGGTTCATTTTGCTTTTGCATATTTTTATTTGTTGAACTTGATTAAAGCACAGCCTGGCGTTATTTGAAATATCACCTTTAGCTGCTTTTCTATTTTAGAAAAGCTGAATAATGAATATCATTGAAAGCTCCATCTGAGATAACGAGAGTATCTTCCAAAGAAGAAGACACTAAAACTCCATGGAAAAGACCAGACATCTTACGGTTAAACAGGTCGGTCGTTTGGAGTTGAACGTATGCTTCGATTGCATGGTACTGTATTGAAGTAAACGGAGGAATGGAGTAAGTGATTTCAGCACCGTGCTGGATACTATCATAAACTGTGAGGGGAAAAAACGCTGAGTAGATGGTATCCTGGATGGAAACCGTCAAACGCGCATTCGTGGAAAAGCCGGATATGTAAAAAGATCTGTGTGCGGTATCACCATTCACTACGTATAACTCTGCACTTGTGCTGCCCGTGAAAAATTGTGTAAGTGTACCGTTTATCTTAGCTGAGAAATTCGCGGAAGAAGTGTTTGGAGCAGAAGAAGTTTCTTGTTCCTTCTTACAGCTCAATAACACGAAAAGAATTATGATGTATTTTAATTTCATAAGTAGGTTGCTCATAATATTCGGGGAGCTGCTGTCACTTGTTTGTGGAGTTAGAGTAGGAGAAAGGTAAATAAAAAACTGTAACCCGTAGACTCTTTCCTTTTGTCACACAACAAAAATAAATGGCGGTAATTTTATTGTTACCTGCAGTTTTATGTTTAGTAAAACTCAGGACTTCACTTTGTAATACATATTGATGAACGTCTATATTTCACTACGTTATGTTCTCCTTCTTTACCCCAATATGTAGTCAATGTTAGAATGGAATCAGATAATAGATGTACAGAAACGCTTTTACTAACTGGAGACGTTATGTTACACGAAACGGTAGTATCATTAATTACTTCCCAAAGTCCATTTCTTTTTATGAGTTTATTGGTACGAAAGAAAGTTCCATCTTTGAAAAAGGAAATTGTATCTAAGTATTCAATATTGATAGAAGTAGTCTCATGATGTCTCATCATAGGTTCAATCGAAGTTGATTCAAACGAAATCCAGGTTTTGCAAAGTTGTTCAATGCTTATCGAAATGGAGTTTTGATATTCCTCGTTTGTGTCAGCAAGAGTAGTTATAGTCGCAGACACATAACCAACGGTCAATAAAAATAACGGGAAAAATAAGCTATTGAAAAATCTTTTCATTTTTTATCGCCATTTTTTGTTTCGCGAATTCAATTTACTCTGTCGCCCAAAATTGCAGGTAACATTAAATTATAGTTCTATTTCCTTTTTTTACGTTGTTGGTGTTTTCACCAACAACTCATTCGCAATGAAAATGATTGTTGGTGAAAACACCAACAATGGAGAAATTTTTGTGTTAGCTGCCGTATTCGGCAGATTTAATTTCTATTAGTTAATATTAAGGAAACTTGTACACAAATTCACAACCTGCTGGTAGATACTTGGATACTTTTTTAATATCATCTTCTTTTATATTGGTAGATACCAATCTTAATTTTCTAAGCTTCTTTAATTGTTTAAATTTTTTAGGATCAATTGAAGTTAGGGGACAAGCAGAAAGATTTAATACCTCAATCGATTGAAGGTTGAAAATACTTTCTGGAATATCTTTAAAATTATTTCCATAAATCTGTAACTCTTTTAAAGCAATAAGATTCGAAAAACTTTCTGGCAATTCAAATAAGTCACAACCTGCGATCCACAATATTTTCAGTGTGTTATTTGTTTTAATAACATCCTTAATTTTAATTGGAGTGCCGCTAAGCCAAAGCTCCTCTAAAGATTTCATGTTGAATACTTCGTTATCAAATTCTTTCAAAGAATCGTTGTTTGCTAGCGCTAGAAATCGAAGATTTTCGCTTTTAAAAATGCTTTTAGGAATGGTTGTAATTTCTTCGTCATTAATACTTAATGCAATGAGATTTGGGAATGTGTCAATTTCTAAATCAATTTTGGTAAGACCTTGTTCACTTATATCTAAATATTTTACACTTTCAGGACTGGAAAGTGCTTCACTTAGTGTTGCAAAAGATGAATCACTCAAACTATCTGACAAAATTCCTTGATTAGCAAAACATTTTATTGCTATGAAATAAAATAAGAGAAAAACTAAAAGTATCTTATTAACGGAGTCAGTCATTTATATGGCAGCTAATTAAATTATAGTTCTATTTCCTTTTTTTTACGTTGTTGGTGTTTTCACCAACAACTCATTCGCAATGAAAATGATTGTTGGTGAAAACACCAACAATGGAGAAAACTCCTTCAAGAGTGAAATTTTTAGAAATTATTCCGTTACTTTTTGAAAGTCATTTATATTTCGAACTGGCCAATGAAAACTCAATTGATAAGCGTTAAAATTACGATACTGCGCCCTTCGCACTTGTGGCTCTATTATTTGAGGAGAATTGAGTTCATAAAGTATTTTTGTCCCAAACTGAAGTTTTAGTCTAGAAATGTATGGTTTCAGATTATCTTTAACTCCAAGGTAATCATTTGGGAAAGTAAAATTTATATAAAGTGACAAATCGATTTTTTCAAAATCAAGAAGTGAATTTATGTTTCGGCCAAGCACAAAGGACTCAAATTTAAAATTTTTAAATTCAAAAAAAATAGTATCCTTGTTCCATATTACACGGTTTGGTATATTTTTGAATTTATCATATTCACTAAACGGCTTCTGAATCATTTCAAGATTTTTATTTTTCATTGAATCAATTACAGCAATTTGCATTTTAGGGTAAAGCAAAACATTTTTTTCAGGATCAAAACGTTCCTCCTTTAAATTGTTCCATTCAAATCTAGGATATAATTTAAAAGAAAACCCTGGCTGTGATTTGTGCATTTCAAACAAGTTTGGCCATAATTCAGATTTAAGTGGTTCACCGAATTGTTCGGTGATTTTATCTGTTATTAAACTTGAAGTAGGAATTCCTATAACAAGAAATATATTTACAGGAAATATGGGGTAGTTAAGTTTTCCCAAATCATCCTTTACTTTTACAAGAGATCTCAGTTGCTCATTCGATTTACCAATATTGCTTGAGCTTAAGGTAGTTATTAGTGTGAGAGAATCAATTATTCTGGTTGATTCAAGCTGTAAATATTCAAATGCCTCTTGCTCTTTTTGATTTTGTTCTTGCATCCTATCGGATAATTCTTGAAAATGTTTTAGATTGGAATCAAAACGAACATTGCTAATTGAGTCGTTGGCAACTTTTTCACTATCACTTTTCCTTTTTTCCTGAACTTGAATATAAGTCGTTAAGGCTATAAGAAAGAAAATAAGTGCAATCAATACAGTTTTAATCAATTTTCGGTTTTCAAAAAGTTCCAAAAAAATGATTAGTATCGCAATTATTGAAGAGATAATTATGTATAACATGTAAAATAATTATAAAAGGTTATCAGTTCGATGGAGTTGCTGATAACAATGAAATTACAGATGTATTTCCTTTTTCATAAAAAAAGCCACTGCATATTCCTGCAATGGCTTTCCTGTTTTTCGTGTGTGATTATTTTTTAGCTGTTCAACATCACCGGCATTACCAGCATCAGGATGTCTTCCTCTTTGTTTTTATTTTCAAAAGGAGTGAGGATGCCCGCGCGGTTCGGAGCTGACATTTCAATATTAATCTGTTCGCTGTCGAGGTTGCTGAGCATTTCCGATAAGAAGCGCGCGTTGAAACCGATTTCCATGTCTTCGCCGGTGTACTGGCAGGACAAACGTTCATTGGCTTCATTGGCAAAATCCAGGTCTTCGGCGCTGATATGCAATTCGCTTCCGCTGATCTTCAAACGAACCTGGTGAGTGGTTTTGTTTGAGAAGATGGAAACGCGTCGCACAGAGTTCAGCAACGAGCTTCTGTCGATCGTCAGCTTATTCGGGTTGTCAACAGGAATTACCGCTTCATAGTTCGGGTAACGGCCATCAATCAGACGACAGATCAAGGAGACATTTCCGAATTCGAAAAATGCATTGTTGTCGTTGTAGTTGATCGTCAACGTTTCATCGGCATTGGCAAGAATATTTTTCAAAAGCGTCAACGGTTTTTTCGGAAGAATAAAAGCGCTTTCAGATTTTGCCTTTGCATCTTTCCTGCGGTAGCGCACAAGCTTGTGAGCATCGGTGGCTACAAACGTCAGGTTCTCTTTGCTCAGCTGGCAGAACACGCCTGACATCACCGGGCGAAGTTCATCGTTTCCTGTTGCAAAAAGTGTTTTGTTGATGGCTTGCAGCATCATCTCGGAAGCAATCTCCAGCGATTTTGTTCCTTCCAGGACAGGAAGCTTTGGAAATTCCTCTCCGTCAAAACCCGTCAGCTTGTACTTTCCGTAATCGGAGCTGATTTCGATGTTGAACGATTTCTCATCGATGCTGAATGTAAGCGGCTGCTCGGGAAATGTCTTCAGCGTTTCCAAAAGAATTTTTGCCGGAACAGCGATCTTTCCCTCTGTTCTTGCTTCCACCTGCAAATGCGTGGTCATCGTCGTCTCCAGGTCAGAAGCGGAAATCGTGAGCGATCCTTTGCTGATGTTGAAAAGGAAGTTGTCGAGGATAGGAAGCGGGTTGTTGGTATTCAGAACTCCGCTGATAGCCTGCAGCTGCCTCAGCAATCCCGAACTGGAAACAATAAATTTCATAGAGGTAGCATTTTTAGTGTTCGAAGGCATTTCCATTACATCGTCCTTCATTGAAGATTTACTCATGGTAAGTTAGTTCTTAGTTCTTAGTTCAAAGTTAGTTAGCCATCGACTGTAGTCAGTTGACTGTCGACCGAAGATTGCAAATATAAAAGTTTAGCCTAATCTCAGATTCAATGTTGATAAAGAAAGCCCGATTGTTTATTTCTTTCCGGTTTTTCTCATAGCGCTTTGTTTATCAAGGTCAAAATCGTCCAGCTGGCGGAAAATTTTTCCGAAAACATAGTGCTGGATCGTCACAAAATCGCTGTCGTGGTTGATAAAAGCATACTGCCTGTCCATGTCATATTGAAGCGGGTTCCCGGTCGTATCTGTCTGGGTCAGGGAAGTGCGTGTAATGGGTTTCGGAAAAGTGGTAATGGACACCGTTTTTCCGCGCACATCGGTAATGCTCACTGTGCTTAAAGGCGTGGTAGTTTTTAAGGAATCGCGCTGGTGGTCAGAAAAATCTTTATCCCAGGCTTCAAAGTTCAGGCGTTTGAAATAGGAGAGGTAGTTGAGCAAGCCAACGGTATCGATGTGCTGGATGACACGGTTCGTTTCAGGAGAGTAAATTTTATACCCGTTACCAGATAGTTCAGCGGTAAAGGATTGCTGCGGAGTGTAATAATAATGAATGCTGATGGTTTTTATCTGTTCAGGGCTGTAATCAAAAACGGTTGTTTCTCTCCAGTCTTTTTCAAAAGGCTGGTAACGCGGGGTCAGGTAACCCTGGAAACCTGGAATCTCTGTAATAAACGGGAGTGTTGAGTTTTCAATCAGCATAAAAGTGCCCAGCACATCTGCCGTTGATCCGCCGACATAATATACACGTATGGGTTTGTCTTCGCCGTTTTGATAGATCTCGCATTTGATTCCTTCGGCTGCAAGTCCTTTGATTACGTTGTTGTAAGCGGCTTTCGCGACACGGGTTTTTACACGTACATTTTTTATGCATGCCAGGAGAATCTTAACCGCTTCCTGTCTTGCCCTGAATTTATTGTTGACCGTCCAGTAGGACGCATCCTGCCGTTCAAGAATTACGGAGTGACCGTTCCTGTCAGCGAGAAATATTTTCGTTATGGATGCCGTGTCCTCAACAGCAAAATCCATCAGCTCCTGTTTAATCGTTCCATTTTTAGTTCTGTAAAAAAGCAACGCCGCGATCAACGCAAGAGCAACTGCAATGGTAAAGACACTTTTATTTTTTTTCATTCAATCATCTAATTACGAATATGGGTACGAAACTACGAATTACGAATCAAGCGTTCTTCAAATATTAATACGAATTCGTAATTCGTAGTTTCGGATAAATTCGTAATTCGATGGGGTTATCTCTCATACTTCTTTCTCCTTACCAGCAGATGTACAAACCCGTAGATCATAATCAGTAACACAGGAAGTATTGTATTGATCCAGCTCACGTTGCTGTTGGCAGTTTTCGCTTTGTCGAGCAGGCGAAGCTTTAATTCTTTTGCGCGCAGCGTCATCAGCCCCGAGTCATCGCATAGATAATCCACGCAGTTGAGAATAAAATTACGGTTGCCATAGGTTTCTCCTGTAAAACGGTCGTAGCCGAGCGGGAAAATATTTCCTTTCTTGCTTACATAACTTGCAATGACATCGCCGTCGCCAACGACAATCATCTTCGTCGGTTCACTTTTATCTTTAAAACCGATTTCAGGAGAAGAAGCAATTTCTTCGGGAACCCTGTTTTTAAAATCAGATTGAAAATTTCCTTCCAGTAAAACAGCCATCGGCAGATTTTGCCTGTTGAACATCTTTGGATCGGGATCTTCCTTGAGAATATTCAGGCTTACACGCGCCGGAGCCATTACTGCTTTTGAATATTTCGAAGAAGTGAGAAGGACTGTCTTCTTCACACCTTCGGCCTCTACGGTATCAACGGTGCTTCCAAACTCAAACTTGATCGCATTCAGGTTGTGCACGATCGGGTTCGTGGACGATGGATTGATGAGCGGGGAAAAATACCATGGAAATAAATCTGTCTTAGGCTGGTTCCCGACCTGGCCTGTGACAACAGGAATCGGTGCAGCCTGGAGATCCATTACGAGGTCGTTGTTGACGCGTGTTCCGTATTTAAAGAGGATGTCTTCGAGGTTGAGCTGTTTGGCGATGGCAACATTGGTACTGGTAGCGGCAAGGCTATCCAAATCAATCTGCATGGCATCCAAAAGCCACAGCACACGTCCGCCTTTCATAATAAACTGGTCGATGACAAATTTATCCTTGTCATTAAACGGCACATCCGGTTTTGCAATGATGAGCGTACGGATGTCCTTCAGCGCATTCAACCGGCCGTTGATGGTAAGCGTATCCACACGATACGATTCACGCAACACTGATGCTGCATCGGCAATCTGGCGCGTGGAAAGCTCTCCTTGTCCCTGCAGAAAAGCTATCCGCGTCTTTAAGCTGCTGGTAACACTTTTAATTCCTTTGATGAAATCATATTCCAGCCCTTCAATGGAATTGTTGAGCATCTCTTCAGAGCCTGTTCCCAGCTTGCTCTTCAGAAGCTGTATTGGAATTTCCTGGACCCGGTAATTCAGGAGCACTCCCGGGAAAATTATCTTTTGTGAGGTTCCGCCTTTTTGCCGCTCCTCTAAATTTGTCGGCTGCAAACCTTTTTGCGCCAGCTGCTGAAACAGATCGTTTCGTTCTTTCTTATCTGCGATGGCGGAAGGATCGATGAACTGGTATTCGATGTTGTCCTTTGCATAGACGCGGAATTCATCTAGCAGCTCTTTCGTGGAATTTCTCAACCGTTTAAAGCCGGGAGGAAGATCACCGTCGAGATAAATTTTTACATAGATGACATCTTCGAGGCTTTTTAAATACTCCTTGGTGGAAGGAGCAATGGAAAATCTTTTTTCGGACGTAAGATCAAACCGTGTAAACAGGAAACCACCGATCACATTGATGAAAATCAAAATAGCCGTTGCCAGCACCAGCTGGAGAATGCTCTGCTTTTTTACCTGGCGTTTTGTATTTTTTTCCGGCTCTACCATTTTCTTTTTTCAATGATAAACCGTGTGAGAAATAAAAAGAAAGCGGAAAGCGTGATGAAATAAATCATGTCCCTGGTGTCAATCACACCGCGGCTCATGGACGTGTAATGCGAGCTGATGCCAAGCTGGGAAAGCACTGCCGGCAGCCACCCGGAAGTTGCAAATGAACTCAGTGAATCAAAACCGGTATGAAAGAAAAAAGAAATAATGACGGCGAGAATAAAAGAAACGACCTGGTTGTTGCTTAACGCCGAGGCAAAGACACCGATGGAGACAAAAGCGCTGCAAAGAAAAAGCAGGCCGAAATAAGAACCCGTAATTCCTCCAACATCAATATTTCCTTTCGGGGAAGCCAGCATCCAGATGGAAACAACGTATACAAGTGTTGGAATCAAAGAGAAGATCACAAGAATGACTCCGGCTGAGTATTTTGCAAAGACAATACGTAAATCAGTGAGCGGTCGTGTCAGGAGCAATTCGATGGTGCCTGATTTATTTTCTTCAGCGAACGATCGCATCGTCACGGCGGGAATCAGGAACATGAACATCCATGGAGCGAGCATAAAAAGAGTGTCCATGCCGGCATAACCGTTTTCAAGGATGTTGAAGTCGGTGCCGGGAATCACCCACATGAACAAACCGATGCTGAGAAGGAAAACGACCATCACCACGTAACCGGTAATGGAACTGAGGAAGCTGTTGATTTCCTTTTTTAATAATGCGACCACAAGAGAAATTAAAATTCAGTTGCCAAAAGTAATTTTTTTTGTTGATGAAAGGGAATTCAATTTCCTTTGAACTCTATTGTTATGAGATCTGGGTAGATACCCGAAGCTATCCTCTCTTTTGGAGAGTGATTTAGGGTGAAGCATTTGATTAACTTTGGCGCATGGCGGAAATCCTTAAGGTGGAAGAGTTCCTCGGAGAACAGAACAGGGAGAAAGTTTTATTGCTTGATGTCAGAAGCGAATCGGAGTACAGGCATGGACACATTCCCGGGGCTGTAAGTTTTCCATTGCTCAATGACGAACATAGGGTGATCGTTGGCACAACTTACAAGCAGCAGGGAAGAGAAGCAGCCGTCCTGAAAGGATTTGAGCTCGTGGGAAACAAGTTTGCTGACTTCGCAAAAAACGCTCTTGAACTTACGGGTAATAAACACGTCATGATCTATTGCTGGCGCGGCGGCATGCGAAGCAACATCATGTCATGGGTGTTAAGCATGGCGGGTATGAAAGTCACCTTGCTGAAAGGAGGCTATAAATCTTTCCGGAGATGGACGCTGGATCAGTTCAGTCAGCCTAAAAGAATTGTTGTCATTGGAGGCCGTACCGGTTCAGGAAAAACGGAAATGTTAAAAATGCTGAAAGAAAAAGGCCAACAGGTCATTGATCTTGAAGCGTTGGCCAACCACAAGGGCTCGGCCTTCGGAGCGTTGGGAGAAAAACCGCAGCCGCGCACTGAGCATTTTGAAAATCTCCTGGGAATAGAATGGAACAAAACTGATGAGAGCCGGATTATCTGGCTGGAAAATGAAAGTATACTGATCGGTTCTGTAAAAATTCCTGATCCGGTTTTTGAGATGATGCGGATTGCTCCTGTTGTTGAATTGCGGTGTGATCTCGAATCACGCATGAAGAGAATTTTGAGGGACTACGGAAAATTTGCTGTTGAGCTGCTTGCGGAAAATACGATGAAGCTCACCAAGAGATTGGGCGATCTTCGCGCTCGCAAAGCCGTGGAAGCATTGCTGAACAATGATAAGGAAACCTGGATGAAGGAAACTCTTTCTTATTATGACAAGTCTTATGATTATGGAATGACGCTCAGGAAACCTGAAAAAATATTTCCCTTTGAATTGGGAGGAAGTGAAACAATGGCTGCTGTAGTTGACAACATTATTTCTTTTTCAAAAAAAATAGACAAGGAGCTGGTATGACAACAGAGGCAAAGGTGGTTCGCTTAACTAAATACAGTCACGGCTCCGGTTGCGGATGCAAGATTGCTCCTTCTGTACTGGAAGAAATTTTGAAAGGAAGCAAGAGTAAGGTAAATTTTCCCGGTCTGCTGGTAGGAAATGAAAGCAAGGATGATGCGGCCGTGCTTGAATTACCGGATGGCAATTGCCTGATCAGCACGACCGATTTTTTTATGCCCGTAGTCGATGATGCTTATGACTTCGGACGGATTGCTTCTGCGAATGCCATCAGCGACGTCTATGCCATGGGAGGGAAACCGGTTTTGGCCATTGCAATTCTCGGTTGGCCGGTTGACAAGCTTCCACCCGAATTGGCACAACAGGTCATTGCCGGTGCACGCGCCATATGTGACGAAGCAAACATTCCCCTGGCAGGCGGTCACACCATCGACAGCCCTGAACCCATCTTCGGGCTTGCAGTGAACGGACTGGTCAAAAAAAATCAGCTGAAGAAAAATAACACGGCACAAGCGGGCGATTTGCTTTTTCTCACCAAACCTTTAGGCGTTGGAATACTGGCTGCTGCTTTGAAGAGAGAAAAAATTTCTCAAGGTGATTTTAAAACCATGGTTGAAGTGATGTCTTCTTTAAATAAAGTGGGAGAGATGTTTGGAGCGATTGAAGGTGTTCATGCGCTGACCGATGTAACAGGCTTTGGCTTGCTCGGACATTTAATCGAGATGGCGGAAGGAAGCAATCTGTCTGCAGTCATTGATTACAAAAATGTTCCGCTGATCGATGGAATAAATAAATATGCCGACCAGATGATTTTCCCCGACAGTCTTTACCGCAACTGGAACAGCTATCAGAAAAAAGTAACAGGAGTCAACGGACCTTCGTTCATTACGCTTTGCGATCCGCAAACGAGCGGCGGTTTGTTAGTGGCAGTTGCACCTGCTGAGAAGGATGAGTTTATAAAGTTGGTAAGAAAAGCAGGTGTATTGATTTCCGATGCGCCATTGGGAATGATGACTGAGAAGAGGGAGTTCGTTGTTGAAGTGGTTGAGTAGGCTATCATTCCGATTGTTTCGGAATCTCCAGATTTAGGAGATGCTGAAGCAAGTTCAGCATGACAAAACTGATGTTCTCACTATTTAATCTCTTTCTTCATCTGAAAATGTGGAATCACTCCAAACAACAAGTAGGAATCACCAATCACTCTGTATCCATGTTTCTCATAGAACTTCACAGCATTTATCCGCGCATCAAGAAGAATGTGTTTTAATTTTTTCTCTTTTGCCTTTTGTTCTATGTAATGAATTATTTCTGAGCCTAAACCTTTCCCTTGCAAATCAGCTCTTACAGCCATTGAACGGATTTGTCCTTCTTCCCCGTTGTTCAATTGCAACCTTCCCGTAGCAACGGCTTCATTTTTTTCATCCAGCATCAGCACATGAATCGAAATGTTTTCCCATTCATCTTTTGTAGATGACTTCGGTTGATTCCATGGCTTACGGAGGATTTCAAAACGGAGCGTGTAGTACTTTTCTAACTCTTCTTCAGAAGTTGGTTCAATTATTTTTGTCATTCAATCTCAGTTTGCAATTAACAATTAACTAACTACTGTCGACCTGTTTCAAGCGACACATTCTCATCTCCCTCCCGATACGGCATATACGTCACTATCAGCTGAAACATCTCGTCAGTCGTTCGCATGCTGCCATTTCTTTCGGCCACTACTTGCGGCGGATGAAATGGATTGAGCGGATTACCTTCCGTATTATCATAAACACCTTCCACATAAATCGTTGTTCCTTTGGGGAGCTTGATTATTTTTTTGAAAGTATAAAAATATTGCCAGCGAAAGTCCCATTGATTGATGCGTATCAAAGGAATCGTGTCACCGCCAGGTTTTACAGCATACGCTAAAAATGTTTTTCCCAATAAATGCATGTGAGGGTTGATGGTGAGGATAGATAGATCTTCAGGAACTGTGTAATGTGTTTTAAAAGTCTGTACAGTGTTCGGCTGAATGACAAGCAAAGGTTCTACCACTGAGATTCCGGATGTGCCGAGAATAAATTCACGGGTTGGACGGGCAGGTGGCGTGGCGCTGAAAAAAATATTGAAAGAAGTGTTATCCGTCGTATCCACCGGTGAAGGACCATAATGAATGTTATCGAGGAGAAGAACTCCTTTTCTCTTTACACGATAGCCGCCAATTCCCGGCGGGTAAAAAGCGGTTTCAACGCCGGGTAAATAATTCGCGACAGATGGTGTAAGTAAAGGATAAGAACCATCGTCATTTTGAAGATCGAGCTTCTGAAAAGACTGGAGCTTATCGTTGACTTCGGTATCTACAAACCAGGTTCCTTTTGAATCTCGTTTCTTTGATCCCTCATTGTATTGAACAAGATGTGCATTGATGTGATGAACCACCTTTGCATTCCCGGGAACAATTTCAATGGCTTTGATGAATGTATCCCGGGAAAACTCATAAGGAATTTTCATCATCACAAAATTGTCCCTGTTATTTCCATTGATCCGGTAAGGTTCTTTCATGGTCAAAATGAGATCCGGTTTTCCGAAGGAACTGTGCTCGGGAAAAACCGGGAGCGGTGGTGTCTTTATCGGATCGCCTTCCGGAGCATCATTTTCTACCCATCGTTTAATCAATTGGATTTCTTCCTCTGTCAATGTTTTTTCATCCCTGAAATGAGAATAGGAAACATCAGCCGGCCAGGGCGGCATCAGCTTCGATTCGACGGTCAGCAAAATGGTTTTCGCCCGTTTCTTCACATCTGAATAGGTGAGAAGGTTAAACGGTGCAGCAGAACCAGGACGATGACAGGGCGAACAATTCTTAAAAATAATGGGAGCTATATTTTCTGAAAAGGTGGGATGAGTTGAATTTTTATTTTCAGCAGTATTACAGGAAGTGAGTAGAATAAAAAAAATAAATAGCAGCCGCAGATCCGCAGGTTGGAAGAGATTAACCTGTTCCCACCTGCGGATCTGCGGCTTTTTTAAATCAACATTCATCAGATTCCGGATTGTCATTCAATGATACAACCGATGGCTTTTGTTTCCTTTATTTTAATTGCCTGGCGTGATACCACGGAGCTTAATGCGTCCTGTAATTCATGTTTCGTAATGGCAGGTTTCTTTTTCCCGACGGCATACATCCAGTCATCAATTCTACCACGGTATAAAATATTTCCTGTTTCATCAACAACAAATGCTTCCGGGACCACCTTGGCTGAGAGCCTTTTTGCCAGTTTTTTTTCCGGGTCTTTAAGTAGAAGAAAATTGATTTTGTAATCTTTTTGAAAATCTTTCATTTCAGCTGTCGTGTTGTAATCGCCTGTAAACACGCCATAAAATTGAATGTCTGACGATTCAAATTTCCTGCTCAGCTGGTTCAAGGTGAGAGAATAGCTTTGACAGGCCGGACAATCAGCAAACAGGAAAACAAAGACGGTAGCAGAATGCTTTTTTATTTCCTCCAGCGAAAATTCTTTTTCATCCAGTGTTTTTAAATGAATCGCAGAAAGATTTTGTGCCGACAGATGTGAGGCCATGCATAGTAAAACGATGATAATCCCTTTTTTCATTTCATTTCAAAGATACATTATTGAAAAAAAACAAGCATGCAGCCTTGCTTCCCAAGGATTTTTTTTGTTACTTTTGATAAACCCGGCGTTTCCGGGAAAGTCACCATCAACAGTACTTTAACCATAGCTATTTAAATGATTAAAAAAACTTCATCAAGAGGTATCCTGATTTTATTGCTTTTAATTTGTTGCGCAACCGGTAAAATATTTTCACAGGGAAATCGTGCTATTGTCAGCGCTTACCTGGATTCACAGCGTGAAAAAAATCAATGGCTGCCAGGAGATATCAGTGACTGGGTTATTTCAGATCAGTACACCGACAAGACAACAGGTCTCACGTATACTTATATTCAGCAACGCCATCACCAGGTTCCCGTTTTTAATGCGATCAGTGTTTTTGTGATCAAGGATAATGCTGTGGTCTACTTCAAGCCGGGAATTATCGACCATCTTGAAAGGAAAGTAAATTCAGATCAGCCTTCCATGCTTCCCGCTGAGGCTGTTGACATTGCACTTCTTCACCTGGATAAAAAAAATATTCCTGTTAGCCTGGTAAGCGAAGATATTTCTTCCAATCGTTTCGTGTATGATGCAGGAGCTATCGCTGCCAGTCCCATCCAGGTTCGCCTCCTTTACCGGGAAGTGGAAGGAAAAGTTTTGTTAGCATGGGAGGTGAGTATAGAAATGAAAAATGAACCTCATTGGTGGAATGTCCGCGTGGATGCACGAACCGGGAAAGTGATTGATAAAAACGATTATACGGTAGAAGACAATTACAACGTCTTTCCTTATCCAATTGAAGCAGCATCCTTTGGAAGCCGTTCCATCCTGGCGAATCCTGCTGACCTTACAGCGTCGCCGTATGGCTGGCACGACACGAACGGAGCATCCGGAGCGGAATACACGATTACGAGAGGCAACAATGTATATGCTTATGAAGACGCCAACAACGACGATCTTCCCGGCTATTCACCAAATGGAGGAGCAGGCTTAAACTTTGATTTTCCATTTACGGCAAACGCTGCACCTCTCTCGAACCAGGACGCTTCCCTGGCAAACCTTTTTTATGATAACAATGCCATTCACGATTTCCTGTATCGCTTAGGATTTGATGAAGTAGCGGGAAATTTCCAGCACAACAACTATGGACATGGTGGCATTGGCGGAGATTATGTAAAAGCTGAAGGCTTTGACGGGTCAGGCAGCAACAATGCAAATTTCTCGACACCACCCGATGGAGGTTCAGGAAGGATGCAAATGTATTTGTGGAGTGCTACTTCAACATCCTGTTCTAACCTGAATATTTCTTCCTCTTCATTCTCCGGACCTATGGCAATTGCCGTTGCTGAATTCAGCTCAGTAGGTTCTGTAACCGACACTTTAATTCTTGTGAACGATGGATCGGGAACGGTAACGGATGCATGTTCGGCCATTACCAATAATGTAGCAGGCAAGGTCGTGTTGATTGACCGGGGAACATGCAACTTCATCAATAAAGCGCAGGCTGCGCAAACAGCAGGAGCAGTGGGAGTGATCATTGCGAACAATGTAAGCGGCGGAGCCATGAATATGTCAGGTACGCCGGCTGTTTCAATTCCATGCGTTTCAATTTCGCTGGCTGACGGAAATACTCTGAAGTCGGCGTTGCTTTCAGGAACTGTTAGTGTTACCATCAATGTATGCGCTCCCATTCAGCTGGACGGATCTTTTGACAACGGAATTGTTGCGCATGAATACGGGCATGGCGTGTCGAATCGTTTAACGGGAGGACCTTCGCAGGCCAGCTGCCTGGTAAATGGTGAGCAGGGTGGAGAAGGATGGAGCGACTGGCTGGCACTGATGATGACCATTGAACCTGGTGACCAGGGAAGTGATGCACGGGGAATGGGAACGTATGCATCAGGACAACCTACCTCAGGACCCGGACTCAGGCGGTATCCGTATTCGACAAACATGAGCATCAACCCGCAGACTTATGGAAACCTTGCAGCAAATCCTGAAGTTCATGCCATCGGTGAAATCTGGTGCGATGCGATCTGGGATATGTCATGGTTCCTGATGGACCAGTATGGATACAGCAGCAATCTCTCCAATACTTCTTCCGGAAATTACATTGCCATGAAGCTGGTGCTGGAAGGAATGAAGCTTCAGCCTTGCGGTCCTGGGTTCCTCGACGCACGCGATGCAATACTGATGGCGGATGCATTGATATATAACAATGCACATCGCTGTCTCATCTGGCAGGCATTTGCAAGAAGGGGAATGGGTTTCAATGCTTCACAGGGAAGCGCAAACGTAGCCGGTGATGAAACGGAAGGATTCAGTCTTCCATCTTACTGTCTTCCTCCGACACAGCCTCCTGTTGCAGCCTACAATTCAAGCGCAAGCACGATTGCTTGTGGAAAGACGGTCCAGTTTACCGACCAGTCGACACAGGCTTTTAACTGGCTCTGGAATTTTGGTGACCAGTCAACTTCTGTACTTCAAAATCCGTTACATACATTCACGGCTCCGGGTACTTACAATGTAAAGCTTGTGGTATCAAATCCATTGGGAAGTGATTCCGTTACCCATACGATTACGGTTACGTCAATATTCACAGCGAACGTTACAGCGACTCCTACGACGATCTGCAACGGTGACAGCGTCCAGTTAAGCGCAGTCGCTTCGGGAAGCACATACAGGTCATACACTGTAACAAGTACAGCTTATGCTCCGCTGTCATCTGCCACCAGCACCTACGTTCCATTGAGTGATGATGCCGTAAGTACTTCTAAGCCGATCGGTTTCACATTTAATTTCTTTGGAACCAACTATACGAACTTCTATATCTGTTCAAACGGCTTTATCACGTTCAACGCAGGATCACCGGCTCCTTACTACGCTTCGGCAATTCCATTTACGGTAGCTCCGAATAATTTCATCGCGCTGGCATGGAATGATCTGAACCCTACCCATTCAGGGGACTCGATCAAGTATTTTACTACGGGCAGCGCTCCTAACCGGAAACTGGTTGTGAGGTATAAAACATCCCACTACGGAGGCGCAGCTTTCCCGTTCATCGTGCAGGCCATCCTGTACGAAACGACCAATGTTATTGAGATCCATACCACGACCATCAGCGATGTTTCAGCCTACGATCCGGAAGGCAGAACCACACAGGGATTGGAGAATGCTGATGGAACAGGAGGTGTTCCTGTTCCCGGAAGGAACAATGCCATCTTCAGCGCATCCAATGATGCTTATCGCTTTAGCCCGTATGTTCCTTATTCTTACAACTGGCTGCCGGGAAATCTTCAGGGGCCGGCGCAGACTGTTTATCCTTCCGCATCAGGAAGCTATACCGTACAGGTATCTGACGGAACAGCCTGCCTGGCTCCATTCAGCTCACCTTCCATCACGGTTAACACATGTACCGTGCAGCTGAACCTGAAACTCTACCTGGAAGGATTGTACATTAAAAGTGATACGATGAATTCAGGCTTGTACAATGCAGATGTGAGTTCCGACCCTACAGCAGCGGATACCATTACTGTGGAGCTCCATCATCCGACGCAATACAGCACGGTAGTCGCTTCAGTAAAAACATTACTTCATTCAAACGGAAGTGCAACAGCTGTTTTCCCCGGCTCTGTTCTCAACCAATCGTTTTACCTTGTTATCCGGCACAGGAATTCACTGGAAACATGGAGCAAAACGCCGCTGTTGATGAATGCTTCGACGGTTAATTTTGACTGGACGAGACCTTAGATAAATATCAATAACTAAAAACTAATAACCAATAACTAATTTTAAAAACCAGGGAATATTTAATTCTAAAAATAGAAACGGGTCATTGGTATTTTTCAATAGGTAAGAATATTGTCTTGTTTGTTTTGAGAAAGATACCGTCGAATGATGCGGTGAACATCGCGGTTATCCTGCTTTGAGGTGATCAGTTCCTTGAGTGTTTCAGTGTCAGACCCCGTGTATTCAGGATTAAAAAAACCAAAGCCAAGATATTTCCCGTTTTCTACGGTGACGACAGAGCGTTCTTCCCGGCTTCTTCCGTTGCCGACAATCAGGAAATTACGATGCGTGTAATCGAGACTGGCAACAGCCTTCTGCACGCGTTTGTTGTATTCTTCCGGAGCTTCCTTGCCGATACAGGCGCCTTTGCACTGGTTGATGCTGTAATGAAAGCAAGCGTACTGAATGTCATAAATGCCGCATAACTTCTGGCACAGGTTGAATTGGCTGATTTTTTTTTCAAGAATCTCCCTCGCTTCGTCATGTGAAAATGCCGTAATGATGGGATGAACTCCATGTGTGATTTTCCCGGCCTTTAATACAATGTAACCGTCTTTATTAACCGACTGAAAAATTCCAAAATTGAAAAGCGTATGACGTTGCGCATGATTGTATATGGGCAGGTATTTTTTGATCTCATCCGATTCGAGTAAAAGAGCAATCAGCTCATTGCCTGTCAGCTCGAAGCTGACATCACGGATAGCATTACGCATTTCAAGAGCCTTATGGCTGCCTTTGTTCGCAAAATGTGTAATCACACGTTTGCGGATGTTGTTGCTCTTGCCAATATAAATCACGGTTCCGTCAACATTGTGCAGGTAATAAACTCCCGTCGCTTCAGGAAGTTTGTCCACGATTTTTTTGTCAAAGTGTTCCGGGAAGCGGACGTTCAGGTAATCATTACGGATGAACTTCGAAATATGATCGTCGCGGTCTTCCTTGAGAAGCAATTCAAAAAGCTTTACAGTTGCTGCTGCATCACCGGAAGCCCGGTGTCTTCCTTCGATCACGATACCGAGATTTTTACAGAGGTTACCGAGGCTGTAAGAGCGATGCCCGGGAATTATTTTCCGGCTTAGCTTTACTGTGCATAAATAATCGCGTGCAAACGTATACCCAAGTGACCGGAATTCTTCCCTGAGGAAAGAGTAATCAAACTGGGCATTGTGGGCTACGACAGTTTTACCTTCCGTAATTTCCACGATCCTCTTCGCGACTTCGTAAAACTTGGGCGCCTTTCGAACCATTTCATTATCGATGCCTGTCAGGCGGGTGATAAAAACAGGAATGGTTTTTTCAGGGTTGATGAGAGAAGAAAATTCTTCCGTCACTTTTTTTCCATCGTGTATATAGATTGCGATCTCCGTGATCTTTTCATAGGCAGCCTGTCCGCCTGTTGTTTCGATATCGAGAATGGCATACACTGGAAATTCTAAATTATAAATTTTTGGTGTGGAATTTTGTGGATGAAAAAAAGCATCTCGGATTTCTCCGGATGCTTTTAGGATTTGTTTAGTCGGAGTTATTCAACAATGAACTTTCCGGCTGTAATGGTTTGGTTCTGGTCGCTGACTTCATAGAAATAAACGCCTGCCTCAAGTCCTGATCGAGAGATCCGGAATTCAGCCTGCTGATTATGACTGTTCAGAGTAGTGAGTTCAGTGACAGTAGTTACTTCGCTTCCAAGCATGTTGAAGATTTTAATAACCGGCTGTACAAGCGTAGTCTTTGACTGGAATTTCAACAAGGCCTCTTCAACCACCGGGTTCGGGAAGAAATCTTTTGAAATCAAATTTTGATCTGCCTCATCAATACCAACAGTCAGACCCCTGATGGCAACGCGATTCGCTGCACCTCCAAAGGTGATAAATTTTCCTCCTGCAATCAGGTGGGTATTGTAAACAGTAAACGCATTGATGTCGCTGTTTGGTGAGGCAGCGAGTGTATCCCATGACGAAGTTCCATTGCCGCTGTATTTACCGATTCTGGAAAGCGTGAGTGAACCGTTTATAAGCGCATCAAAACCTCCGCCGGCATACAAATAAGAAAAGGTTGCGAGGAGCGCATTTACATTTGCACCCGCAGTGTTATTGAAATTATTAAAGGAGCTGGCATAACCGCCCAGGATTGACCAGGTGCAGAGACGCGGGCTTGGGTTGGTAAATTTTCCACCGATCCATAATACAACATTTGAAGTTGTTTGTTTTCTGAAAACCGCCAGGGATGTAACTTCCCCATCCGGTTGTGTTCCACCGGTAACAGACGTCCATACGCCGGCTGAAAGCTTGCTTACGTTCGGGGATCCCCACAGTCCGCCGATATAAAGTACACCATTGTAGTTAGCCATGGCGTTCACTGCTCCGGGAGCACCACCGCCAACGGTCGACCATGTAGTTCCTGAAAGCTTAACGACCTTACCCGTAAAAACACCGCCGGCATAAAGCTCGCCGTTAAATACAAGGAGGCATCTTACTTCACCATTCAGACCGGCACCGATTGCAGTCCATGTAGAACCATCCCATCTTGCAATGTTGCTTGCAGGATTTCCACCGGCTGTGGTGAAATTACCGGCCACGTATAAATAACCGGCATAGTCTGCCATAGCCAGCACATTTCCGCCGATTCCTGAACCTAAAGCTGTCCAGGTTGAGCCTGTCCACCTTGCTACATGAGACAATGAGGTTGCACCTGTTCCATCATGTGTGAAGTTACCGCCGGCATACAAAGAATTGTTGTATACCCATAGAGCATTTACGTCACCGTCAACACCGTTTCCGAGGTTTGACCAGGCCTGCGTAAAGCCATTGAATGAGATTAGACAAAAGGAGATTAATAAGAGTAGATTTCTTTTCATAAGTATCAGTATGTATTATTGAGAGAAACGCAAATGTAGTAAATACAGTCTATTGAAGGCAGATATTACTATTTTTTTTCCGAAAAATGTTAATTTTTTATTTCTTTTTATAAATAAAATTAATAGCACTGCAACTTTGAAGATCTGAGACCAGGCGAAAAATACGCTCCTGGTTGTTTTGTCTGAAAGAGATCGCAGCAGTGTTCGGCGGAGTTCTGCCAAGGTTATCAGCAAAGAGCACAAGAAAATTATCAGTATCCTGGATCAGTTGTAAAGTTATCTTATGCTTCTTACGTGTCACTTCATAGTGTTTCAGGATCCATTCATTGCGCAGCAGCAATGACATAACATCCCCGTCAGGAGAAGCATTGTCAAAAACAAAGAGTTCAAGAACAGGTTGGTCAATCTCGATGACAGTAGTTTTGTTAACCTTTCTTCCTCCCAGCTCAAGAGGCACATGATGATCTCCGAATTTAACCTGGGGCAGCAATGAATCAGTTTTCTCAGCCTGCAGTATGTCAGCTTCTTTAGTTTCGGTTACTTCCGGCACAGGCGTTTTTATCCCGGTGGCAGGTTTGTGCTCTTCTGTTTTATTTTCAGGTTTCCATATCCTGATGGTTTTGTCATTTCCTGCCGTAAATAATGTTTGATCATCGGAACTGAAGATAAAGTCAATGACGGCGTCCTTATGACCGAACAATTCCTGGGAGATCGATTTGTCGAACGGTTTCCAAAGCCTTGCCCAGGTGCCCACGTTTCCTGTAACCATCATTTTTCCATCGTGTGAAAATGCAAGACGGCCCGGAGTTCCTGCCTTGAACCATAAAACGGGCTGTGCAGCTACCTGGTTGAAAGCAAATGTCCTCATTGCTATTGTGCCATCATTGCTCCACGTAACAATTGTATTATCAGTAGAAATTTTAAGACGTTCAATTTTTGATGATGAAGTAATTAGTTCCTGGAGTATATTATCTGTCCTTGTATTCAATACTTTAAGTGAATTTCCTGAAGTAAAAATTAAAGCGCTTCTGTCTTCTGTGATGACAGCATTGCTGACAATGGAGTCGAATTCAAAAAGCTTTACGGGAGGCTGGGAGAGATCAGAACGGGTTTTATATAGACGCCCCTGTCCATTGAAGTAGATAAAGCCATCAGCGATAGAAAAAAGTGCGAAACGCATATCTGAATACTCCGGTGAATACAGCGACTGGATAAATGTGCGTCTGACAAAATCATAAATTTTTATTTCACCGTCCCGGGTATGGGCAATCATCAGTCTTCCTGTAGAATTGAAATTTATGTTTTCGACTGCGGCATGAAAGGGTTTTTCCGACGCGATGATTTTCCCTGTCTCAGCATCTCTGAAGACAATTGTTCCGCTTGAATCCCCGGTAACAAGTTGCTTACCATCTGTGCTCATCACCAAACATGTGACCGGAGAATTTAAATCGGTTATCGTAGAGGTCAGCTTGAATTGTTGTGCTAAAGAAGAATGATATACGAAAAATGCGAAGAGGCAGGACATGATCCTGGGCAGCCGGGAAATGATGTTCATATGTTTCAAGAAAATAAAGGTAAGAGATGAAGTTCCCTGATTCTCCCTGCTAAAAAATACTTTTCAGTCAGGGTAAGTGAATAGCAATAAAAAAGGGTTGGGAATTATTCCCAACCCTTTCACACAAGGAAAAGCAATTACTTTTTTTCTTCTGCTTTCGGAGCAACAGGATGTTTTTTTGCAACCGATTTCTTTGTACCTTCTTTAGCAGTTGCATCTTTCTTAGGCGCAGCTTCAATTTTAACCGCAGGAGCAGCGGCTTCTTTTTTCATTTTAGGAGCTTCTTTTGTTGCAGGCGCAGCAGTTTGTGCTGTTACTGAGAAAGCGAACATAGCCGTTACAGCTAATACAAATAACTTTTTCATTTTGTTTTTAGGTTTGAATGTTTGATTAATGAAATACGGGACAAGATTACAGTGTTCAGAATGAAGTCAGAATGAAAAAGGCAGCAGCAGGGTAAAGCAGCCTGTTACCCGGAAGGTTATTTTAAAAGGCCGATGAATGATCGGGAAAGGTAAACTCCTCCGAAAGCGAGAGCAATTCCCAGAAAATTGCTTGCAGCCACATTTATGAAGGCATACCGGAGTTCTCCGCTGCGGATAAGATTAACAGTTTCGAGTGAAAAGGCAGAGAATGTGGTAAAGCCGCCAATCAACCCGATAAATAAAAATGTTCTCATGCCGGCTGAAAAGAAATCTGCTTCATACAATCCTGCAAGCACACCAATTATAAAAGATCCGGAAAGATTTACTGCCAGTGTTCCCCATGGAAAGACAGATGAGGGAAAAAAGTTTTGCGTAGAAGCTGAAACAAACGCCCTGATTACAGTTCCGATGGCTCCCCCTACAGCCAGTGACAGGTATTTAATCATTGGTTGATTTGTTCAATAGTTCTTAGTTATTAGTTCTTAGTTATTAGTCATTGTCCCGATCTTCTCAGTCACTTAATCACTCAGTCACTTAATCACTTAATCACCTAATCACCTCATCACTAAAACTTATACCCAAGTCCCACACCAACAACTTCCTTAAACTGTGTATGCTTAATGACGTCATGATCATAGATCAATTGTGTTGCAATGCTGGCGGTAATGAATTTATTTACTTTCATATTCAGTGAAGCTTCCCAATTGACATCAACATTTTTCCTGTTGTTTCCATTGTCATCGGAATAATTATCAAAGAGCTCGACCTTGGTTGCAAGCGTTACATTCTCCATAATATCCTTTTTGAAAATCATGTTCAGGTAGGCACCAAATTCCGTTCTTGTTTTTTCCCCGGGTTTAACACCGTAAGCGCCTGCATTGGCGAGGTCATCATCATTCACAATCGTGAGGCGACCTGTTGCCGGTGAAATGAAGACTTGAAAATAATCCACCGGTTTATAATTAAAACCCACGGCAAGAATCACGTAACCAGGGGCCAGGAACTTTGAAACTACATTGGAATCATCCGGGTATTTAAAGCCCTTTGTAAACTGGCTTTTGAAATTTAACAGGGCGCTGTATGACCAGTGTTGCGACATCTTCCTCCCGAATTTTGAAGTGAAGTCAATTTTATCATCGCTCTTTCTTGAAGGAGCAGGACCCGATTTTAAAATGGCGTAAGCAAGATCGAGGTTATTATCCCACGTTGTTTTGTCTTTTGCATAATTCGCAAACACGTTCAGCCCACCTGATAACGCCATTGAATTTTCTCCGCCTTGAGCCCATTTATCGAGGCTTACCTGTGAAAAATTAACATTGATAAAGCCTCCTTTTTTCCAGGAAGTATCAACAGGCAGAGCCGGATCAGGTTGCTGTGCAAAAGACGTGGATGTAACCAATAGGAAAGAAGAAAGCAGGGTGAAATTTTTCATGGCGTATTTTTTATCAAGGAACAAAATTATGATTTATTCTTTACTCGTGATTGAAACCGATCCGTTTGCATTTCTTACTATTGTAAAGAAATTTTATTCGAATGTCATCTTCGGGATTTGCAAGGCTGTTCATTTTTCTTTCAATCATTTTTTTTTCTCATGTTGTAAAAGGGAATGATGCTACGAAGCCATCCTGGTTTGACAACGCTTCTGTCGTAGCCCGCCTGCATTATGGTTTTCTTCTTGCTCACCGCGAGCGCGTTGATCACCTGGTCAGGCATACATCAGGGGTTGAGCTTTCTCTTTCACGGCAGATGACAGGAGAGAAGCCCTGGCATCAGGTTTATAAATACCCGCAGACCGGCTACTCATATATATATCTTGATTTTGACTTGCCGAAGATTCTGGGTAATGCCCATGCGTTGATGGCTTTTATTAATTTCCCTTTCGTTCGCACCAACAACTTCCAGTTTTCCATGCGTCTGTCCTCGGGACTCGGTTACCTCACCAAAAGATATGAGCGTGTTGAGAACTATAAAAATGATGTGATCGGCTCTTCGTTAAACGCTGCCATCCAGTTTAATTTTGAAACACGATACAGGCTTTCTCAAAAACTTTTTTTTAATTTCAATATCGGGCTGACACATTTTTCCAACGGATCGTTCCGGACTCCTAACCTTGGAATCAACAATCCTTCTGTCAATGGAGGACTCACTTACCAGCTTCACCCGGCAAAGGAATTTATCTCACGCGAAGAAACTGAACCTGACAAATCGCTGCAGGCAGACATTCTTTATGGGACCGGCGTGAAGGAAATATATCCTCCGACAGGTAAAAAATATTTTGCACACACACTTTCTTCAACGGTAATGAAAGCTGCCGGGAAAAAGATAAGGTTAGGAGCAGGCATAGATGTATTTTATGACCTGAGCCTCAAGCAGGCTTTCAGGAATTCAGATGAAACCATAAAAAATAATTTCAGCATACTGCGAAGCGGAATTCATATTGGTGAGGAGCTGATGATTGATAAGCTTTCCATACTCTTCCAGATGGGCGGTTACTGGCTTGACCATTTTAAGGAAGACGGGCATTTTTATCATCGCATCGGTTTCAAGTACCAGTTGAATGAACATTTGTTTGCAAACCTGACATTGAAAACTCATTTTGCACGGGCAGACTATGTGGAGTGCGGACTGGGATGGAAGGTCAGGAAATTATAAATTATAACTTTCCAGCACATTGGGATCCTAAGCTTAGAATTCCACGTGGACAAGTTGTCGCG
>JADMIO010803641.1_pt1 | contig 57909 bp, 50 predicted proteins | sample 8958161 | NCBI WGS metagenome assembly JADMIO01 (sample SAMN16585339, study PRJNA669376) | soil metagenome | isolation source: Crop rotation soil | place: USA: Cullars Rotation, Alabama | collected 2011
ATCAGGAAAATATAGATATCAGGAAAATATAGATATCAGGAAAATATAGATATCATAAAAATAGATATCATGAAAGTTTCCTGATCATTAAAAATATCAATGATCAGGAAAATATCAATGATGATGATAATTCAATAATCAGGGAAAATTTCAATGATGATGATAATTCAATAATCAGGGAAAATATCAATGATGATGATAATTCAATAATCAGGGAAAATATCAATGATGATGATAATTTGATGATCAGGAAAATTCACAATTTATTATACTAATCAAGTTATTTGTATGCATATAGACCCAGAAATTTCCAAAATTCCAAAATATTTATGTTTGTAGTTATTATATACAACAATGCCCATCTCTCCAAACCAAGGTGCTACAAGTGGTGGAACTACTGTCACAATTACAGGTGTTAACTTAGCTGGCGCTACAGGTGTCTATTTTGGCGCTAATGCTGCTACTATTACAGCCAATACTCCTACTAGCGTTACTGTCATATCTCCAGCTGGTACTGGTGTCGCCCAAGTTTACGTTGTTACACCAGGCGGTCAAAGCAATCGCCTACCCTTCTACTACATTGGATCCCCATTTATCCTATCCTTGAGCTCAAACTCTGGCCCAACTGCCGGAGGCAATACTGTTACTATCACTGGCGTTGAAGTTGCAACAGCTACTTCAGTCAGTTTTGGTGCAAATGTTGCCACCCCAACAGTTGTAAGTGGATCCGTCCTTACAGTCACTGTTCCAGCTGGATCAAGTGCCGGACAAGTAGCTGTATGTGTTAATACCGCTGGCGGTACCTGCGGAGGCGTTTACTACAGCTACGTTGATGCTCCAACTGTAACTACCGTAACTCCATCAAGTGGTCCTAGTTCAGGTGGAACTAGCGTTACTATAACCGGCACAGATTTGTCAACTGCAACTAATGTTTCATTTGATGGCACTCCAGCATCATTTGCCGTAGTTAGCAGCACCACTCTAGTTGCCTATACTCCTGCTGGTACTGCTGGATCTGTAGATGTTGTTGTCACATCTGTCGGTGGATCAGCCACAGCCGTAGGTGCTTTCACATATGTCTCTGGACCAGGAGTCTAATCACACTTTTTTGGACATTCTAAATTCGGCTTTCAGCCGAATTTAGAATTAAAAAAGTGTTAGCCAAAAAACCAACACGGCGACCGTCGGTCGACGTGTTAAAATGTCACTATAGTCACTAGTACCACTAGATAATAAATTGGGCGACCGACAGTCGCCACTGAGAGGGCCCGAAGGCTAAGTGTCCCACAATCTTCGATACTGGGGCTTTGTCATCGTTTTGCAAAGCCACCGGCAAGCCTCAGGGCAATTAGTTTTTTGACTGGCACTTTTTAATCCTAAATTGTGCCGACGGCACAATTTAGGATGATAAAAAAAGTGAAAAAATGACAGGTAGATAGTCAGTGTTATAATGTTTGATTACGCCTATAGTTATGACGAGAATGATTACAATCAACAATTCAAAAACTGCCTGTTGGCCGGTTTAATATACTGGATAATTCTGTTAATTTTAATAACAAGTGTATCATCACTCTCTATTATCAATCCCTATATAAATATCAATACCGGTGGCCCAGATAGATCTCCTATATCTCTTCCTTATAATATTTTATGTGCATCGCACTGTGCCAACTCATCTAGATCTTGTTCAATATACTTAGCTCATAATCGTTGCAATAATACTTATCATAGGTTAGCTCCAGTATGTCAAATAGATGTGGATTCCACCTGTTATAATATAACTACACCTTATTATATATTGTTACTAGCTGCTTTCTTAGGTATTATAGTTACAATTTCATGTACAGTTATATATGCTATAATGCTTTATAGATACTTAATTAATTCCCGCACGCCCTCACCAATTTCTGAATATAGTCTATTTACAATTAAACCGCCATTATGTTCAAAGAAGCATGCCTGTCTATTTATTTTATCAATAGTCACAATTACGGTCTATGTTGCGCTGATAGTATCAGCACGTTACCAATGACCGATACCACATTCCTCTGGATCTAATACGTAATCATCATCTTCATCATCTTTAATTAGTTTGTGCTTTCGGAGAAAACCAAAAGCTAAGGATACTATTTGATCCCTAAGCTTATCAATAAATTGACATTGAGATAGGGAAATCGTGATAATATTATTTTCAATGAAGGTTGCCTGAGTAAAATCTTTGGTTAGTTGATCAAAAACATAGGAAACCCAAGCATCAGTTTTTACCTCAGAATTTTCATTTACTAGACACACTATATGGATAATTTCATCCTTTTGTGATACTAAAAACAAACTCCTATCCCCTATAGGTAAAGATGCTAACAGTTCTTTTAGTTCTGAATCAGATTGAGCTGTTTGTATATTAATAACTTGGAATTGATTAGTGCAATCTTCTAGTTTCTTTAATACTTCTGCTGTTGCCATATTATGACAATTAAAATTTTTCATACTTTTTTGTTAAACGATAGACCCCTTTAAACCCCACACACACACATTTCCATTTTTTAACAATGTTGAAGTAAATGTTACACTAATTGTATAATTGGGTGAATAAAGTTACCAACAATTGTTTGTTATTGTTTCGACAATTATAAAATAATATCTTAAAGGTGCTTGTACCCTATTATACATGTAAAGTGCCATATTCTAATAACATATGTAGCTGCTATAACAAAGAAACATAATATAGTCGCACCACAAGAGGTATTACCGAACTAGATATTGCATTACAGTATTATATAGAGGCTAGCAATATAAAGCCTCATATAAGTTGCTATGTATGGCATAAATATAGTCAATAATAGCTGTTTACAAAGCGAATATTGACAACAATGCTGAAATGATTCCAGGTGTCTTATCCACCATACTTAACAATCAGTTAAATGCAAATTACATCCTGAAGGGGTCCATCAAACGAAGGCGTGTAGTTTGTACCACCAGCCCCTTTATATATTAGGTTTATCGGCCCTGAAATGGATCACTATTGACAATAGCTGGAGGCCCACTGGGAGTCTGTAGAAATGGATGTTCGGCAGGCTGAATATTATCAATACCTAAAGGTATACCAATTTGTGCAGATGCTCCGTGAGCTAATGCCTCTGGTTGTGCATCAATTGCTATATTAGGTTGATGTCCGCAGTTTGCTGCAACTTCTTCAAAATGATCAGGGCCACTTTGATATAATTGACTCATTGCATTTGGGGCATATGTTGCCTGACGTTGACGACGTCGCTTACGACATGCTGCACAAATTGCCATCATAATAAAGCAATAACATACGCACAATGATATAACGAGTATTCCTCCAAGAACCGATCCTATCACAATGCCAGTTAATTCGGATCTCATTAGTGCCTCACTTTTACTTGAGCAACAGCTAGAACATCCAGAATGGCTATAACTAGGACAACAATTTAAGCATTTATTTTCTCCTACAGGACAAACACTAATTATTTGGCCATTTTGATCTAGGTAAACCTCTTTATTTTCAGCTGATGAACAAACTGTTTGGCAGCGACAATCAGTGTAGTTATCACATAGACAAATTTGGTCGGAGGAGCAAACCACCGAACAAGTACCATTCGTAACAACAGGTCTTTGTCGATGGTAGGCCTCCACAGAAACCAATAAAAATATGGAGCTAATCATAATAGTACATTCAAACTAAAACAAAGGTTCAATTAAAAATTTTTGCCAGAACAGCCAAAGTAGAAAAAAAATGTTTTGAATTATTACGTTATTATATCAATGGCACGTGAAACAAAGGCACATAAAACAAATGATATACCAGCATCAACACTGTTTGGTCAACAATTGACTAGAGAGGAAGCATGTAAAAAAGCATGGCTAACAGATGGAGCCAAAATATTTGACACTCTAAAAACAAGCTACGATCACAGTCCCAATGAAAGTCAATATTCTTTACAAATGCCCTGTAAATTGACGCATACCCTTTTTAGACAATCAACAATTTTTGGAAGTAGTTTTAAGCAATGTATGTGCACTGATTACTATCTACAACAACTTGAGAAATTGGGATACAACACTAAGTATGACAATGATAGATGCATATTAACAGTCAAAAATCCAAATTATTTCCCATATCAATCTAAATTTGATGCACTATAAGGTCCCTCTTAAGTTCAGGCTCTTCCACCCCATAATTACAGTGGTTTTTAAAATTCATTTCAGGCACTTTTTATAAACAGTAACAGGTCATTACCTGGCTCTGAAGCGTTGACTATATTACTCCAAATATATATTGCACTTTAGTTATAATATATAATGATGCGAAAAATAATTGGTGATTATTTTTCGCATCATTGCTTTGACCCAAAATAAATGAGAAATTACTTTACAGTTCAAAGTTAAAAATAATACCAATTGGTATTATTTTATTAATCTACTTAGGTGTTAATAACTATATATATTTGAAGTAATATAGTCAACGCATCTGACCCCTGTTATAACCGGTTACTGTTTAACCAAACATCATTGAGCCCAAGAGGCCTAATAAAATTAATTGACTTATGCTATGTTTTGGCTTCGACGCATAAAACAAATATGTTTAGATATTATTGGTTATCAAAAGAACCAAATGACATTGTGTCATGCAACAGGCACACTATAGGATCATTTTACCAAAGATAAATAGTTCATTGACAACATGATCAAGGGGTTAGTTCTTTATATGATTTATTTCCTTCGCATTTGAAAGTTAATAGATGACCTTTTTGACCCTCAATATAAAAAACATCATCATGTTTGATCAAACAATCCTTATGAAAGATATAGATAAATTGTCCTAATGATTTATCTATATAACAATCATATTGGTCAGTGCTTACCATAGGCTCTACATTATCAATATTATATTTAGGATTACGTACGCTATAACGTTGATAAAGTTGTTTGACTGATACACCAGTGCTAGAGTAAAATGATGACTCAGGCGTCAAAATTGATATGACTTTATGATCAAATTCATATGGTCTGTCCAATGACAATCTAAAAAATGTCATCAATCTAGATGGTAATATCTTCTCATCAAAATGTTGATGCACAATGGCATTATGAATATAACTTGATGACATAATCAATTTCTCATCTGACCCTTCCTTTGTTATATGGAATACATACATACACACAATATCAACCAACAAACCTGAGCTGGAATGTGGATCAAATGGACATCTATTGGAAGAAGAATAATCTGGTTGTCTGTCAATCCAATAAACTTGACCATTTATTTCAATTCTCCTTTCATTGGTCGGAACTTTGCTACTTTCCACCGTTTTTTGACCTTTAAATGTTGTGATTATTTCAACATGTTTATTTTCGAATGGGGCCATTCTATATTTTAGATCCAAATGCAATAAAAACATTGCAATGTTATGTGATAGATCCATCGGCTTTAATGCTGAATTACATTGGGTATATCCCAAAACTACATTTTTCTGGCAAAAACTGTCCATGTATCTTAAATATTGATCTACCAATTAAAAAATCATTTTTATTTTGTAGTCAAAAAAACGTGTATATGTATGAAAACACACCAATTTGCTTTCTGCCACATTAGGCATTTAACCGTGTTATACATGAGAACACTTTTTGGGACACACCAATAAGCTTTCAATCATATTACACGTTAAAAGGTGTTGTTAAAAAAACGCGTTATACATGAGAACACTTTTTTGGACACACCAATAAGCTTTCAGTCATATTACACATTAAAAAAAATGTGTAATACATGAGAACTTTTGGGCTCTAAAAGTAAGTGCATGATTTTATAATATTATTATGAAGTATGACGTATCATATCAATATAATTTCTAATCATATCCTATTATATCTAATCATATCATATTATCATATCATATTATCATATCTAATCACATGATATCATATCTAATCATATCATATTATCATATCAAATCAAATCTAATCATATCATATTATCATATCTAATCATATCATATCTAATCATATCATATTATCATATTATCATATTCAATCATATCATATTATATCATATTATTTCAAATCATATCATATGATATAATATAATATCATATCATATCATATTATATCATATGGTATGATATCTGATCTTATCAATAATATGATAAGATATGATAAGATATGATACAAAGGTCACCGTGTTTGTATTTAGACTAACACTATAATGATAGATGTGTATTAATAAACTCATAACTTATGACTCGAATTGTTTTATAAATACTGGTTGAATTTAAAATATAACCTAGTCCGGACATGCAGGTATGAGCCAAATTATCTGGCATATTAGACTTGGAATAAATTAATTCCAAATATTTCCCATTATCATATCCCAATGTAACAAAAAAGGCATCATTTGACACACGATAATTCGCCACTAAGCCCTTAAATTTCACAATTTTACCATTCCCTATAGGTTTACAATACATATCAGGCAAAAATTCCAATGACCTCCAATAGCCATATTTTAGATACTCCTCTAAAGGAGTAAGGTATTGATCTGCTTCAACTGGAGATGTGCTTATTAAAGTAGAACCTTTTGCCTCAAAAGGTGGTGATCCAATAGTTAAGGTCCACCCTGCTAATTTAGCTTCTCTATAATAAACCCATTTCATATAGGATGTTTTGCAATGATTTAATGCAGCTAACCAAAACTCTTTAGGGTGATAATATTTATGATAAGCCAAAGCTAATACTAACTGAGCATAAGAAAATGCATGAGATTTACAAAATGTGTATTTTTGCAAATCATCCAATATTTTAATTATATTACCATGATCAGGACTAGTGAAAGATTTTTTAAATTCATCAACTATCTCTTTATCTCCTTTAACAAAAGCTCTCCTAATCATATCTGCTTCTTCTGCTGTATATGTGGTATAATATTGAATTAAATCAATTGCATCATCATCAAATACAATACCGTCATCTAATGTCAGTGAATGATGCTTTTGCATTTTTTTTCTTGTTGATGATACTCCAGGACGTATCATTGCCATACATTTTGCTAGTTCAGGTAAATTAGTGGGTTTAAATATGGTATATATCCTACGCATAACAGGCGATTCTCCATGTGTCAAACCTATATTATCACCTTCTGCAAATAAATGTGACAAATTAGAATCCATATCATATGTTTCAATAGGTTTGATAGGATCAATTTCAACTAATTGAGCTAATCCTCTATTGGACAATATGTCAATTTTAAATAATTGCTTTTCTTTAACCTGCTCTTTATCATAAATAATTTGGTTACCGCCAGGGTTGCTTCGCTTATCCTTTAATATTATTTCTGGTGGTATTTTATCCTTAAAAATTATTATACCTCCACAATGCAAACTATAATGATTAAATGTACCTTCCAGTTCAGATACTTTATTAGCTAACTCCAATTGCTCATCCTCTGTTAAACTTGCAACATATTCATCTATCTTATTATATGGCATATTGCCTAATATAGTCCGAAGAGATGATTTATGGCGATAATATATAATATTGCTTATTCTAGCTACACGACCAGGCCAAGCCCTATTCAATATATCAAACACATCTTTTCTGGCATTATATGGAAAATCAATGTCTATATCTGGTAATTTTTTGTCATAATTCAGGAACCTTACAAAATTTATGCTATATTTAACTGGATCTATTGTTGTAATACCCAATAAATAACAAACTAATGATGATCCAGCAGATCCTCTAATTATATGTGGTATATATCCAATATGGTCAAATATTTCAACTATCAACTTCAAATATTCAACAAAACCAGTTTTTTCAATTATATCTAATTCAAATTTAACTCTATCTCTATACTGTGGATACAAATCTTCATCTATATTTTTCATTTGCAATAATTTATCAACATTCCAAATGTCATCACCATCATCCTTTTTGTTTGACTCTGCTTTACGATTTATGCCTGCCTCAAAACCAACATCAACACTGTCTTTACTTTTGGCATTTTCTCCATCCTTTAAAATTTTAGGATCTCCTATATCTTCCATATTTGCCAGATCCCTAATATTCGCCTGATCCCTAATATTCGCCTGATCCCCAATATTCTCCCGATCTTTCACATTCTCCGGATCTTCAGGATTTCTCATATTTACCTGATTTCTCATATTTACCTGATTTCTCATATTTACCTGATTTCTCATATTTGCCCGATCTCCTATATATGTCTGATCTCCTATATTTGCCGGGTCTTCCATATTTACTGGATCTTTTTTACTTTCAAAATCTCCAATATTTTCCTGAATTCCTATATCTGCCGGATTTACTATTATCCCCTCATTCATATGATTTTCTGTGTCCTCTAGACTGGTATCATTCTTTTGTATATCTGGATCCTGGTCTTTTTGAATAAAAAAATATGCTTGACCCTGGCCTAATTCATGATTATCAACATTTTGTTCTGCATCATCTAAATGCACAACATTAGATACATCATTATTTGTTTCACGTGTCGCTGATAGATTAAAGGGTGTGATATTATCATTATTTGTTTCACGTGTCGCTGATAAATTAGAGGGATCATTAGCATCATGATTCAATCTTCCATTCTGACGATCCTGATATAAATCACGACCTGGGATAAAAGTCAAATTCACTCTATTACGAATTAACTTTTTGAGCCAATTTGGCATATCTTTAATATCAGCTCTAATTGAGTTCACCGGTGAAAGAAACCTATATTTATGGCCATTTGAATGTAATGAGGGTGGTAATATCACATATCCTCCATCAGCTATTAAGTCAATACTTTTATTACCTTGTTGAAATATATTGGGAGTTGTTTTCCATTGCATCATATCATCATCCAAGTTAAAATAATAATGTATACCATTACGTCCAGTTGATACTCTAAGTGTATCTAAATCCTGATCATTATTATAACTATCTAATAACCTCTGCCAAAGATCCTTTGAATCAACATCTAATACAATAATTTGACTTTTTGGTCCACATAAAGCAGCAATTGAAGTTGACTTCATACTAAATTTGGGATCATTAAATAATTCAAGACTATCTTCATAAGTTGTTTGAGGATAATCTTTTAGTTTTGGTATTTTATCAATAGAACAAGGAATTAGGACCATTTTATCTTTCAAATATTTGTCTATTAGTTCAATGGTATTTTTATCTAGCTTACCCTCCTTATTAGTTGATAGATCATTTTTTTGGTAATGCATGATTGCAAATCTAGGATCCATCCGAGATAATGTTGCTTTATTCACATAATAACCTTTATATAAAAATCCTTTGTGGGCCATTATCTCATTATTTAATTGATTACTGTCTAATACTAATCGGGTTAACCATTCAGGCATATCTATCATATTTCCCCGTATACTGTCATAATTTTGAGCAAATCTATAAGCTTGACCGTTATCCAACACAGATGGAGGTATTAGTCCATAAGATCCAATATTTGATAAATAATCAATACCAATTAATTGTGAAGATTTGGAAAAAAGTTTAATCATAGTAGAACAATCATTAGTATAGTTAAAGTAATAATGAATACCACCATTTGGAGTAAACACTTTGACTGTGTTTATGTCCTGACCATTATTATATGTCTTCAATAACCAATTCCAATATTCCAGTCCATGGTCCTTTTTATCAATGTCAAACACCACCAATTGAGACTTAGATCCACAAAGAACTGCAACTGGCTGATTTAATGCGTTTTTATTTTGGGAAAAATATCTTAAACTATCCTGGTAAGTCATGTCAAATGTTCCTTTTAAAAGTGGCTTCTTATTTGGTTGACAAGGAATTAACACAAATTTTTCAGACAGATAGAGCCCAATATAATCCTGCTCTTTCGGTGGACCTTTACTTAATTGAATTAAATCTATGTCTGGCATTCCATCGCTTGATAGTTTAATTGATTGTTCTATTAATGTCCTTAACCAACTTGGCCAATCAGACACTATTACATTACCTAGCTCTGCGTGCTGTTTATTAATAGTAATATTTGGGGCAGAATATAATTTAATATGCTGTGGCCATTTTTCGTCATCCCCAGTTTTAAAATAGTATTGCCAATTACCATTGGAATCTGATGCCTTAAATGTTTGCAATTCATGACCACAATTAAATGTATTCATAAGTATCCTCCAATATATCATGTTTTCTTTAGTAGGAGATACAGAAAGAATCCACACATTATAATGTGAACTTGTTTGACCCATTATATATATTACACATTTTTTTGCACACTCTTTTGGACACCACAACTTCCCCTTTAATGGGAAGTTAGCCATAAAACCACAATTTTATTAACCCCAAATTGAGCCTTTACCGCTTCACATCAAGGCTCAATTTGGGGTTAGTCAAAAAACCTATATGTTCCTTCCCCCGAAAAATGACATCATTTGGCGGTAGGCTCTAAAGGTACCATTATACTATCATAAATGTATGCTCTTATACTCTCATTCGGAAGAAAGCTTACTTGTACGACAGATAATGATACTTGCAGTGACATTTCTCAAATTTCTTTATCTTCTGACATTTGGGTATAATGCATGCATTGTCTGAACAATAGGTGTATTGGTTACTACTGTCATCAACTTTGATGTGTTTGGCATAATTTAATTACTGACAAGTATGATCATTGCAATTGAGGAAAACTTTTATAGGACGAGAACATTTGGTCTTGGCACGTGAAACAAAGGCACGTGAAACAAAGGCACGTGAAACAAAGGCACGCGAAACAAAGGCGCGTGAACCAAAGGCACATGAAATAAAGGCACGTGAAACAAAGGCACAATTCTGGTCAATGCCGTATTTAGAGTTATCGGATTAAATTTGTGGCGGATATTATCTTAGATCATATTGACACATAATGTCGATTGCAATAGGGGAATTTGGAATAGAATGCGAAACAACTGGAGCATAAAATATATGTATAAATAACAATTTGGGCAAATGCAGTTATATTCTATTTCAAAATATTTATGAGATGTCTGTCATTCAAATGTGAATATGAAACAAATTGAATCATTTTTATATAAATTATATATGGTTGTTCATCAATGCGATATATGCAATAGGACATTCTATAATAGGCGCAACTTATTAAACCATAAAGAGAAGGTTAACTGTGAATCTCTAATTGATCGTACTAAATGTCCATATTGTTTTAGGATATTTTCTTCAAAACAACGCAGAGATACTCATATTAGCTCGAGTAGGTGCAAACCAAAAGCACCTGATGATGATGATGATTCATTTACAGATGAGGTTGACTGTGAATCTCCAATTGATCATACTAAATGTCCACATTGTTTTAGGAAATTTTCCTCAAAACAACGCAGAGATACTCATATTGGCTCGAGTAGGTGCAAACCAAAAGCGCCTGATAATTCATTTACAGATAAGGTTGACTGTGAATCTCCAATTGATCATACTAAATGTCCACATTGTTTTAGGAAATTTTCCTCAAAACAACGCAGAGATACTCATATTGGCTCGAGTAGGTGCAAACCAAAAGCGCCTGATAATTCATTTACAGATAAGGTTGACTGTGAATCTCCAATTGATCATACTAAATGTCCACATTGTTTTAGGAAATTTTCTTCAAAACAACGCAGAGATACTCATATTAGCTCGGGTATGTGCGAACCAAAAGCACCTGATGATTCATTGACAGATAAGGACAAAGACCTCCTAAAGATCTATCAGAACCTCAATAATAGTTCAGGAACTTTAAATATTCACCTGAATACAGTGAAAGGTGTTATTACAGAGCGACAATGTCCCCAATGTCTAAAAGATTTTTCTAGCAAACAAGAATTAGAATACCATATAGATAAACAGATATGCATTAAAAATATAGTTAAGGATGATGAAGATGATCATAAAAATAACAATACCACAATGTTCACAGCTATCCAAAAACTTGAATTTGAAAAAATAAAGCTGGAACAACTAAGAGCAGAAATACACTTAAAAACACTAAATTGTGGATTAAATAATACATTCAATACCATAGATCAGAAATACGTTGATCCTCATTTTGAAAATAATTCCAATGTTGTTGGAAAAATAATTAATAAGTCCTGTGCGCTAACTGAGAAATTAAAGGTTGATAAGGATACATGTAATATGGCTTATATTGTTCCTGAACCATCAATTGAAATTGAATTGAACAAGCCATACGTACATAAAAAAACAGGAACATTGGATCATCAAAGTTATAAATGTAATAGTGATGCTTTTAATAATGAAGATAGATACAATAAACCCATGAATAATTGTATTGAGACAGATAGTAACATAATAAATAGTAAAACAAGTATTAATCGTAAACAAACTGGTGAACTCTATTTAGAGAAGAGAGATTGTCAAAAACAGCGTAAATTTAGAGAAAGTTTGATAACAAAATATGGTGGTTGTCAAATTACTGGAGTAGCTGCAGTATATTGTGATGCAGCACATATAATACCTTATAAAACTAATCAGGATTTTGATATTAGTAATGGATTACTGTTAAGATGTGATTTGCACAGAGCCTTTGATAAGGGGTATTTAACTATAGACTATGAAACGGGAGAAGTAAAGTTTGATGATAGTTCAATAAATGGAAAAAAACTTATATTATCAGAAAAGACCAAATGTTACTTAAAACTAAAACATCTAAATAGCTAATTTTGATCTGATTCATTTATTGCGCGCACAATCAAAAATTTAAGTAATATACATAACTATTTATGTGCATAGTCCTAAAGTTACTCTTGTAATATATGGAACTTTTCATGATCACTAAGATCTACGTATTTATAGCATTTTCAACTTTAGAATTATTATGACTTATTTTATCAGCCGCATAAATATAAAAAAATCTGGTCTGCACTATATATAATTTGGTTTAGTATAAGCTATGTACACTTTACTTTTCCGAATATTCGAAAAAGTAAAAATGCATGAATTCAAGTCTACACAATACACTATAAATTTATTACCCTATTTGGCGCATATACCATTATATTCCTATATTCTTATGCCCTTATACCTTTAGTAACCGAAAGGTGACGGATAGGTATACCCATAGGCGACCGCATATACCCATGGGCAACCGAAGGGAGCGAAACACCGGCCATAGGCCGGTGTTTTAGGTTTTTTGACTACACTTTTTTAACTCGAAATTGGGCTGCAAGCCCAATTTCGAGTGTCCAAAAAAGTGTGTTAGAGCAATTGATAATTTTGAATCAAGTTCTCATCTCCCTTTATATAGGCCAAACCAACTATATAAAGTTTTTTCTTTAATTTGAATTCTAAGGCATAGTCACCATTAACTACTAAATCCAAATATAATCCATTATCATAACCTATTGTCAAGTAAACTTTACAATACTTATCACCATAATTTATAACTCTATGACAGGCAATTGGTCCCTTAAAATTTATCTTATTATTATCTACATGTACATAACAATTTGGAACAAAATCAGGTCCTAACCAATATCCTTTAGTTGCTAATTGAATCAATCTCTCTTTGGGATCAGCAATGACACTGCTGGATCCTAATTTATTTATTGCTTCCCTATGTATTACCCAATTTCTATATTCTCCATGATAATGTTTGATAGTTGCTGGCCAAAATGCCTCTGGATTATGAACTTTATGATATGCCAATTGATATATTAATTTAGCTATTGATAAAGCATGAGCTAAACAAAAAGAATGCACACAATGCTTCAATAGAATTCCACAGATTGATTTTACATCCTGTTTGGCTTTAACTAACTTCGTAACAAATTCACTGATCTGTTTTTTATTCTGTTTATAAAAAGCCTTACGATAATATTCAGCCTCAGCATAGTTATTTGTATCACTTTCACTATCGCTATCACTTAAACATTGATCCAATACATTTTTAATGTATTGAATAATATCATCATCAAATATCAGAAATGTTGTTCTATCGAATGTAGCTTTATTTTGAGATATACTTTTAATAATCTCTTCTCTCTGTCCCAATGATGCAACTGATGGTCTAATTAAAGATAAACACACAGCCAATTCTTCCAAATTTACTGGTTGAACAATTTTAACCATTTGAACCATCAATCTGGATTCTCCAAAAGTTAAACCAAATAAATCACCACTCTGAATTAATTCCCATGTATCATCATCATCATTATTGTCATCATCATTATAAGTTGTTTTAATTGACAATTTAGTTCTAATATCAAGCAATTGAGATAACCCACTATTTGACAATATGTCAATTTTAGGCCATTTTAATTGATTGATTTGTTCCTTATCCAATTTGATCTGTTGAGGCTGTAATTCTGTTGCCTCTTTAAATATTAAGTCTTCAGGTATTGGCTCAGGTCTTATGACTAATCCTGAACCATGTTGACCATAACATTTAACTTGATGCAAATATTTGGATACCAACTTCTCCAATTCAGCTTTACTATGGCCAAGATATAATTCTTCACATTTTGCAGTTTGTTCTTTTATAGTCCTTATCTGAAGATCAGATCTAACATATTCTCTTATAGCTGATTTGAGTTCATGATGGATAATGACTGAGAATCGAGCTACTTTATCATTCCATAATTTTTGAGCTCCAGCAAAAATAGTATCTCTATATTCAGATGGTATATCAATATCTATATCAGGACAATCATCTCTAAAAATGTTGATGAATCGACAAAATGGCAAATTATATTTTATTGGATCTAATTGAGAAATACCCATAACATAACAAACTAGACTGCATACTGATGAACCTCTGACATAATAGGGCAATTTTAAATGCTTTATTAGTTGGACTAATTTTAAGGCATTCATAAATACATCAACAAATTTTTTTTGGTGTATTATTTGCATTTCATAATTCAATCTTTTTTGATATTGAAGGTTTTTAATTCTCTCTTTTATAAAGAGTTTTTTGTCCATTGATATATTTTAAAATAATAAAAACTATATATTTTTAAATGTTTTTTGGTCATTATAAACTCACTGAAACTCAAAGTTATTAAATGAATTGTGATCCAATTCATTTAATAAATTCTAAAGTACCTTGAGTTTTATCAACCCAAAATTGCATCTAAATATCGCATCACACGTTCCTCAGGTATATCAACAGTTAAATATGCGTGTCTTAGCAAAAATGATATATATTCTTTATTCACATTTTGTTGAAGTTCAACATTATTTTTTATTATGTCAGCTATCAGTATATATTCACTATCTAATATAGTTTCGAATGTTACTGTTACAGGTATGCTGCCAGCTTTTACAAGTCTTGGAATTAGAGTTTGATTATCAGTGAACGGAATTGGGCGTTTAATAGTAATTGTGTTAGATTTGGACTCAGAGCCATATTGTATATAGTAAATTTTCGATCCATCAAACCTATAAACTTTGTTATCATTTAAAGCATGAATTATACCATCAATTTCAATATGTGGAGTAAAATATCTGTCATATTGCGTTAAATCAAATATTACTTTCATTAACTACCGTTAAATGGTTAATAATAATAAATTTTAATATAATTTTAAAAGGCCTTACCTGTAACCTAATAAATTATTTTGTGAAGAAAAAGTTTTCCCTTTGTATTGGAGAGCCCCATATACTAATAAAATGTACACACAAATATGTGCAGAAATGATGTTTTGTCACGAAAGACAATATGCACATGTCAAACAAAGTAGTTTCGCTCATTTGGATGCTAAGATGATTTATCTATAGATTGCAGTAAATAAAGCCATTTAATAATATGGCCATAGAATTGTCTAAAAAAATTAGAATGATTTTTCTGTGATAGTGGTAATTACCATGGATTGTCTTATCTGTTTGGAACAATTTCCCCCAAATAGTGGAAATATTTGTGTATCATGTGGCGTAAGATGGTGCAGTAAATGCAATACTGGCATGATGAATAGTGGACGAACATATGCTTGTCCACAATGCAGACGTAATAGGCCAGCAATTTCTATTGGAGAACCGCCTACTAGTACTAATACCAATAATCGGACCCTGGATTCAAGACATATTAGTGCTAGTAGCACTAATACCAATTCTCAAGCCTTCAATTTAGGACATATTAGTAGCATAACTTTTGGTAACTCGTTCAATCAACCATTGGAAGGTTTAGATTTTGGACAAGTGAGAGTCCTCACTTTTGGATAACATTGCCAAAAATTTTGAAACAAGATTTTGCCTGACGACCATGATAATTCTAATTATTCTTCTCTCGCTCATCTTTTTATCAAATTCTGGTCCAGCATCTTGCATTGCATGTTTGGTAGCAACATGTGGTACTCCTTTTAAAGTGTGTCTTGCTGCAGGTACAGTACTAGGACCATGGGGTTGGCTAGGCTGTCTCTCTGCTTGTTCTGCCGCTGCGGCTGGATTGTGCGCACCTATTTGCGGATTGCTGCCTGTGTAATAAATTGTACCATTATATTTGGCAATACAAAGTCCATATAAAGTCCATACTCAGTCCCACTGGGACTAAAACGCCTATAATTGGTACCAAGGCACACTAGTTACACTAAAGATAAAAGATAAACGATGGCGAAGCCCCAGTATCGAAGATTGTGGGACACTTAGCCTTCGGCCCTTTCTTTGTTTATCTGTTATCTTCAGTGTGCCTATATGTGCCCCCTGTAAAGGGCCCATCATTTATCTTCAGTGTGCCTTGGCGAGGGCCCAGCCCCTTTGCTTTATCTTTTATCTTTAGTGTGCTATGGCAAGACAAAAGTGTGCCTTAACGTGCCGAAGGGGTCCATCGTTTTATCTTCAGTGTGCCTTGACGTAGCTTTGCTTTACGTGCAAGGAGCGTTTTGGTTTTTTGACTAACACTTTTTTAATTCGTAATTGGGCTGCAAGCCCAATTACGAATGTCCCCTGAAAGGGCCTATCATTTGGCAAAAAAGTGTGTTATAATTGCCTTATCCATTTTGGATAAGGCACCTGAGTATTTGTCTCCGCATATTCTTCCCATGGAGTTAAACCTAACAACATGCATACCAATACTCTCTCATGGCCAAACTGTTTACTAGTATCAACATAATCTTCAGTTGCATTCCCGCTCATTGGATGTCCATCTGGACCCATAAGTAGTAGATTGAACCCTTTAAGATGTAGATCCCTAAGGAACAAATAAGCCGGGTTCCTTTGAAGGGAGTGTTGATACATTTTACAGTAAAAGTAGCGAGAGTCAACATACTGATAGATAGTGTCATCAAACAATGCTCCCTTTACTCCATCCTTCTTCAGATCGAAGTACTTTCTTTTGGCGACACCACTCTCATATATAGCCAATCTTCTTCTCTCAAATGCCTTCATTGATTCATCACCTTTCATTTTAGCTGATTGCCACCATAATTCCATAGGAACTGGATCCATATCTTTATATGGCAAAAATTCAGAGTCAACCTCAATGTTAAATGGCGATAGCATATTACCAATAGTGCTTCGGCCTTTAGAGACCAAAATCCTAATGGCATTGTCATCATCTTCAATTGTTTGACCCCTTCTCAACACATCACAATTCACCTTACCATCTTGTTGTATATCCTTTTCACGGATTTGTTTGATAATTGAGCTAGTGTTAATGCCGTGCTTTTTACCAATGTCAGAAACTAATTTTTCCATTGTAAAAAGTGAGTAATTAACACTGATATTAATTTTTATCAAATTATTGCAGGCTGGGATTCTCCCACACACTTTTTGGACACCCGAAAACACGGCAATGGCGTGTTTTCGGGTTAAAAAAGTGTTAGTCAAAAAACCTGTCCAAATTGCCAAATGATAGGCCCTTTCAGGGGACTTGAGGCCCCCTGAAAGGGCCTATCATTTGGCATTAATGACTTTATTTCAAGTGCCTTTGTTTCACATGCCTTTGTTTCATGTGCCCTAGGGCCCAGCCCTTTGCTTATCTTTAGTGTTCCTTCACGTGCCCCTGCACGTAAAACAAAGAAAGCAAAGCCACACTACGCTTGGGGTCCATCGTTTTATCTTCAGTGTGCCTTGACGTGGCTTTGCTTAGTTTTACGTGCCCCCTGTAAAGGGCCCATCGTTTAGCGAGGGCCCAGCCCTTTGCTTCACGTGCCCCTGCACGTAAAGGCACACATAAAGATAAACAAAGAAAGGGTCCATCGTTTTATCTTCAGTGTGCCTTGACGTGGCTTTACTTAGTTTTACATGCCGCTGCACTTTTGGCCCATTTAGCATCGTTAAACAAAGTCACACGGCCTAACTATGGATAGACATAACAAAGGGTGACGTTACTCACATCAGACTGCGCAATTGACCTTAATTATGGTACGATATGTGTTAACAATGGACTGCGCAACTTATGATGAATCATCTGAATCAGATTCTAATTTCTTGACCTGATAAGTTTTCTTGGATCCAGCTGGTCTATAAACCTTGGATTTCGGCTCTCGCTCTTTCACTCTTGATTTTAGTTTTGCCAGATCAGATTCCATACGTTTTATTTTGGATTTGAGTGTATCTAAATCAGATTCTGAATCTGAGCTATCATGGTCTTTTTTAGAACGTCGACTTTTTTCCTTTTGGGATTTACTGCGATTAGTTTCATGCTCTTTTGTTTCACTTTCTTCAGATTCTGAATCAGTTTCTAAGCTTTTCACTTTATTGCTTTTGCTTTTGCTTTTGCTTTTAGTCTTAGGCGGTTTAACAACCTCTGTAGGAGTTAGCCTATCTACTCCATCAGAGATTTGCTTAACTACTCCTTTCCTAATCACCTCTTCAGGAACTTGCATAGAGTCTGGCATAGACTCATCTATTTTAAATCTTACCCTCATAATCACCGCTTTAGGATGTTGTCTATCTTTAGGGTCTTCTTTTTCTTTCTTATCATCATGAACGGCCAATGAAGTGTCTGGCTCATAGTCAATCAAGTATTCCTCAAGTCGAGCTGGTTGAACGAAATTCGTAGATACAAGTGGATTATGATCTAGCCACTTTTGAACCATTTTCTTGTCATATAAAATAACCGGACAGCGGTCATGAATATAGGCAAATTGACTACTCATGGGTTGAGTCATAAATGTGAATTGATTTTCACCTGGAAAGTCCTTTTTAGGTTTATATATTCCACCTAATACCATCATCTTATTATTATGTGAATAGAAATTATGCTTTTTCTCCATGAATGATGATACAAAAACAAGACATCTATTACTATGAGATATTTTCTTTAGTCCATTCTGACTCTGTATGCTCTCTATAGGTGTACTCCATGATTTATATCCTTTGAATAAATTTATCCCCCACCAGATCATATCCATGATCAAAACATTTGTTTTGGCATCACGATAGACACATAAGAAAGTACTTCCTGGGAAACGGTTCAACTGTTCAATCTCATATTGCTTAGTTTTGGCATCAATTTGCAAGTCTTCACCCATAACTGAGTCCACAAATTCTTGCAGATTATCAACATTAATTTGGGCAGGTTTTGTTCTAGCTCCACCGCACATTATTACAACACAATAAATGTTTTCTTTTTTTTGTCCTATCACTATTACGTGGTCCACTTACTATGATCTAAATCTATTAGGGTAGCAATAATCATCTACTTTGCCTTTATTGTTCTGATATAAATAACAAAGCACTGGTAATGTTGACCAATATTCATAAGATTGTAATGCAACTGCTAATAACAACAGTATGAATGCTATAATATATATAGGCATATACCAAAGTGTATATTTATCTATCTGGTTTATAACTAAATAGATAAATACAAAGACAGTATACTAAACAAAAGATATACCTTTAAACCAAATATGCTGACTCTCCGCTTAAATCAGGCAAATGATTCTAAAGTATTAAACCTCAGGTTTTGCAGGTCCCATTATATTTCCGAATATATTTAGGAAAATTTTTGTGGCTGGATAAGACCTTGGTAAACCAATGGTTTGGTCATCTTTTTTTTTTGTGGCTGGATGAAACCATATTCTGGTTTCCCTATGATTTTATGCCTTTAATCATTATGGCTGGATGAAATCATATCTGATCTCCAAACATTAGAGTCGATCATCAGGTCCCATCCAATGGCAGGATAGGACCTTAACCACACTCTAATGTTCCTGTGAATATATTTTATTGTAGATGGCTGGATGAGATCTCTTACTGATCCCCTCTTAAATTTAATATATACCTTTGATGGCTGGATGAGATCTCTTACTGATCCCCTCTTATGTGGATTTATATAATTATATGGCTGGATGAGATCAATGAGCAGATCTCCTAATATTAGAGTTGATCCTCAGGTCCCAGTTTTTGGAGACCCATTCCATTATGGCAGGATAGGACCTTAACCACACTCTAAGTACCTGTGTATATACTTTATTGTTGATGGCTGGATGAGATCTCTTACTGATCCCCTGACTTATATTTAACTGCGGATGGCTGGATAAGATCTCTTTCTGATCCCCTCTTCTTATTTTAATATATTGCTTTGATGGCTGGGTGAGACCTCTAACTGATCCCCTTTGCATATACATTATTGATGATGGCTGGATGAGACCTCTTACTGATCTCCATGCTTATATTTTAATAATATAATTTGGATGGCTGGATGAGACCTCTTACTGATCTCCATGCTTATATTTTAACAATATAATTTTGGATGGCTGGATGAGACCTCTGACTGATCTCCATATTATTAAATTTAATAATTTGGAGGATGGCTGGATGAGATCTCTTACTGATCTCCTTGATTATTATAATTTATAATAAATTGGATGGCTGGATGAGATCTCTGACTGATCTCCTTGATTATTATAATTTAATAAATTGGATGGCTGGATGAGATCTCTGACTGATCTCCATAAGTGTATTTAATAAATTGTAGATGGCTGGATGGGATTTTGGCAAATCCCATAACAGTGTTAACCATCATCCGGCTCAGCTATTGATCTATTTGTGGATGGCTGAGTCGGATTTTGACAAATCCGTTTTAACTTTGTGGCTTTTTCCATCTACGCACACAATTATATCCATTATAAAATTTTTTTCAATTTTTTTTTACAGAGTGAATTTATCTGAGCAAATATTCCAGAATTTTATCAGGAGCTGACTCCACTGTTACTCCAGCAAAAAATGACATATCAATACTCTTAATCAATCTTTCAATTCTCTCATCAAATGCATGGTAACGCAATCTATATGGAGTACTCACTGCTAAATAAGCAAAATACTGAATCAAGAATGATGCTCTGGGATCCCAACCAAATGCACCTGCTCCCCAATTGCCTGTATTGACAATTATAGCATCTTCTGGAGTGAATGTAGCTAAATGAAATGATTTAATTGCCACCTGAAGCATTTGTCTAATATTACCAACTGTAGGAGCTCTGCCTCTTAAATTAATGGCTGCCATACATAACCAATAAATCTGAACTGGATCTATAGGATGAAAAACTTTACTAGGATCAGCTATAATCTCGGCACGGTTAGCGTCTAATCCTTTACTGCCATAATATTCGAGGTTTGGCTCAAATATTGCCCTAGTCCCAATTAAAATTGGGTGTACATCTAACTCCCTATAAATTCTGCTGAGATTTCCTATAAATGGAAACAATTCCAAACAGGCCGTTAAAAATTCCTCTTGAACCCATCCGTGACCTAAAACACCACCACCTAATACTCTATTTGCAAAATTTATGTAAATCTGACCCTTTTCCCATTTAAAAACTGTTGGGGTTATTTCAACTGTTGGTAACGCTCTATCCAGTAAACTTCCCCTGAATATAGCTGGTAATTTAACAGGATAGGCCACTATTATACGGATACCCCCTCTAAAATTTGTTTTATAATTGTTCTGCCAATATTTAAATATGTCAGATTTGGGTCTATCCGCTCTACCACTATAGGTTTTTACTGTTTCCACTATCTCATCAAATGACATTTCATAGGCTTTTGTTCTAAATGTGTCACCAGCAGCTGCATCATCGGCAACTCCGTGATCATCATCAGCTTGGGCGCGTCTGCCATCAGCAGGTCGACCACGTCTATCATCGGCTTGACCACGTCTATCATCAGCGTCAGCGCCATCGGCTCGACCACGTCTTGCATCGGCAGCTTGACCTCGTCTAGCATCGGCAGCTTGACCTCGTCTAGCACGGCCGCGTCTAGCATCAACAACTTCATGTTCCGAATCTGAATGTCCATCAGGTGATATTTCAAATGAAACTAAAGGTGAGACATAGCGCCACTTTTTGGTATCAACTGTATTAACTTGAACGACAGTTCGTTCATCTCTTATTTCCATAATATAACTATTACTATTCGATGCTCTATAAACATCTGAGTGTACAATAGATCCTGTTCTCAAAAATTGCGCCTGAGCTTGCAAATAAGCCTTGAACTCTATTGACTCTCTATCATAAATACCTAAACGGTCTATTTCAATAGCGAAGGCTCTTTCTCGGACAGTGCCAATTTTTAATGGCATAACCATCCTATTCTTTTTTAAATCGGCAGCATTGTGTTGTCTTACTGTTCCATCACTGGATACCATTCTATAATCAACACCATTTGAGCCTTTATATACGTCAGATCTAGCTGATCTATAATGGGCCACCTGTTTAAAAGCATTGAATTCCGCACTTTTGGGAAGAAAAAATCCTAACTGATTAATGTAGAGTGCTCTCATTTCTATACAGAATGTATTTTTTTTGTCAAATTAATTTCATACAATCCATTTTTATGGAAAAAATAATAATTTATCCAATTATATATAATGGATGGAGCCAATTCAATCCTTAATACGGTCTCAACAATTGATGATGCACTTAATCAGATAGAGAAGAGCCAGAACAGAGCATTGTCTCCAGGAATTTCATTCATTATTCGCTGTCAAAACGAGGCAGACAATCTAAGGGCATGTCTACTATCAATTGTTGATTTGGCTGATGAAATCATTATAGTTGATAATCTGAGTACTGATAATAGCTGGCAAATAATGTCAGATTTGGCTATGGTTTGGCCTAATATTAAAGTCTATCGATATCAAATAAAAATTCCCAGGCCTAATCAGGAACATATAGCCATGGTAACAACCAATAATCGCAATACTATCGCAACTTACTATAATTGGTGTTTATCTAAAGCTACCAAATATAACGTATTCAAATGGGATGGGGATTTTATTGCCATCAGAAAAAATCTGATAGATATGATTGATCTTTATCAATTGAGAATCAGAGAAGATCGTTTTGCTTTATGGTTCACAGGTAAAACACTCTTTAATGGACATTATATCAGAAATGGTCCTGATTATTATGATGAATTCAGAGCTTTTTCTCTAAAAAATGGCTTCAAATGGTTTGATGGCTTTAAATGTGAATATGTTGAACCGTATCAAAAAGAGTGTCACAGACTTTTCATTAATTCCGAAAAAATATCCAATATCAAAGCCAAAAATTTTAATTTGTATCATGATTATTGGAAACCATTTAAACATCAATCCAAACCTATTTTTTTGGAGCAAAAAAATATCACAGATTTTAAACCTGGAGCATCCACTATTGATATTAGAGATACCGAAGATAATAACATATTAATGGCCCTAGAAAATGGTGAAACACCATCATTAGTTATGAATATTAAAGATCACAAATATTTAGGTCATCAATTAGAATCAGAAATGGTCATCTGCACAGTCAATTATGAAATATTTGGAGGAGCGGAAAGATTAGCCTACATATTAGCTTTAGAACAAATCAATAAAGGCAAGCATGTTTTTTTCTGGGACTATGAAAATAAATCACCAGTCAATGAAAAAATTTTACTTACCAGATTACGTCTATTTGATGTGAATGTCAAACCAACTCATTTCACCTATTTACAACTCCCTGTAGAAAAATTATTACCATTTGTCCATAATAAAGGTTTGCATATTGTCATCAATAATTGCCTTTTATATCATTGGTACTGGACCAAATATCTCCTTAGTAATCCAGACTTCAAATTTACCGCCATTTCTCATAATCATCGAGGATGGGTTGTTGACTATTTGGACAAGTTCCAAAACCAGATTGATCAAGTCTGGACCGTCAACCATCTGACAATGACTGCTTTTGCCAATAAGTCCTATTTTGACAGATGCCATTTATTAAATCTTTATGGTGTATTACCAAACAAAGGGAAGCTGTTAAAAAATAAAAATATGGATCAAACCAAACCTATCATCCTTTACATTAATCGTTTCTCCATTGAAAAAGGTGTCATTATTGTTCCATACGTTTTGAAACATTTAAAGCCAGTTTTTCCAGATTTAAAACTCTATGTTGTTGGTTATGGTGATAAATTTAGCCAACTTCTGGAACAATTCGATAGATTAAATGTTTCATCCATGGTACAAGTTGAAGGATACCAAGAGGACACCTCACCATATTTAGAAAAAGCCAATTTCCTTTTATTCCCAAGTCTATGTACAGAAGGAAGACCATTTGTTATTATTGATGCTTTAGCACATGGAGTAGAGGTAATAGCTACAGAAACAGAACCACTCAAAGAGATTGTTGATGATGACTCTCTAGTTGACATTAGCATCTATTTCGATCTTCAAAATAACACCATTTTATCCATGGATGATTACCCAACATCAATTTATCAAAATGCTGATAAATTAGGTAAATTATATGCAGATAAAGTCTTATCTAACTACTCCAAAGGGTTTGATTTGGATTTGGTTGAAAGTCGCTTTGAAAAATCAAAAGAAGGATGGGGTCGTTTAGGCAGCCATTTCTAACACTTCCTGAATCAAAAACTGGGTCATTCCAAGTAAATAAAAGGATGCTAGCTCAGTTCTAGAAGTTGGAGTTAATTGAGCCTTGATTACTGTTCTATCCATAAAACATCTCTTAGCCGGTCCATCAATACACTCTTGAATTGAAACATCAAAATAAAATATACCCGTGCCTGTTTCTACGTCACACACCTTTTCACCTAATCCTTCACAAATTGATGTTTTGTTATTGTAAAGGCGCATGTACTCATCGAATTGGTCAAAACGGAATTGATATATTTGAGTTTTGGCTATCTCGGCCAAACGGACCTCAATACGATCCAAATTATCCAAAATCTTATCATCCGGATCGACCAAAAATCGGTTCAGGGAAAAACTGTACAAATACTTACTCTCAAAATTGAACCTTACTCTATATAGTCCCAGGTTAATTGAGGCTCTCTTATTGGTTCGTCTCCAATCCTTGATTGGTACGCTAGATACTGTATCAACCGAAGATGGCTCTATCAGTACAGGTCTAATAAACCGCATAATTTGAGAAACCATCAAATCATTATTGAGATTGATATTAATCGTTTTGGATTTCATATCAATCTCCATAAATCTCAGCAACACTCTTACAGTAGGTATGTACTCATCCATCTTTATCAATAACTCTGTTAAATCTAAATCTGCTCGACACATTGGACATTTTGATTTATCTACAGCCCATGAGCCTAAACACATAGGATCAAAATGATGTCCACATGTTGTCTTATACATACTCCTCTCCTCCTTCTCATTTAGACAGATTGCACAGGTGCTCCTGAGCGATACAGTCTTCACTACCGAAGATTTGTCCACAACAGCGGGGGCAACTGATGCCAGTGTTATTTTGTCAGGCTGACTTGTTTTCATTTGACTTTGGTATGAGTGTGCAGCGGTCATTTGATAAGGACAAATTGCACAAGTTCTGAAATTTCATCATTTTATTTTTGGCCTGGATTCCAGACACAATCTTTTAAGTATAAGCTGGCCAATTTAAGGACCTTTTGACGTTTAGCGGACAATAGAGTTAGAGCCTTCTCTATAGGCAAAAATTCGCAACTTTTAATTTCTTCAGGATCCACGGGTATTAAAGATACATCATGTGTCAACTGTGTAATAAACAACCTAATTCTAGGATTCCCGCTTAGACTTTCTTCATCAATATATTTATCTGGATCTAAAGGAGATATTTTGTCAGAAGTTATTCCGGTCTCTTCTGCCAGTTCCCTAAGAGCACAAGAAGAGAGAAGTTCCCCTTTATGTTTTTTCCCTTTAGGAAATCCATATACTCCTCTATGCGTCTGCACTAAACAAACATGCCAAACATCTTCAATCTGGCGAAAGACAATACATCCAGCACATGAAATATTTTGTGACATATAAAATCAAGGAGTCAATTTAATTTAAGTTATTCAACTTATATGTTGTACATTGATATACAATGTCAATTAAAAAGTGGAACATTATTGATAATTGGATATCAAGTGATGTATTAGTTGAGAATTATGATCCAAAAAGCAAGGGAACGGAGATAGGTCAAATTGATAACATCAAATTAAATCCAGGACGAATGACTGTGTCTGGAAATGAGTCTAAAAAAGCATTATTATATGGAACCTATACTATCACACATTTAAGTGTACCAGCAAATATTAATGGTAGAGAAATTGTTCTTGATACCAAGGAGGCAGCAAATGATGCGTCAGTAAAATATTTATTATATTTACTAGATCAAATTACCTATGATCCCAGTAATTTACTTACTGGAAATTTTTCTGGATCAATACCAACCTTATTTGCCCTTGGTAGTTTAACAACAGAATCTGGCAGAAAAAGTTTGGAAAAGAGAATGTCAGATAGAGGAGCAAAAACAAATGCAATTGACCTTGAGCCAATCTTTAAACAATGGGGTTATGAGTCAATCACAGAGAAAAAAAAACGTCACAAGCGAGAGCAAAAAAGAGAAAGGGAGAGACGTCAACAAGGCGGTTATTACAATAAGTATAAAGATTATAAAGAGAGGTATCTCAATTTACAGAGTTATTTATATGGTGTATAAAAAAAAAAGATTCTGTATTAAATAAATACAATGGCATCTGACTCAGTGCTTATATCAGCATTACAAAAATATATTCGCCGATGTGATATAGATGGTGCTATCACAATGGCTTATCATCTATGTACTCCCTATAGTTTTCAACGGTGGCATCGTCTATGGCGTCGATTAAATATAATTGCAGTTGAAGATATTGGATTAGCACATTGTGGTGTATTGAGATATCTCAGATCAAAATATTCATATATTGAAGAAATGGAAATGAAAAAAGCCATCGATGAACAATTTATTATAGACATCACATTACGAGCTGTAGCAACATTGGTATCCAGCCAAAAGTCTCGTTTGACTGATCACTCCTTTATTTGGTTAAAAAATCAATTTGCGGCCGGTCAGTGGACACTAGATGATGGAGAAACTATTTGGGATGTTGTTTCAAATGAGGTTGTGCCAGAAGATAAACTTTTAAAACATATCATCTGGAACTACACTCATAGAAATGGTATGGGCAGAATTAAAGACTGTTGGGATGCAATTTCATATGCTAGTGCAGCCAAAAATCCTGTTTTAATTGAGGAGATTGATGATGCTCGAAAACAATGGGAAAATGATGATTGCATTCTATTCATAATGTATGCTGGCCTTTTATTAGCTAGAGGCGTAATTGGCAAACCTCTGATTGAGAGGGAACAAATTTCCTCTCCAGTTGAGGACAATGATAATATAACTATACCTGATTTTGCCTATGATATGCATACGACTGAAGGCAGGAGCATGGGACGTGGATTTGAACATTTTATCCAAGTCAGTTGTGTCTTAGAAAATGAACCCAAAGGCAAAGAATTTGATGATCCATATTATCATGAATTATCTATAAAGTTTTATGACACATTATAAAAATTCAGTTGTTCTAATTCCCACCTTCCCAAGCGAAGGGGGCGACTACCGCTCAAATTTTATTGAGTAAAATTTATGCTTACATGTATTGTAATATCAATTCAAAATGAATCCTGTTTATTTGGGCATGTCTTCACTATTTCTGTCCGTATTTTCAATTCATTATGGACTTAGTTCACGCATGAGTGAACGTAATGGCTTTCTGCCATTTTTGCTGTATTGTCTGACCACAGCCAATGGAGGATTCAGCATTAGCACAGGTCTTAAGAATTCCAATCCTAGCATTAGGCGTTTCGCCGTAATGTCAGGGTCATGGGCATTCCTATGGGGATCATTCGGTGTAACAAGCCGTCTTCTGTGGTAACCACACTTTTTTTTGAACACCCCATATTACGCCGTTGGAGAAATATGGGGTTAAAAAAGTGTTAGTCAAAAAGCCTGTTTAACTACGCCTACGGCGTAGTTAGAATTACTTTGGCTTATCACATGTTTAGCTCCACCATTCCATACTGCACCATTTATACCAATTATTCAAAGGGAGGCGATTAACAAAGAAAGGGCTTTGTTTATCTTTAGTGGGCCCTTTACAGGGGGCCCACTAAAGATAAACAAAGGCAAGCCTCAGGGCAATTGGTTTTTTGACTAACACTTTTTTAACTCAATATTTCCAAATGATAGGTCCTTTCTTTGTTTTACGTGCAGGGGCTATCATTTGGAAATATCGAGTGTCCAAAAAAAAGTGTGTTAGACCAATACTCCTAAAGCTCGTAATATAAAAAGCCCAATAATGGTGACAACAATAATATATAATAATGATGATGCGACACCACTTGCCGCTCCTCCAAACAAAGCAACAACTAATAGCACTATTACAACAGTTGTTATGTCTACAGCCATTCGATTGTTATATACAATGTGACAATATATTTCATTAAACAGTAAATATTTTTATTGGATATATAGGCTTAAATTGTGTTATGTATTATGATTTGAACAGTATTTAGAATTGAGTTCCACTTTAGCCACACAGCCGGTATCACGACATAGATGTATACTACAATATTGATAGTGCAATATGGGTTTCTTACAATTTTCAAAATGGCATAAATGATCCTCACAATAGTTACTATTATTAACCCTATCTCTTTGGCATTTATCTCTTGCACACACATGGAGACAAGTTGAACATAATTTAGAATTGGATCCTTGTAGACATTTTATCGTATAATATTGTTTTTTTGCAAAGTAAGTGTTCCCAAAGAAAGCCGTAGCTTTCTTTTTTTGGTTTTGGTTTTAGTGCAACACAATATATTTTTTTGGGTTTTCTACTTACAAATTCGGATTGTTTTCTTTTCTATTGATATGTTCGGATCAAACACCCATTGAACTTACCCTTCTAGCACTTATTTTAGTTTACGAGAATGCGGTCTCAACCTCAGCCGGCAACTCAGTAATTGGCGCCTTACGGTATTCCTCAATCTGCTTCAGGCGTGCAGCGTCCTTCTCACTATTCGTCACCAGAGTCAAGGCAGATCCAATCTTCCCATATCGGCAACTGCGACCAGTGCGGTGAATGTACGTCTCAGCGTTGAACGGCACATCGAAGTTCACCACCACTGCCACCTGCGGAATATCGATTCCACGGCCAATAATGTCGGTCGTCACCAACATCTTTCCGCTTTCACGGAACTGCTTCAGCGCCTCAGTGCGAGCGGCCGGGTCCAGTTGACTGTGGAGAGCAATATTGCTGTGACCTGCCTCTGTGAGTTTCTCTACCACAAACTTCACATTCTCAATGCTCTTGCAGAACACAATGCACTTGGTCCGAGTGAACAAGGGATAGAGATCACACAGAACCCCCACCTTCTGCTCGGCCTCTACCTCCACCTTGAACTCCTTCATACCACCCAGCGTCTGCGTAGTTCTCACATCAATCCTCACTGCACCAGGAGCGATCTTCTTCACAATCTCGTCAGCCTTCTCCTCCATTGTAGCTGAGAAAACCGCCACCTGCGATTCCTTAGGTATGTACCTCAGGAACTGCTTCAGATGCTCCACCTTCTCATCATCAGTCACCAAGGCATCAGCCTCATCCAAAACCAGCGTGCGAAGACAGCGCAGCGACAACAGAGCCTGTCTATGCGTAGCCAGTGTCAGAACCTTCGCCGGAGTTCCAACCACCACTTGCGCGCATACTGGCTCATGAATCCGAGTATCGCCGGCAGCCATGAACACTTCCAGTCCCAAAAACCGGCAAATGTTCTGCGCAAACTCGGTCGTCTGCTCAATCAATTCACGGTTCGGCGCCAGAACAATCACCTGAGGACGCTTCACACGAGGATCCACCCGAGCCAGAGCCCCAATCATGAAAGCTCCAGTCTTGCCAGTTCCAGAAGGAGCCAACGCCACCATGTCGCGACCACTCGCAACAGCACGAATGGCTCGCTGCTGGATAGCTGTCGGCTTATCAAATCCGATGGACAGCACACCTCGCAACAGACTGCGAGGAAGCCCCATCTCATTGAAATCAGCCACAGCTTCGTCACATGGCAACTCTCCCAACTGGAACTTCTCATGCGCAGGTAGATCCTCCGGTTCACTCACCCTCTCCTTTGGGCCCAAATCAACAGCTGCTGAAGAAGTGGTAGCACTTGCACTGGAACTCGCATCGGCGCAAGTACTAGCATCAGCACTGGAACTGCTGCTTGAACTGGACGCCGCAGGAGTAGATGCGCTAGACTGAGCGGCTGCCTTTGGAACAGGCTTGGGTTTTGCACGCTCTTCATCGATCTGCTGCTGAACTTCATCCCGGCGAGTCTTCTTCGTCTGGAACTCATCCGACAACTTCTGCTGGAGCACCTTCTTCTGAGCCAACTTCTCGTTGAGACCCTGACGTTCCTTCCGGCCCAAATCGCGAGACCTGAGCTGAGACTGAATGTCACGAATGTCTTCAGAGACGTCTTGGAGGCTCTGCCGAAGAGTGTTCACCTCCTCGCGGAGTTGTTTGATAAGAGTGAAAAGAGACATGGTCAAGGCTAAAAGTGTCAAAAAAGGAAAAAAGACTTATGGAATAATCGAGACAAGATTACACCTACAATTCACTATTCTATATTGAAAATACATCATTTTTCTCCCCACGGGAATTTCAGACACACTTTTTTTTACACCCTTAAAAAGGGGGTTATACGACTCCCCACCCTGCACATAAAACAAAGCCCAAGCACAGCGGCACGTAAAACAAAGGGTGACTACCCATCCAAGGGCTTTGCAAAATGATGGACCGCTCCGGGGGCACGTAAGGCACATAAAGATAAAGACACACATAGGCACACTGAAGATAAAAGATAAAGGCACACTGAAGATAAAGGCACACTGAAGATAAAGGCACACTGAAGATAAAGGCTTTCAAAGGCACACATAGGCACACTGAAGATAAAGATAAAGCAAAGCCCCGTCCAAGGGCTATCGGGGCTATGCAAACGATGGACCCTTTCTTTGTTTTACGTGCAGGGGGCTGGGCCCTCGGGCACACATAGGCACACTGAAGATAAAAGATAAAGCAAAGCCCCGTCCAAGGGCTATCGGGGCTATGCAAACGATGGACCCTTTCTTTGTTTTACGTGCAGGGGGCTGGGCCCTCGGGCACACATAGGCACACTGAAGATAAAAGATAAAGCAAAGCCCCGTCAAACGATGGACCCCAAGCGTAGTGTGGCTTTGCTTTCTTTGTTTTACGTGCAGGGGGCTGGGCCCTCGGGCACACTTTTGTCTTGCCATTGCACACTGAAGATAAAAGATAAACAAAGGGCTGGGCCCTCGCCATACGATAGCAAAGCCCCAGTATCGAAGATTGTGGGACACTTAACCTTCGGGCCCTTTACATGGGGCACGCTGAAGATAAAAGATAAACAAAGAAAGCAAAGCCCCAAGCGTAGTGGGGCTTTGCTTTACGTGCCGGGGGATGTCCAAAAAAGTGTGAAAAAGTTTGACATTATTTGAATTGCTACACTTTATCGTTTCTTATCTATGTCTATCCCCGAAGATGTTCCAACTTCACAAAGCACTATTGATTTTGCAGATGGTCAATTACATATATTACAGCCTTCAAAAGGATTCGGATTTAGAGCATGTACTGACAGTTTTTTATTGGCAGCTGCTATAGATCCATCATTTTCTGGAACAGCAATTGAGTTTGGATGTGGATCAGGAGCAGTAATGCTTGCAGCATTAGCAACTCATCCACATATGACTGTTGTAGGAGTTGAGATTGACGAAACAATAGTAAACATAGCCCAAAAAAATATAGTTCTTAATAATTTTGCGGATAGAGCTACTATTGTAAATGCAAACTGTATACATTTTCCATCTACCCCTGAGGATATAAAGACTGATGCTCAGAATGAGGCTAAAGGTAAAGCATTGTTTGATTTGGTTTTTTCAAATCCACCATATTATGCACCACACAAATATACTCATCCTAAACATGATAGAACAACAGCACATTTAACAATGGATGAGACAGGCAAAAGTTTTTCTATAGGCGTTTGGGTCAAAGCAATGGTAAAAACTTTAAAACACAAGGGTATATTTTTAATGATCAATAGAGCTGAGAATGCAAACGATATAGCAATAGCTTTAAAATCTTATGGAATGGGCGAAATAACTTTTTTGCCTATATATGGTAAGCCTAACCATGATGCAAAATTAGTCATAATTAGAGCAAGAAAATCGGTTAAAGGTAAAGACACATTTTTATTTCCCATATGCGTAAGAGATGATAATGATAAACAAACAACAATGATTACCAAAATTCTTAATGGTACACTTTCTTTAACATTCTAAATAAGGCATGTGAAGGAACACTAAAGATAAAGCAAAGCCCCGTCCAAGGGCTAAGTGTCCCATAATCTTCGATACCGGGGCTATGCAAAGGCACACTTTTGTCTTGCCATAGCACACTAAAGATAAAAGATAAATGATGGACCCCTTCGGGGGGGGGCTAGGCTAGGCCCTCGCAAAGGCACACTGAAGATAAACGATGGGCCCTTTACATGGGGCACACTAGGCACACTGAAGATAAAAGATAAACAAAGGCCACATGAAACAAAGGCACATGAAGGCACACTAAAGATAAGCAAGGGCCACATTTCGAGTGTTAAAAAAAAGTGTGATTTTTTTTTTAAATTGTAAACTTGACATGCTCTTTAACACTAATCAGGTTAATTCTAAAATATATAACTATGTTAATTATTCACATAATAGTAACAAATCGCCAATTTTGGATAGCAATATAGATAAACGCATCATTAATAATAATATTAAATATAAATTCATTGACCATCCATTGATTTATAATAATCATCAATTGATCATTGACCTTAATAAAAAGATTCCCATTAACAAATTTACCACTGACGATAAAGATTATTGGGCCGATATTTTTATAAAGATATGTCTACTGGAAGAAAGTCTTGAACACTTAGAGAGTCCAGAGGGCCGGTCTCCTACTCTAATGGAATAATTCCCACTCCAGTTTTTTTGACATTATTTGAATTCCAGTACTAATAATACTGTATCATGTCCATCCTAGAATATAGTGACGAAGATCCAATCATTTTGTGCCCATGCCACAGTGGTCTACCCATCACGAGTATGGCCATTAGACAGGATAGTGTAACCTATCTGTGCGAACAATGTGTATCTCCTCATAACATTGAAACCATCAAACCACCTGACCTGTGTGAACAATGTGTATCACCTCATAAAGTTGAAACACCAGAACCTGGTTCATCTGAACCATCACAAGCAGCTACAAGTTACAAATCAACTTTTTCAGTATACACAGCTACTACGCAAAACAAATCAATTTCAAATGGTCTGCCATTTTCTATCAGTGAAATTGGCAAGAATTTTTCAGCACATTCATACGTTTCTGTTCCATCATTTAATGGAAACATGCTGTTCGGTTCATTTAATTAGTCAAAAACCTGTCATCAAAAGGGCCTTTCATTTGCCAAATAAGAGGCCCTTTCATGGGCTAAAAGCCAAATTATGAAACCTTTGTTTCATGTACTATGCTTCATGTGCCTTTGACAAAAAACCACATGCTTGTCGGAGGCACATTAAAATGGAACTTTTTGAACTCTAAGCATAAGCGTGCACCGTCGGCGTGGGTGTCCAAAAGTGCATTCCAAAATTCCCAGGCGCGGCGGGGTAACTACCGCTCAAATTACATTGATGATTAATTTTCATAGTGCATGTTTTATCCAAACATGTCAACAGATATCATTAGTACAATGACTTTTGCTCAGAAGGCTGAAATTATGCGTGACTCTATGCTGTGGCAAAAAGAACAACTCCGAAAAGACCTTACATCCACAGAACTTCCACCAGATGGGGACAAAGACCATAATCCCCCATCTACAACAAAGTCATCTGGCGACATCAATACAATGACTTTTGCTCAAAAGGCTGACATGATGCGCGATTCTATGCAGTGGCAAAAGGAACAACTCCGAAAGGAACTCCCACCTACTCCGCATCAAGATGAAGATCCTTTTCAGGACTCTCCATTCTTTAAGAATGCTGACCGCATCAAGGAGGAGATGTTGCGTCATAATGAGGAAGTTGGAAACACCATGAAAATCTTGAAAAGGTTGGTATCACTCTTTTATAAGAAGTGTTAATTACCAACCTAAAACACATTCTTTGTAATTACAAAAGTTTGTTCATAACCACAAAAGGAATAACTTACAGATTCTCACCGTAAAATATATCAGTTCTTAGAATATACTTGCATCCAGATCTCACAGGCAGTCCTTGATGCACAATTCTATCCGGATGGCAATCTTGACCAAAAATTATGCAACTGCCTTGTTTTCCTTTGACTGTATCACTATCTGCAAACTTGAGTTCTCCTCCGGTATAGTCATCATTGAGCCAAATGACTAATGTATAAAATGAACATTCGTTCTGGCCGGACTCATTCAATCGAGCACTGCTAGCATCAACATGTGGATGAAATTCTTGCTCTTTGGAAGTTTCGAAAAACCTGAATCGTCTATTTATAGACCTCAAACTCCAAGTACGCCCATTACTTTTTACCTCTGCCGGTAAAAATGGTCTCAGTCTAGCAAATAATTCATCCGTAATTTCTTTAGGAACTTGCCAAATTTTCCTTTTGTTAGTTCGGACTTTATCAGGCGCTGTCCAAATGACTGGAATCCCGGTTTTCGCTGATTCCTGTAGGACCTGTTGGCCCAATTCAGTAACTACATCATGCTGCTCAAATCCATCTAGCGATGTAATCCACTGTTCACATTCCGCTACAGAGCACACATTATCAACAACACTATACTTATCAGTAGAGCACGATAAAATTTGAACAGACCTTCCAAAAGTTTGCCATCTTTCTGGCAGAGGATATTCATTAGAATATTTAGGATCACCAGATGGTTGTTCTCCCCAAGTAAAGTTATAAAGCGCCAACATTATACAATGGTCCTTTTACATAATTTTTTTCAGACTTTTTTGCCAAAGTCTCCCAAACAATGGGCCCCAAGCGTAGCATCGTATAAATAAAAGATAAAACAAAAGAAAGCTTTGCTTTATCTTTTATTTTTAGCATGCCTTTACATACAGGAGGGGAGATGGTTAAAAAGGTGTTAGTTCTATCCTCAATTGATTTACCATATAGTATGGACAATATGGTTCATTCCAGTGAGCCTGACGGCTCACTGGAATGAAATAAAAATGGCCCACTATGAAAGGCACATCTTTCATCTTTTGTGTACCTTTATCTTTTGTGTGCCTTTATCTTTTGTGTGCCTTTGAAAGCCTTTATCTTTTGTGTGCCTTTATCTTTAGTGTGCCTTTGAAAGCCTTTATCTTTTGTGTGCCCGAGGGCCCAGCCCGGGGCTTTGCTTTATCTTTTGTGTGCCTTTGAAAGCCTTTATCTTTTGTGTGCCCGAGGGCCCAGCCCGGGGCTTTGCTTTATCTTTTGTGTGCCTTTGAAAGCCTTTATCTTTTGTGTGCCCGAGGGCCCAGCCCGGGGCTTTGCTTTATCTTTTGTGTGCCAGAGGGCCCAGTCTGGGTAGTCACCCCACTGCGCTCGGGCTTTGCTTTATCTTTTATCTTCAGTGTGCCTTGTATGTCCCTATCTTTTATCTTTAGTGTGCTATGACAAGACTAAAGTATGCCTTTATCTTTTGTGTTCCTTGGCATTGTATTGTTTATAATGCACTATTTTTGAATGTTTTATTTTTTTATATGGATAAACAACAACAAGTAATTGTAGATCCAAAAATAACAACTAAGCCCAAAGAACATCAAGTTACTATAAAACAAAATATTGTTGATGACCAAAAAAATACAAACCTTGACCAACTACGTGATGATAATATTGGATTACCAGGAGTTATTTATACCAATACTGAATTATCCAATGAGTATCAAATTATTAAAATACCAAAATATGATGAACTCTTTAAGCCATCAGATCCACATCATCCATTTTTTGGGTATTTCAACAAAGATTTTTCTAAAGCTAGATACAAGTATGGTGGGTATCTGCCACTACATATTGGCACTTTCCAAATTGATAAAAGTCAACATACTAAAAATGTACTCAGATGCCCCATTAAAACTGCCAATACAAATGAACTAATTGTACCCTCTGAACTATCATACTTACATGATTTCATTAAATTTTGTTGTATTTATGAATCATCATTTAATGATGAGTTTGATCAACTGTATGCACATATTACCGTTGACAAAAAACTTATTCAACCAAATATGACTCATCGAGTCCCAGGCTTTCATGTTGATGGATTCCAAGGACATAAATTCCCACTCAAACATAAAATTGAGCACTCATATCTATGGTCATCTGATGTTGGCACTGAATTCTGTTGTCAACCTTTCTTTATTGAACATATTGATGAATCAAAGTTCCTCATATTTGAAGAATTTGACAAACAAGCCATAGAAAATAATGTTTACAAATGTTTGCCCCACAATATTTACATTTTTGATCCCTATATGGTTCATCGATCACCCAAAGTAACAGAAGAAACAGACCGATTATTGATCAGAATAACATTTGAATACGATAAATTATTAGATCCAAATGACACAGTTAACCCGAATTTAAAGTTCAATGTGCCATATAAATATGACGTCCGAAATAGATTAGGTCAGTTTGATTTCCCATATAATATCAATCATTATGGGTGGAATAGGGGGACAGCCTGTCCCCCATGCCCCCTCCGGCAGGAGCAAAGCCCCTGCACCCAGTGACACAATAAGCCACTGGAGCCACTTAAGCCACTGGAGCCACTTAAGCCACTGGAGCCACTGGAGCCACTGGAGCCAGTGGAGCTACTGGAGCCACTGGAGCCACTGGAGCCACTGGAGCCACGGGAGCCACTGGAGCCAATAGAGCTAATAGAGCCACTGGAGCCACCGTAGCTACCGATCCTAAAATTGGGTGACCGACGGTCACCCAATTGGTTTTTTGACTAACACTTTTTTAATCCCCCCTCCGGGGGGATGTCCAAAAAAGTGGGTTTTTTGACTAACACTTTTTTAACCCTTAAACCCGCCGTTGGCGGGTTTAAGGGTGTCAAAAAAAGTGATTATATTTTTGTGCTATTGTCAATGTTGCTTGGACATAATTTTAAAAAGACACATGGTGCTACATTTTATAAATTACTCCCATCTAATTGGGAAAGACACTATCAATTTGGCCCTAACCATTTTGATCTTGATAAAGAATACTCTAATCAAGAAGTATGGACACATTTAAATGTGTTGCAAGAAACATATACACTGCACTCTTATTTGGACCCATATCTAACAGACATCGTTGAAATTACCATACCCAATGATTGTCTTGTAAGACACAGTCAAGGATATTGGGTATCCAGTACCATCATCATTCTCAGGAGAATGAGAGAGGGAGATATCTTTCACACATTAGTTCAGGACCCATATAATATTTGTTCATCTATTATAAAATCCAGAGATTTTCTCAATTGGGCCATTAAAACAAATAGATGTCATTTAGCTCAACTGATAAGTGAGATGCCCATCCAATTCTCTTGGCCTAATCTCAAAATAGATGATTGTGGTTATAAAAATTGCAACTTTATATTTGATGGTGATAGAGTTCTACTGTTTAGCCAAAATTATACAGATGATCATGTGCCTTGGACATTGGGCACTCAAACCAATTTAACAATACTCTATAATAATGCCTACAATCGAAATCATGTGGTAAGACAACTGAACATTTTAGAAATATATGCAAAATTCTACTATTCTAAACGACAATTATATTTGTTGGAAAAACAAATTGATCAATTCTTGAACAGACCTAGACCAAAACACATTATTACCTATAAACTTATAACTAGGACTATACTTTTATTGGTACTAATATTAGCATTTTGGTTTTGGATTCGTAAATCCTAAATTTTAAATGAAGTTTAATACTTGTGAAGTTTAACACCAATGTCTCTACTTGTGGCATGTGAATCCTTTTGTAGCATGTGCCTGTCACCCACTGTTGATAGTGCATTACAGGCCACTTTCTCTGATGAAAATATCAATAGATGTTTGAAAGAACAACCCTCTCTAAACCTATGCTATCGACCAGAATGCAAGCATGAACTGGAAAGAAAATTCTCATTTGAGGAAAGAAAGTTCAGAGCCCAAACTAAATCAGAGTACAGATCCAAAAATAATGAAAGATCAAAAACCAATTTACAATTGGAAACATCACTACTACCCCATATCCCATCCATATCCATATTACCTCCAATTAGAGAAATCGTAGTAAATGAATGTTGGGCATGTTACTCCAAACCTGATAAAGACTCAATTCAAAACAATGTTACTTGTTATCTATGTCAAAGAAAGTATTTTGATTGTTTACAACACAAAGACAAATATTTCAGCACCTTTCAATATATTTGTAAAACTTGCATAATCACTACAAATCACCATTAGGATACTTTTGGTCTAAACTTTAGATGGACCATTTTATAAAGTATATCTCATTTAACTTTGTGTTCCGGAAAACCCACTCAATAGTTGTTGAAGCATCCCCAACTTTTGTACTGAAGTTGGTTTCTTATCTGCAATATCACTTTCTACTGATATCAGATCAGGCTCAGCATCAACTGCTACTGGTGGCTCAATGTTATTCAAAATTTCCGCATCATCTCCACTACTTTGAGACTCAGGTTGGCATTGCCCAAAACCTTGATCTGTGTTTTGATTAGTACTGATCTCCTTTTCCTGTGTTGAATCACTGGTTTCCTCAGGCTTTACACTGTCTGTATTTGTATCATTGGGGTTCTCGCAATTAGCCTGGGTCACAACAGCATCAGTTGTTTGCGCATCAGAACTATTGCTGCTGTCCTCCACGCTTGGACTTGTGCTGCTATCCTTTTCCTCATTAGGACAAGTACTTTCACCTGATTCTGTTGTTGTTGAGGACTGATTCTCCTGAACCAATGTCTTCTCTACAGAACCCTCTACCTCTACTTCTGGCACTGGTTCTGAGTGAAGCTTCTCCCTCAATTTGATCAACAGTTCAATTTGTTCCTGCTGATTTTGGCAGAGTAGCTTAAAGGCATCCAGTTGTTGTTGCCTCTTCTCAGATTCTTTCTGAAGTTCACCAAGCTCCTTAACCGTGGAATCACGAGATGCCACAACTGCCTCTAGTTTGGGAGTCAACTGACTGACTTTTTGGAGACATTGAACCAATTGCTCCTTAGTTTCATCGTTTACTTTGGCTTGCCTGGTCAATGTTTGTTGATATTGTTCCTGATAGGACCGGCCCTCTTTGTCCTGATCAAATTTCAGAACGTTCACCCTATGCAAAATCTTATCCAATCGCTCTGCAATCTGCTCAGATTTAGTCCTATTCTGTTGAGAGTCTTGGCTACTCTTTTCAATAGATGTCTTGGCCTGACCTAACTCCTGCTCAATCCTGGCCAGCTTTTCCTGGACCTTTTCGGACAAAAGGCAATTCACTGTCAGTTGCATCTGTGTTGCTGACAGTTTTTCCTGAATTGATGTCATCTTCTCTTGCAGTTGCTCTACCATTTTCGTATCAACCTTTGGTGTTTCACTCTCTGAACAATCCTGCAAAAATGGCTCGAGTAAACAATCAACCACACTAAATGAGTTCAATTCTTCATGATCAGCATCAGTTGAACTGCTAGCTGGTGGAGGCAAATTGAAAAATGCTCCAAACTTACTCCTCCATTTACCCATCACTCGGGGAGACTGCCATAGGAGATAGTCCAAATGCTGCCTCCAATGGGCCTTCACATCAATACTGTTAATCAGGCAATAGTAATAAGAAATGAAAATCTTTTGATATTCGGTCGCAAAATGCCTCTTGAACTTTTTCAAAAACTCAATTTGATTCTCCATTGCCTCTAGGTACTGAACACGAATATTGCTAATATCTGACCAATATTTAATCGCTTGGGATTTAGCATCCTTGAAATACTGCTCAAGTCCTACCACTGCATCAACATCGGTCATATGGGTCTTATCAGAACTAAGCAAATGATTCAAATACATACTGCAACATGTATCGTGAAATTTAATTACTGCATTGTTGATCTTTTCAGATAATGCTAGCTTGACAATGGTATTCTTAAATTCATGAATTTGCGTTATATCATCCAAACAAATATCGGCCGCATCATCAAACATCATATTTTTCAAAAATGTCTCCAAATATTCCAAGGTAGTTACACTCACATCATTTTGGTTCGTTTGCAGAGAATCCATCAGAGATCTCACCTCAAATGCAAATTCAGTCCAATCGCCATATGTTTCCAAATCCCTATCTGAAATTTCATCTCTCCACTTATGGACCAAAAGCTCCTCCTGATACTTGAGATTCAGAATCTTTCGAAGTGTTGTATCAATAAGCCCAAATCCTGTGTTATTAATAGATTCACTCAAATTAGCTTTGGACAGAATGGACTTGATGAAATTCAACTTTTGCGTCCTATCTGCGAACTCACGACACTCCCTAATCCATTTGACCTTGCCAATCTCATTAATGGCCAACTTATCAATATATTTATCATCTAGTTCCAGTTCCGGATTTTTCTGATAATTACGATAGATGTATAGGATTTCAGCGGCCATAGGGATCAACGTCACTCGGTCCTTCAGTTTAGGATGGGACAATGAGGAGTCATCCAAATCATCCTCAATTGATGAAATAGTCCGATCAACTGCAGTCTTCATTTGGGCAAACAGTTCATTCAACTCCACGTTGTCAAATTTTGGCCTTTCATCCTTAAAATACATATCATCTGCCTTATTGGCCACAATAATCACGTGTACTGGTGAATCAGATACCTGCTCTAGGACAGTTTTGAGCACATTAAGCTCATCCGTACGATTAATACCAGAATAAATATCAAATACGAGAAAGACCAGATCAAACTTATTCCCATCAATCTGCTCTTTGATATAATCAAAATACATCTGGGATCCCTGATCATTTAGCCCAGGAATATCGAAAAACCTGTAATAAAGCCCTGAATGAACCCGATAAAAATTTGTCAGTGGAACCACATCATAATAAGCCTCTGACAGTTCCACAGTCTCACCCTTCTCTCGTTTAGCTAAAATATCTTGGTTAATTTTTGAATTAGCTTGCCTAATGTCCTCTGGACCTTGGGTCACATCAGTTGACTCACTATATACCTGAGGAGTCATAGTGGTCCTCTGCAATTTCATTGCAGTATATGTGTCAGATAAGATGGCATTGAGCAGAGTTGATTTACCAGCACTTACAATTCCGATAAAAGCAATATTAATAGGATACTTAGTCATCTTTATGAAAATACATAATGAAAAAAATTTCACTTTTTTTCGTTTTTGGGGCACCCCTTTTGATTATTTTTAGTGTGCCTTCACGCACCACTGCCTTTCAAAGGAATACTATAATTCATTACCATTCAAAACGCCTGTCTACGGCACTAAGGCACACTAAAGACAAACGATGGACACATGACAAGGAGCAATTCAGGGAGCATTTTAGTTTTTTTTGACTAAACTTTTTTATGTTTATATGTCAGTTCAAAAGTCCCTTACTCAATTTATCAATGATCCTAATAAATATGTGGAAAAATCATGCACAAATGTAACTAAAATGACACATCAGAGACGTATTTATATTGGTATTAGATCAGTGGTAATTGGTACAGGTATTGGTCTTGGTACCTGTCTTTTGTCATCTTTAACTGGTAGTAATTCAAACGTTTCTAATGTAACAGGCTTAACAACAGGTATTTTAGCAGGTTGTGCTAATGGATTGTATGAATCTCATGAATATAATTTGGTAGATCATACTGCTGATCACATGAGTCAAGCATTTCAACAACTTAAAGATGCAGTTGTTAATTAATTTATTAGAGTTAATGATGTTGTATGTTTATTCTTTTTTGACTTTTTACTCTGATTATCACTATTCAACACAGCCAATTCTATATTTTTATGAATCCTGTCAAGTTCACACTTTAACTTTAAATAATATTTGGTTTTTTCACAAAGTTCAATTTTTATTCCATTTACATTGGTTGCATTATCCTCAAATTTAATTTCACCAGTTTCATGATCAATTAATAGATGCCCAAGATCAAATGCTCTGTGTAGATCAGATCTTAAAAGTAACCCATTATTTACATCAAAATTTTGATGTTTTTTGTAGGGTATTATATGGACTGCATCACAATATTTAGCAGATGTTCCTGTTATTTGACATACACCATATCTTTTTATTAATTCATCTCTAAATTTATGTTGCTTCTGACTATCTCTTTGTTGTGTTTGACCATTGGATGTATTATTTTTTTGTTGACATTCTGTTTTCATATCATTATCTTTACTATTGTTGTTATTTGAAACTGCATCATCCTTTGTCATTATATTCTCAATTTTTGTTCCACTATTATCACTTCCGCTGTTTAAATGAAAACTATCAATCATCTCACCTTCACATTTTATTTTTGCTATTTCTACGTCTCTCTTAATTTTGGCCAATTCTATGTCTCTTTTAATTTTGGTCAACTCTATTTCTCTATCCTTTTGAATGGTGGCCATCCTTAATATAAAATCTGTATGATTATTTGGCTCATCCATATTAGATTTAGTTTCAGATAATGGAAGCAATTTTCTTTTGCATGGCCCTTTGCGAATATGATCATTTAATTTCCAAGTGCTACTATATACATGTTTGCAGTCGGGACAGGTTCTTTTAAGGCGAAGACAATCAACCTTATTCATATGATTAATTAAATTTACCTTAGAACTGAGAACCTTATGGCATCTTTCACATTCAAATTCTACCATTATAGCCCAGATATTATTTCAATTTTTAATAATAATTATTTATACAAACAATGGATATTCTACTATTATGACAAATGGGAACTCATAAGTTATCCATTTAGTGTATAGAAAATTGATAATCTATTTTTAAATATAAAATGCTGACAGATATTATCAATGAATTAAAAGAAACTAAAGCAGAACTTTACGCTGGGGTGACTGATATTCAAAAACAAATAGATACTCTAAATGACAAATTGAGGGCCCTTGAATCCAAAAAGGAAAAATTGGATTCAAAAATCGAGAAAAAAACAATTACATCTCATCTCTCTATCTTTTCTCAAATAATTGAGGCTATTCAAACCTATCAAAAGCATAATATGATAATTGTGAATGATGATTTTTTATCTCAATTAAATACCATTATGAACTCAAAACATATTAAAGATAACTGGAAAGAACCTATAAAAATGTTCCAAAATAAAGTATATACAGTTGTGCATGTATTTAAAAATCAAGTTGGTGAGAACACTAGTCATGGTCGATCATATGATATTGACTGGGATTCAGATGATGATTCAGATATAGCTTGTAATGGACGCATCAAAATTAATGATATTCTTACTTCATCTCTAATATCAAGTCCCAACTTTTGGACTGGATCAGAAATTACTGATTGTGAAGAACACGGAAGCTACCGTCATATTCGTACCGCCTATGTCAAATCTCTATTAATCTGCGAAACAGATAAAGCTTTACCTGGTTATAACAAAAAGCATTATATGGAGCCAGATGTGGATTTTCCAAAATATTCAAGTACCTGGAAAAAAACCTATCCTGTTTGGACACCAGCATCTGGATTCCAAAGGCACCCTAGTGACGAGAATGATGATGATGATGATGATGAGGAGTAAAAATTTTGATCATTTATGCATAAACAAAAGTAAATTTGATAAAATGGAGTCCATACTGTGCGGATATTGTTTTCAAATCAACCATGGCCCCCTAATTTTTACATGCAGAAATGACGAGGATAAATGCTCAAATTGCAAAGTTATATCCAGAAATTGCGTATGTCAATCAACAACTAATGAAATACATCATCTTTCCCCTGAGCAACTTCAACTCGTTCTAAATAGTGACAATCAATCGGTCCAAATAGGCTATAGGAACATATGCCGAACTTGTTTAATGTCCACTGATAATTGTCACGTAATTTGGTGTCGCTTTTGTCATGGAGATATATCAGATCATGAAACTCCATGTCCTGGGTGTGGGTTCAAAGTAGTTTATTGCATGTGTCCAGAACAAATTGGCGTAGATGCGGATGCATCTACTCAAAAATTTATTGATGATCACAAATGTATTCGAGAACGCATATCCAAAAAAGTTTCTACCCTAATTGAACACAAAATTCCTTTTACTTGGAGGGACATCATATCTCAAAAAATTTGAAATAAATGTTTTAAGTACTAAACAATGTCTGAATCTATTTGTTGTGCATGCGATTTGCCAATTACCCTTAATGACTGTCTACAAGATGGAATGCATTTATGTACCTACTGCGGTAAAACTCTTCATGGTGTATGTAATAAAGTGAATCTCTGTTATTTCATGAAAGATGCAAACTATCAATTCATTTGTCATGAATGCGCCAAAACTCATTCAAATGAACACACTTTAGTGTTAGGATCAGAACTCTGATGATAACATAACTGGTTCTAAATGAACAATGGCATGTTTCTTTTTATTTCTTACTTGGTTAGTGTACTTTATATTGACCATATTATGTGCACTATGCTCTTTGCAATAGATTGGTCGACCACAGCCTTCAAAATTGAATGAAGGCTGTCTATTGCAACCAGTACTTTGACAGGTAGAATTTCTGACATTTACCATTTCTGGAGCCTTATGTTCAACACAAAACAGAGCCACAGACTGTCCATCATAATTGTAGGATGGTTGTTTACCACAATGACAGAGAGGATTTCTTACATAAACCATATCATTATCTTTGTGTTCAACACAATATAGGCCACCCTTTTGACCTTCATAATTAAATGATGCCTGTTTTTTACATCCAGGACTATGACAAAAAGATGGCATTTGGGTACAAAAAATTATAGTCAATTATTTTTTTCACACTTTTTTAGACACTCAATACAAAGCTAACCTCACACAAATGACCTATATTTGAAATAGGTATTAGCTGGATAACAGATTTGAGCCATTTCATGAAGAAACATCAGGAACACATAAGGAATTGTAGGATGATGATGGTTGAGGCCCCCAGCGGAGTACTCTCCAATAGTCATACCCATAAGTTCTATTCAATTCTGCTTGTTCTTCCTCATTAACGGGTGGGGGAGGAGGAACTTCTAGACTGGGAGGCGCACTATAAGAAACCATAATATCATTGCGTGCGTCCACAGACACAAACGCTACAGTGTTTTCATCTTCTGGCATAGGAACAGCCGAATTTGATTCGACAGGATAACTAAATTTTTGACCCATTTTTACAATTTCCAAACTTTTTCATTTTTTTCAGAATGGGGACAAATCAATGTATAAATATGGCAGCAATTTACGAAATGAGCGTATTTTGACATTACAGAATAATGCAATATAGTTGCCCATCAAAGACTATACAATTATGACCAGAATTATACAATATATCTCTTTTATATATAATTATTACGTGTTAAATGCAGCATTAACATTTTTGTATTTTTTATTAAACTAATAATGTGGCTAAATGTTGGCGCACTCAAACAAAACGTTTATATTTAATGGTAGAATTGATGAACAACCAAAAAAGTGTGTGTGGCAAATATTTTTTTAACCAAATTTGCAAAAAAAAACGTTTTTTAATATATTTCATGTTCCAAAAAATTTGCCACACACACTTTTCTCTTTGTTCATCAAAACTTCAGACAATTGAAGACATTTTGTAACAAAAGCCAACAATGTACCGTAAATTTGTTAAACTATTTATTTATATAAAATTGTTTGATTACAAAAGCCAAAAGGAGTATTATAAAAGACCGTGTAGTCCTATATGTGTAAGTATTCTATTTGATTACAAAAGCCAAAAGGAGTATTATAAAAGACCGTGTAGTCCTATAAGTATTCTATTTGATTACAAAAGCCATAGGTATATTTATATATAAGTTATTCCAAGACTATTATGGCATTTGCTAACAATACAGCCATGAGCAATATTATACAATTGTTATTAGGATTATAGTGTATTGCAGTCAATTTAACTATATAGCTACTTACAATATTACATTATAGTCCATATATATTTCATTGGCAGTATCAACATTTATTGGCATGTTTTGCTCGAGCAAAACATGCCAATAAATGTTGGTAAGCACTTACAAATACAGTGGAGTTGAAGATAGTTTTGATCAACAAAAAGACAAACATATATATTGAATTGTTAAGAAAAGATATTTAAAATTGAATATATATGATATAATATAATGGGTTCATTTGAATGTGAAAAGTGTTATAAAAGCTTTACTACTATGCGTAGTTTGAGACACCATATAGCAAATGTTAATTGCACTCGAGTAAATCATCAATGTTCTGATTGTTTGAAAGGATTTTCATCAAAACAAAGATTGGAGTCTCATATTGAAAATAGAGTATGTCTAAGGAATGGACAAGCACAAGTAGCACAAAAGTCTCAAGAAAAAGTGACCCTAAATGCAAACAATAACACGGATAGTACAGCCACTCTTTCATTTGAACAACAGATAGCATTGGAACAAATGCGGATGGCTAGGCTAAAACTAGAACTTGAAGTGGTTTCCCAAAAAAATGCTAATGCCCCAACCAACCCATCAATAAATGCTGGGAATAATCTAAATATGAACAATGGTAATAATAATACCAATAATAATAATAATACACAAATAAACACGCTTGCCTTTAACCGGGATAATTTTGATTTATGCTTAGCGCAAAATCCCAGTTATTTACTTCGTGCTGCCAATAAACCTCAAGTTTGTGCTCAAGAATTGACAGGCATGGTATATTGTGACAAAAATAATCCAAACAATCAATCAGTATATATACCCAATAGAACCCCAAGTATAGCAATGGTATGTGATGGAGAAACATATACAAGACGTGATGCAAAGGAAACAGTGAAAGAAATATATGATCAATGCATAGGGAAAATAGATGAGTTTATAGATGAAAATCCCAATTCCTTGACCGAATTCAAAAAGAAAGCACATAAAGATCGATCAAAAGATGAAGAATTTGAGAAAAAAGCTAAACGAGCTATCTGCCTCAAATTGACCGATATGGAGCCAGTAATAAAGGACAGACAAAAAACACAAAAAGCGCAAAAAGCACAAAATACTTAAAATGTGCAGTAATATATTACATTATACTCCATTAAATTTAAATTCCAGTTTTAGTTTAAATCTGCAAATTTATTTTCTATTAAGAGGATAGAGTTGTAAATAATTGAGACTATGGTGTAGTGGTAGCACAAAAAAAATTAAAATTAATTAATTATACACTGAATAAATCAGATCAGAATATAATTGATAATTTTTCGGAAAGAAATTTGGACATAATTTATATGAATGTTGAGGAGAATGATAAAGGGTGCTAGATTTGGCAAAAATATTGTCGTAGAGGATATGGACAAATGAAAGTAGGTAATAAACCATGTACGATATCTAGAGTTAGTCTAATTTTCTGGCATTTAGATAATTATATTCCATTACCAGAAAATCATGAAAAGTTAGATTGTGCACATAATCCTATTCAATGTCATGATAGAAGATGTTGCAATCCAGAACATTTATCATGGAAAACTGCAAGTGATAATGCTAAAGATAAAATTTTAGATGGAACTTTAAAACTACCAGATATTAAAGGTTCTAAACATTGTGGATCCAAATTAAATGAAGATCAAGTGAGAGATATTAAAAAACAATTAGAGGAAAATGAAAAAATATGCATATTAGCGAAAAAATATGGTGTGAATAGTGGCACTATTTATGATATTAGAAATGGAAAAACTTGGAAACATATTTAGTAAAGTGAATTCGGCTCCAGTCCGAATGGCCTTGGTTCAATTCCAAGTAGTCTCAATTATTTACAAGCGTTATTGGTACTTTTCCAATATAGCTAAATTTTTTTTTGATGAATTATTGCTACTGATTTAGCCATGAAATTCATTACTACATTTATAATACTACTTTTATTACTGTTATGTCTAACAGTAGCCACCGATGGTTCAGAGACCAATGTTTCAGAGGGCACGAACACGAGTGCCCATAAAGCAACTAATACCAAAGTTTTAGAAGATTGTGATACTTGTTCATATTTATTTGTTAAGGGTCCAATGTCTCTATTCTATGAGCATTGTTTAGATTAAAACATGCAGCTCGATTAGTTCAACTATACATAAATAACTACAGATGATATAATGCAAAAAGAATACGACCGAGTCAAAGTTTATCGCCAAACTCAAGCATACTATAGGGATTTTCCAGAACAAGAAAGCACCATTTATACTGAACTACCATCTTTGCCAAATATATATGGACAAGGACAGGGACAGAGACAGACTAAAGTTGTCTTTGTCAAGTCTGATTGTATTGATACAACCAGAGATTATTTGAAGGCAGGATATCGTGTCATATTGCATAATATGTCCGATTGGAAAGTCCCAGGGGGACGGGTAGACGAAGGCTCAGGAGCGCAGGAAGAGGAACTGTTTCGCCGAAGTAACTATTTCAAACATTTGCATCATAAATACTATCCATTCTCCGGACTACAGACAGTTGTTTCCAAAGGTGTTGAGTATTTTCGCGATGGATCATCAAATGGCTATTTAGAAACAGATAAGATGAGGATAGATACAATAGCTAGTCCAGCACTACGGTTTCCTCAGCTTAGTCCTGATGGTCATCGCTTTGCTATTTCAGCCGATGCCACATTGATGAAGGACAAAATAAGAATGCTATTTTTGGTAGCAGCAAATGAAGGAGCCGATTGTCTAATATTGTCAGCATGGGGATGTGGCGCCTATGGATGTCCCGCTAAACATGTGGCTCAACTGTTTAAAGAAGTTCTCCAGGAATACGACGGATTACTTAAAACGGTTGTATTTGCCATTTTGGGAATAAACTATGAATTATTTAAGGGAGCATGGTAAATTCCCATTTAAAAAAAAATGATGAATTTTCCATAACAGATAAAGATTGTCTACGGTAGAGAATCCATCAAAATTTGATGGGGGTCCAACAAACGTTTTGCAAAAACTTTTGTTGGTCCTATAGCTCAGTGGTAGAGCAACAGTCTTATGAGCTGTGGGTCGTCGGTTCAATCCCGACTAGGACCAGTTTTTACGTCTTGCTGATCACAACAGCAGTTACAACTCTAATGCTATAACAATAGCAGTAACGAAAACGAATATGTGGTAGTGTACCCAATCGGATACGGGGCCCGATTCAAGATCGGGTGCATTATGCTTAACAGGTTCAACTCCTGTCACTACCACATATTAATTTGGTTTACTTTGACCCATTCTATTTACATATAGGGTATACCACAATCCTCAATATTGGATAGGCTTATTCTTTGTATCATGTACCAAACCAGACAGTCACCGTGGAATAGATCAATGTATATTACTAAAAAAGTTTATACAAATTTGTGTGGGAAACAAAAAAATTTCTGTCAATTCAATTCTTACCTAGGTAAGAATTGTTGTTTATCTAAAACCTACCCACAACTGGGCCGGTTTTAAATAACATAAAACCGGCCCAGTTGTGGGCAGATTATTGATAACATATAACCTGCCATAATTGGGCATATTCCATGTTATTGATAAGGATTAATAAATTATTATTTTATATGGAACAATTTTTATCACAGTATTCCTCATTACCTAATCAATTTATAGAAGATTTTTAATATGATCACAAATGATGAATATAGAGATAGCGAATTAATAATTGATGGTACAAGTCTGGGCATGACATAATTAATTCAGTTCAATTCTTCTTGCATATCTGCTACTTTGTCTCTATATTGTTAATTACAGTATTGATATTATTTATAAACCATACATCAAAATCCATTGGGAACTCGGGGGGGGAAGCCCCCCCGAGTTCCGGTATTATTCACATTATTATTAAATTCATTGGTATAAATTGATGTCATATCTTGACATGTGTCCAAAAGTTGTTTTATCTGTGATACTGTTATATCATGAAAAAATTCCCGATTGCGTCTATATCGTTTTCCTTTTAATATACCATGTAAACAGGCTTCAACTGATTCTGGATTTTCAGTTCGCATTATAGCTACTAAATTTAGATTGTCAGGATGTGCTGTATTTTGGTTGGATATTCTGCTATTCATGTCTCGCGACATTCCAATTTTATACACAATTTCACCAGTAACTGTTGATGATGTATAAACATACACATAACCACCATCAGAAAATTTAGAAACATGGCTTTGATTTAATTGTAATTGTTTAATAACTAAATTTGCTTTTTCCAATTCTTTGATCATGTGATTGATTATGACATACTTATTTCTATCCAAAAATTTCTCAACTTCTATAAAATATTTACGAACTAAATCGCCTTTTTTGGATTTAGTATACATGCAAATAGTTTTAAAAGCTTCTTTAGTAAACCATATGTCCTGTCGCCTGTAATTTTGACCAGAATAATTAAATTCTATTACATAATCATCATTTTCTGATAATCTTTTGCTTTTTTTCATATTTCTTATAAACTCTTTTCTATCCAATTCTAACCAAGAAATGATGGTATCCATATGAATTGAAAATTTCTCATCTGGATCAGTTAATATTTGATAAAATTCATCTATAAAAACATGGTCTATTGTTGTGCCAATCTTCAATAATTCTTTTAAATATTCTGACATTTATTGTATTATTATTTTTTCAATTATTTCAGAATATCATTTGATATTTTATCCATAACACAACGTTTGTGCACTCTAATAATTAATTCCAAATGGAAAATTCCATTTGCTACTTTTTATGCGGTTTACTTTGCCCAATACGAAAAAGGTCTATTATATGGAACACGATATGCATTATTGTTATTGATAATATGTAATGGTTTTTGAGGACGACGCACCGAACCATTCCTTGATTCATAAACAATTTTGACATTATTGGAAAATGTGATTGTTTTAATCAATGCATCTTGAAACCCAGCAATCTATCCAAACTCTTTATAAACAATCTTTTCACTTACTTTAGCATGTGAAACAAAAGGATTGGACAGAGGTCCGGATCTATTAGATGCTAACAGATCAATTGACCATTTTAAACATAAATACCAATCTTATCACTTCTCGAGTATACAGTTTTATGCGGATCTGTGCAACCTAAACCTGGACCATGTGTGCTCCTATAATAATATTTAATTGAGTCAGACATGTTTATACTGTTCCTGGAATTATAATTGAACCCGAAAATTGAAAAACTTTTCATCACAATATATGAAACGCAATGCCACCCAAAAAGTTACTAGCTAAAAATACCAACTCTATTGCTGCAATGGCAGCTGAATCATTGCGCAAAAAAAACGAAATGTTGCAGAAAAAGTTAGAGGAAGAAGCTCTGCTAGCCAAGTTGCAAAAAGAAGCAGAAGAAAGAGCACTTGAGGAAGAAAGGCAAAGGGAACAAGCCCAAAAGTTAAAAGAGCAGCAACAAAAACAGAAGCAAGAACTAGTTCGCCGCGGATTAGCCCTATCATCAAAACAACAAGAATACGTCAATAAAGTCAGAAAACGCTTAGAAAATCAACAAGACATAACAAAAAGACAAGATACAACAAAAAAACAGGACGCAACACAAAAACCTGATCCAGCATTAGTTGAACATGATATAAAAGTAAATAGTAAATTGCGCAGTCCAATTGTATGTATTTTGGGTTCAGTTGATGCCGGAAAGACCAAATTACTTGACTGCATCTTTAATACTCAAATACAGGCTAAAGAAGCTGGTCTTATTACTCAACAAATTGGCTCCAGACTCATCACCAGAGAGCAATTAGAACACAAATGGCATGATGTCAAAATAGATGATATTATTTTACCTGGTCTATTATTCATTGATACACCCGGACACCAATCCTTCTCAAATTTAAGATCCAGAGGAAATAATCTCTGCGATATTGTCATCCTAATAGTCGATATTATGCATGGCATACAAAACAATGACACGGCAAAACCAAAGGCTAACGGGGATATGCAAAATGCTGAGCCCTCGGGAATAGAGGCAGAATTTATCCAAACACAAACAAAAACACACGAAACACCATTCATGATTGTTCTCAACAAAATTGATCGGATTTATGGTTGGAATCCAGATCTACCCATCGAAAAACAATCCGCAAATTATTTGGCAGAATTTAAAAAATTATGTGAACAAGTACAGGTGCAATTTGCAGAATTAGGTCTAAACGCAAAATTATACACAGATATATCTGATGGAGATCAAGATTATACTCCTATGATACCAATTTCAGCCAAATCTGGCCACGGTGTGCCATTTTTATTATATGCCATTTCAGCTCGCATGCAAACATTTCACACAGATCGCTTGGTTAAGGGAACCTCTGCTCATTTAAGTTCTGTTCCTTTAAAATGTACTGTATTAGAGGTAAACAAAATTGAAGGCATGGGAACTGTGATTGATGTCATATTAGTAGATGGAACTTTACAAGAAGGAGATGACATTATAATTTGTGGTTTATATGGTCCAATACGCACAAAAATTAGAGCTATCTTAGAATCAGGAAGCACCAGAAGTAAGACAGTAGAGGGCTCTATAGGCGTAAGAATACAAGCTCCAGATTTAGGAGAAGCAGTAGCTGGATCGCAGGTGCTGAAAGTGTTGCCAGATTCAAACATTGATCAATTATCTAAACAGGTACAAGAACCCATCAGTTCTATGCAGTTAAAATCTAAAGGCACGGAACACAATGGTATTTATTTAGCAGCTTCTACGTTGGGATCATTGGAGGCTCTCTATACCCTTTTGCAAAGTAAGGGCATTAATGTCAGTCAATTCTCCATTGGTAGAGTCCACAAAAAGCACATTATAAACTCATCATTAATTAAGATGGATGGGCAATCATATCTTTTGGCATTCAATGTGGATATTGACCAAAACATCAGAGAACTAGCGGCAGCCAATGGTGTAACAATCTTCGAAGGAGATGTTATTTATCAATTATGTGATAAATTTATTAAACATATTGATCTATTGTTTGAAACTTCGAAACAAAAGGAACTAACTAATATGGTCTTTCCCTGTATTTTACAACCACTCAAATGTTTCAGAGCCAAAAACCCAATTTTAGTTGGCGTCCGAGTTTTATATGGACAATTGAGGGTTGGCACACCATTATGTATTATCAAAAGTCCTGATGCTAACACATCAGTCAAAGGTTTAGCAAAAGCCAGATCTGCTGCGGACATTGTGGCTATTGGTTATGTATCATCAATTGAAAGAGATAGTAAAACAATGGAATGTGGTCAAGTAGGAGATGAAGTAGCAATCAAAATTGAAACAAAAGAGAGCAGTATGACTTTTGGTAAAATCTGTGATATACCAGATTTGTTGCTGAGCCATATAACTCGGGAAAGCTTAGATGTATTAAAGAAATATTTTGCTAAAGAGCTCAATGATGATGATATTAAAACTGCATTTATCCTAAAATCTTCATTGCAAGTGACCTGATAAAATATCTTTGAGCACATTCATTAAATAGAAACCTCTTTTTTTGAAGTATTGTTAATATTTATATGAATCATTCTGACCCAAAAAAATTATTTATTCAAATGAAAAATAAAGATGATATGAAAAATATTTATAATCAATTAGAGGAAAATGATATTTATGATGAAATACACTTTTTTCGACACCCTAAATCCTGCCGACGGCAGGATTTAGGGTTAAAAAAGTGTAAGTCAAAAAACGAAACGCCAGCCGACGGCTGGCGTTTTTACCTTTACTTCCAAAGAGATGTTGCAGTATAAACACCCAGCCATCGGCTAGCGTTTTTACCTTTACTTCCAAAGAGATGTGTGCGATATAAACACCCAGCCATCGGCTAGCGTTTTTACCTTTACTTCCAAAGAGATGTGTGCGGTATAAACACCCAGCCGATGGCTGGGTGTTTGGTTTTTTGACTAACACTTTTTTAACCCCATATTCGGCTTTCAGCCGAATATGGGGTGTCCAAAAAAGTGTATTAATGCTCACATAAACTCAATTCTGCTGTGTAGATCTTAGAACGCTCGTCAATATGCATCTTTCGATGATACATCAAAAGTTCACGATATACTTTGGCATCATCAAGCGTCATTCCTTCATTACTCACATCTCCAGTTGACAAAATTTTTGTGTTTGGATCAATAATCCAAAACAACAAAATATTGCGAGTTCCAGGTTTACTAGGATCTTTTAAGTTGAACTTGGACACTTTATGTTGAACAAAATTGGGAAATATCAAACAATCTCCCTCATTAGTTGAAACAGAACCCAAATGTTGAACAGCTGGAGCATTTTGTTGACCAGCCACCAAATAATGAATAGGCAAGGCATGATATTCTCCTTGAGGATAAACCATTTCCTCTGGATTTCTCATTGGTATTCTTACATATAAATTACTATCCTCTATGTTATGAACATTATAATAGTAAATGCAAGTTGCCACAATATGTTCACTCTCAATGCCCTCCAAATGCCATGAACCACCCTCAAAATCCTCTTTACCGTCAGGTGTCAATACTGTATTGGCCAACTTAACAATCACCTGTAGCCGTTTGGGTAATGGTTTATCATCATTTGCGTCACTTTCATCATCACTACTATCGACTAAGTACCTATGTTTGGCTAAACCCTCACCTTTAGCTTGAAATGAGCCTCCATCCCGTTTGATTTCTTCATCACTATCACTATTAATATCACTATCTATACATTGTGTCTTGGAGGTGACAACATCATCATCAAGAAGTGATTTAGACTTGGTCCTGTCTACATCCTCACCACTACTATCATCATCAGGCAGAGACTTGGATTTAGCTAAGTCCACATCATCATTACTAGAATCTGAATCAACATCATCTGATGATTTAGATGTGGTCTCATCATCAGGTAGGACCTGGGTAGGCATATCCGCATCCAATTTCTCTTGGCGTGAGACACAATATTTCGCCAGACAGGTTTTTAGTCCAGGCAAAAACAGACCAAATATGTGTTCCAATGTTGAATATAGTTCATGATTATCTTCCTTGGGCAAGTTATTAATTTCAGACACAAACTTGACACTCTCTCCATCGATATCAACCTCAGCTGGCAACCACTGCAACAATCCTGGCTCAGCTGTATCTTTATTGACTCGCTGATCTGGAGGCAGCAATTTAGTGATTGAATCAACATAACAAAATAGAGATGGATGCACCAAGTCGCGCACTTTATTTTTGGAACCAGGATGCCAGTCTGGTTTTCTACTCTCCAATTCAACTAATTCTTCCATCAATTTATCTCTGACCTCTGATGATATCAGTTGACTCTTCACTACCATTTTGGCCAGATATTTGTCACGTTCCGGTATTACTTTGGGCATACAAATGCAAATAAAATCTGGAACATCATAATAATCTGTATCTGCGCCATAACCTTCAGAACAGATCACACAACTACATCCACATTGAATTTCGAAGCGTTTCCACCTAAAATGATCCATATACTTGGCAAACATGTTCTCATCATATTCATGTTCATCATATCCATATCTAGTTCGTTTAGGAGCAACTCGCATCTGTTTCAATAACCTGACAATAAGATCAAAATGAACAGCTAACACTCCCTGTTCCACCAATTCAGTACGCCATTTGGTCACTAGTTGTTCGTTGTTAATTTTGTCAGACCAGCCTGGCTTGGAGACGATCTTGTCAATAATCTGAGCCATTGTTAATTGTTAACGATTTAGTGTATAAAAAATTTTTCACTTTTTTAACTCGAAATTTGGGCTGCAGAGCAGCCCAAATTTCGAGTTAAAAAAGTGTTAGTCAAAAAACCACACACCCTCAAGGCGCACCGTTTATCTTCGATGCACCTTGAGGTCGCTTGGTTTTTTGACTAACACTTTGTTTATGTGCCGCAGCTAATCTAAAGATCAACCCTAAAGCAAAATTTATTCCATCTGTGATCTAATATTAAACTTGTGAATATACTGTAACTAATATACCACCAATAAACATCATAATAATACCTATTATTGTATACATATTGAGGGGTTTATGCAAGAAATAATATGATCCAAGACTCAAAAGAATTACATGAAACATCACTAATGAATTAGCATATCCAGGATTAGGTGCAGTCGAAAGAGCTTTAAAGTGAGTTGTATATGCAATTAAATACATAATAGATATTAAAATAACTATATTCCAATTTGACATACCAAATTTATTTATTATTTCTCTATTGTAAGGATGGAGCATAAAATATATTAAACAACATAAACCCATAATAATAGTGTATACTATAAATAGAGTGTATGGATCAGTGTTAGAACTACCCTTTACCACTATAACATCACCTATAGCAAAACTAAACGCAGAGATTAATGCATAAATAATCCAACTTAACATATATTATTACACACTTTTTTGGACATCCGAAAAAAGGCCGTAGGCCTTTTTTCGGATTAAAAAAGTGTTAGTCAAAAAACCCACACGGTCGCCGACGGCCCCCGGAGGGGCCCATCGTTTGGGACCGTGTTTTATGATCACAAATCACTAATCACAAATCACGAATCACAAATCACGAATCACAAATCACGAATCACGGCAGCCGACGGCTACCGTGATGGTTTTTTGACTTACACTTTTTTAACCCGAAAACTCGCCGTCAGCGAGTTTTCGGGTGTCCAAAAAAGTGAAATTTATTAAGTTAATTAACTAATGTCTCGATTTTTTAGCTTTTGTATAATTCTTTTAGCTTGTATCTGTTTTATATTTCTAATATTAGCTTACGCTGGAGGTATTACTGTACTCAGCCTCTATATTGCTTGGTGGAAAAGTGACTATACCTCCGGTTATTGCCAACCAACCAATGTTACCCAATATCCTATAAATAGGACTTGTCATGAATATTCATCTGGCGACACGTACACTGGAGGCTCTAGATTTGGTCAGGTCGATGTGTCTTGTTATGACATCCAATGGACTGGCTATATTGTAGCAGATAATTCAAAACGCAATCTTACGGTCACGGACTCTAGTAAAGATCAAGCACTTGTAAATAGTTTAATTGACAAAATAGTTATAGCTATTAACGAATCCAAGGTAATAGAATGCCATTACAAAAAAGATTATACTACCATGTCACTATTCTCTTACAACGATTCCCCCACTAGTTTAATCTTGGGGTTAATATCCGTGGTAGGTTGTGGATTATCTTGTCTATGTTTTTGTGGATTTGTATTGTTGATAATTTGTTGCTACAGTTTACGGCGTAGTCATACCGAAAGATATGCTGTGAACTATGGTCCTCCAGTACAACAAGGTATGGAGATAGATCATGTTTACCCAGTTCAAATTTTAACTCACAGAGATCATAACATGGTGACCTTGGCGCCTCTTTCCAGCACAGTGGGATCCGAAGCTTGGAATTCACGTGACTTGAAGTCGC
>JADMIO010703199.1_pt1 | contig 57908 bp, 62 predicted proteins | sample 8958161 | NCBI WGS metagenome assembly JADMIO01 (sample SAMN16585339, study PRJNA669376) | soil metagenome | isolation source: Crop rotation soil | place: USA: Cullars Rotation, Alabama | collected 2011
CGCGACAACTTGTCCACGTGGAATTCTAAGCTTAGGATCCCAATGTGCTGGAAAGCCACATTGTCTGCGGCGGTAAAGGCCGTAATCGGGATGTTGAGGCTGTTGGAGGGCGATGTGGCCGTGAAAGAGCTGACCGCTGGCGCGCTGCCATCGATTTCAAACCTGGCGATGTGATCGGCATTCGGGTTGCCGCCTGCATCTGTGAATGCGCCGCCCACATATAGGTCTAGCCCATTACTGCCAATGACCGAGACAGTGTCCCCGGCCTTCAAAGGCGTTGCACCCAAAGCAGACCACGTCGCGCCGTCCCACCTGGCGATGTAGTCGGCATTAGCGTCGCTGCCCGCGTTGAGAAACCCTCCACCCGCGTACACGTTCGACCCGCTGAAGCTGATGGTTCTGACGTAATTGTTTAATCCGGCGCCTATGGCCGACCACGCCGTGCCATCCCATTTGGCGATGTAGCTGCCGTTAGGTTTGCCAGCTATGTTATCGAAGTACCCACCTGCATATAGGTTCTCACCGCTCAAAGCGATACTGCTCACTTGGCCGTTCGGGCCAGTGCCCAAGGCCGACCAGGAGACACCATCCCACCTGGCAATGTAGTCGGCATTGGCGTCGCCGCCCGCATTGGCGAAGATGCCGCCCGCGTAGACGGTTGCCCCCGCGACGGCTATGGTATAGACTGTGCCAATCAAAGGCGTTGCGCCCAGAGCTGACCAGGTTCCGCCGTCCAGCTTGGCAATGTAGTCGGCGTTGGGGTCGACACCCGCATTGATGAAGCTGCCAGCCACATAGATGTCGAGCCCGTTGACGGCAATACTGTTGACGGTTCCGTTCAAGCCATTGCCAAAAGCCGACCAGTTCGACCCATTCCATTTGGCGATGTAGTCGGCATTGGCGTCGCCGCCTGCGTCGGTGAAGCTCCCGCCTACATAAATATTTGTCCCGTCTACGGCGATCGCGCGGACGTATGCGTTCAAGCCCGTGCCCAAGGCCGACCAGGAGGCGCCGTCCCATTTGGCGATGTAGTCGGCGTTTGTGTCGCCGCCTGCATCTGTGAACTGCCCACCCACATAGACATCGGTTCCGCTAAAGGCAATCGCATCGACTTGACCATTCAGGCCGCTGCCTAGAGCGTTCCAAGCGTTGACCGTCATCAACGAGCGGAAGACCGACCTGCGGGCCGAGTTGAGGCTGACCCCGTAGCCGCCGCTCTCAAGCGCGCCGCGATAGCCGGCGGGTAGGTCTAGCGTGCCATTGCGGTTGAGTAGCTGAGGCCGAGCAGCTTCTTGAGAGCTGGCAGCGGCAACCGTTTGTGCCGCCAGGAGGCCTATCAATATGACTACAACGAGAGCGATGCGACGGAAACGTAGGAAAACTGGTGGTCGCCCAGGCATTGCGATACTCCTATAAGAACAACTGGCAATCAACGGAGCTTGCTGGATGGCACAACCACACGCTTGCTTGGCTGCGTTCGCCGATAGATGAAGCCGCCTCCAACATCATCCAAGAAATAAAGCCGCGTACGGTAGCCCGAGCCAGGCGCTCCCCAACATGAAGATGCCGGGATCATGGCAGCGGGGAGCAGCGCCCGCCGCGCACGGGCGCTTGCCTTGTAGTATATTTGGAGATATGAGGTGCCAAGGTATCGATTAGTGAGCGAAGTGATCGCGAAATGGCCAAGCTGTATGCATCAATTCCTGCTTTTCCATATAATTCTGGAAAGATTGTTATTTTCGAATCTCTAAAAGGCGAGCACCTGATTGCACGCATCCCGTATTGGTAGTAAAGTACCCACAGAAAGTCCCTACATGTCCCAAGCGCCGGAAAGGCCATGCTCATGGCTCGTACGACTCCGCGGGTGGAAAGGGGTGTGTTGTTGCGCCCCGGAAGTAATACCCCGCCAATCCCGGTTGGCAGCGTCGCCTGGTTTGCCTGGCTGGAGGAGGTATCCACGTTCGCGTTTGTCGATGGATCTCACAACTTCACCGCGCAAAGAACGGCACGTAAACGGCGGGGTGTATTGGAAGGCCTACCGCACCATTGGTCAGGTGCATCCCGTGTTAGGCTGGCTGCGCGCGATCCCGGATGCGCTGATGCGCACGCGCCCTCTGCTCTGCCTCGTCTACGCCAGTGCGCTGCGATTCACCGATCAGCCGGTGGCGGCCGAGGCTCGCCTTCAGGATGCCGAGCGCTCGATTCAGCCCGACACAGCGCCTGATCAAGCCCGGCTCATCCAGGGCCGCGTGGCCGCGATCCGTGCGAATATCGCCCGGTACACCGGCGACCTGGTCACATGTATCGCGTTGGCCGAGCAGGCGTTGCGCCTGCTGCCGGAGACCGAGCTGATTCCGCGCACTTTCTCCATGTTGAATGTGGCGCGCGCCTTTCGCGTAAGCGGTGATATGACCGATGCCCAGGAGCGCCGCGCCATCGCGGTCGTCGCGCCAATCCGCGCCACAGGGAACCTGTTGGGGTCGCTGGTGGCAGTGGCCAACCTGGCCTAGTTGCAGGTGCTGCAAGGCCGGCTCCGCGCGGCGGCTGCAACCTATCGCGAGATGACCCAAATCGCAGCTGGGCCGGATGAACTGCAGGAGCTGCTCGGCGGCGTTGCCTACTACGCCGGCGTCGGTGATCTGCTGCGCGAGTGGAATGACTTGGACGCCGCCGATATCTACCTGGCGCAGGCGATGGTGTTGCTGATAGGCACGCTGACTGTGGACGCTGAGGATGTAGCGCTGGCCTATCTGGCCTTGGCGCGCCTCCAGCACGCACATGGGGATCACGCTGCCGCACAGCTAACGTTGGTGACATATAGGGATCTAGCCCGCCAGCGTGGCTTTGTTGTCCACCTAGTTGCGCGCGGGGCTGCGTTGCAGATGCAGCTCACATTGGCCCAAGGCGACCTGGCCGCCGCCATTGCCTGGGCCGATGGGCGCGGCTTACCTGCCGGAGATGATGTCAGCTTCCCGCGCGAAATAGAGTACCTGACTCTGGCGCGGGTCTGGATTGCCCAGGCGGGCAGCGAGTCGACCAGCGTTTTGCTGGATCAAACGATGGCGCTGCTGGATCGGCTGCTCGTGGATGCTGAGGCGAAGGCGCGCATGGGCAGTGTTCTAGACATTCTGATCGTGCGCGCGCTGGCCCTGTGGGCGCAGGGGAAGCAGGATGACGCGCTGGCGACGATTGCGCGCGCGCTCACGCTTGCCGCGCCGGAAGGCTATGTCCGCCGATTTGTGGATGAGGGCTCGCCAATGGCGGCCATGCTCCACGCCGCCGCCGCGCATGGAATTGCGCCAGATTACATCTCCCGGCTCTTAGCGGCCTTCCCCAGGACTGAGGCACGAGGACTGAGGGCCGAGTCAACGGGGTCGCTCCACTCAGTGCTCAGTCCTCAGTGCTCGCAGAGCCACTGAGCGCGCGCGAGCGTGAGGTGCTGCGCCTGATCGCCACTGGCAAGTCCAACGCCGAGGTCGCGCGGACACTGGTGATCGCCACCAGTACTGTCAAGACCCACACAATTGGAGTGGGTTATGAGGCGATCGCTGCTAGCGGGGATGCGCGCCGCTACCCCGCGCCCGGCGAACTGATCGATATTGGCGGCTACCGGCTGCCCATTCAATCAAGCGAATGAAGGAGGGGATCAAAGCCTCAAACAATCTGCTATGGTATCATGGCGCAGATGCACGAGAGCGGAAAGGCACAATCATTATCCATGAGAATTCGAGTACTTATCGCCGATGATCACAATGTGGTTCGCAAAGGCATCCGCGATCTGCTGTCGGATGAGGACGATATCGACGTGGTTGGCGAGGCCCGCAACGGCCAAGAGGCTGTCGATCTTGCCGGCGCGCTCAAGCCCGATGTCGTGGTGATGGATATTGCCATGCCCGAGCTTTCGGGCGTCGAGGCAACACGCCAGATCCGCGCATCCATCCCAAGCGTTCGTGTGCTCGTGCTGACTGCCTACGAAGATGACCCCTACATCTTCAGCCTGCTCGATGCCGGCGCTGCCGGGTATATCCTCAAGACAGCCGAGAGCCGAGAAATTGTGCGGGCTGTGCGCACGACCGCCGCAGGTCGGTCTGCGATCGACCCAGCCGTCGCGCCGCGCCTGCTCGCTCGGCTGGTTCAGCCTACGCCTGGTGGCGATACCTTGACTGAGCGCGAGCTGGATGTCCTGCGTCGCGCCGCGCGGGGCCTGACAAACAAGCAGATCGGGGCCGATCTGGCGATCAGCGATCGCACGGTACAAAACCATCTGGCAAATATCTACGCCAAACTCGGCGTGGCCTCGCGCACTGAAGCAGTCACGGCAGGTCTTCAGCGCAAGTTGATTCGACTCGACGAGTAGTGTGACTGGAGATAACGTGAGCTCAGAAGATCAGATCGCCGCTTATACGACCGCGATTCGCGCATTGCAGCGCCGCGCCGAAGCGATGACACGCGGCGATTTGAGCGAGCAAGGCCAGCCTGTAAGCAACCTTGCGGTAGTGGAAGATCTACGCCGGGCGATTGATGTTCTGGGCGCGCATACCGAGCAAGGTCTGCGCAGCCAGCATGCCTATATCGCCGCCCTCAGCACCGCACAGGAGGCCGAGCGCAGCCGACTGGCGCGTGAGCTGCACGACGAGGTGGTGCAGCAGCTGATCGCGCTCGGCCACGGTGTCGATCGCACGCAGCGGCTCTTGGAGCGCGACCCCGCCGAAGTTGCTCAACGACTCCAGAGCATGCGTACTAGCATCACGACGCTGGTGGGCGAGCTGCGTGCAATTATCGGCGCGCTGCGCCCGCCAGCGTTGAATGAGCTGGGCTTGCTCCCGGCAGTCGAACTGCTGCTTCAGCACAGCAGTGAGGACGCACCCGAGATTAGCCTGGTGGTGCAAGGCAAAGAGCGGCGGCTGGCGCCACAGAGCGAGCTGGCGGTCTTCCGGATCATCCAGGAAGCATGGAGCAATATCCGCCACCATGCTCAGGCTCGCCACGCCGATTTCTCCTTCAGCTACGAGACTGATGGCCTGCATGTGACCATCGCGGACGATGGGGCCGGTTTTATGCTGCCATCCGATGTAGATACACCAGACGGCCATTGGGGTCTGCGCGGGATGCGTGAGCGGGCCGAACTGACCGGCGGCATCTATGAGATCAGGAGCGCGCCTGGCCATGGGACTCGGCTGCAGCTCCGTATTCCCTACCCCGGCGCTGGCGGCCGCGATCCGGTGTGTGGAATGACGGTTGAGCCGAACGCGCTTGGCGCCGAGCATGCTGGTGAGCTGTACCGCTTCTGCTCGCCGGCGTGCCGCGATCTGTTCCTGGCGCATCCCGAGCAGTACGTGGCGCCGGCGTAACCAGCCTGCGCTCCGTATTGGCTTAGCCAAGGTATTCGGTCAAATAGCTGTTTGCTGGGTGTGCTGGCGATGCCCAACCGGCATCCGGCCGCCAGCACACCCCGCGAGAAACTTTTCAGACAGCCTCTGGCGCCAGCTTCGTGCGCCGGAGCCGCAAGCTGTTACTGACCACGAAGACCGATGAGAAGGCCATCGCCCCAGCTGGCCCGGCGAGATCGTCGCGCCGCGGGGCGATCACGCCGTAGCCCGCCGCTTCAACCGCCGCCTGGAGCGATGAAAAATCCGCCACACCGGCCACATATGTCACCATCGCGCGCTCGGTGGCCAGATTGACGCTGGCATCCAATACACCCCCGGCCTTCTTTAGCGCCTTCTCGACGCGGGTGACGCACGAGGCGCAGGTCATGCCGGTAACAGCAAAATCGATCTGGTCGGAGATAACGCCATAGCCGCTCCGTTCGATCGCTGCGACCAGGTCGCGCGGCTGGAGCTGCTGCGGATCGAAGGCTATCGTTGCCTGCTCACTTGCCAGGTTCACCTGGGCAGTCTCGACGCCAGCGACCTTCTTCAGGCCACGCTCGATCCGGCTCGCGCACGAGGCGCAAGTCATGCCAGTAACCGGCAGAGTCATAGTCTTTATTGTCATAATGTACGCCTCCTTGGCGATCCATCGAAGTGATAGCCCCATCATACTATCCGTCGCGCAACTCCGGTACCCGCCAGATGGCCTACACGTGTGGGCGATTGGCGCATCTATCAACTGATGAACGACCGGCTCGCTGCTCAGCCGACCAATGCTGTGGCGCAACGAAGACGGAGGACAGGCATCCTCCGTCTTCATAAGTAACTGTCTGAAAAGGGTGGTTTGGAGGGAGATAGTCCCTCCAAACTAGCTCTTTTGGTGGGCGTACTGGCGGTTACACCGCCAGCACGCCCACCAATTACGCATTCAGCTCGTTCAACAGCTCCTGAAGTACCATCACGACGCGCTCCACACACCTTTCGGTGAACCGATCGAGCATGTGAGCATCGCCTGCCTGCATATATCGGCGCCATACCTCGGGAACCTCGGCTGCAAATTCCTGTTCCAGGCGGTCAAACCGCGCCCGCACGATTTGGTTCCGCTGCGGATAGTAGCCCGGCCGGGCCGCAATCGGATCGCCCTTCACGCTGTCCATCAGCTGCCGGAACAGCCACCAGTACGATGTGGAGGAAAACGTGTCGGCCGCAGCCTGGGGCGGTGGAATGATCCGGCTGCCGACCGCGCCTGCCTGTGAGACGATCGCGGGCAACTGGCTGCCCTGGACAAAGAACGGCACGTAGCAGCCATTACAGGGTGGGCCGGCTGTCCACCAGAACACCGGCGGCTCATCCGGCGCCTGCGCTAAGATGGCCACGCATGAGCTCGCGGTATTGCCCCAGGTAAAGTCGGCCGGCGAGACATGCATGCAGAGCGAGAGGAAGTCCGGGTCGGCCGCATCAAACGCGGGTTTATCGAGGAAAGTGCTTTCGTAATGGTCACGCGCGATGCGCATCATCCATTCGGGAGTTACCTGCCCGGCTGCCTCGGCGAGCAGCTGACGCGAGCGCTGCAGGCGCATGTGCGAGATCTGGCGCGGCACGTGCTCGTCGATATACGCCCGGGCTACATCAAAGGGCGCCGGCGTCTCAGGCCACCATGCGTTGTGCTCGGCATACTCTATGAGCTTGGGGCTCTGGGCATCCCAGGTGGTTCGGATGCTCACCTGGTTGGAGATCGATGTGCAGCCATGTGTCAGCCGCCGGGCGGCCCATTGCTGGCCGAATGCTTCGAGAACCCAGGCCTCGTACGGATCGGCCACCAGAAAGCCATTATCATACCCGCCAGCCGCGTGATCCTTGGTGGGAACGCCCGAGCCGAACTGGCCGTAGCGCTCGACCAAGCTCCCCAGCACCTCAATCGCCTGTGCGGCACTGCGGCTGCGCTCAAGCGCAAGCCGAACCAGATCCATCCCGAGCAACCCAACCGCAGGACTGTGCCCAGCTTGGTAGGCTTGGGCTGCGGCGCGGAAGGTCTTGGTGTAAATCGCCTCATTGCCAATCGCCACACGATACTCATTCATGCCTTCTTCATAGCCCCAGCACCAATACGGGCGCGATCCAAGCGTGGCAAAGCTGACATCCGCCTGTGGCAGGGTCACATACTCCAGTGGAAGCGTGGCGTGCCTGGGCCAGGTGGTGCGTGGATTGAATACAAGCGGCTGGCAGTCGAAGATCGGACGATCACTATTCTTGGCGAAGATCACGCTGTGCGTGGTGGTCATATCGCCGAGTGCAACCCAGGTATCACACATGGCCACGCCTCATTTCAGCTGCGCCGGCCTGCACGTCGGTGTATCGCGACCTACAAGGCCCAGCGCCCGCGCTATGGAAATGCCACACAGTTCTGGTTATGCATCGATGCGAACGACCGGCAGAACATAGCGGCAGTATAGCACGCGCTCCAGCAGGATGGCCAGCATGTTACGGAAGCCGATAGGGCTTATGCGTTCTCGCTACGCCGGGAGGCTAAAGCCTCCGGCTAACGTTACAAAGCCCGCTGCGGCGGGCTGGAAGAGGCCGCGCAGGCGGCCTTCGTAGCCGGTAGCCGAGCGCTTGAGCGCAACGGCGTACGCACGTAATAGGACGCATAAGCCCTACGGAAGCCTATAATAGGCATAAGGTATGGCATTCAGCTCCGCCTTAGCGCGCAGCGCGACGTGCGCAGGCGACGCAGTCGTCTTACCCTGGTACACAGACGATGATATGCATCTCGCCAGATTGGATCGTCGCGGTATAGGATAGCTGAAGCGCCCTGATCAGGCGTTGAATCGCGTGGTTCTCGGCAAACATATCGCCGTGCAAGTGTGTAAGGCCAAGCTCCTGCGCGAATCAGAGCGGCCGCTTCTCGCTCACGCGCTTTCAGCCCGCCAAATTGCTCTCTTTCGCGTTGTCGCTCTGGGATCGCGCGCATCTTCTGGCGCACGATCTCGGCGGCTGGTCGAGCGCCAAGTTGATCAAATAGCTCCAGCGCTAGGAGTTGCGCGGTGTGATCGCCATCCGCCAGTGCCAAGGCTCGTTCGTATGGGCAACCCAAGCGCTCCCATTCGCTCGCCGCTGGGCGGCAGCGCTTCAAGAAGTTCAATCGCTGCCCAGTTGACCTGCTCAGCCTCGGCAGTCTGCCCGATCCCCGAATGCATGACCGCGAGCAGTGCCAGATTCTCGCCCTGTTTCCGTGTGTCGCCGACTATGCGCCAGAGTTCCAGCGCCTTGCGACGCGCCGCAATTCCTTCGAGTCGTTGGTCGATAATGTTGAACTCCTGCGCGTAAGCTTCCAGTAACAATGCATAGTCGTCCGACGAAACGATTGATGAGCGCGGTTTTGCCGATCCCCGCCTCGCCGCTGACGAGCACGATACGGCCATGCCCGGCGGTGGCATCTTGCAACGCCGCATCGAGTTGGCGCAACGCGTGATCACGTTCAAGGAGTTCCATATATGTCAAACCTATGTGCGGCTCAGTAAAAGATGCCTTATCTACAGCATAGCAATTATATGAGGCTTGCTTTGGCAGGGCAATGATCAGCTGTTGCCCAACTGCCAACGGTAAGGGGTCGTTTCAATTACCCTACGGGCGAAAAAGAAGATTTGGGGGCGGCTGTGCCGCCCTCTTCCCCAGGCGTAACTCGTGTTATTATCAGGACTCACGCGGTGGTGGGGTTTGGGGCGGCACAGCCGCCCCAAGATCGCCATGCTCTGGTGCTCGTTGCCGGCAAAGCCGGCAACGAGCACCAGAGAAGAGCTGAAGATCTATGGCGCGCAGCGCCGGACGATACGCTATGATCCGCGCGCTCGATCTGCCGCCGTCGTTGCAGCGGCGGCTGGGCGAGGTTATGCGGCTGCGGGGACGTTTTTAGCGGCGTCTTTTCTAGGGAGGAGATCGACTAATGAACAGTGTCGTTCGTCTTGGAGTGGTCGGCGCCGGCGCGATCGCTCAGCGCGGTATTCTGCCGCATCTGAGCCAGCCGGATGTACAGGATCGCATCATTCTTCAAGCTATCTGCGATCCGGTCGAAGGGCGTGCCGCCGCTGCGGCAGCGAAGTTCGGCGTGCGTCAGGCTTTTACCAGCTACGATGACCTGCTGGCGCATGGCGATGTAGATGCGGTCACGATCGCCTCACCGATCAGCCTGCATTACCAGCAGGGCCGCCAGGCGCTCGAAGCCGGCAAACATATCCATTTCAACAAGACGATGACCACAACCACAGCTGAGGCGACCGAGCTGATCGAGCTGGCCAGGGCAAAGCAGCGCCAGGTTGTGGCCTCGCCCGGCGAAGTGCTGCGCCCGCAGGTTCAGTATGTGAAGCAGATGATCGCTGAGGGCGCGATCGGCACGCTGTGCTGGGTCGTCTGCGGCTCGGCTTTTGGGCGCTATCACGAGCAGGAGCACGAGTTTCGCGGCGGCGACGATGTGCTTTCCAACGTCGATCCAGCGTGGTATTTCCGCAAGCCGGGCGGCGGGCCGCTGTATGATATGACGGTCTACCAGCTGCATCTGATCACCAGCGTGCTGGGCCGCGTCCAGCGGGTCACGGCGATGTCGGGCACACGCGTCGCCGAGCGTGAGTTTCGCGGGCATATGGTGCCGACGGATGCGCACGATAATACGCTGATGCTGCTGGATTTCGGCGACAATCTGTTTGCGCTGGCCTACGGCACGCCGGCCGGATCGCCATCCGGCCGGTACCCGACGTACTATGGCACAGCTGGAGTGATCGCCGGCGCGAACCTGAATGGCCAGCCGATCCAGTACCCAGGGCGCGAGACGATCGATCTGGCGCCCGGCGGCAGTGAGCAGTGGCTGCTGCCGCATGTGGTTGGCGCGCATCGTGCGATCGATGAGGCGCATGTGTTCGAGGACATTATGCAGCTGGTGGATTGGGTGCGCGAGGGCAAGCCATCGCCTGTCACAGCCGAGCATGCGCGGCATGTGATCGAGATTATCGAGGCCGCGTATCGTGCCGCCGAGACCGGGCAGACGCAGGTGTTGACGACGACATTAGTTTAGACAGTTTATCCTGTTTTTATTGACAATAGCTTCAATCTGCGCTATACTTCGGCCCTAGCACACAGGAGCCTGATATGGCAGCAACGCTCTTCACCAGCGAATCGCCGGCCGGTAAAATCTTAGCGTATTTGCAGCGTCATGGCGAGGCGACCGTCAAGCAGCTCGAGGAGCTCCTTGGTATCAGCACTACCGCTGTTCGTGAGCACCTCACGCATCTGGAGGCCAAGGCTCTGGTGACCACTAAATTGGTTCGCCGCGGCCCCGGTCGGCCGCATGCGGTCTACTTTCTCACCAACACGGCGCAAGATTTGTTCCCGAAAGAATACGATACGCTATCCACCCTGCTGCTGCGCGAGATCGCCAGCCAGGAAGGACCCGATCGTCTGCAAGTGTTGCTCAACGCCGTTGGCGCGCGTTTGGCGGAAGAATACGGCGGCCCTGCTACCGGCACTGCGCTGCCCGAGCGCTTGCTGTCCTTGTGTGCGGCGCTGGAGCGGCGCGGCATTCCGGTCGAGCTGCTGCCCGAGGACGATAGTTTTAAGCTGTTCGCCTGCCCATACCTTGATGTCGCCCAGGAGCACGCCGGGGTCTGCTCGATGGAGCGTCGCATGGTCGAACAAGTGCTGGGCGAACAGATCGTGTTGGAAAGTACTATCCGCGAGGGTGGGCGCAGCTGCCACTTCACAGTCGTAAATAAAGAATGAAAGCCTAAGGCGCAGATTGCAGATTGCAGAAGTGCGACAATTTACAATCTACTATCTACAATACGTATAGGGGAGCTGAATGAACACTGACTTAGTTATCAAAGATTTACGGGTAAACGTCGAGGATAAGGAGATCCTCAAGGGCCTGAACCTGACGGTGAAGCCGGGCACGATCCACGCGATCATGGGCCCGAATGGCAGCGGCAAGAGCACGCTGGCGTATACACTTATGGGCCACCCCGGCTATACGGTCACCAGCGGCGAGATATGGTACAAGAATCAAAACATATTGGAGCTGGAGGCCGACGAGCGCTCCAAGCTCGGTCTGTTCCTGGCCTTCCAGTACCCGGTCGCTATTCCCGGTGTCACGGTCGCAAACTTCCTGCGCTCGGCGCTCAACGCGCATCGCGCCGAGGAGGGCAAGGATTCCAAGCAGACCTCGATCCCGGTGGCGCAGTTTCGCAAGGAGCTGCGTGGGAACATGGCCGCGCTAGAGATCGATGAGAGCTTCGTGCGGCGCTACCTCAACGAGGGCTTCAGCGGCGGCGAGAAGAAGCGGATCGAGATTTTGCAGATGGCCATGCTCAAGCCGAGCATGGCGATCATGGACGAGACCGACTCGGGACTCGATATCGACGCGCTGCGAATCGTTTCGGAGGGCGTGAATACGCTCTATGGCCAACAGCCCGAGATGGGCGTCATGGTGATCACCCACTACCAGCGGCTGCTCAACTACATCAAGCCGCACTTTGTGTCCGTGCTGGTGGATGGCCGGGTGGTGCGCGAGGGCGGCGCGGAGCTGGCGTTGGAGCTGGAGGAGAAGGGCTACGACTTCATCAGGGAGGAAGTGCTGAGCAATGCCAGCAAGTAACACGCTCACGCTGACGATCCTGGCGGATCTGACCGACACTCAAATCGCCGAGGCTGCGCGGGCAGCCGGCGAGCCGGAGTGGTTGGTCGAGCGCCGCGAAGCGGCCTGGCGCTTCTTCGCCGAGAGCCTGCCGCCGATCTGGAAGCGCACCGATCTGACCAAGTTTCGATCTGAAAATATCGCTGTGCCGCTCGGCCCGCAGGGCACTGCGGTGCAGTGGGATGCCGCGCTGGCCGAGCAGGGCGTGGTGTTTACCACGCTGGCGGCCGCGCTGCGCGATCACGAGCCGTTGGTGAAGCAGTACCTCAGCACCGCTATCGACCCGCTGCGGCATAAGTTCAATGCGCTGCACGCGGCACTCTGGCAGGATGGGGTGTTTCTGTACGTGCCGAAGAATGTGGCGCTCGAGCTGCCACTTCAGGCGATCTTCACGCTGGCCGACGGCAGCCACTCGACCTTCCCGCACAACCTGATCATCGCCGAGCATGGCGCTAGCGTCACGTTTGTGGAAGAGTTCACTTCGCGCGATGCCGAAGATCAGATCCTGGCGGCGCCGGCGACTGAGATCTTCGTGGGCGATAATGCCAGCGTGCGCTTTGTGAGCGTGCAAACCTGGGGCAAGGGTGTGTATCACATTGGCGCGCAGCGCGCCCGGCTGGGGCGCGATGGCACGATCGAGTGGATCGGGCTGAACCTGGGCGGCCAGCTCCAGCATATTGAGGCCGAGGCAATCTTGGAAGGCAACGGCTCGCGCGTCGATTGGGTCGCAGCGACATTTGCCGATGGCACCCAGAGCCTGCTGACCGCGCCGATGGTGCGCCACATCGGCACAAACGCCGAAAGTCATTTGAACTTCAAGACGGTGGTGGACGACAGCGGCTACTCGACCTTCGATGGCATGGTCAAGATCGATCACAGCGGCCAGGGCACCAATTCGCGGTTGGAGGAGCACGCCATCCATCTTAGCTCGGCCTCGCGCAGCGACTCGATCCCCGGCTTGCAGATCGATGCGAATGATGTCAAGGCCGGCCACGCCTCGACCAGCGGCCAGATCGAGGAAGAGCAGCTGTTCTATATGCTCTCGCGCGGTATCAAGCGCGCTGATGCGATTCATATGATTGTGACCGGTTTCTTCGAGCCAGTGCTCGATCGCATACCGCTGGAGGATCTGCGCGAGCGCGCGGCGGTGGTGATTGAGGGGAAAATTGAGCAGTGACGAGTGACAAGTGACGAGCACTAAGCGCTCCGCTCGTCACTTGTCACTCGTCACTCGTTACCATGACAAACTCTTTCACATTATTCGATGTCCTGGCCCTGCGCCGCGAGTTTCCGATCTTGCACCAGCAAGTCAACGGCAAGCCGCTGGCGTTTCTGGATAGCGGCGCTTCGTCGCAGAAGCCGCGGCGGGTGATCGTGTGCCTGGAAGAATACTACGAGCACATCAATGCCAATGTCCATCGCGGAGTCTACAAGCTGAGCGAGGAGGCTACCTTCGCGTTCGAGCGCGCGCGCGGCAAGGTGGCGCGCTTCATCGGCGCGAGCAGCCATAAAGAGCTGATCTTCACCCGCAACACCACTGAGGCGATTAACCTGGTAGCGCGCGCCTGGGGTGATGCGAATGTGCGCGCGGGCGACCGGATTCTGCTCAGCGTGATGGAGCACCATTCGAACCTGGTGCCCTGGCAGCAGCTGGCGCAGCGCACCGGCGCGCAGCTGGATTTCCTACCGATCGACGGCGAAGGGCGGCTGGTGTTGGAAGATCTGGATGTGCTGCTGACGGAGCGCACCAAGCTGGTGGCGATCGCGCACCAATCGAATGTGCTGGGCACGATCAATCCGGTGCGCGAGCTCGCCGCGCGCGCGCATGATGCCGGCGCGCTGATCTTGGTCGATGGCGCGCAGAGTGTGCCGCATATGCCTGTGAATGTCCAGGAGCTAGGGATCGACTTTCTGGCTTTCAGCGGTCATAAAATGTGCGGGCCGACCGGCATCGGCGCGCTGTGGGGCCGGCGCAAGATCCTCGAATCCATGCCGCCGTTTCTGGGCGGCGGCTCGATGATCCGCGAGGTTACGCTGCAATCGACGACCTACGCCGACATTCCGGCGCGCTTCGAGGCCGGCACGCCGGCGATCGGTGAGGCGATCGCGCTGGGCGAGGCGGTCGATTTCCTGAGCGGCCTGGGTATGGATAAAATCTTTGCGCACGAGCAGTACCTGATCGGTTACGCGCTGGAGCGGCTGTCGGAAGTCGAAGGGCTGCGCGTGTATGGGCCACAGTCGCTGGATCAGCGCGGCGGCGCGCTTAGTTTCACGCTCGACGGCATCCACCCGCACGATATCGCGGCGGTGCTGGATGGCGAGGGCATCGCGGTGCGCGCCGGCCATCACTGCTGTCAGCCGCTGCACACGCTGCTGGATGTACCGGCCACCGCACGCGCCTCGTTCTACCTGTATAATATACCGGAAGAGATCGACCGGCTGGCGGCCGGTCTGGAGAAGGCGCGGAAATTATTCAGTTAAGGGTTAGGGGTTACCTTCGTGGATTACTCTGAAATCCATAGAAAATCGATGCTACTAAACCCTAACCCTTAACCCCTAACCCGAGGCAATTATGGACGACATGTACCGCGAAGTCATTCTGGATCACTACAAGCACCCGCACAACGCCGGTACGCTTGAGCATCCCGATGTCTCGCACGAAGATAATAACCCGCTCTGCGGCGACCGCATTCGGATCGATCTGCAGATCGCCGACGGCATCATCACCGACGTTCGCTTCCAAGGTCGCGGCTGTGCGATTAGTCAGGCATCGGCCTCGCTGCTGACCGACGAGATCATCGGCAAGCCGGTTCAGGAGGTCGCCGCGTTCGGCAAGGACGATATGCTCGATCTGATCGGCATCCCGCTCGACAAGAATCCTGTACGGATCAAGTGTGCGCTACTGGCGCTAAAGACGTTGAAGACTGGCGTATACGGCTATTTGGGCACACAGCTTGATGACGATGAAGAACTTTAGTCAAGACTTACGCAAGTCACGGATTTCTTCCTTGTCTACCATTTTCGGCCTGCAGGCCGAAAATGGTAGACAAAAGAAGAAAAGTACCATGCTGCCGCAGGCTGCGGATTGCCTTGGCATAAGTCCTGATAGTAATACATAAACCAATAACATCAATTTCCAGGCAGAATAACCCCAGCAAAACGAGGAGGACATAACCATGGCAGTTCAAGCCACCAATCTCCAGTTCGATTATTCGAAGTACGGCTTCCGCGATGCGGAGAACTACGTTTTCAAATCCGGCAAGGGCCTCAACGAAGGCGTCGTGCGCGAGCTGTCGGGTATGAAAGGCGAGCCGGAGTGGATGCTCAAGCGCCGCTTGCAGGCGCTCGAGATCTTCAATAAGAAGCCGGTGCCGCTCAAGGGCATGTGGGCCAACGAAGAGCTGGCCGAGCTCGACTACGATAAGATTCATTATTTTGTGCGCGCCGGCGACAAGCCACAGACCGATTGGGATGCGGTACCGGCCGAGATCAAGAACACCTTCGAAAAATTGGGCATCCCCGAGGCTGAGCGCAAGTTCCTGGCCGGGGTGGGCGCGCAGTATGAGTCCGAGGTGGTGTATCACTCGCTGCGCGAGGAGTGGTCGAAGCTCGGCGTGATCTTCCTGGATACGGACACGGCGCTGAAGGAGCACCCCGAGATTTTCAAGAAGTACTTCGGTACGATCATTCCTTCGGCCGATAACAAGTACGCCGCGCTCAACACGGCGGTCTGGTCGGGCGGCTCGTTTGTGTATGTGCCCAAGGGCGTGCATGTCGATATCCCGCTTCAGGCCTACTTCCGGATCAACGCCGAGAACATGGGCCAGTTCGAGCGCACGCTGATCATCGTCGAGGAAGGCGCCTCGATGCACTATATCGAAGGCTGCACTGCGCCGGTCTATACCACCAACTCGCTGCACTCGGCAGTGGTTGAGATCATCGTCAACAAGGGCGCGAAGTGCCGCTACACCACCATCCAGAACTGGGCCAATAACATCTTCAACCTGGTGACCAAGCGCGCGGTGGCGTATGAAGAGGCCAGCATGGAGTGGGTCGACGGCAATATCGGCTCGCGGCTGACCATGAAGTATCCATCGGTGTACCTGATGGGCCGCAAGGCCAAGGGCGAGGTGCTCTCGGTGGCGTATGCCGGCAAGGGCCAGCACCAGGATGCCGGGGCCAAGATGGTGCATATCGCACCCGAGACGACCAGCCGGATCACCAACAAGTCAGTCTCTAAGGATGGCGGCAAGACCACCTACCGTGGCCTGGCCAAAGTCGCGCGCGGCGCCACCGATTCCAAGGTCAATGTCAACTGCGATGCGTTAATCCTGGATGATCGCTCTTCCTCGGATACGATCCCATTCATCGAGATCGAAGAGGATCGCACCACGCTGGCGCACGAGGCGACGGTAGGCCGGATCGGCGCCGAGCAGCTGTTCTACCTGATGAGCCGCGGGCTGCCGCAGGCCGATGCGCTCTCGATGATTGTGCTCGGCTTCATGGAGCCGTTCACGCGCGAGCTGCCGATGGAATACGCAGTCGAGCTCAACCGACTGATCCAGCTGGAGATGGAAGGCTCGGTGGGGTAATTGAAAATTGAAAATTGAAAATTGAGAAACCGGCGCGCGGATCTCAATTCTCAATTTTCAATTCTTCATTCTCAATTTGTAGCGGCGTACGGCGTTCGAGCGAGGCTCACGTCGTTCGCCGCTTTTTAGCCCAACAGTCATATTGACCAAATGCGATTCTTCGTCGTATAGTGTACAAGACCGGCACGCGCAAAGGGCGATGCACGCGTCGCCCCTATGCATACCGGATCGTCCGTTGTGTAAAACAGCAGGAGTTGGCCCATGACCGCTGCGAATCAGATTGCGCTCGCGCCGGAGTTGACCGCACGCGCCGCACAGCACCTCCGTGCGGTGATGCGTGAGGCGCCCGGTATCGATGCGGCGGCACTCTGCGCCTTAAATGGCCAGTGTGTGTGGGCCAGCGATCCGGTCTTCGAGCGCGCTGCGCCGAATATTGCCAAAATTGGGATTATGTCGCTGCGCCTGTGGGTTAAAGTTCGCAGTGGTAAGCTCGACCGGATCGGCCTGGTCACTGGCGATGGCACAATCGATATCATCTTTGTGCCGCCGATCGCATCAGTTCTGGTCGTCAGCGGGCATGATCCCGAGAGCAGCTGGTTGGAAGATGAGCCGGCTCGGCTGGTTGCGGCGCTGGGGTTGGCTGCGAAGCGGTGATAGTATGAGGAATGTATGTCTGAATTCGTTAAACTGGCGGCAGTCAACGATATCCCAGTGAATGAGGTGCGCGCCTTCGAGTATGCCGGCCGGCGGATCGCGCTGTACCACTGCGGCGATACGTTCTATGCAACAACCGATGTCTGCTCGCACGCCTATGCCGAGCTGAACGAAGGCTATTTCGACGGCGACGATTGCACAATCGAGTGCCCGTTGCATGGCTCGCGCTTTGATATTTGTACCGGTGCAGCGCTCACGCTGCCGGCCTATGAGCCGATCGCAACCTATCCTGTGCGAGTAGAAGGTGACGATGTGCTGGTAGCGATCGGGGATTAGGGATTCGGTTTAGCCTGCGTCCCCCGATCCCGCATCCCTAATCGCTCATCGGCTTGACGCCAATGCGACTCCGAAGTAAAATACCTGAGTATCTTGCCTAGGTTACTTCACAATAAAGAAGGAGCGCTACAATGGCTGAATATGCACATCCTGAGGTGCTGGTAGACACAACGTGGGTCGCTGAGCATCTGAATGATCCGAATGTTCGCATTGTCGAGAGCAATGAAGATATTCTGTTGTACGACCAGGGCCACATCCCTGGTGCGATCAAGATCGATTGGGTTGCCGACCTGAACGATCAAGTAGTGCGCGACTATCTTGATCGTGAGCACTTCGAGAAGCTGCTTTCGGCCAAGGGCATCGGCAATGATACGACGGTGGTATTCTACGGCGATAAGAACAACTGGTGGGCCACCTATGCGCTGTGGGTGTTCAAGTTGTATGGTCACAAGGATGCGCGAATCATGAATGGCGGGCGCGCCAAATGGATCGCCGAAGGGCGCGATCTAACTAAGGAAGTGCCCAGCTACGCGCCGGCGAGCTATAAGGCGCCCGAGCGCGACGACAAGACCATTCGTGCGTTCCGCGATCAGGTGCGCGAGCATATCAAGAAGAGCGGTGTGGCGTTGGTGGATGTGCGCAGCCCGCAGGAATTTAGCGGCGAGCGCACCCATATGCCCGAATATCCACAGGAAGGCACGCTGCGCGGCGGCCATATCCCCACGGCGGCGAGCATTCCGTGGGCGCAGGCGGTCAAGGAAGATAGCACCTTCAAAAGCCGTGAGGATCTGGAAGCGCTCTATGGCGGCAAAGGCATCACCCCCGATAAGGATGTGATCGCCTACTGCCGGATCGGCGAGCGCTCCAGCCACACCTGGTTTGTGCTGACCTACCTGCTGGGCTACCCGAAGGTGCGCAACTATGATGGCAGCTGGACCGAATGGGGCAATGGCGTTGGGCTGCCGATTGAGAAATCATACCAGGGCTAACGATGAACGGTGAATGATGAACGATGAATCGGAGGAGTAGAATTCATCGTTCATCGTTCATCCTTTATCGTTATGGAGGACGTTGTGGATCGCCAGGAAGCTATCGAATTTTTGCTTGATCATTATCAGAATCCGCGTAACCACGGCCCGCTGGATCCGGTTGACGTGACGATGCCGGGCGGCAACCCCGGCTGTGGTGATATCGTGACGATCTACCTCAAGGTCAACGATGCCGGCGATCAGATCGAGCATGTCACATTTGAGGGTACCGGCTGCACGATCAGCCAGGCCGCCGCATCGATCCTAACCGAGACGGTCGAGGGCCGGCCGCTGGCCGAGGTCGACGATATGGATTTCAACGATATGATCGACCAGCTCGGCCGTGAGGTTGTGAATACGCGGCCGCGCTGCGCTACACTGGCACTCGGCACACTCAAGGCGGCAATCACACAATATCGAAATAACAAGCTTCGCACAGACCTCGACGCGGATCAACCCAATTCGTAACTTTTCGCTTCACGCATTTGTTACCTTTTTGTAGGTTATGTTCGCCCGGCCGGGCGAACATAACCTACAAAAGAAGATCTGTATAGTTAGCGCCTATTAATGACAAAGCAAGCCTGCACAGATGACACCCTTGATCGCCGCTCGTCGGTGGTCGATCTGATCGGAAATACACCCCTCCTGCGGCTGGCGCGGATTGCGCCGGATCTCGCGCCAGGCGTTGAAATGTATGCCAAGGCCGAATGGTATAACCCTGGCGGCTCGGTGAAGGATCGGCCGGCACTGTTTATGATCCGTGATGGCGAGCGCAGCGGGCGGCTGCGGCGCGGCATGCGCATCGCCGACGCCACTAGCGGCAACACGGGGATCGCCTATGCGACGATCGGTGCGGCATTAGGGTATCGTGTTACCCTGGCGCTGCCCGGCAATGCCAGCATCGAGCGCAAGCGCATCCTGGGCGCGCTGGGGGCCGAGCTGATTCTTACCGACCCGATGGATGGCACCGACGGCGCTATTCGCGCCATTCGTGCGCTGGTCGCCAAGCAGCCCGAGCTTTACTTCTACCCAGATCAGTACAACAACCCGGCCAATGTCCAATCGCACTACGAGACCACCGGCGCGGAGATCTGGACACAGACCGACGGGCGTGTGACGCATTTTGTCGCTGCGCTTGGCACATGCGGCACGTTCGTCGGCGCCGGGCGGCGGCTGCGCGCCGAAAATCCGCAGGTACACCTATTGGCGGTGCAGCCGGATGGCCCATATCACGCGCTGGAAGGTGTCAAGCATTTACCGACCACTGCACTGGTGCCGGGTATCTATGATTCCACACTGCAAGAGCAGGTGATCGAGGTCAGCAGCGAGGAAGCGTTCGAGATGGCGCGTGGTCTGGCGCGGGTTGAGGGCCTGATGGTCGGTATCTCGGCCGCCGCAAATGTTGCTGCGGCGCTGCGTGTGGCTCGGCAGCTGGAGCATGGCGTGGTGACGACGATTCTCTGCGATGGGGCGGCCAAGTATCTCAGCGACCGCTTTTGGGATGAGAAAGGGCTGGGCCAAGATGGGGAAGGAATCTAGGAAAGTAAAAGGTAAAAGCTAAGCGGAGCTTTATGATTACACTTACTGAGATTGCCCGCCAATCGATCAGGCAGCACGCCGAGGCAAGCTACCCGAACGAGTGCGTGGGGCTGCTGATCGGGCGGATCGAAGGCAAGCAGAAAAGCGTTGAGGCGATTCATCAGGCGCCGAACAACTGGAGCGCCGAGGTTGGGCTTACCGACGCCGAGCACGAGCATTCGCTGGCCGATCGCTTTTACCTGGATCCGCGCGAGTATATGCGCGCGGATCGTGCTGCGCGCGCTCAGGGGCTCGACATTGTCGGCTGCTATCACTCACACCCCGATCATCCGGCGATCCCTTCCGAGCGCGACCGCGTGGGCGCACAAGGGGTCGGCGGCGGGTCGAGCTTCTCGTTCTTGATCCAGAGCGTGCGATCAGGCCAGGCCGCCGAGCTGGCGAGCTGGCTGCTGATCGAGGATGGCGAACGGTTTATTGCGGAAGAATTAACGTGACAAGATGAACAGGTGACAAGGTGACAAGATGACCTATCTGGCATCAGCAGGTGGTCATCTTGTCATCTTGTCAGGAGGAATTATGGCAGTAACGATATCAATTCCTACCGCGCTGCGCCAGTACGCCGGCAACAACGTCGAGATCGATCTGGCGAGCGGACCGGTCGGCGAGGTGCTGGCGAGCTTGGTCGAGCAGCACCCGCAGCTCGGCAAGCAGCTCTACAACGAGCAGGGCCAGCTGCGCAGCTTTGTGAATATCTACGTCGGCGACGAGGACATCCGCTACCTTCAGGGCGTAGAGACGCCGGTGCCGGATGGTGAGACGGTCAGTATTATTCCGGCGATTGCCGGTGGCAATGACAAGGTGACAAGGGGATAGGGTGACAGGGTGAGCTTATCAGCGAGATAGTCACCTTGTCATCTTGCCACCTTGTCAGGCGTGCAAGGATCAAATACCTATGGCAAATAATCTTTCCAACGAGGAAATCCGGCGCTACTCACGCCACCTGATCCTGCCCGAATTCGGCATGGCCGGGCAGCGACGCCTGAAAGAAGGCAGTGTGCTGCTGATCGGCGCTGGCGGGCTGGGGTCGCCGTTGGCGCTGTATCTGGCGGCGGCCGGCGTTGGCCATATCGGCCTGGTCGATTTCGACGTGGTGGACGAGAGCAACCTCCAACGCCAGATCGCCCACGGCACGAGCACGATCGGCGTGCGCAAGACTGAGTCGGCGCGGCTGCGGCTGAAAGACCTGAATCCGAATGTCGAGGTTACGACCTACGAAGAGCAGGTTACGTCGGAGAATGCGTTCGAGCTGATGCGGCCCTACGACGTGATTGTGGACGGCACCGACAATTTCCCGACTCGCTACCTGACCAACGATGCCAGCGTGATGCTGGGCAAGCCGAACGTGTACGGCTCAATCTTCCGCTTCGAGGGCCAGGCCACCGTGTTCTACCCCAAGGAGGGCGGGCCGTGCTATCGCTGCTTGTACCCCGAGCCGCCGCCCCCTGGCCTGGTGCCGAGCTGCGCCGAGGGCGGCGTGCTGGGCGTGCTGCCGGGCGTGATCGGCACCATCCAGGCCACCGAGGCGATCAAGCTGCTGGCCGGCATCGGCGAAACGCTGGTGAATCGCCTGATGCTCTACGATGCGCTCTCGATGCGCTTCCGCGAGCTGAAGCTGCGCCGCAACCCGAACTGCCCGGTCTGTGGCGATCACCCAACTGTGACGGAGCTGATCGACTACGAGCATTTCTGCGGCATCACGCCTGAACCGGAGACGTTTACCTCGTATGAGATCACGCCGGTCGAGGTCAACACATGGCTGCATAGCGACGACCCGCCGCTCCTGCTCGATGTGCGCGATCCGAACGAGTGGGAGATCGGCCACCTGCCCGACGCAATACGGATCTCGGTCAACGAGCTGCAAGGACGGATGAACGAGCTAGACACCGCGCGCGAGATGGTGGTCTATTGTCGCAGCGGCATGCGCAGCGGCCGCGCGGTGGATATGCTGCGCGCGGCCGGGTTCCGCAAGGTCAAGAACATGACCGGCGGCATTCTGCGCTGGTCGGACGATGTGGACGCGAGTATCCCGAAATATTGATGGCATTTTATCTTCTGGCGGGGGTGCGGGGGCGGCGAAGCCGCCCCCGCATGATTCCTGTGTGCCGGTGGGCGAGTGCAAAGCGCTCGCCCACCGGCACACAGGAACATGTTTTTGGAGGGACTGCGTTCCTTTAAACCTCTCATATAGGATAATCACCGCTGCCACTGCCGGTAGATATCGGCGATCACCTCGTCGATCGGCGCGCGGTGCGTCTCGACATCCAGCACCTGCGTCTGGCCGGCTGCCTGCTCCAGCAGCACGGCGATCTTGGTCTGTGTAGCGTCAAAGGTGTACTCGTGCCGCCCAGCCTCACTTTTGACGAGCGTGGCGCCAGCCAACGACGGTGGCGTGCCGTTGGCGGTCTCCAGTAGCAGCCGGCGCTGATCGGACACCTCGCGCCGCAGCCGATCGAACGACCCATCGAACGCGATCTTGCCGTGATCGATCATCACGATCCGTCCGGCCAGCTGCTCCAGCTCGGCCATATCGTGGCTGGTCAGCATCACAGTCACGCGTCGTTCGCGGTTCAGATCTTTGATGAAGCCGAGGATCGTGCGCTTTGCGAGCACATCCAGCCCGATCGTCGGCTCGTCGAGAAACAGCAGCTCCGGCTCGTGCAGCAGCGCTAGCCCCAGCTCGGCACGCATCTTCTGCCCCAGGCTTAGCTCACGTGTCAGGCTGTTGAAGAACTCGCTTATACCCAACAGTTCTTTCACCAGGTCGCGCATGCGCTCGTAGCGCGGCCGTGGAATATCCCAGACCACGCGCTTCCACTCGAAGCTGGCCGCGATCGGGTGATCCATCCACAGCTCGGTGCGCTGGCCGAACACCACGCCGATCTTGCCGACATAGCGCACGCGATCGCGCACCGGATCCATGCCGAGCGAGCGCACCATCCCGGTATCGGGAGCAAGCATGCCCGAGAGCAGCTTGACGGTGGTGCTTTTGCCGGCGCCGTTTGGGCCGGCGTAGGCCACAATCTCGCCGCGCCGGATCTGGAGATCGATCTCCTGGAGCGCGCGCACCTCGCGAATCGGCGGCCGAAACATTGTGCGCACGGCGTCGCCCAGTCGCTCGGAGCGCTGCTTCTGGCGAAATGTTTTGCAAACGCCGCGCAGCTCAACCACGATGTCCGAGGCTGCTGTAGCGTTGTGATCCAGTGCGGCCATAATAGCGCATTCCTTTCCGAAATATCCACGATGTGACGATTGCGAAGATCAAAGCCGCCAGCGGAGTAGCCCAGCGCGACCAGCCGGATGGATCGAGCCCCAGCAGCGCGCGGCAGGGGTACCAGGCCACAAACCCAACCGGCAATATGGTGAGCATCCCGCTCAGTAGCAATGGCCCTATTCCATCGAGTGGGAACGCCTTGAGCTGGTAGAGCAGATGGAGCGACGAGCTGCTGATCTCTTCGGCGGCGCGCGGCGCCCAGAATGCCAGGCTGCCCCACAGGAACGAGAACGCCAGCACGATCACCGACGAGGCCAGCAGGTTGAGCGCCAGTAATGCCAGCCACCCCGGCGCGATCGCCAGCGACAGCTTGCCGGCCGACCAGACCAGCAGCGCGATGCCGGGGAGCAGCATCGGCGAGCCGGAAAAAGGCATAAATCCCTCGGTGAGCAGCGACAGCCAGATCGGCTGCGGCTGAATCAGCGTGTGATCGAGCTGGCCGCGCCCCAGCCGCCGGCTGATCGTCAGCACGTTATAGCCAAAGAGCATATTCATCAGGCCGCTGACCACCGTGGCGTAGCCGAGCATGAACACCACTTCGTAGCGACCCCACGCGCCTATGCCGGCGAAGCGATCCGCTAGCAGCAGTGTGGCCGTAACCGATGCGAGATTGACGATTCCATCCGAGATATACCAGGTCAGCGCCAGCTTCAGATCGGCCATCAGAAAGGTGAAATCCAGCACGGCGTACATTTTCCACAGGCGCAGGATACGCCGTAGATTGCTCGACCAAGGACGAAGGACGAAGGACGAATGCGGAGCATCGCCATGCAACGGTCGTTCGTCGTTCGTCGTTCGTCGTTCGTTGGTTCTCGGTTCTACATTACCCGCCATACGCCACCATCCTTTCACGGCTCACGCGCCACAGCCAGTGTGCGAGCGGCCACAGCACGATCGACCAGCCGACCTGGAGCGCCAGCAGCCCAATCGGCTCACCCGTCCCGGTGTAGATCTGGAGCGGCGCCGAGGCCATTGCGGCGAATGGCATCCATGCGAAGGCCGTGCCGACGCCCTGCGGCAGCAGCGCCAGCGGCACGATCGCGCCCGATAGGAGCGTGGTGATCGCGCTGCGCACCTGGCTTACGGCCCAGTGCGGCAGTTGCAGCACAATCAGCAGCCCGCCGAACACAAACTCGATCGCCAGCCCGACACTGATTGCCAGTCCCAGGCTGAGCACAAATAGCCCAGCCGCGCCCGTACCGGCAGGCAGTGCGCTCACGCCCAGCAGCGGCGCGATCAGCAGCAGTGGCACGGAAAACACACTGAACTCGAACAGCCAGCGCCCGAACATATCGGCCGAGAATTGGCCGAAGATGCTCATCGGCTGGAGCAAGCGGCCGACGATCGTGCCATTCCAGAACACTTCGTCCAGCGTTGTGCGCGGCGAAAACTGGGCGGCAAACACCTCGGCCACGAGTGTGTAGGTCAGCACCGTCTCCAGCGTCATACCCGAGACCGTGCCTTTACCAGCCAAAATCGTGCGCCAGATCGAGATCAGCACAATCACACGCAGCAGGCGCAGCAGGTAATCGATCAGAAACAGCGGGCTATCGCCAATATAGCTCGACGCCGCCATCGCCGCTGTTTTCCAATACTTGTGAAGTAGTTTTGTCATGGATTTCCTTGTATCTTTCGGTCAGAACTTGTGCAAGACGTAACTCTAGCCTGCGGCAGCATGGTACTTGATTATCTTCTGTGCGCGTTTTTCCGCGCGTAGCGCGGAAAAACGCACACTTGTAAAAGGCAAGTACCGCTCTGCCGAAGGCTGAACGTGCCAACTGCGTAAGCCCTAAAACACAAAAAAGTCGTGAGCCAATCCACTGGCCCACGACTCATACGAACGATGAATAAAAACCCTTTACATAACCCACCTGTCGTAGGGCACAGTACACCTATGTCCTACGACATAATCAGGGCCAAAGGTTAAACGGACGTTTAAGCGTTTCATGTGACATTCCAATTCAACGGGCACCACGCCCGGCATTGACCGAGGCAGTATAACACACGGTGCTCATAGTCGCACATCGGCCATAGGGCGGATATATCTCTGTACGCTTATAGAACGCCCAGGAAGGCCGGTGTCTGGTCAAAGTGGTAAGACAAAGGCGCGAGGTCGAAAGGCCCGCGCTTTTGTTTGTCTGAAGCGCCCTATTCTCATGGGCTTGACAGCATGATATAATCGCACAACAGGTTTCCGAAGCGCTTATCCCGGTCAGAGCGGTAAGGGGTATGCCATGAGTGTTGATGTTAAAAAGCGATCGCACCTTAAGAACTTGGTTAAGGAGTATACCAAGCGCCTGTGTGTCTTGCAACTAAAAGAGGCAAGGTTAGGTGTGAATACCCCACCTGAAGTGATTATAGAGAGCAAGGAATGCGAAAAAAGGATATCTGAGATCAAAGAAGAACTCGCGAACATGAATGGTATATTGAAGGAAAAGGTTCCTTCCAAAAAGAAATCCAAGATTCATCATGAACAGAAAAAAGTGATAGTATCTATCACATTTAAGGGAGAATATGATCTTTTGACCACTAAAGAAAAAGATGCTATTATGATGGCTATAGCTGCCATCGCCGATATTTCTCTCGATCAAATAATACTCCTGGATACCTCTCCAGGAAGTATCGTATTCCAATTGCAAATGCCCGAGGATGCAGCTACCCGCTTGTTGGATGCAATTAAGTCTGGGGATCCAGTAATTCGTGATATTGGTATATATCGCATAGAATTGATGAATTTTGAGGATAAATACCGCAAGCTAGGTCTTGAAATCCGAAAGTTACGTTATCAACAACGCATGACAACTGAACAGCTTCAAGATAAGATGCAATTTCTCCTTCTTAAAGAGACTTTCGATGGCAACCTTAGTGAAAACGACCCTATTCATGATAAGGTTGTTCGTATGGACTGGCTTTGGCGCATTGAAAACGGGGAGGCGGTGAAAACTAGCGCCAAAGAATTATACCTACTCGCCTCCGCTTTGGGACTTACCCCTAAAGAGCGTTATGAGCTAATAAGACGTTTTATTGTCACTGAATTTGATCTGCGTCTACTGCCTATGGATATTGAAAAGGCTATTCTCCAAGTGCCACTGGATGAACACTATGACCATATAAGAAGCTTTATGGAACAAGTTGAGACATCTAATGACACACTGATTCTAGAAGAGAAGCAAATCTTAACTATTATGGAGCCGGCGCTTCGAGCCGCAATTGACGAATATATACCGCGATAAATATGTCGGCTGTTATATTAATACGGATAGCCTGACGATATCACCCCAACAATAAATCCCGCGACAGCTCCCAGGATCGCATACATGAAATAATTCTGTTCATCTCTCCACACCATGAAGCCGAAGACGATTAGCAACCTACTTGAACGCGGCATGTCCTTCATTGGACTGATCTCAGCAGACGCGCTTTTCTGGTTGCTTTATACGTTCACCCGCCTCTACAGTCGTTCTACGGGGCTACAGGGGCATCCTACGAGGAGCACCGACGAAACGTCGGTGCTCTTGGTGTGACTTCCTTTTACGACCCTTGGCGCTAAGGAGTTTCGGCTTGCGCCAAAGGCTACCACAGCGCGGGTTTGCTGCAAGGGTCGAGATGCCGCTCAGCCCTGCCACAAGGGCAGGGTTCGCGGCACGGCTGCGCCGCCCATTGCACAAACCAAAGCAATCTGTGGTATCAAGCCGCTGCGCCGAAAACCCCTCTGTGTGCGCCTGCGGGTCTTGCATTGGTGGAATCTTCAAACGCAGTCGGAATACCCCTGTAAGGTCACAGGATGGCCCAGAAGCCGCAGAAGTTTCCATTCCTTTATAAGGAAGACTAGGGACGGAGCCCATAAATAATGGGCAGCATCATGGCGCTTCTTTTATGCTGACAGTTCCTGCCTCAGACCAGTGAAACACGTAGATTACGTAATGTTTGTTTATCGCAACGAGTATCTTCTCTTTCTTTGTTCCTTCCCCAAAGTTGTCAAACACAACCGTATACCACTCATTTTTATATTTATCCTCGTATCGTTTGAGCAGGTCAGGCGTTCCACCGATTATTCTGTCATAGTCACATTGTGCTATTTCCTGAAATTCCTTGTCTGTTGGTCTTCTTGGTGTCGTCATTGTTCTCCACCTCCTTTCTCAAACGCTTGCGCGTTTGCTGCTTCCCCCCAGTCACAGTGAGGAGAAGCCGTAAACACACAACCTACTCTATCTCTTTTGGCTTCAGTGCCTCTTTCTTCTCAGCCTTCAGCTGCACCGTGTAAACACTCCCATCATCGGTTGTGATATACAAATACCGTGCATATCGTGCAGTATGTCCAGCTTTTGGTTGAATACCAGTAAGCTCTATTTTGACAATATCACTTAACACAACCTGCATATGTCCATAATACGAAAGCATCGATACCACCTCCTTTCAATTTGTATTTCTTATTGTAAATGTGCTACGAATATGTTTCGCTTCTATAATATTGTTATCTGACAATATTATAGAGAATGTGATATACTATTGTCAAGTGGCAATATTTATATGAGAAACAGAGGAATACCTATCGAATGGTTGCCATTCTCAATTGCTGCAACTCGTTTTGGCTATCATCACAAAGAAAGCTTGCGTAATCGACTGAGACAATTGCGCGAGCAAGGCTTGGTCATTGATACTGGTACCCCGCCAGCAGAGTATCCTATTGGGGATGCGACAACCCACGAGAACAAAGTGGTGCTATTGTGGCCTAATCCAAAAGTAGCCTTGCTGCGCTCTGATGCACCAGCAGCGTTACTCAACCCCAAACGCGGCAGACGGGCTGTCCGAGGCTGAGGCAGCTACCTATAACAGTTGCAGCCCGCTGCAAACCCCCAAAACGGAAACTTGCTATAATCGCTCTCAAAGGTATGGCGGCAGACCACAGAGCAATAGAAGCGCTCTTGCTGGTGGCCGCTTATATCCAATTGCTTGCATTGCAATAATGTTTCTTCCTTCTGCATGAGGCGGCGTTCTAGAGCCAATCGAAGCTTGGCTGTAGTGCGCCGCTTCCGGGCGCAGCTTTACGTTAGCCCCGCAGTGCGGGGAGGAGGAAACCGGTGGACATCCGGATACCCGAGGAGCTGCGGACAAAAATACCGCAGCTGGGCGAGGCCTTAGAGCAGGCAGACCCGATGGTCTGGCTCAAGCTCACTTGTGAGCCGGCCGGCTGGACGTGGTACGTCATCGAGAGGCAGCCGCTTGACCAAGACGCCATTTTCTATGGCTACCGTGTCGGCTGGGACGAGGAGTTAACCTACTTTAACCAGTCAGACTTGGAGCTGAGTAGCGCAGAATGGGGCTTTCCCATTCTACAGGACGAAGCGTTTGTGCCTTGTCGCCTGTCTGAGGTACAAGCAACTGAGCGCGGAGATAGAAAGTTCCTACTTGGCCAGCTCGTTGCGACACCAGGCGCAGCGGAAGCACTCACTCGAAACGGTCAGGAGCCGTCCGAATTCTTGCGCCGGCATTGGCGCGGCGATTGGGGCGAACTCGACCAGGAGGACATCGCCGAGAACGAATTCTCACTTGCCAAAGGCTTTCGGCTGCTGAGCCGATACGCGCTCAAGGACGGTACGGCCATCTACATTATCACGGAGGCAGACCGGTCGGCGACGACCATTCTTTTGCCCTCGGAGTATTGATGCAGGCATAGGGCTGGTCTGGAACATCTTTCCGGATACAGCCCTTTTTGTGGTTAGGCTACTGCATTGCCCATTATGTGAAAAAGAGAAACGGATTGCACAATTGAAGGCATACAACAGATGGGATTGTAGCTGCTTAAACGCTCTCTATGAAGCAGAATTGGCTTTCTTTGTGAGTGATTTTCGGCCTGCCATCATCTTCGTCATGTACTTTGAAAGAGAAGGTGGTTCTAGATGTGAATTAGCTAAGTGCTCCAATAATGAGTAATACAAAAATCCAAGATGATTACCTTCTAAAGAACCGCTATCACCATCTCCAGGATACGGACAGAAATACCAGTCTTGATTATCGTTTATCTCCTCGGGATAGCGATTAAATTTAAAATTTGTTTCCGTTAGTTCGCCAAATATAATAACACCTTGATTTAAAAGGACGGTAATCCCTGGAAGATAGCAATTGTCTCTGCCGGTATAGTAGTTAGATATATCAGTGAACTCAAAATCGCCGGAATCTACGAACAACATGAAGCTAAATATGCGATTAAGAAACCTATTCCCAAGTCCTAGAATGGCGTCTCTCAAATTAGTATCGCCCCTTAGTGGCCATCATAAAAGGTGTTTGCTATTTCTTCATGGTAGAGATTTTTCTTGATGGTTTCCAATACATCGCTAAATCCCTGTACGTATTTTGACGATTTATAATACGTAGATTTTATCTCCCCAATAGCATATACAGAATCTATAGGAATGTACTCAGTATCGTCCTTCGTTTTCATCAGCGATGGAAGACCAAAATTATCGGCAATGATGATGTCCAGTTGATTGCTGACACTTCCATTAGCATCAATAAGATGCCCATGAGTGACATAGTAACGTGAAGGTAACATCCTTTTGAAATAGTTCCTTACGGCTATCTCAATTTCATTCCCAGCAGCTCTAATATCGTGGCCATGCACCCTTAGAGCAATTTCCCTGGCCCGCCGAATATCCTCAGCATCAGATTTAAAAATTGCAGGTATATCAAGTTGCTTCATTCTAGTATCCAATGGGTATCTCAGTGAACTTAGCGGGCTCTACATCGAACAATAGCGGCTGCCTCCAATGTGTTCCAACAATGATTTGTCTCACTGGGCTATTTATAAGCACTGTAGTCGGTACCCAGGTGGCGTTGCAAAAAAGGTGGTGAACGGATTCAAAGAACGAGTTATGAGGGTTTTGTTCATCCTGATTTTGTTCAAGCCTCCACTTCCCGCCTTCATCCTGCACTAAAGCATCAAGCATCAGCCTAACAGTAGCGTCGACGAAATTGGCTATCAATCTGGCGCGTCTAGTACGTTCCTCAGCTGTGGCCATCGCCTTTATGAAGCGGTCTTTTCCTAAGTCGGCTACTACATCATAATCAAGCCAGCCTCGTAGGTCAGCAAAACAGCCGCCTTCGGTTGCTTTGCGAATTGCTTGCGTCTTGACCTCCTGCTGGACTTCATCCCTTGCACTCACACGAAATACAATGTATCTGTACCTTTTGTCGGTACGAAAATATTCAGGGATTGAGCATTCAACAGGTGGAGCTGCTTCGTCATAAAGGCCAGTGTAGCGCGTGACCCACATCCAGCGAATATCATCTGTGAACTGCTGGTAAAGTGGGAGTACGGTTGTGCCGAGGATTTGCTCAACCCAATTGTCACCATATGGTTCCTGGGGAGGAACGAAAATATGGAGTGCTTGTGCGTCACGCCATGGCATAGTAAACCTCATCTTCTTTGTCACAGCCAGATTGTAACATAATCCCTCTTATCAGAACAGCCAAGTAAAGACGACATTCGAAATGACACCAACTACAATGCTTAACGTGATACTTAATAAGAACGACTGCCACTTTCTATTGGCTCGTGCTAACGCCATATCCTTATCCTTATAAGTTTTTTTGTTAGTAGGACGAAACTCTGTTCTGGGTTTTCTGCTGATGTCTCTACCCAGAAAGCGAAGAGAATAGAAAGGACTACTGAAACAAAAAAGAACACGAGTACTCCAAAATAAAATTGTGGGATAACATTACTTGCAATCTGGTTTGCAATATAATCAATTTTGTCACTCACTACATCCTTACTTCCGTGCCCTATTGCTTGTAAAGCACTGCTCACTTCATTTAGACGTTCTTTTGAAAACTGCTGTATGGAAATGACACATCCAACTAGAGAAGCAAGAAAGAAGCAAAGAGCAACAGTTACGCTGATCTTACCAGAGTGCGTTGAAATGAACTCCCGAAATTTTGCTCGGCTTTGAATCATTGACTGAAGATGGTTTGTCAGTAGTGCCTCAATATCTGCCCCCCAAGTCCTTGCAGTATGTTCTATCCGAAAATGTATATAGCCTGCTCTTTGAATGGACAGAGGTAAGAAATGAGTGTCATCATCAATGATGGCACGCGACCTTCCAGACCCAATCATTGAAATTTGAATTCTTTGGCGCTCAGGTGTTTCTTTATCCTGGAACTTAACAACGAAGTCCCACGTCAAGTGGACTGCCTGAGATACAACTGGCCTTACTTCATTATACGAAAGAAAATCCGCGATGCTATTCAGCTCCACTGAAGAGTTGTCCGAGAATGAGATTCTAGCTTTAAACTGTGCAAGTATACCTTCGTTTTGCTGAGTGACACGCTGGCTGATGAGTTGATGAAGATTCCGTATATCATTTATGTCAATCGCGAACGCACCCGGGATAAATTTGGCAATAGTTTGCGGACTTCCAAGCAGGCTCTTAATAAAATCCTTAAACTGCGCAGCATCGTATGGAAGGATAACGTAACCTGCTTCCACCTGCTCCTTCTGTTTAATCTGGATATTCTTCTGGTCATCTGATGAATTGTCTGGCATAGTGATTCTCCTAAACAAGCAAACTCAGGAATAGAGTACAAATGTTTTACGCACTCGTTGCACGGATTATATCAAACCTTTACAGTGTATTCACTAGAGGGCTTGGAATATATAACGCGGAAAACGGGGCAGAAGGTTCATGAGGAGGTGCTCTTGGGTATGCTCTTTTCCTGCGGTTCCCATAACCCCGATTCTCACTACCACAAAACATTCTGCCAATAGTGTTATTATGAATTCAGCAGCTGCCGTCAGACATCGCTGCTACATCTCCGACGCATCCGGCGCCCCTTGACAAGCAGGTCTATACTGAACTCGAAGGACTGCTCTTGCATGACCTTTTCCGTTCTGCATCATCCATGTTCATCCTCTCAGTTTGTTAGCGCCATGACCCTTGGCTCGATTGTTGGCATGGTCTCTATCACAAGGAGGTACACCATGTACGCACGCGTCGTATCTGCTCATGCGCAGTTGAACAAACTTGATGAAGCCATCGCGATTTGTCAATCAATGGAACCCGCATGGCAGCAACAAAAAGGCTTTCAGGGTGCGAATCTCCTGATCAATCGGGAGACTGGCGCTATTCTCAGCATCTCCACCTGGGCGACCCGCACTGATCTGGATGCTACTGAGGCAAGCGGATGGTATCAAGAGCAAGTAGCCAGGTTCTCAAAAACCTGGGTGGAGCAGCCGGTTCGGGAAATCTTTGAGATAGCAGTCAATATAGGCATAGCACAAGCAGTGGGAGGCGCATAATCACACTGGTCGGGGGTCATAGCGCAACACTATCTACATGCTCCTTCTAGTAGATCGCTGGCAGTGTTGCCAGCGATTTGCTATTGGACGGTACGTGAACCTTCCAGTTCATCTTTGGTTCTGAGAATCCCTCTTCTCGGAACCTATGAGACCTGCTATTGTATATCACACCCGGTCGCCTGCGCCCAACGCCTTGCCGCTTAGCCGCCGTAAGCGCGCCAGGAGACGTCTTCAAAAACCGCACGATCTCGCGCGCGAAGTGGTCAGCTGGAACACCTTGTTAGGCACGGCCAGGTTGGTGTAAGCGTTCAGGAGGTGCAGTAACTGGATCGCATTGTGCTGCTGAATTCTCAAAATGATGCTGGTCAAACTAGGTCAATGCTGGTTGCGGCAGCCGCATTACAACGCCTTTTTTCCACCCCCTGAACGGATACAGGTTGGTCAACACGATTGGTTTATAAGATCAACCCAACTAAATGTTTTTAACCTATGAAAAAGAGCCAATGTTAATTTGAATAGTCATCCCCTATGGTGACCCTGTGACCTATATTCCTCCACAAGTATCTGGTGCGTATCACTCTCGTACTTCTCTTTAAATTCTTCTCTGGACAGTTTTATCTGCCTTTTACCCTCTCGACTCCTCAGTTCCTCACGCAAGAATTCCATTGCTATTATCCCATAATCACTTCTAAACAACTTTTTAGCACAGAGAAAGAATCTACATGCTGGAAGGTATTCCCCTTTTGCATTAAAAATTCTTCCAAGCAGTAACATACAATGGGCGACTGCTTCTTTATCGCTATCTTTATATCTGTCATATAGTCCAAAGGCAACGGAGATTGACTTCGATATATAGATTGGCGTGGAAGTGTCAAAGCGGCAGCCGAACCAAATTGTATCGGCAACAGCCAATAAAGGACTGTTTTCGAGAAACATTTGGTGTGCTTTCTCTACTTCCTGAATCGGATCGGATAACCTTCGCATGATAGTGCCTAACGTCCTGCGCTTCAGTTGCGCCGCATTCTAGACCGGAATCACTGTCGAGCCGAAATCTGGGTTTCAAAAACGCCCCGATCTTGGGCCGCGAAGCGGCGTCAACTGCAAGCGCTGGTTAGGCCGCAGCCGATGGTTTGTCCTTTTTTGTTTGGTGGTTATTGTTCTCAATGCACTCGTGTGCTTGTAGAGCCAGCAATCACGCTCTATACTGCAAGGATCAGTGTACCACATATCGATGTAGCCCTTCAGCGATTTGCTTCACAGAGGGAATAGAAATGTATACCGTCGCTCCAACCTTCCCCCGCGTTGCCTTTGGTTGGTCACTTGGCGTTGCGCTGATCGTACTTTTGACCTCGTTTTTCTGGTGGTCGATTGTTGATGTGCTCACGCCATTTCTCGCTCCTGTGGCCGCTTTACTTGTCGCCGGAAGTTTCTGTGCTGTGGTGATGCAATCGCTCTGGGTGTGTCTCCGCAGCTGGCGTACCTTTCGATTCTGGGCAACTGTTCCGCTACTCTGTAATCTTGTGACATTCCTGCTCTGGTGGTTTATTCCTTTCACAGCGCTAAATCTCCAATACACGTGGTGGTCAAATTATCAACGCTATCAAGAAGTGGTCAGCTTGGTTCAGCAAGGCGCGATTGTTTCACATGGCGAGAGCGTTGTTGTGCCTCTCCCTTCGCAGTATCGCTCATTATCGGCCGGTGGTGGCGATATTTTGGTCAGTGGCTCTGGTCGTGATGCTGCCGTTTTCTTTTACACGTTTCGCGGGATATCCGGACATGCATCAGGATTTGTCTTTATTCCGGGGAATACGTTTCCATCAGGGATATTCGAGGAAGATTGGGAGCAGGTGATTCCGAAAGAGGCGCACTGGTATTTTATCGCCTCAATCCGGTAGCTTGTGCGACCGGACAGCATAGGCGTAGCACGTTCGAGAAATAGCTCCGAAGGGATTTTGGGGAGAGGAGGAGCTCTTTGGGTTGCGGCCTAACGGCCTGCCCATCAGTTGCGCCGCCACCCATAGAACGGGAGCACGTTCGAGCCGATTCTACGTTTCAAAAAAGCGACGATCTTGCGGACGCGCAGCGGCGTCAACTGCATGGGCATGTTCGGCGGCGGTCGGTCTTGGGCGTCTTGAGCAGATGGCCGGTACCCAATCTAGGTCATAGATGGCGCGTGGCGAACATGCCCGTTTACGGTTGTGACGAGTGCGACAATCGTGAGCCACGCCGCGAGTACGAGTACTGTAGGCTCTGCACCAATAGACTCCAACAGGATGCCCGTCAGCGCAAGGCCAAGTGGCTGCGTGCCGAGCGCAACCAGCCGGAACACGCTATTCACGCGACCCTGTAATGCATCAGGGATCAGCGCGATACGATAGCTATATTGCACTGTGTCATAGGTTGGCGAGACAAGATTTTCGATCAGTAAGAGCAGTGCGAGGGCAGGTACTGTGCGTGCAAAGGCGAATGAGGCAAATGAGGCGGCGAAAAACCAACACAGCCCGATAATTGCTTGCCCAAAGCTCAGTCGGCGCTGGATCTTGGGCGCAAGAACGGCACCACAAATCCCACCTACACCTGCGACGGCAAAAATCGTGCCGATCGCGGGAGCGGAGGCGCCCTGCCGCGTCGCGAGCACAATGATGATCAGCGAGAGACCCGACGTGAAATTAATACTCCCCGTGAGGAAGGCCATATAGCGAATGAGTGGTTGCCGCCAGAGCCAGTCGATGCCCGCACCGATGTCGCGCAGCAGTGACCCCTGGGCCGCGTCCTGGACGCGCTGGAATTGAGTGCGGATGAAGCCGAGCGAACCGGCCGACACAATATACGATGCCGAGTCCACGAGGAACGGCAGGAGATGCGAGATGCTGTACAATGCGCCACCGAGCGGCGGGCCGATGAGGGCGGCAACCGAATATTGGGCGTTCTGCTGCGCCACTGCCACGGGCAACTGTTTCTTCGGCACCACATGCAGGAGCGCTGAGCTTTCGGCTAAGCCAAAGACGAGACCGAACGTCCCTTCAACAAACGAGACGACCACGATCTGCCAGATCGTCAGCATGCCGAGGGCGTAGGCAACGGCGATGCTTGCGAGCGCCAACCCACTGCCCGCACTGCACAGCATCATCACGCGCTTGCGGTTCCAACGGTCGACGAGCGCCCCCGCAGGAAGGGCGAACACGAGCCATGGCACCGTTCGGGCCGCCGCAACAAACCCCGCTTGGGCTGGAGAGTTCGTGAGGGCGAGCACGAGCAGGGGGTACGCGATTTGGGACACCTGAGTGCCGACCACATTCACGGTTTGCCCACACCAGAGGAGCATGTAATCACGGTTGCGCCACAGCGGAGTCGGCGCTGCCGAGAGTGTCGTCATAATCCCCTGCCTTTCGCTTATACTCGAGCAAGAAAAAGTAATGACAATGACGCCCGCAGCACGGGTATCCAGTTCTGCCCTATCACAATGGGGTTCAGGATGTCGTCATCCTGTAGCCGTCTTGCGACCATGATTGGAGCACAGGCAGTGATGCCGCCCGCCGAACGGGTTGGCATTCAGCTGCTGCGAGCGCGCCACAATGAGCCTTCAAAAAACGCACGATCTCGCGCGCGAAGTGGTCAGCTGCAATGCCGGGTTGGACGGCAGTCGATTCAACAATAGCTCGGTTGATCGGAGCTACGCGGCACCGGCAGATTATCACCAAAGTAGGTAATCGCTATTCCACCCACAACCAGGGTCGCTCCTGTGTTTGATGTTGTTGTGCTGAAACAGAGATCTGACGGTTTTGTCGCGAATATCTCCTGAACAATATCGTGTCCACGTACGACGATAACAACTGCATCCCCACGGACACGTGCAACAGCGTCGACCGGAAGTCGCTCGCTTTGACCAGCATCATCCACTCTCCACACCTGAACTTGAGTCGATGAGGCCATTGCCTTTGGCGGTACTGCTCGCAGTCGACTCGCGGGTACTGGTGTCAGTGTCGAACGAATCTCGTACCATATATGGGATGGTGGAATGGCAGGGTGGACACGTATCGTCCATTGATACCCGCTTTCGTCATCGGGGACTGGCAGCACAAAAAGAGCTTCCGAATCATTGACGACAGAATATAATCTTGGGATTGACTGTGGGAGTGTGTCGGCTGGATGTGGCGGTAATTGCACGACTTGATTTGCTATTGGCGATTGAATGTTGCTCTGTTGCTGGTTCACTGACAGGCGTGTTTGCTCTGGGTACAGCATAAATGTTGCCGCTGCACCAATGATGATGCCCATGAGAAGCCAAATCAGATGGTGCCAAGTAAATGACGAAGGGGACTGCACGTGTGGTAGTGTACTGCGTTGCTGCTCATCAAACTCCCGATCTAGTTCCCATGGCATAGTGATGCCTCATCATTGTATGTTTAAAAGGCAATGCGCGAACACACTCTTGAAAGATACGTTGTGGAGATTGCGCTAACTCCTGCCGTCCAACGCCTTGCCGTTCAGCTGCCGCAAGCGCGCCACAACGAGCGTTGAAAAGCAAACGATCTCGCGCGCGAAGCGGTCGGCTGCAATGCCGGGTTGGGCGGGCACGGCGTATGGATTTCGTATATGAGAACGGATAAGTGGACGATCTCGTATGCTGCAACAACGTCTGCCTGATCGGTAATCGTCATCCTGGAGACCGACGTCATATTTAAACAATTAGTCAGGTTAATGCAGCGGACGTGGCGTTAGATACGACAGGGTACCAAAAACCAGCGCTCCAACCACCGCTAATCCGAATCCCCAACAGAGCATGTTCGCACCAATCCAAGTGCGGGTCAGGTGCTTATCGGGGTGGAGTGCAACCCACTGCCCAACACTCGCACAGATGCCGGTCACGCCGCCAATGATCAGCCCGCAAACACTCCCATTGATCATGGCGGCGAGAACCTGACCATATCGAATCGTAATATCTGTGCCGTATGTATTTACGAGCGCGACGCTGCTCAAGACCAGCATCCAACCAAGACCAAGGCCGAGAGCAGCACTGATTGTACTCGTGACGATCCAGCGCCGAAAGGGTGGACGGATTGATGTCAACAGGAAATACTGAGCGATGCTGACGCACAGCGAGGGAATGCTAATCATTTTGATGAAGGCCGAGAGATCCGAGCCATACCAGAAGATCGTGCTAGAACCTGCGGCAAGCGTACTGAAGACGACAATCAGTGTACTGATCACGACCCAACGACGAACCGCGCGCGAGGCTGACGGAACGAACTGGCGTTGAATATCCATTCGGTTGCCTGTAAACAGAAGTAAGAGCCGTAACAATATGATATCGTTGCGTTGCGGCGGCATGATACGCATGAGCGATGATGGTGCCCGCCCAACTACAAGTAGTAGGACGCCCAGCAGCCTATGCCCTCAGTGCAGGACAAGCGTCCGTCGAATCCGTTCATGCGATTGTCTAGGCCGCACCACGTCCATACTTTCCGGCCCCGCACCGTTTTAGACGGACGGGCGTCTGCCTATTATACCGCAGCCGGCCAGGTCATGACGCGCTGTGCGGGCTGATGCGCGCCCAACGGCCTGCCGCTCAGCCGCCGTGAGCGCTAGAAAAGCCTTCAAAAACCGAACGATCTCGCGCGCGAAGCGGTCGGCTGCAGCGGCGTGTTCGGCGCGCTCGCTGGCTTATGCACTTATCCGGCCTCATTCAAACCTTTTACGACAATTTTATGAGAGACAGCACTGTGTATAGGTGATCAATAAATTCTGCATGCAGAGTCGTGATATCTGTTGCAGCGCCCCCTTTCCAATGTTGATTCTTGGCTGCCTCGGTCAGCCTGCTGTGCAAATGACGCCAGGTGGTTTCTTGGGTTATCATTTGATGATAAGGAATACTTCCATTTGGAGCCAAGCATAATCTCTCAACCATCATAGTCCAGTCAATTTTTTGTTCGGCGGGTCGTTTGATTGCCTTTTCAAGCAATTGACCCTTGTAGTGCTCAAGAACATTGCGCATTTTGATGGCCACCGATTGATTACTTTGGCCAAATATGAATGAGAAATCAATCTCAATCTCGTCGAATTCAGCCGCAAGATTCGCGTGAACATTGTGCAAGAGATTGCGTACTACCAGGCTGCGTCCGTGTGCCGTTTGCATTTCGTGGTACATAGTGGAATACTTGGCAGACCAGGCTTTCGTTTGCGCCTCAGGTAAATCGCCCGCAAATCGGACAAAATTATACGTTACTGTGCCACCAGCAACAGTATTTGTTAGCGCCGTGGCCACTAGCTGTGGATTATATTGAGGTATCTCCGGAAGAGAACGTTTTAAATTGAGGAAATCTTCTGAATAGAGGGTGGCGAGTTGTGATATTGGTAGCTCATCTATTGTCGACGGCGCTTCTATAAGTGCATCGACCTCCCACTTCTTAACCTCCAAAGCCTGTTTCACCGCAGGTGCAAATGTCATTGCTTGTTCAAGACTTTCTAACCATGCTTCGAGATAGGCCTGATGGTCTTGCGCAACCTTTCGGATCTCATCATCCATATCACACTACTTTCCTGCTAAATAACATGGTAGAGCTTTAACGATGATAGCTGGCCGTAGATGCTGCTGCCAAATGCAGCTGTGAATCGACTAGGAGACAGACCAAGCGCCGAACAGGAGTGTTAAGCCACACGTGCGGTATAATTTCGGCTCACACAATTTGTACCGCGTCAGCATCACTTCTGATGTGGTATAGCTGGAATTATACCGCTTCTGCGGTCGAACTACGAACGAACAGCTTTAGACCGCATTCGACTCCTGAGCACTTTTCAACGCCCAGCTCTGTTTCTTTTGACCTGTGGTTCCCATAACCCCGATTCTCTGCACCACTGTCCGCGATTTTGCCCATAGACACGCCAGATCCTGCTTCCAGATAAGAGGTAAATGACTGTGCTATCGGAACCAGTCTAATGACTTTGTGGGGCACGACAACGCAGAATGCGATTTTTGCATCGGGAGCTTGAGGCGACAATTGTTACCGGCGGAGCTGCGACCGTACGAGCCGCACCTCCAGCCGTCGCTCACCGAGCCAGTGCCGCAACTCTACATCAATGACGGCCCGCCGATTGACCTCAATCTCTGCGCCGAAACCCTGTAACTGCGCCTGCGGGTCTGTGCAAGTGAACCATTCAAACACCCCAGAGATAGCCGCTGTAACGTCACAGGATGGCTCAGGAGCCGCAAAAGACGTCACGGCTGTCTTTTGGCGCGCTCCTGTCTGCTACAATTGCGTAAAGTTCCCATCTCAAAAGACAGGAGCTTTTATGCGTTTCGACGATAAAGAGGTCGCCGGTCTATCGCTCGTCTGGGAAAATGGTGTTGTTGAACATGTCAAACATGCTCATCTGTCCATCAATCTGAGTGTCAAGTCCTACGAAAACAGCGGGTAGCTTAAATAGCCCATTGCCGCTTCTGTACTTCTCGATAGCCTGACGTTGGTTGTTACAGAACGGGTGTGTTGGACGACCGTAATCAGCATTCGTCGAACGTCTTTGCGCATACGGTATGGTATGGTCGTACTGAACACCCATGCGTAAATCGAGGATGCCACCGCATATCTCACAACGTATCACCGAATTGAATATTTCCCTTATATTTATTTTTGTTTTTTGCACACCTGTGAATGTTCGTGCGGTATTCTCAGCAGCTTGCTTTTTGCTCGGAGTAGTGAGCGAAGACATGATTTTTGATAGCTTTGCATGAAAATGCTTATCCTCTACCGGAGAGGGGTCTTCAATCAAAAGTTCGAGCAGCTTCTGATAGAACTGAACAGTTGCACCGACACCACGAAGACCTGAACCTGCACGCCGCGAGATTGCGCCTGCCAAATCTTGCGTAAATAAGATCTCTTCAAACCGCCCACGATGTACTGAGAAGATGACCTTGCGTGACCGAATCTCATCCTCACTACCTGACATCAACCAGGCAATAAAGCCATAGAGAGAGCTGCGAACATATCGCCCGATCGTCGTGTAAAAGTAAAAGAGTGGCACTAGTGATAACGAGAGAGGATTATCGGAAGCTCCTGTCAGATGGTCAAATACCTCGGTCGTACGAGCTATAAGCTCATAGCCGTTTTGAATGACAGGAGTAGGCTCTGAACCCTTATCTCTCTTAAATAAGTACTCTACATTGTCTGTCTTCATAACAACGGGAAAGAGTTCAAGCAGGTATGCGTGCTTAGGGAAGAACTTTGTTGCTGCAACAAATGGTACGTTGATATCGTGGATAGGCGATTTCAGTGGTGGTACAAATATCCGCTTGTGAAGTGCTTCAGAAGCCTGAGTAATGAGACGCGAGGTCGAGTCAAGCGACGCATCTTGAGTATTCTCAGGCCAGTAGCGCCCGGCCCCTCCATTGGCCACCGACATGATTGCACGAGCAAAACTTGAATTGCGGTTCTCAATGAGCGTGGTTTCCCAATCGTAGAGGGGCTGTCCGCTTTTATTGATGCGCAAGAATGACGCCTCAGCAACCTCGTAGTCGCCTGAGACCTCCTGAATATGGAAGCCTGCCTCTTGAATCATTTCCGTATAGAACAAGCCGCGCTGGTATTCCTTATCAGTGAGTTTATCGCGAGGCGAACCATCTTTTGACGCGACCAACCAGCTTTTTCCGGCAGTCAAAAAGTCTTCGTATGAACCGATATTTGATTTGACCGCAGCTCGCACGACCTGAGCGGCTTCACGAATCTCTTCATAATATTCGTGGCGTTCGTAATAGTCTTCTTCAGCCTTATCGCCCCAATCGTCGATCACCCAAGCACGCATAACAGAGATGCGGTGAGCGCCGTCCAAGATATAGAGAAAATTGTTATCAGGGCTTTTCCAAATAATTAGACTGGGAATAATTAAGCCTTTGACAATCGACTCAAGCAGCCTGACACAATCCTCCGGTGTCCACGCTGATGTTTCTCTCTGAAAGTCAGGCTTACGGAGCAAGGGGAAAATGGGCATGATATCCCCAAGGTCAACGAGGTCTTTGAACTTCAGCTTTGTCATGGGGCTGCGCTTGAACGGCAAATAAGGACTCTGATCCTTACGCGGATCAACCCAGCGCAGGCTTTCACGGGAAATAAGGTGGTCGAGATGTACTCGAACGTCCGAATCCTTTGCCATGTCGCACCCCCGCTTACTATGCCTTTTTTGAAGATGTCATAGCAATTCTACCATGAAAGCAACCGGATTCCATTGCTACCGCTTTACGAACAACGATGCACGCGCGTAGCAACCGTTGAGTTCTTATAACGCAGCGCGTCAAAGATTTTGCTTTGGGCACAAGGCACGATAATCAGTCGCAGGATTGGCATAGTTTAGTTCACCACCTTATAGTCCATCACTATCTTATAGAGTCGCAGAAGAATTATTTTACGACGCAGAGGCTAGTACTTCCTATTTCCAATCAAAAATTGTCGCTACTGGCCTATAGCAAGGCACCATGATATAATTTGACATAGATTGATAGTGCAAGTAGTTTTGTAAAGATTTTTAGGCGGGGGGAGCTTATAGGAAACACGGTTATGGGAACCACCACACGTAATCATTTACGAAGAGCCTCCATTATCTGTTGTGCAGCGGCCAACTCTCGTTCTGCATCTTCGAGGATAACCTTTTTTCCTTCTTTTGTGAGCCGGTAAACTGTACTTGTCCCTCTTTCTTTAACTTTATCGACTAGGCCATACTTGATGAAATTTTTAATATAACCGTAAAAGTTACCCGATAACAGTATTACTCCCCTATCTTCATAGATTACGACTAACATTTCTTCTGCTGTTTTACCACCAGATGCAAGAGAACGCAATAAAAGACGTTCAATGGCACCAAATCGACCAGGTTTTAAGCTGTGGTCAGACTTTAAGCTTCTCATAGTAAGGTTAAGTATTAGATAAGAAGTATAAGTCTTTTTATTAGATTTGTCCACCAGATACTTATAACCGATATTTTAGGGGCTAAAAGTAAATTTATTAATGAAATTGAATTGGGCTCGAAGTATTTAGCGCAGCGAGCGCGTTCTCAAGGGCACGCTGATATGAATTGCCTGTAGATGGTTTCCTGCAAAGGCGCGGCATCAAAGGTAAATGCAGCGTATCTGCCACGTGTCTATCTACGTGCGCAGTACGCAAACGAGCGGCTGGAAAGTATGATACTTCATCATTTGCCTTTTTCCATAGTACGCGTGTTGGGTCTACTATCTCATTGCCTAACACTAGCCAGCCGTGCTCAAACGGAAAAGGAATAGCTTTTCTTATAATCCACCCTTCAACATACCACGCCTGTTTCAGCTCAGCAACTTGATGTAATGCATAGTATGCGTTTTCCCAGCATTGGTTTAGCTTTGCATTAATAATAGTTGCGGCTTTTTCAGAAAGAGTACGATTAAACGAATAGCTTCTCACAGTAGTACGATTATACCACGCAGTTAAGAGAGAAATATTGTTTTGTTCATAGACGATTCTATGATAAGATGAAGTAAGCAACTTTATATGTGGCTTCTTTTTCCATCACGACGACGTGTCCTTGCCGGATTTTTGGTCAATATTGGCTCTAGTTACTTTTTTAGCCTTTATGTAGCTCCTTCATCTTGGGAATTGCTAAACCGACTTGGTTTATGTATACTGTGCTTATATTTTGCCGATATACTTGAAAAAATAGAAAACTAATATGGATTTACGACTATTAAATGAATACATTACGCGCTCGGAGGTTGTTACCTTGCTGCTTATTATTGCTATCGCCTTGGTGCTTCTTGTCTCTCGCAAAGCCCACCTGAAAAAGTAACTCAGAGCGTATGCAAAGCATTTCCGATATCCTCACCCAAGCGCAAATAGCTACCGGCGTTCTTATTATCGCAGTCGTGGTTGTTGCAGTGGCCATTAGACAGCACTCCCGCCAGTCCCATAAATAATTAATCCTAATGCCTCTTTTCTAATGTATCCACTTGACAGCAATGCCCCATTTGTTCTACTGTTAAGAACAGAGGAAATGCTACAAAGAAATTCATTTTGAGCCTCTTTGTACATTTAACCCATATGGTTATTGCAATTGCTTCACAAAAAGGCGGGGTCGGTAAAACAACAACAGCTATCTCACTTGCCGGCGGCCTCGCACGAAAAGGTAAAAAGGTACTCCTCATTGACATTGATAGTCAGGCCAACTCCTCGAAGGTTCTCATTCCCGATTATCAGGCAGTTAGCAAAGATGATACAGTCTACACAACCATTCTGGAGCGCAAGCCATTGCCTGTTCAAGATACACCTGTCCCCAACCTATCCATTGCACCCTCACACATTCTTTTATCGAATACCGATATTGAGCTAACCACAGCCCTTGACCATCGAGAGGCACGGCTCAAAAACGAGCTTGACCCTGTCAAACCGCAGTATGACTTTGTCATCGTTGACTGTCCCCCTACCCTCTCCTGGTTGACGGTGAATGCCTTTACCGCAGCAGACAAAGTCATCGTCGTTGTCAGTCCCGGCTATTTTGAACTCGATAGCATTGTTCAGATTAGTAAAACCATTAACGAGGTTCGCAAGTTCTTCAATCCTCAGCTTGAACTCTTGGGCTTTCTCTTCACGATGAGTGACCCCACCATTAATACAGCAACCAGTCTGCAAATATTGCGACAGACCTATACAGGGAAAGTTTTTAACACCGTTATCCCGCGAAATGTTGACGTTCGTGATGCACATTTTAATAAACAAGATATTTTTGGCTATAACAAAAATGCCACAGCCGCCCACGCCTATAATAAACTGATTGCCGAATTGTTTCAGTTATGAAAAAGAAACTTAATGCAGAACATATTACCAATGAGCTTGAAGGCGCTTCGCTGTATTTCACAAAGCACCAGCAACAACAGCCCCCACAGTCGCTCCCTGAAGCTGGTGTACCTGTTCCAGTTGAGCCAAGTGCAAACCAAGTAAACCAGCAAGAGTCCAAGCAAACCATCCAGAAAGAAAGCAATATTACAAGTAATATTACAATATTACAATTATTAGGTGAGACCGACATTGCGAACCTTCGCGAACCAGCGTACCAAGCACAAACTTTCCGATTGACCCAGCAAGAAATAGAATGGGTGAAAGATACAGCCTACCGATTAAGCAAAGAAATGAAGCGAAAGAAAGTATCACAAGCAGATATACTACGCATATCTTTCAAGTTGTTTGAAGGCTTACTGGCAACTCATAAAGCAGGATTATTGCAAATATTAGAACGAATAAAGTAATATTGTCATATGACAATATTACATAAAAACTGCCGTATGCAAAAACTGTCCGATGTATTAAAACAGAAGTACCAAAACAGCAAAGATGATATTGTTCTTGATGGTGCTGATTTTATATCTCAAAAAGGATATACACTTCTTCCAAACTATGTCTTGCATACGAAAGAACTCACCCCGTATGCCAAGGTTGTTTATGCAATGCTTTTATCATATGCGTGGGGAAAGAAAAATAACTCTTTTCCTGGCCAGGAGACGTTAGCAGAAGATTGTGGCATCAGTGAAAGAAGTGTACGAAATGCAATCCGAGAGCTAGAAACAAAGGACTTCATCAGTGTTATTCAGCGAGGGCTAGGGAAGACCAACGTGTATGTACTGCATTTTAAGAAGAAGTAAAGTGTTTTGAGGCAGAAGTGAAAAATTTTCACTTCTAGACATGAAGTCTTTGAAGCTGACCGGCACCACGTGCCGGTCAAGACCGGCACCACAGACCTATCAAGACCGGCACCACAGACCGGTCTATATATTAATAACTACAAGTATCTCTAAACACTAAATACTGAATCAATACAAGAGACCTGCGGTGCATTTTTTTATATCAAAAATATGAAAAGAAAATTTAACCGTATATTAACCTTGTTCATCATATACTCTATCACAACCCCTTTCGTAGGGTCTTTCACTTAGCGCAGGGGCTAAGCGAAGGTGGTTCGCCCGGCTCCCTTCGGGCATCGAGCCCTCGGAAGCCGCCGAAAGGAACATATCGTTTAGCTCATACCCGCGCTCTCAGTCCCACCTTCGGCGGTACTTCACTTGGGGCATTCGCCAAACGATGCGCGCCTGCTCTCTTCGTCCAGCAGAGCTGTCCTCGCGAGCCCGGCTACCATTCACCTCCACGCTCCTTTATCACTCATCAGCACTACCACTGCATACTATACATTAATGGACACATTCTGTACTGCTTTATGATTGTCGCGTGTCCCCTTCGCTTGCGCTCCGGGCTTCGCTCCCGCCCTCGGCAGCCCACTGCGCTATCGCTTGGGGCACCTCGGACAGGTCGCTTCGGCTGAATGGTAGCCGGGCTCGCTCCGCTCGCCGGCGCGCAGGGCTCGCCGGCATTCCTTTCGTGCTTTCCTTCCGGCTCGCCCTAGCGGATGCCACGCTGCGGCGTGGCGCTACTTATGTGTCTCAAGCCCAGCCACATAAGCGAAAGTTCCGCCTCCGACACTTATAGCAGTATGCGCATAATTGCATAAACATGATATAATCTGAGTGCATATGGAACAACGTCCAAGCCAACCCCAACCACAACATGAGAAAAATCGACCTCTTCCTGAAGAAGGTCAATCCTCGCCCGGCTTATCTGAACAACCCGGATTACCGTCACTGCATACTGAACAGCCTTCTATACCACTAGGAGCACCTCCAGCATCATCAGATGAACCATCGACTCTTCTTCCGACCCAGGACGAAGTCGCAGGGCTTGATAGTAAAACACTCGCGATCATTCATGAATATGTCAATGGGGACGAAGATTACGAAAGGGAAATAATTGCACGATGTAAGACTGACCCGGATTACCTTGATACATGGAAAAACCCAGTTTCCTTATCTAGTCAATCACCAGACTTTTCAAAAATACAAACGTCTCCCAATAAAGAGGAGAAAAAGACCGAGTAGCTCTACTCCAAACATGGTGGCTTAATCCAATGCTTTCCCCAACCTATTCTCGGTACTGTAATTTCATAGATACGTTGGATGTAATTCTTATAAGCATTGCAACACCCTTTTTCGCCAAAAAAGGGACACCGTAGTCCTACACCAAGACATATTTGCTGGCGTATTGCTTCGAGAAATATGAAGTAGCACGTCATATCAGTATTATCAAGAGTTGAACCAGACGGATAAAACGGGATAGTACCGCGATATTGCAGTCCTCTTTCGGGGCGAATTTGGCCATTGAAGTATACAACTGCTTTTCCCTCGTCATTAAGTATGTGGATGATTACAGGTGTCGCCCTTAAATAAGTGACATCTTTATCAGTGCGTAAAGCAAAACAAGTATTTAGAGACCAACCGCCTTTATTATTTTCACGTGTTTCAATAAAAGTCTTACTGTCATCTTCCTCAGTGTCATTATACGCTTCTACTGCTAATAAACGTTCTATAAGTTCCGGTATACTCATGGAATTATGAGAAGAATGGTCATAGAATCGTAGATAGAAATTTGCATCTGCTATTCTCTTTGTAACTTCTAAATTAGCAATCGCTTTAATAAAGCTCGCATGATTAGAATTATCTGTGATAGATGCATATTCTCCAGAGTGCGCCAGCGTAGAAGAATAAGATTTTTTAATAATATTTATTGCCATTTCAATATTTCTTTTGGCCACTATAGGTGTTTCGCGTATTGGTTTATATTCGCGTTGGATTAGTTCCCAATAATCACTAGCGCCATGGTTATATATAAATTTTCCGAGCCAGACAAGCTTGTTGGCGAAATCTATCTCAATATCTCTTATAAAATCGTTCCAACTCGCGGTCTCGTAATCCCTTTCCATTACTAAATCTATGAACTGTTCCATGAAGTAATCATCGCTTACTCGGTACACATCAGTAAATCCTGGGAACTCTTGTTCATGTTCTTCCAGGTAAAATTTCTCTTGTGAAACTACACCACTGACCCCCATTGCATCAGCCAGCCACATAACGCTTTGCAGGGAGAATACCTCGTCAATTAACTGCGTTGCCTTGAACATAGGTATAATCTTTGCCCATTGGCGTTGCACTTTTGTTGCACGTGGAGAGTCGTCTGGTATAAGGGGAACAGCAATTTTCTGCCCCGAAACAACGGCATGCTCAAGCAGCGTAAAAAGGGGAGCGATGAGTGTATAGCGTAGTTTTGATTTGAAGCTCGATTTTGCCAGGCGTAGATGTGCCAGTTCAAACCATTCGTGCAGTCGCCACGTCTTTTCATGATGTTGGCTGCGGGGAGCAGTCGTTGCTGCATCTGGGTAATCCCTGAAAAGCGTTTCGAAGTGTGATTGCCAGTAGGAAGACAGCGTTTTTAGATGTTGTTTACCTTCCTCGTCATTCCGTATAGTCACTCCTGAAGGGATGAAGACACTATCCAAAACTAGGCTATACTTTGCCCTATCCGGGATGGCAGTACGAGAGCCATCAGCTGCTCTTCCGTTGAATTCCGGAAATGCGTTGTAGAACAGGGATGCTACTTGATTTGATGTGTCACCATCAAGCGGCGGTGCGCTGTAAGCCAATGATACAGGCTCGATGGTTTCGGGTGTTTCACTCTCCATTGTCATTCCTCTTAGGTTCCTCTACAGATTCCTCCTGGTTCGCAAGCTCCAGTATTGTGATGAATGTATTAATGTACTGCTGCTGAACATCCAGTGGATACAAACTAAGCGCTTGCTGTAATCTAGTGAGCGATGGTTGCAGAGTTGGTGCATTATACACCAGCCCCTCAGTTTCAAGCACCATAGGTGAGTATCCGGCAAGCTGCACGAACTCTTCGGCTTCCGCGCGGGTGAGGCGGAGCACATCTATCATTTGCAGAACAGCCTCGACTTGTGGCGATTTCCGCGTCCCTTTCTCAATTCGGTTGAGGTGACTAGGACTTAGCCCTACCCGTTCAGCGAGAGCCTTTTGATTCATACCTAGTCGCTCACGGTGTTCCTCTACTTTTCTTCCAAAGTCACTCACGGCAGTTCCTCCTCCCAACTTGTCAATTTCTGACAAATATTAGTCAATAATACTTGACAAGGCTTTAGTGCCATGGTATATTGGCAATTATAGCACAACTTTCTGTGCTTGCAATTGCCAATAAGGAGCTGAGTATGGATCTACCCCGTGACCCGAAGCTGCAAGAGCAACTGAACCGCTTTCTTGCAGAGAGTGCTGCACAGGAAGCGCTCTTCCAACACGCAGTTAGCTTCCTTGCTGCACGACGATTTGTCGCTGACCTATCAGCGTCGAAAACCCCGGTTACTGAACCCTTGTCCCGGCCCTCCCGGCTTCGTAGCATTCGCTGGCTACGCAACCGTGTACTGAGGAAGCGCCGCTCTCGGCAGGAAGCAGCGGAGCCTCAAATCATCGAGGGCATTGTCATCAACCGCGAAACAGCAGCGCCGACTGGTGACATTGCCTCCACCACATCGATTGTTGTCGTCACCATTCCCGATAACGCAGCATCGGAACACGATATGAGCACATGAAAGGAGTATCCAAGTGGCGAGTAATCTTACACGGTATGACCCTGCACAGCCATTAGCCAGGCGAGTCCGGCGCGAGTTGCACGAGCCGGCAGAGCAAATGCAGTACATCGTCGCTGTCGCTGAAGCTGCGCATGAACAAGTTGGTCGGATATATAGCGAATGTAACGACCTGACCGTTACAACACTTGTCAGAGCACATGCGCTTATTCAAGCCGCTGCTCTGGCCGGCGTGCCCGAGGCTGCGCTTCAGCAACTTGAAGGAATGGAGGTGGATTTTGCCGCTGCGATGCGACATACGGCAGCGAGTGGCGCTGCCAGGATAGCGATGTTCCAAGCCCAAGTCCAGGAGTTGTCAGAACCAACTCCGCTCGATGTATTTGACCGTTGGCTCAAGGGTTAGATAAGGAGGAATGATGGGAGCGCTTCTTACACTCATTTTTATCTTGTGGGTCATCTGCAAGATTTGCGAGGCTATGGAAGAGTCATCACAATCAAGTGTCGGTAGTCAAGTCAAGCAAATCGGCAATGAAACTCGCGATGAACTGCATCGTGTGGCTGATGACTACCTTCAGCATATCGACGAGCAGACCCGTCGCTACCGCCAATAGGCAGGAGGACATATGGCAGCAAAGAAACCGGACACCCTCTTTCCATTCAGCCCAGCCCAGCCGCAGGTTGATGGTGGGCTCAGTGTAGGGGTGTACAATCGGTCGCTCACCAAAGGCGAGCAGCATAGCATCGACGCATTTCATAAACAGTTGCTCGTCACCGAGTTAACGCGGCAGAAAGCCACGGCAGCTGAGCGGGCACTCGGCAGAATGCGGTACAGCGCAGTTCAATCATTCACCGAAACTGCTGAGAGCATTTGGGCAGTCAAGGCAATACCAGGCCGTGACGCAGGGCTGCAAGACTACATCACGCATTTCTCCGAGGAGTCAATCCGAGCAGCGGGAACCTACATTCACGAGGCTACCAATATCGGCTCCCGCCACATTCTCGCAGAGGTTGACCGCTCGCTGTGGTGTGCTGAACCCCCAGGCTTACTAGCGCGCATTTTTGGGAGACGGGATAGTGAGCGTTAAGGAAACTGCTGAGGGCCTGTGGGGAGCTTTCTCCCCACAGGCCCAACCAAGGTACTGTGACTATGCCCTCAAGTTCCACGAGTGGGCCGAGAAGTTGTGCGCATCAGCCAGTGTAGCGATGCAGCAAGACAACGTGAGCGCAGCAGTTACAGTGAACACGTGCAAGCTCTTGCTGCAAGACAAATGGCACGAATGGCGGGCAGTTGCACCAAAGGCCCACCGCAACCGGACTGGCGAAGGCCATATCTGCCTGTGGCACTGCTACATCGAGGCCTACCGCACGCTCCGGGCAATAGAGCTCGCATTGACGCCACCACTGCTGGTACGGCCGCAAGCGCCACCACCAAGGATGAAACGAGCGCTCTCAATTGCTGATGTCGTGTCATTTGGGCCAGTCTCATCAGAAGAACCCTACTTAGAGTAAGCAATGAGCTATCAGTTACTGCCACCAATTCAATCCTTGCTCCTTCTGGGTACTGGTGTACGTGTCGGGCGAGAGGAGCGCGAGCCGGAAGTGATTACACTGCCAACGCGCTCCATCTTCCACACGTTTTCGTGTGGAAAAAGTGGTTACGGTAAGAGCCGCTTCCTGTGCGGGCTCGCTCTTACTATGCTCAGTCGTAATGTACCCTATTTTCTCATAGACCCGGCCGGCGACTTGGCGCGCTTGCTTTTGCAACTCCATATTAAATTAGGTTGGTATTCTGGACGGAAAGACCCATTTTCCAAATTGGTATTTTTGGATATAAACGCTGCTCGCAAAAAAGGTTTGTATTTATCATATAACGCGCTACAGACAGGATACGACCCACATACAACGGCGCATATGGTCGTTGAAGCATTCAAGCGTGCATTTCCCGCTCTTAAAGGCGGCGTAATGGTCAACGTAGAACTCTTATTGACATTTTCGTCATATGTGTTGGCCGCGAACGAATTGCCGTTGTTTCCTTATATGTACTACCTACTAAGCGACAATACATTCAGAGCGCGATTACTTTGCTCGCCAGCGATTACCGATAGTTTACTGATTCACTTTTTTCGTCAACATACCGACCCTAAAAGTGGTGAACTTACGATTGGTGCTGACCCTACTATTAAGCGACTACTGCTGCTTTGTTTTGCGCCAGAACTTCGCTATAGCTTTGGCCAATCACGCAATGTTTTAGACTTTCCATCATTTCTGGCACAAGGTACCAGCGTTATTCTGAACCTACATTCACCTGACCCTGAAATGACGCGATTGTTTGGTAGTTTCGTAACTACAGCGATTGAGCTTGCAGCCAAAGCTAGGGGCGAAATCCCGGCAGAAGAGCGCCGAGGAACACATGCACTTTTGATTGACGAATTCCAGATGTTCTCAGCGCAATCTGGAGATAGTTTTACTCATATTCTTGATGAATGCCGCAAGTATGGCCTTTACCTTGTACTTTCCACGCAATCATACAAACGAATACCGGAAGATATCAGAAGTGCCCTGTCCAATACCGAACTACGAATAGCCTACCGATTGGAAGAAGAAGACGCTGCGGCTGTGGCACCACTCCTGCACTTCAGCTTCAATCCGTATCTTGAGAAGCAATCATATACCAGAACGCCAAAATTTTATACCGAAGCAGAACAGCGAAGACAACATATCAGGGCAATTACCCAACTCGCCAAGCGGGAAGCATTCGTAAAACTGCCTGATGATAGGCTCTATCGAATGCAGACACTGACAGTTAATGACCCATACATTGACCCAAAAATGCTAACACGTATTGAAGAAGAATACTTTCGCCGATACTTTTGCAGCCAAGTAACTGTTGAAGCAGAGATTACAAAACACCTACAAACGTTTGGCGTTATTCCTACACCAATTCCGCAATCTGCTACAATAAAATCATATGATACCATCACAACTGACCATATTACCAATGGAGAAGACGATGCAGAAGAACTCGACTACGACGACTTCTAAGCAATCAAAATCGAAAACCACTGCAAAACCGAGATTTCGCATCACTGAGCGAGATATCCAAATGATGGAAGCTAATTATAAATACCGTATCTTAGATAGCAAACAACATCAGCGATTGTTCTTTGCTCACACCACAACAGGCGTGCAGTGTCGATTGCGGCTGCGTTTACTAGCTGAGAGTGGCTTTCTACACAGTAAAGAACAGATGACCTTACTGTCTGAAGGAAATAAACCAAGAATATATTTTCTTGACACTAAAGGAGCGCATTTTCTGGCAAATCAATACGATGTCGAAGTGGAAGAGCTTGATTGGCGGCCAAATGAATGGAATGTTGGCCAGAACTTTGTTGAACATACTCTGAAAACAAACGATATCCGTATAAGCTTTGAACAAGCAGCAGAGAAACACGGATTTATTGTGCAGAATTGGCTTGACGATAGAGCATTGAAACGCCATCAAGCAGAAGATAGTATCGAAATTACAGACAGCAAAGGCCGAAAACAAAAAGCAGCGGCAATTGCTGATGGTCATTTTGAAGTACTAACGAATAAACGAGGTTACCATTTTAGTTTGGAGACCGACCTTCGCACAATTACTGCAAAATCGTCTGAGGGAGCAAAAAACGAAAGAGATTGGTCAAGACGCATTAAGGTTATCTTAGAATATTATCATTCAGGAAAATACGAGAAACGCTATAATACAACGAGTATGCGCTGGTTAACGGTGACAACTGGTGAGAAACGACTTGAACACTTAAAACATGTGACAGAGCAAAATTCGGGCCGTGTTCGCTTTTGGTTCGCAACGTTTGACCGCATACAACAGGCTGATGTTGATATTCTCTATAGCCCGATATGGAATGTTGCAGGCCGTGAAGGATTATATCCGCTGATTGACCAATAGACCAGATAATGATGTTCATCTGGCCGCTCCAAAGCTTGATAGGCAAAAGTGTATATCCGCATTAGGAAAAATCAGTCTATCCTTCTCTTGCGCTTGCTCACAAAGGAAGTGCTTAAAGGGTGCTAGCAAGTACACGCTTTCGCCTGTCCCTGCAAACCATCGAAAAACGGGCAGGCGGGCGCGAACCAGACGAGCAAAATGTATATCTCCTGTTCTAGCACATCTGTTTCAGAAGCTCAATATTTTAGAAGTAAGACTTTGGTAAGAGACTAAGAGAACGCAAAAAGCCATCAATTGTTTCCCAGGTCACACCACCAGCACAAAAGTAGGATGGAGCACAGCCCATACAGGAGAAGTCCTATGCACGACAAGCACACAGAAGAAACCCAGCCATCGCCACGACGGAAAGAGTCACTGTCGCCCCAGGAACGTGCCAAGATGCTCGCGCGGATAGTTGCTGTTATCCTGGCCGACCCAGGGAAGCCGGCTGTTCAGGACGAGGCAGCACCAGAGGATACCGCTTCGGAGCGTTCTGCGCACTAGAAAGCGGGCAACACATGGTATGATGCCCTCAGAGTTACCACCTTTCACATTTGTGTTACTCTCTGGTACTCCTTGTTACTCTATGTTACAATGAGGGCGTACAATGAGCGAACCTGACTACCTTACTATCAAACAAGTATGCGAGAGACTACAGGTAAGCAGAATGACTGTCCACCGCTGGATTAAGCGGGGTCTGCCAGTCTACCGGCAGGGTCGTATCGTCAGGATTAAGGTAGGAGACTTAGAACAGTTTCTTAAAGAGCACCAAGACTGACAATGACGCAGCATAGTTCAGAGTGATGCTCTGAGCTAGTGTAGGGAGGGAACCACCCAACCTGCTTGCGTGATTGTAAGGGATTTCGGTATCACGCACTGGAAGGGGGACAGCCGTGAGAAACGTGATAGTCTACACCCGCGTATCCTCGGACGAGCAGAAGAAAAATAACAGCCCATCTGCGCAACGAACCGACGGCACCAAATACGCCCAGGTACACGGCATGACCGTGCTTGATGTGCTCAATGAGGATTATACCGGCACAACAATTGACCGCCCGGTGTTTAACCGATTGCTGGAACTTGCCGATGATGGGTTGTTTGATGCGGTTATTGTGCAGCACCCTGACCGGCTTGGACGCGGCCCTATCCTTGAACTCGCCATTGCGCTCTTAGCCAAGCGCGGCATCGAGGTTCACGCCACCAATCGAGGCATCATCAGTGACGAAGATGATGAAAATGCACAGATACAAAATAGCGTTGATGGACTAGTCAGCGGTATCGAACGCAGAAACATCGCTCGCCGTACTTCCCGTGGCAGGCTGGAAAAAGTCACGGTCAAAGGAAAACTCCCAGGGCATGGTGCAGCACCTTATGGCTATCACTGGCAGGGTGTCCGGCGCGACCGCGTGCTGGTCATCAACGACGAAGAAGCCAAGATTGTGCTTCTCATCTTCGAGTGGTACGCGGCAGGCGTGAGCGTCCCTGACATTTGTGCGCGATTGGAAGCTTTGTGTATCCCGTCACCATGCTTTTCCAACGACAATAATAGGACGAAGAAGCGGGACAATATCTATCACTGGCGTCGTACTGTCATTCATCGCATGCTCAGACGCCGTACCTATGTTGGTGAGTTTATTGCATTTGGCGGAAAGAAGGATAAGCACGTCAAAAAGCAAATCAGCACAGAAGCAATCTCAATTGCTGTGCCTGCCATTATCCCCGTTGAACTATTCGAAGAGGCTCAGGCACGGCTTGCCGTTGGCCGCCAGCGCGCGCAACGCAATAATAAGCGATATTTCTATCTGTTGCGCTGTCTGGTTCGCTGTCCGTGTACTGCTGGCATGAATGGGCATAGTCAAGGCAAATATTACCGTTGTGGTGCAGCTATGCAGCCACATGACTTCGTGCAAAACTGCACGAATACAACTTGCTATCACGTTGCAGACGTAGATTTTACAGTTTGGAAATGGGTTGACGAGAATGTCCTGCTTGAAGACAACCTGCGGGAAGGACTGGAGCGCAACGAGGCGCAAACTGCCGATAATCGTAGCAGGCTTAATGAACAGCGAAATTACTACGCTGAGCGCCTTACCGATGTCGATAGCAAAATAGAGCGGCTGAAGCTACTCTATACCAGCGGTGTATTCACGCTTGAGGAGATTGCCCCAGATAAGAAGCGATTGGACAATGCCCGTGCTGAGGTTCTCAAGCAGGTGGCGGGTATCGAGGAAAAAATAACAGCGCTCGACATGCTGCGAAGCGCCGCACAGCAAATCATTCAGAAGGTTCGGAAAATTAAAGCGAAGGTCGCTAATCTTACCGATGCTGGTAAGCGTGAAATTCTAGAACTCCTCGATACGCAGGTGACACTCTATCTGAAGGAACGTGAGCCTTGGTGTCACATCGAGGTTAATTTCACGGTTCAACAGGCAAACATTCCGATTGAGTCGCAGGATAGCTATGTCCTACGCCGAGCATTCCGCCGCGCGAAGGGCTCCAGCAGGTTGTGTCGCGATTCCAGCGCATGACAGGTGGACTTTCGGTACGAGATCGCGGGTAGCATAGCATAGGAGGGCGAATGGGTCAATCGGGCGGAAGGCTGAGAGCGCATACCCTCGGCCGTCTAGATAAGCTCAGGCGGTCACTTGCTCGGGCGCGGGAATGACGCCAAGCTGCTGCATGCGGCCACGTAGATCCATCATTCGCCCTTCGTCGCCTACGCGATGATCTCCCGAGCCGCCCGCGCGCCGCTGTGCAGTGCGCCATGCACGGTGGCCGGGTTGTTGTTGAACACGGTTGCCTCTCCAGCAAAGTGGAGCGCGCCGGCCGGCTGGGCCAGCGCCGCGCGCTGGCCGTGCGCGCCGGGCGGCACCGAGCTATAGCCACCGCGTGCCCACTCGTCGGCGGCCCAATCCACCACTTGCCCAGCCGCGAGCAGACGGCGCGGCGCATCGCCGAAAATCGCGGCCAGCGCAGCCATACCCTGTTCCAGCGCACCTTCTGGGCCATGGGCTGCCAGCCGCGCCGCGCGTGGCCCGGTGATGAATCCTGTCAGCAGCGGCGCATCGCGGCGCACTGTCCACCAGACCGGCACGGGATCGCGGCCGGTCAGAAAAGTCATCTCAGTATCCCAGAAACGCTCCTCGAAGCGCAGCAGCAGCTTCATTGCCGGCGCCATCGTCAGCGTGTCGATCGCATAGCGCTTGGCCTCCGGCAGCGGCGGGTCGAAGATAACTGTATCGGCCTTTAGAAGCGCCAGCGGCAGCGTGACGATCGCATGGCGTGCCCGGAAGGTATGACGGGGTGATAGGGTGACAGGGTGACCGGGCGCGGCTTCAAGCACGTTCTGTCGATCCATCGCCCCGTCGCCCCTGCTCGTCTCTACCTGGACGCCATCCTCCGCCCACTGAATCTTGGTGACAGCCGTGCCGAGGCGGATGTCCAGCCGATCGGCGAGCAGCGCTAGCACGCGATCGTAGCCTTCCAGGATATGGAAGTCGCCTGGCCCCTTGTCGGCGATCTTCAGTTCGTGGGCCAGTTCGGCCACGCTGATTGTGGCCGGCGTGGCGCAGTTGGAATGCGCCAGCCGCAAATCGGCGATATGGGCCGCCAGTGGGCTGTACGCATTCGCCACCAGCCACTCGGCCAGCGAGCAGTCCGGCCCCTGGTATTCGGCCAGTTGCTGCTCTAGCGTGAAGACACGTTGCAGATCCGGTCGCGCATGCAGCAGTTCGTCGCCGGCCAGCCGGCCATCTTCGGCGACAATCCGCCGGCCCTGCCAGCGCGAGAATGGCTCAGTGCCTAGCCCGGCCTGGCGCACCAGCGCCAGGTATCGGCCTGCTCGCCGTGGATGAACTCGGCGCCGCGCTCAACCGGGATCGCCGCGAAAGCTCGATCCGTCCACACTCGCCCGCCGATCCGCTCGCGCGCCTCCAGCACGATCACCCGACGCCCGGCATCGGCCAGCACGCGCGCCGCCGCGAGACCGGATGCCCCGGCCCCGATCACCAGCACATCTGCATCCATAGCTCGCTTTCACCTTTTCAGCACCTATGCGCTAAATCCGCTCGCCTGTTATAATAGCATAGCCACGCCACTCAGCGAACAGCACACCGCAAGGCGACGCGGCGCCACCAGGCTCGGCATAGCGGTTCGAATCATCGGCCGGTGCCGGCGCGCTGGCGCTGTATTCAGCGACGATTGATTATGAGCTCGACGCCCATGCTATAATTGACACAGCACAAAGCCCACGCCTCGCCGATCGGCGGCGGGGCAGTCTGCCGAGGCCCCATGAGCGATAGCAACGACACCCTCACCAAGCAGATCGCCGCGCTGGAGGATGCTCTCGCGCTCCCGCTTCCGGATGCCACGCGCGCTCAGATCCAGTACGACCTCGGCCGTCTGCGCGCCCAGCGCGACGCCGGTTCCATCCACGGCGTCGCCGATGTCAGCGGCACACTGTATGGCAATGCGATCGGCGTCAACTTCGGCACTGTCTATACCAACATGGGCGCTCAGCCAACCGCTGTGCCCGGCGATCGATCCCCCAACGTTTCGCAAGCTTTCCAGCACAGTGGGATCCGAAGCTTGGAATTCACGTGACTTGAAGTCG
>JADMIO010787547.1_pt1 | contig 57908 bp, 48 predicted proteins | sample 8958161 | NCBI WGS metagenome assembly JADMIO01 (sample SAMN16585339, study PRJNA669376) | soil metagenome | isolation source: Crop rotation soil | place: USA: Cullars Rotation, Alabama | collected 2011
GCCGCGACTTCAAGTCACGTGAATTCCAAGCTTCGGATCCCACTGTGCTGGAAAGGTCAACGCGGTGAAGAGCGACCACCACAGCACGCCGAATCCGAGCAGCCGACGGCCGCCGACGTGCGCGGCGCCCCAGCCGCCGGCGAGCTGGGTCACCAGGTACCCCATGAAGAACGACGAGAGGACCCAGCCCTGCGCCGCGGTGTCCCACGCGTACTCCTTCGCCATCGGCAAGATGGCGTAGGAGATGTTCACGCGGTCGATGTAGCAAACGACGATCGACAGGAAGCAGCCGGCCACGAGAATCCAGCGGCGCGGCCAGTAGCTCGCGGGCGTGAACTGTCCGTCGATAGCGGCCTGTGTAGTATAACGCGTGAACGCAAGACAATGGCCCGAGCCGCGGCGGGGTCATCGCGAACCGCCGTTGTTCGAGAGGACACGAGAATGAGCAGACTCCGCCCGAAGCCGCGCCAAGACCTCACCCCCGAGCAGCAGGAAGCCTACGACCGCATCGCCAAGGAGCGCACGCCGCGCGCCGACGGCACCATCGGCGGCCCGTTCGACCCGTGGATCCGCTGCCCGGAGCTCGCGCACCGCGCGGTCGAGTTCGGCCGTTTTCTCTGGGAGCGGACACTGCCCCGGCGGCTCGTCGAGCTCGCGATCCTGGTGACCGGACGATTCTGGCGAAGCAACGTCGAGTGGGTCGCGCACGTTCGCATGGCACTGGAGAACGGGGTGACGCAATCGACGATCGACGACGTATGGAATCAGCGCATGCCTGGCGGCGCGCCCGACGACGAGCGCCTCGTGTACGAGGTCGCGAAGAGCCTGCACGAGCGCCACGAGCTTTCGGACGACCTCTACCGACGCGCGGTCGATCAGTTCGGCGAGCGCGGTCTCGTCGAGATCATCGGCGTGATCGGGTTCTACACGATGGTGTCGATGACACTGAATGCGTTCCGGGTGCCCGCAGTGGGAGTCGAGAAGCAGCCGTTCGAAAATCCCGACGCGGAATGATCGGTTTCACCAAAAAGCTTGACACCGTCTCCGCGCGTATGGGACCGTGATTTTCAGACGATCTCGATTCTTCCCACTGCATCGATCTCATGAGCGCGCGCATCGGATCGATTGTCTGGCTGGGCGTCGTTCTCGCGCTGGGCGCCTGCAGCAATCACGACGACAGTCAGCGTGCGACGGGTCTACCGCCCGATCCCGCGGACTGGGTATGCGAGATGCCGCGGCTGGCGGCACAAGACATTCAGTCGTGGTGTAACGAGCACCCCAATCGGGGCCAATCGGCGACACTGCCCGCGGCGGCGGACGCGACGGACCTCGACGCCAAGAACACCTTCGACGTCGCCCTTCGCGATTTTCTACGCAACCGCGCGTATCGCGCCCTCGGCTGGGTAGCCGACCAATCGTGGCGCCTCACCGGCCCGTTCGTCGGTGATTTCGGCGGTTCCGGTCAGAGCTTCGGCGTCCACCCGGCCGTGCGCCTCTGGTACTCGCCGGAGGTCGTCGACTGGCTCTGCGCCGGGCGACCGGATCAAATCGCGCAAGGCGCGATGATCGTGAAGGAGATGCGCAGCATCGACCCGACTGCGCTCGACATCGATAGCAACGCCGAGTGCATGGTGATCCGCAAGCCGGCCGACCAGATCGAGCCCGGTTCCTGGACTGTGCTCTACCGAGCCGAGCAAAAGACCTTCGACGGCTGGTACTGGGCCAATCCCACGGGCATGGGAGACGGGAATCCACCGATCCTGGACATGTCGGCGGTGACGTCGGCCGATTTCTTCGGTCCGGCGCCGGTGGTGTTCAATCCCGCCTGGCTACCGACCGGCGATCTCTTTTGCTCGCAAAAGCCGGCCGACGTCGTCACGCCGTACAATCAGTTCGGCGCGTATTGCGTGAACTGCCATTCCTCCGCCGAGAAGCAGCAGACGTTCGCGACGATGAGCAACATCCTGACGCGGGGAACGATCTACAAGCACTTCGCAGCACCGCCCGAGGCGCCGCTACCGGTCGTCGATTCGGGCGCCGCCCATACGGGGCTCGAAGGCCTCGACATCTGCGGAGCGCCGGATTGGCCGTTCACGCGGGCGCTCGCCGACGTCTCACCCGCCTTCACCGCGCACTACGGCGCGCTCGGACCGACGAGCTTCAACGACTCGATGGCACTGCGGCTTCCCGCGGAAACGTTCGACCACGTGATGTCGGCGCACGACGGTCCACCGCAGTTCGTCACCTCCGATCAGTGCATCGGCTGCCACGACGCCACGCAATCCAATGCGTCGAACCCGAACATGCAGTTCACGGATCCGCAGACCAGCACTGCCGTCAATCTGTCGCCGTACGGCGAATGGCGGGCGTCGCCGATGGGATTGGCCGGCCGCGACCCGATCTTCTTCTCGCAGCTGCAGAGCGAGACGAACAATCTACCGACGCTCTCGCAGTGCATCGAGAACACCTGCCTGCACTGCCACGGAGTGATGGGGCAACGTCAGTTCGCGATCGACAACCCATCGGCCGACCCGCCGTGCACGGACCTCTTCGCGGTAGCTCCCCCCGCGGGCGTGCCGTTCGGCCAACCGTTCGCGCTCGACATGGTGACGGACTTCCAGGACGGAGCCCGCCCGGCGAAATACGGAAACTTGGCGCGGGACGGCATCTCGTGCACCGTCTGCCATCACATCAGCGATCAAGCGCTCGGCAACGAGTCGAGCTTCACCGGGAACTTCGTCGCCGGCCCACCGGATGTGATCTTCGGCCCGTTCGACACCGACACGGTCGTTCCGAAGCCGATGCAGAACGCGCTCGGGATCACGCCGCAGTTCGGCGCGCAGACCAAGGGCAGTGACATGTGCGGCACCTGTCACAACATCTTGCTGCCGCTGATCAACAACGACGGGACGCCGCACCCGATCACGGCTCCCGGCGGGCAGACGATCACCGCGAGCTACGAGCAGAGCACGCACCTCGAATGGCAGAACAGTGTGTTCGCCGCCTCGGGACCGACGTTCCAGTCATGTCAGGACTGTCACATGCCCTCGACGTACAAGGGGATCGATCTCAACGGCGTCAAGATCGCCAACATCGAATCGAGCGATTTCGCGCCGACCGACAATCGCCTGCCGGATGCCGATATCACGCTCACGCCCCGCGACGGCTTCGCGCGTCACGCGCTGCACGGCCTGAACCTGTTCCTGAACCAGATGTTCCAGCAATTCCCGCTGCACCTCGGCGTCCGCCAGATCGATTACATGACGAGCTCCTCGACCCAGCCGGCGTTGATCACCGCGGCGGATTCGATGGCGACGATGGCCGCCGGCAGCACGGCGGCACTCGACGTCACGGACTTGACGATCCAAGGCACGCAGCTGCGTGCCACGCTGCTGGTGACGAACAAGGTCGGCCATTACCTGCCGTCGGGCGTCGGTTTCCGCCGCGTGTTCATCGAGTTCATCGTCGCCGATGCCGACGGCAATCCGCTCTTCGCGTCGGGCCGCACCAACGAGCTCGGCGCGATCCTCGACGGCGTCACCTCCGACGTTCTGGCGACGGAACAGGGCGCGAACAACACGCAGTTCCAGCCGCACTACCAGACGATCACCGCCGGCAACCAAGTGCAGATCTACGAAGAGGTGACCTTCGACTCGGCGGGCGTGCGCACCACCTCGTTCCTGCGCCGCGTCGATCATCGAAAGGACAACCGGCTGCGTCCGAAGGGCTTCGATCCGCAGGTCTTCCTCTCGAGCCCTTCGCCGTTCATCCGGGAGCTCGGCGACTTCGACGGCAGCGAAGGCAGCGATCCGCACTACACCGACAAGACGCTTACCGGCAGCGACGAGATCGTCTATCAGGTCGATCTATCGTCCGCGGACATCGCGCGCGTCGCACGCGTCACCGCGCGCCTCTACAGTCAGTCGATCCCGCCGTACTACCTGCAGCAACGATTCGGCGATGCGCTGGTCGGGCCCGCCAACAAGAACCACATCCAACGACTCTATTACCTGACCAGTCACCTCAATGCCGGGTCGAACACACCGATCCCCAATTGGAAATTGCCGGTGGCGGCAACGTGCAAGAACCGCGATGGCAGCGGCTGCACGCAATGATGGCCAGTCGTCAGCTGCCCGCGACCTGCGTGCTCGGCTGCGTGCGCCGCGCCACCACCGTGTACATCGGCGTCGGCCTTCCCTCGTGTAGCTGTTGATGGAGGGTGACGCGGCTGTCCTCGAAGCCGAGGATGCCGAGGAACTCCTGGACGATGAGCGGGCTCAGATACCACCAGCCGTCCTTGGGCTCGCGCCGGCGATAGTCGGGCATCAGCGTCATGATCGGCATCTTCCGCATGCGCTCGCCGTAGTTGCGCAGATGCTCCTCGAATTGGCGGAGCCAGACTTCGTGGCGCCACATCGGATCGCCGGCGATTCGATGCGCGAGGCGTAAGAGGCCGCGCCGCCAGCCGGTGGCGATCGGTAAGCTCGGCGCCGGCGGCGGCAGCTCCACGGGATTCCAGAACGGCTCCGTCACGACGACGGTCTCGCGCACCATGCGCAGCGGGCTGGCCAGCGCGAGAAACGGATCGCGCAGGTGGAGAAGGATGCAGCCGAAGACGGCGGCGTCGACGGTGCCGATGCCGGCGGGGACGTCGTAGACACTGCCGTAGACCATCCGCGCCGAGGAGCCGAGCGCTCCGCGGGCGAGCCACCAGCCGTTGTTCACGAGGTGGATCAACGAGCTGTACTCCGCGGCGAGACGTCGGAGATCGTCGTGCGGATAGACGACGACGTTTTGCAAATGCGCGTGCTCCGGCGACAGGTCGTAACCGACGACCTCGGCGCCTTGGCGCTCCATGTGGAAGCAGACGAAGCCGCTGGCGGTGCCGATGTCGAGCACGCGCTTGCCGCGGAGCTCGATGCTGCCGAGGTACTCGTCGATTCCGGGGCGCAGATCCCACGAGCCGCGGACGACGCCGTGACCGGGAAGGTCGAGCGTATGGTAGAAGAAGCAATCCTCCAGCCGCGTGACGGTGCGCGGCGCGGCATAGGGCAGCGCGGGTGCGGGATCGAGATTCATCTCGACGCGGAGACTAGTAGGGGTGGTCGATGGGCGGCAAGTCGGTGACTCGCGGCTGATCGCGCACGAAAAGCGCGGTGGCAAATTCCTGCTGCCGACACTCCTCATGCTCGCCGTGGCCAAGCTCTGGCTGGTGCGAGATCACGAAGTCCCCGCCTGCGACTATCCATACGACGATCCTTGGTACGTGATCGCGGCGACGCACTGGTATTGGTGGGGATCGTTCGCGCAGGACGGCTTCATCCGTCCCGCGGGCTATCCGCTATGGATCGCGCTCGCCGGGACGACGGGTCTCCCGCTGCGGCTGTCGACCGAGCTGCTGTTCCTCGCCGCCGCGGGTGGCTTCGCGCTGTCGCTCGTGCGAGCGGGACTCTCACGAGTCGCGGCCGCGTTCGTCTTCGCGCTGATCATCTTCCACCCGTTCAGCATCTACGTGAACGACTACGTGGCGTCCGAGTCACTGTACGCGCCGGTCTTGCTGGCCGCGTTGGCCGGGATGGTGGCGCTCGTGGCTCGCTCCGGCATCGCCGCGGCCGCGGCAACGGGCTTGGCTCTCGGCGTGTTGTGGCAGACGAGAGAGGAGACCGTCTTGGTGGTCGCGGAGCTCGCTCTCTTCGCCGTCGTCACCGCCTGGGCCAGGTTCGGGGACGGACGTCGCGCGCGCGAGGTCGCTCGCGACGTCGGCTGGATCGTCGGCACGGTATCGATCGTCGCGGCAGGCGTCACGCTTGCCGTCCGGACCATGAACTACGCGTCCTTCGGAGCCTTCCATGACCATCAACGCGACATGCCCGGCTTCGTCGCCGCGCAGCGCGCGCTACTGCGCATCACGCCAGAGCACCGCATCCCCGCGGTCGGAGTCTCGAAGGAATCGCGGCGAACGGCGTACGACGCCAGCCCCACGTTTCGCCAGTTGCGGCCCTATCTCGAAGGTTCCGCCGGTATTTGGGAGAACTGGAGCCCGGCCGGTTTCGCGGAGCAACACGAGATCGCGGGTCGCTTCGTGTGGCCGTTGAACGCAGCCGTCCGCGCGGCAGGACACGGCAAGTCCGCGGCAGACATGGAAGCGTTTTGCCGTCAAATCGCCGACGAGATCGACGTCGCGTGCAGAACCGGGCAGCTGCACTGCATACCGGCGCCGCTCGGGTCGCTGGCGCTCGTCTGGACGGGCTTGCCGGGAGTGCCCGCTTCGCTGCGCGACGTGGCGGGGCGCCTATTTTGGCGCGGCGAACCGTTCGGACCGCGTTGCCCCCAGTTGACGCCGCGCCCGTGGATCGTCGCGCTGTTCGATTCCGCGGCACATCGCCGTCCCGTCTCCCCGCCGGAGGCTACGGCGACGGCGGAACGAATCGCAGCGGCCTTGTGCCGGCATTACGGCCAGGTCGTCATCGGGGTGAGCGTCCTCGGGTTGCTCGCGCTTCTCGTCGTGATTCGCGGTCGCGAGAGCGTGGTGCCGGATCGGACGCTGATCGCAATCGTTCTCCTCTTGCTCGGCACCGTCGCGGCGCGCGCCGTGCTGGTCGCGATTTTCGAGGCGACGGTGTGGCCGTTCCCCGACCCCAGAGCTCTCTACCCGGTCGCCTATCTCTATCCCTGCGCCGTCGTCGTGCTGATCTCTCGTACCGTGGGCCGCCTGGCTGGTGGTCGACCGTGACGAGAATGGCTGGAAAGAACCTCCGGAATGTGATTGTCGAGACGCGCGGCGGCTGGTTCCGATCGTGATCCCAATCTTTCTCGTCATCGCCGTCATTGCATTCGTAGCGGAGCGTCTCGCTCCGGCACGGCCGCAGCCCGTGTTGCGGCGCGGTTTTTTCACGGATGGAATCTACGTCGTCGTCAACATCGTGCTGCGCATGGTCTTCACCGGCGGCATCGCGGTGGCGATCTCCGAGACCGGCAAGCAGTTGCTTCCCGAATTTTCGATCGCCGTGCTCGAAGATGATCCGCTCTGGCTGCAGTCGCTCGCGGTGGTGACGGTGCTCGACTTCTTTTTCTATTGGATGCATCGCGCCAAGCACCGCTTCGACTGGTGGTGGCGCCTGCACGAGACCCATCACAGCTCCCGCGACCTCGACTGGTTCTCGAGCGTACGCTTCCATCCGCTCGAAAAGATCCTCGACCGCACGATCTATCTCGCGCCGCTGCTGGTGCTCGGCGTCTGCGACGAAGCGCTGTTGATCCTCGCCGGGCTCGACGCCGGTATCGCGAGCTTCAGCCACGCCAACGTCCGCTTCCGGCTGGGCCCGCTCATCTACGTGTTCGTCGGCCCCGAGATGCACCGCTGGCATCACGCGCGCGACGCGAATGCGCAGCGCTCGAACTTCGGCAACAACCTGTCGATCTTCGACTGGCTGTTCGGCACCGCGCGCATTCCCGTAGAAGCTCCGATCGAGTTCGGCACCGACGCGGTCGACTATCCCGAGGGCAACATCGTCAAGCAGTTCTTCTACGCGTTCCGACCATACGCGCCGGCGCCCGATCGCCGCACGATCCGCTTCGAGCCGTCGCGGCCGACCGCGGACGGCTCCGCCTAGAGCGTTTCGCGGGCTCGCGGTCGCGGCGGTACCGGGTGATCGACGCCGAGCGCGGCCTGGCGGAATCAGGCGAGACCTAGCCCGACTCGGGCTGCCAAAAACCATATTGACGCCGGTGCCCGCATCCGGCGAACAATCCGCGACGGCGAGCCGCACCGAGCTCGGGCGCTCGACCGCTTGGAGCAATGACGACGGCTCGGAGCACGCTTCTCGTCCTGGCGGTGGTCGGACTCGCGAGTTGCGCCGGCCAGTCGACGCGCGTCGTCGGCATCTGGGGGCGCGACGTGCCGGGCTACCTCGAGCCGCTCGCGCAGTGCGCGCAGGCGCACGGCTACGCGTTGCCGCCGGTGACTTGGCTCGCTCGCGACGCGAGCTCGCTATCGAACGGTGCGGCCACGTGTTGTATCCGCGGCTCGGAACCGGCGGTCGCCGAGCGCTGGCACGTCGTCGGCTGCTACGGCGCGGAGCCGGTCGAGAACGAGGGATCCTTCAAGCTGAAGATCGCCGATCGCTGCACCGGGCCCCACGGCGAACAGTTGACGGCCAACAAGTGGTACGCACACCACGAGTTCACCCACATCATCCTGCGCTCGGCGACGGGCGATTGGGATTCCGAGCACACGAACTCGCTGTGGAGCGAATGCCCGAATCCCTTCGACGCGCGACCGCTCTTCGGCTCGAATTGACGAGCTAGCGCGAAAGCCGCTCGAGCGCATTGCGAGTGACCCGCTCGACGAGCGGGTCGCCGCCCGCAAGACCGAAGACCCAGTCCGTGGATCCGCAGGACACGACCGTGCCGCCGGCGGTGTACGAGCCCAAGACGGCGTTCCCGTGCGCAATGCGGCGGCACGCTTCCGGCGAGGCATCGCCGAAGAGGGTGAGCGCGACGGCCTGCAGCTCACCGATCGCCCGTGTCGCGGCGAGTGCTCGAGGATACTCGTTGCCGTCGCCGTCCACCGACCACAGCCGTGCGGGCGCGGTGGCGAGCACCTCGAAATTCGTCGGGCAACCGTCCTCGCCCGTCGGCGTCGGCAGGCCGTCGACGAGCGTGAGCGCGCAGCCGTCGCACTCGTAACCGACGACACCATGCTCCGCGCCGAGCACGTCGCCGTAGCGCAGATCGGTTCCCTCGAACAGCCAGTGGCGCGGGCGCCAAACCGTGTACCCGCCCGCGCCGCGCGGCACTCCGCCGGCGATCCGATGATAGCCGCCGCGGGCGAACGTGAGCCCGGTGAGCTGCGTCTCCGGCCGGCCGATGCGCGGATCGGACCAGATCGAGGTGAGTCGGGCGGGATCGCGCTCCCGCAGCGGGTCTTGGCTGCGTGCGCGGTCCTTGTAGCTCACCATCGTCACGCCGCCGTCCTCGAAACGAACCTGCCAGAAACAGGTGTTGCCCGAGAGAAAGAGCGCGTTGCCGCCGCGCGCCACATGCGCCTCGACGGAGTCGCGCATACCGCTCGACCAGTACTCGTCGTGGCCGACCGAGAGATACAGCCGCCGACCTTCGAGTAGCTCCGGCCGCGCCTCGAGGTCTGCGTTGGTGCAGTAGTCGAAAACGAAGCCCGCTTTCTCGGCCCATTGGATGAACGGCCCTTCGAACGACGGAAAGCCGGCGGAGCCGCACCAGCCGCAGACGTCGTGGGTGCGCACGTAGTCTGCGAACGCGCGCATCGATAGGTCGGGGTCGCGCGCGCGGTTCGCGATACGGTGAGTGAACGGATCCGGCCGATCGAGAAGTCCGTGCGCGAACGGCCGTGAGAACGAAGCGTGCGTCGCGCCCGTGTAGAGGTTCGCTCCGCCCCAGTCGTTGTATGCATTCCAGGTGTTGGTCGCGAGCGCGAAGAGCGGGCGCTGGCGCTTCGTGCCGCTCGGCGCGCGCAGCACGAAACCAGCGCAGCGGTCTACGCTCGTCCCCTCGGGCCGCTGCGCGCGCAGTCTCACTTCGTAGAAACCGCTCGGCCAGTCGGCTCGAGTCGGGACGACGAGCGATTCGGGATAGCCGGCGCCACGTGCGCACGCTTCGGCCGGCACGGGATGCGGTTTCGCGATGAGGCCGTCGGCCTGCCACAAGACCTCGCGCTTCGCTCCGACGCGCGCGACCTCGACGGCGAAACCGAGCTCGCGGCTCGCCGCCTCGACCGCGCCGGCACGAAGCCGCCGCGTCACGCCGGTGTGAAGCGAGACGGGCCCGCCCGGTTCGACCGAAAGCGGGACGCAGTAGCCTTCCACGGACTCTTCGTTGCGCATCGACAGCGGTATTACCCGAGCTTGACCCCGGTGTCTGCGTTCGGCGAAGTACCGGGAAACATCCCGGAGATCTCATGGAACGCACCAGCTCGCGTGTCGGTCGATCCGTCTGCCGCGCTGCCGTACTCATCGGCGTGCTCGCCGTCGCCCTCCCCGCGCAAGCTTCTCCCTACGCATACCGAGGCGTCATCTTCGGTCCGTACGGCCGCCCGTGGTCGCACCAGGATCGAGTGGACCTGGTCACCTGGATGGGCGGCCACGGCATGAACATCTACGTTCACGCCGCCAAGGACGATCGCTACCAGCGCGCACAGTGGCGGGATTCGTATCCGCAAGACCTCCTCGGACAGTACGCGGCCGAGATCGCCGCCGCGTCGGCCGCCGGCGTCCAATGGGTACCCAATCTGAGCCCGGGAGTTCCCGAGATCCCTTCGCCTACGTTGCCGATGGGGCTGCCGAGCCTCGATGTCTGCTTCTCGTGTGCGGGCGATGTCGCAGTGATCGTCGCCAAGCTCCGCCCGCTCTATGATCTCGGCGTGCGGACGTTCATGATCTCGTTCGACGACGTGCTGAAGATCTCGACGCATCTCGAGGATCTTCTCGGCTTCGGCCTCGGCGATCAGGCCTACGGCGTGATGACGGCGACGCTTCTCCAGCACGTGCTGTCGGCGCTCGAAGCGATCGAGCCCGGCGATCAAGGCGTGCATCTCATCACCGTGCCCGCCGACTATTCGGGAACGAGCCCGACGCCGTACTTGACCGGATTCGGAGCGACGCTCGGCAAGAGTGATCGCATCCGCGTGATGTGGACCGGAACGGCGGTCGTTTCCCACGCGATCGCCGCCGCGGACGCGAAGCTCTATCGCCAGGCGATCTGGGGCGCCGACCTCACCGATGCACCGAAGCTGCTCGCGTGGGACAACTTTCCCGCCAACGACTACGACGGAAACATTCTCTCCGGCCTCGGCCTCCCGACCGGCCTCAAGCTCAACATGGGGCCCTACAAGGGAAGGAAGTCCGATCTCGTCGCGGAGCTCGACGGCATACTCGCCAACCCGATGAACGAGGCGCAAGCCTCGAAGATCCCGCTGTTCACGGTCGCCCGCTACCTCGACGATCCCGCGCCGTACACGAGCGACGCGTACGGTAACGGAGCGGCCGCTTGTCCGTTCGACAGCGACAAAACCGTCAACGACACGGCCGGCTGCCGCGCGGAGCAGGATTGGCTCGACGGCGTCGCCGACTTCGGCGGGCCGCTGGCCGCGCCGCTCCTCGACTTCGTGAGGCAGATTCGCTCCACACCGCTCGACCGAACCGAGTCTCCGCTGTTCGTGAACCGCTGGACCACATTCCGTGACGCGTTCTCGACACCGCTGTGGATGGATGCATGGGCGGCGCTCGAGACCGAGCTCGGCACCGAAGCCGCCGCTCCGGCGGTGCTGCGGTCGAGCTTCGCCAACGCCGAGTTTCTCGACGAGGCGCGCAATCAGCTCGCGGCGCTCGCCGACGCCGCCTCGGCCGGTCTTCTCGCTACCGACATGTTGTCAGCGGAGCGACCCGCGATCCTCGACGCTCGAGCGATCGCCGGGAGCACATCGGGAACCGTTACAGTCCGAGGCATGGCGGCGCCCTCCGACCCGTTGCTCGCCGTGCGTCTCGAGGTCGAGCTCCTGGCGCTCGAAGCTCTGGTGCGCACCAATCCCTACGGCGTATACGGCGACCGCTTCGCGCAAGACCTCGCCAACGTCTACATCGCCGAGAACCGCATGGACGACTACCTGAGCTTCGCGCACGAGGCGACGGCGCAATGGCTTCTGACGGCGCTGCTCGCGAGCGAGGGACCGCTGACGGTGACGGTGAACGACGGAGCCGCCACGCCGGTCGGTTCCGATGGTACTTTCGAGGTTACCGGACCCGCCGCTTCGACGGTCAACGTCGTCGTTACGGACGCAGCAGGCTTTCGTACCGGGAAGGTCGTTCCGAACCCGTAGTCACGGCTCGCAGGTCGACGTCGGAGCTCGCGCGGCTCACGCCGCGCTAGTCAGAATTGATACCGCAGCTGCGCGCTCACCATCCGCGGCGCGTCCGGGATCTGCACGAAGTGCCCCGGCCCCGTCGGGATCTCGTTGATGAGGACGGCCGTCCGCTTGTCGGTCAGGTTCTCGACGTTCAGACGTACAGACCAACCTTGCGCGGCATTCACGATGCCGAACGTGCTGCGCAGACGGACGAACGACGATTGACGTTTTCGCTGGTCGAGGTCGTCGAGCAGGAACTGCGCATCGACGTACTCGACCGTCAGCGAAGGAACCAAGGCGGCTCCCTCGATCGCGGCCGGCAAACCGGACGCCAGCGCTCGTAGCGGAAGGAAGAGACTCGTCGTCAGCGCGTTCGTCCACCGCGGAGACCACGGCAGCGGACGCCCGCTCAGGTCGCAACCGCCGGTCACCGCCATGTCTTGCGGGCAGGTGCCGATCGGGAACTTGAGAAACGTGCCGTCATTGAAGCCGAGCGCCTCGCGGATCGACAGCCAGCTCGTCGGCAGCCAAGTGAAGTCGCCTTCGAAGCCCTGGGCGCGCGCCTCGGCAGCGTTCTTGACGCGAACCGTGATGCCCGGCGGCGCCGCGGTGAGCACCTGCAAGTCGGTCACGTCCATGCGGAAGAGTGAAAAATTCAACGCGGCCGTCTCCCCGAACGGCCGGGCCTTCATGTCGATCGCCCACTCCGTCACCTTCTCGGGACCGTAGTTGAGCTCCGCATCGGTGCCTCCCGACGCGAACGCGTTGAATCCTCCGCTCTTGACCCCCTTCGCCCACCTCACGAAGAAGCTCCAGTCATCGCTCGGCTTGTAGTTGAGGCTGACCTTCGGGAGCACCTGCAGCTCGGAGCGACTGAGGTCGGGACGATTGAATTCTCGCCAGGCGAGCACCTGGGCGAGGACCAGGGTATCGGCGGTGTCGAAGACGCGCGAGGTCGACGCGTCGATCGTCTCGCTGCTCAGGCGCAGCCCACACTCGAGCGTCCAGCGGTCGAGGAGCTGCCATGAGGCCTGACCGAAGCCGGCGACGGCCGTCGCCGTCTCGTCGAAGAACTGCGTCGTTCGTTCCTGCATCGCATCGAGGATCGGCGGCGGCATTCCCGGCGGGAACGGTATGCCGCCGGGAACGTCCTGCGTGGCGGTGAACTCGAGCGCGGGTAGATCGTTGATCGTCAACGTCTCGGCGAAGTTCTCCACACGCCGGCGCTGATAGAAGAAGCCGGTGGTGAAGCTCGTCTTCTTGCCGATTCCGAAAAGACCAAAAAGACCCGCGAGGTCCGGAGAGGACACTCGAGCTTCGACCGTCGTCTGCGTGTTGTCGCGGGTAGAATGGATGAACGCGCCGGGCCCGGGACCGAAGTCGGTATCGTTGACGATCAGATCGTGGAGCAGGGAGTAGCCCGCCTCCACCGAGAGCGCCCAGCCGCCGATGCTAGCTTGCCAGTCGGCGTTGAACGTATCGATGTCGTTGCGTGAGAGGTCGGGATTGTCGATCGAGCCCTTGAGGTTTCCGGGCGTGAAATCGGTGTCGGGATCGAACTGGCGGAAGAACGCGCGCGTCGATTCGGGGATGCGCTTGAACTCCGAGCCTCCCGTGAGGTCCAGCACGATCCGTTCGTAGGTGAGCTTCAAATCGGTGCCGAGCAGGTTCGGAAACTCTCCCTTCAGTCGAAACGCCTTGCGGTCGTGGCCGAGCAGATCATTCGGCGCCGCGGCGACGATCCTGGCAGTCGTGTTCTCGAGATAGCCGTCGCGGTCGTCGATCAGGCCGGCCGCGCGGAAGTTGAACACGCCCTTGACGACGGGGCCTCCGATACCCGCCTCGAGTCGGCGGAAGCCGTAGTCGCCGATCTGGCCGTCGATGACTCCGGTGTACTCGTCGCTCGGATTCTTGGTGATGATGTTCAACAGCCCCGCGGTGGTGTTCTTGCCGAACAGTGTGCCTTGCGGCCCGCGCAGGACCTCGACGCGCTCGACGTCGTAGAGGGCGCTCTGGAAGTACGCTTTGCGCGTGTAGGGGATTCCGTCGACGTTCAGGCCGACCGACTGCTCGAAGAGAGCGTTCACGGGGCTCGTGCCGAAACCGCGGATCCGAATGTCCGGCAGCACCGCGCTCGTGCGGATGTTGACGTTCGGAACGTAGTGGGCGACGTCGCGCAGATCGGTGATCGCCTGTTCCCCGAGGAAGCGATCGTCGAGGACCGACATGGCCACCGGCACGTCGATCTCCGCCTGCTCTCTCTTCTGGGCCGTGACGATGATCTCCTCGATGCGGTTTGGGCGCACATCGAGAGAGTCGGGGGCTTGCTGCGCGAGAGCTCTCGCCGCCACGAAGAGCAGAGCTAGCGTCCCGAAAACGCGGACCGCGCTTCGCTCTCCGCGTCCTTTAGAAGTCGTCGTGGCTCGGCCCACTACAATAGACGGCGTCGCACACTCGCAAATGCGAACGGCAGCGCGATCAACACGAGCAAGCTTGCGGTCGAGAGGATCGATGCCGGCGATCCCCAGGCGGGGAGCGACGCGCCGAACACGGCGAGCGTGCCCGCGCGGAAGTAACTGGTCGGCGCGATCGCCGAGAAGAACCGCCACGGCGCGATGGTCGAGGTGCCGGCCACCCATTGCACGAGGACCATCGGCCCGATCGGATGCGCGGTGACCGCGGCGATCGTGACCAAGAGCGGCAGCTCGCTACCCGCCGAGAGGCGTCGCACCCTCTCGCTGAGCGTTTCGGGCAACATTGTCGGTCCGATCCGCCGCGCGAGCGCGAAATTGATGAGCGCCGAGCAGACGATCCCGGTGCCGCCGAGCGCGGCGCCGAGCGCTCCGCCGAACACGAGGCCGCCGGCCGTCAACAAGACGACGGCCGGGAGCAGCAGTAGCTGGCGAATCGCGACGAGGCCGACGAACGCCAGCGGGCCTTGCCAGCCGAGGCCGTCGGCCCAGCTCTGCACGGCTTCGACCGACGGCGCGAGACCCAAGCGCACGCGCACCACGTGCGCGAGTCCTACGAACGCGAGCCCGACGACCGCGACGACGATCGTCCGCGAGCGAAGGCGCCGTGTGGTATCGAGCGAGGTCACGAGATTTGCGGCTCGTCGCGCGGGCGCAAATAGCGGTCGATGACCCGGTGCATGTGCAGGACGTTCGCCTCCTGGCGTGGGTTCGGCCGTAGCTCGCTGCACCCCCGAGAGCGCATGCCGACCTGAACGCCTGCCAGGTTCATGTAGTCCTGTCGGCTGATCGGGTCCCACTGCCACGTCGACCAGTCGCCGACCACCTGATGCTCCGGAAGCCGCCACTCCTTCTCGGGATCCGGCCACGCGAGAACGATGATGTCCTTGATCGCGCTGTGTGGATCGAGGCCGTTGGGGCGGACGCGGAAGAGAATCGCGCTTCCGGGGTAGACCGGACCGACGACGTTGGGGAACCAGAGAAAGTCCTCGGCGCTCGTCATCTGCTCGTCGGCCAGTGCCGATACGTCGAGACCTCGCGCCGCGAGCAGCGCACGGCGGCGCGCCTGGAACGTCTCGAGGAGCCCCCGGCCTGCGTCGCGGGGCGCGGCGATCACCTCCTCGACCAGTGCGCGCTCCTCGCGGAGAAACGCGCCGCCGAGGCCGGCCACGAGGCCGCGCAGGATCGCGGCCTCGTCGTAGCCGCCGGGGTCGAGACCGAGCCGCGGGCTCGGCCGCAGCGCTCGCCGCGCTCCGGGCAGGCGCCCGTAGCGCGCGTGCGTCTCGAATCGTTCGTACTCGATCGCAACGTCGTCGACCCACGGCAGCGTCTGCGGGTGCGTGCCCTGCACGTGGTAGCCCTCGTTGAACGCGTCGACCACCGCCTTCCAGTTCGCGGGCAGAACGGTCGTACGATAGCCGCGCAGCCGCATGCGCTCGAGGTGGTGCCCGGCGAGCAGCCGCGGGATGGGATCGAGGAAGTCGAGCAGCGGCTCGGCATCGAGGTCCATGTTGATGAACACGAAGCCGCCCCAGCACTCCGCGCGCACGGCTCCGAGCCGGATGTCGTCGGGGAGATTCTCGAACTCCTGGCGATCGACGACGTGCACCGCGCGGCCGTCGAGCGCGTAGCGCCAGCCGTGATACGGGCAGCGGATGACGCCGTCGACGAAATGGCCGCAACCGGCGCCGAGCCGCATGCCGCGGTGGCGACACGTGTTGTAGAAGGCGCGCACGCAACCGTCCTCGGCGCGCAGCACCAGGATCGACTGATCGCCGATCACGTACTCCACGAAGTCGCCCGGCTTCTCGAGCTCTTCTTCGCGGCAGGCGATCTGCCAAACGCGCGGCCAGAGGCGCTCCATCTCGAGCTCGAGGAACGCTTGCGACACGTAGCGCTCCTTCGGTAGCATTCCGTCGTCGCGGACGAACATGGAGTCCGCCGCGCTCATCCGAGCTGCTCCGCCATGGGCGCTTCATAGTCCGGCTTGCCGCGATCCGTACAGCGCGGCGGTTTGATCCGGTGGAATTTTCGAAAAAATCTTCGCTGTCATGAAAGCCGGGCTCGCCATCAAGCTCGCCGCGATCTGTTGCCTGCCGTTCGCCCGCGGCGTCGCGGCCCAAGTGACGCTACCGATCACCACCTGCGGTCCGGTCGTGGCGAGCGGGCGCGTGGAAGCCGATCTCGTCACCGTCGCGCCGACCTGCCTCACCGTGCTCGCGAGCGGAATCACGATCGACGGCGCCGGTCATCGAATCACGGCCGGCCAGTTCGCGATCCAGTGGTCAGACCAATCGGCGGTCACCGTCAAGAACGTCGTGTCCGATCAAGGGCTGCAGATTTACGGGCCCGCCGCCCATCACAACCTCGTCACCGACTCCACGTTCGGCAAGATCGCCGTCTACCGCGGTGACGACAACACGATTCAGAATTCGCGCATGGCTCGATTGGTCGTCTCGGGTCAATACAACGATCCCGTCCAGCGCACCGTGATCAGCGGCAACGTGATCGAGGGGACCCTCGCGACCGCCGAGGAAAAGCTCGTGTTGCTCTATACCGGGCCGGACGGAGGCACCGAGCCGGACGGTACCGTTCGCTGCGGTGTCGGAGCACACACCTTCACCAACAACACGCTGACCGGCACCGTGGCGAATCCCGTCATCGAGCCCGAGTTGCTGCACATCAAGTGCGGCAAGGGGAGCACGATCCGCGGCAACACCGTTCGCAGCGCCCAGCGCGCGGTCGGGATCCTGCTTCGCGACGGGGCGGACGACAACGTGATCGAGGACAACGACGTACGGATCGGTGACGGGAACGAGGGCGCTTTGCTCATCCAGTCGGGAACGGCCGGGTATCACCATCCGCGCGACAACACCTTCAGCGGCAACGTCTTCCGCGCCGATCGCGGGCGGGTCTTCTGGCTCGAGGCCGCGGCGACGCGCGGCAACGTGTTTTCCTACAACCTGTTTCGCAACGACGCCGGCACGATCGAATCCGTGCGCTTGACGGATGGACCGGGCGTGACGACGCGGTTCGATCACAACACGTTCTATCGGGCGAGCAGCGGTCCGGTGGTCATATTCCGTGATCTCGGCCCGGGAGCGCACAACTTCACGAGCAACATCTTCTTGTACGTCGGCAATGCGAACGGAATCTTCGACGTCGACAAGGCGCAGAGCCTGGCTGCCTATCGAGGCGACTACAACGTCTTCTGGGATCCGAGCGCGTGGGTGGCATTCACGTCTTTCCGGGTGGATCTCGGCACCTGGAAGTATTTCACCGGGCAGGACGTGCATTCCGTCCAGGCCGACCCGCGATTCGTCGATCCGGCGTCGAACGACTTTCACTTGAGGCCCGATTCGACGGTGCTCGCGGCAGGTGAAGCCGGCACCACGCCAGGAGCGTTTCCGGCTGGTCCTTGAAACCGCTGCCGTCGCTGGACCGAGGTCGCGGTACTTTCGGCTACGGCACGCGATAGAACGGATTCGGCAGCAGGAATTCCTTCTCGGCGTGGCCGCCTCGCAAATCTGACGGTTGGTCGCCCACGTTGGCCACGATCGTGAAGCCGGCGCGCTCGATCTCGGCTCGAAGCGGAGCTTTGAAATCGGCGGCCGACGCGAAGTGGGCTCCATCGGGCGTCATGTAGAGTCTCTCGTAGCCGCCATAGCCGGCCGCGGCGAGGTTGCGCTCCGTGGCGGCCCGCTGTGATTCGGGACGGCCGGTGATGAAGAACACCGCGACTCCCATGGCGCGCGCTCGGCGGAATAGCTGCAAGGTCGGCGCGATCGCCGGATCGCGTCCCAGTTGGTCCCACTGCGCCCAACCGCACGGAGCTTTGGAGCCGATGATGCACGGACCATCGATCGGCCGTCCGAAATCGTCGAGCAGAATGACCTCCCAATTCGAGAGCGCGGTTTCATCGATATCGAGCACCAGTGCGGGTCGGGTCACGGCGGGTGCACGGCGCTCCAGCCAGCGCTCGGCTTTCGTCGCGGCACTTTCCAAATCGCGATCGTAAGCGCCGGAGTCGTGATACTTGCGAGCGGCAAGTCTGGCGTCGCCGACGTTTGCCGGCTGTCCCGCCGCGGCGATCGCCAGAGCGGCCGCGAGCAGCGTCGTAACGTAGGAATGTCTGGGTCTGCTTTCGCCCACGGCTGCTTGCCGAAGCGTCATCACCGGCTCCACGCTAACAAAACGCGCCGGAAAAACTGATAGAGGCCGCAGGGGTGAAGACGCCATGATCGACGACTTCGTTCGCTACGATGCCCTCGGGCTCGCCGCTCTCGTCCACAAGCGCGAGACATCGCCGCGCGAGCTGCTGGAAAGCGCGATCGCGCGGGCAGAGGCCGTCGAGCCGCGCATCCACTCGCTGGTCATGCGCTTCGACGACGAGGCGCGGAAGCTCGCGGACGGACCGCTCCCCGAAGGAGCGTTCCGCGGCGTGCCGTTCCTGGTGAAGGACCTCCACGTGATGATCGCCGGAAGGCCGCTCTGGAACGGCTGCGCGCTCTTCCGTGACAACGTCTCCGCGGTCGACAGCTCGATCATGGCCCGCTACCGCGCGGCGGGGCTCGTCACGTTCGGCAGGACGGCGTCGCCGGAGTTCGGGCTCACGGCGACGACCGAGTCGCGCCTGCACGGGCAGACGCGGAACCCGTGGAACCCGGAGCATACGGCAGGCGGTTCATCCGGCGGCGCGGCGGCGGCCGTCGCCGCGGGAATCGTCCCGCTCGCGAACGCGAGCGACGGCGGCGGCTCCATCCGCATCCCGGCCTCGTGCTGCGGTCTGTTCGGTCTCAAGCCGACACGCGGCCGGACTCCGGCGGGCCCGCTCGTCGGGGAGGGCTGGAGCGGGATGAGCGCCATTCACGCGGTCTCGCGATCGGTCCGCGACAGCGCCGCGTTGCTCGACGCCACGGCGGGCGCCGACCTCGGCGCCCCGTATGCAGCGCCGCCGCCCGAGCGCCCCTGGCTCGACGAGGTCGGACGCAGCCCGGGTAGCCTGCGAATCGCACTGCAGACGTCCACGTGGAACGGCATGCCGACCGACGAGGTCTGCCGCGCGGCGGCGGCGGACGCCGCGCGTCTCTGCGAATCGCACGGACATCGCGTGGAGGAAGCGCGGCTCGAGATCGACGGCGCGGCGCTCGTCGAGGCCGGGCTCACCATCGTGACGGCGAACCTGCGAGCGACGCTCGACGCTCGCGCGGCCGAGCTCGGTCGCTCGCTCGAGGAGTCGGATGTCGAGCCGGGCACCTGGCTCCTCTACTCGCTCGCCGAGACCCGGACCGCGGCGCACTATGCGCAGGCGCTGCGGACGATCCACGCGATCGGCAGGAAGAAGGCGGCGTTCCTCGAGACCTACGACGTCCTGCTCACGCCGACGATGGCGGCGCCCCCGCCGCGGCTCGGCGTCCTGTCGCTGTCGAGCACCGACCTCGATGCCCGCACCGCCGCGATCCAGCGCGCGGTCGGCTTCACGCAGGCCTGCAACGCCTCGGGACATCCCGCGGCGTCGGTCCCGCTGTACGTCGACCCGGCGAGCAACCTGCCGATCGGCACGCAAATCGTCGCGCGCATGAACGACGAGGCGACGATCTTCCGCCTCGCCTCGCAGCTGGAACAGGCGCGGCCGTGGTTCGACCGCCTACCGGCGATCGGGTAGAGACCGGCCGGCGATACCAACGAAAGAAGGTGCGAAATGAAAAAACCCCTCGTCGGCGTGGCGCTCTGGCTGCTCTTCCAGTTTCCGGCTGCCGCACAGATCCCGGAGGCGCCGGGACACGGCGGCGTCGCTCCCCGAGACGAGCAGCCGGACGAGATTCAAGCACCCGTTCCCGCCGTCGCTCCGCCGGTGCCGACCGTCCCCGGAAAGAACCCGTCCGCGCACGACACGGTGGAGACGATGCAGAAGGCCCGAGCGAACGCTGCGGCCGAGGCGTCGGCCACGCCGACGCAGTCGCCGAAGCCGCGTAAACGACATCGCAAGCACTGACCGCCGGACCGACCGGCGGCTCACAGCGAGGAGGCCGCCCATGGTGAAGCTGATCATCTGCGCAACCCGCAAGGCCGGGATGAGCCACGAGGAGTTCGGACGCTACTGGCGCGAGCGGCACGGACCGCTCGTGAAGAGCGTGACCGAGTTCTCGCGCCACGTACGCAAATACGTGCAGTGCCACCTCGTGAAGACATCGGTGCCGTTCGGAATTCCAGGCCAGTACGACGGCGTGGCCGAGCTGTGGTTCGACAGCGTCGAGGCCGCGGAGGCGGCTTTCCGCGAGCCCAAGTACATGGAGATCATCCGGCCCGACGAGCTGAAGTTCGCCGATCCACAGAAGTGTATCTCGTTCATGACCGAGGAAAACCCGGTCATATGAACGCGAAGACGGGAACCGGATCCGTGAAGCCCTTCAGTGTCACGCGCGGCTCTTCCTTCAGGCGACCGTCCTCGCCGAGCAGCTCGCGCGTCTTCGCGTCGATCAGGATCTGACCGCTGCGCGCGACCTGGCAGAGTCGCGCGGCGAGGTTCACCGTGGATCCGACGGCGACGTACTCCAAGCGCGCGCCGCCGACCACGCCGACCGACACCGGGCCGCTGGCGATGCCGATGCCAACGCCGAGCTCGTCGGGCGCGCCGTTACCGGTCGCGAGGAACTCGCGCGACTCGCGCAGCAACGCCTCGGCGAGCCGCAGCGCGCGATCGGCGCGATCGGCATAAGCGATCGGCGCACCGATCAGCACGAGCACGCCGTCGCCGGCGTAGTCCTTGATCGTGCCGCCGACGTCCGTCGCGGCGGCGCCGACCGCGTCGTAGTACCGCCGCAGCAGGCCGATCACCTGCTCGGTCTGCTGCCGCTCCGCGTAGTGTGTGAAGCCGCGGATGTCGCAGTAGACGGCCGAGATCTCGGTCTTCTGATCGCGAATCGCCTGCTCGAGACCCTGCCGGCGCACGAGGTCGGCGACCTGCGGCGCGAGGAAGCGCGCCATGAACTGTCCGCGCTGTCCTTGCGCGACGTGATACTCGAGCGCCCCCACCAGGAAGATCATCAGACCGATCACCGTCCCGTACGCGGCGGCCTCCGGTCGCACGACGAAGCCCGAGGAGAGAAACGGCAGCGCGATCGCCAACGCGATCAGGCGCACTCGCTCCGGCTTGTCGGGCTTGCGGTTCAGCGTCAGCACCGCGACCCAGCCGACCAGGATCACGGCCACGAAGAACGGCACCGACATCGTGAGTATGCGACCCGAGAGCAGCTCGAGGGGATTGCCGAGCCGGAACATCACCCACTCGGCGCGCTCACGCCAGTAGACGAACGAGAAGACGGCGTAGACGACCGCGGCGCCTTGGGCGATGCGCAGCGCGGCGTCACCGGGGCGGGTATTCAAATCGGCGGCGGCCGGAATCGTCCCCCGGATGCGTAGCAGCCACTCGGCGCAGGCGATCACCGCGGCGGTCACGGGAATGCTCGACAGCTTCACCCAGAGAGGCAGCGCGTCGACGTCGTGATAGCCCTGGAACGCGGCGCTGCTCCAGATCGCGAGCCCCATGAAGGCGAGGAAGACCGCGAGCACGCGGCTCGTGCTCGAGCGCCAGTCGGCGGCGAGAAACGCGGCGCCCATCCCCACGGCGACGAGCGCGACCACGTTGCCGAGCACGACTTCGAGTGATCGAGCTAGCTGCATCGACTGTCCCCGTCAGGCTTCGCACGAGCGGGGGAAGACCTCAATCGGGACGGGTTCACGAGCGCCGCGTGTCGTCAGCGCTGCGCGACGAGTTTCGCTCGATAACGCCCGGGAGACATCCCGAACCACCGCCGACAGGCGCGCCCGAAGTTTGCCGCATCCTCGTATCCGAGCGAGTAGGCGACCTCGGAGAGATTCAGATGCCGATCGCGCAGCAATTGCTCCGCGCGGCTCTTCTGATGCGCCTGCACCAGGCCGCGATATTTGGTTCCCGCCGCCTGCAGCCGCCGTCGCAGCGTTCGGCGCGACACGCGCAGCGTGCGCGCCGCTTCGTCCAGGCTCGGCGCCTCGCTCCGTGAGGCCATCAGCTGCTCGATCCGCGCGGCGGTGAAGCTCGTGCCGTCGAGGCGCCGGTCTCCCGAGTCCAGGCTTCGCAGCGAAGCTTCGAACATCACGGGATCCGCCATGGGACACTCGAGCTTCAGCCATTCCGAGGGGAGGACGATCGCGGCCGCGGGGCAACCGAAGCGTACCGAGCCGTGGAAGTGCTCGCCGTAGAGGGCGGCATAGGACGGCGGCGCATACGGGAACTCGAACCGCGCCTCGTCCATCGGCCGCCCGAGGACCGACTCGCCGAGAGCCTGTGAGCTCAACTCGACCATCTCGAAAAGCACCGCGCGCTCCGCGTCGCCGAGCGCGACGGTTTCCTCGAATCGCAGCCGATGCTCGCGGCCGTGCGACGAGGCACGCACCCGGTAGAACGGCGCCCGCACGTGCCCGAAGCGCGCGAGCATTTCGAAGCTCTTGCCGAGCGTCGGAGCGCTCACCGTGGCGAAGCCGAGCGGTCCGTGCGTCGACGCGTGAAAACGCGATCCCATGCCGAGCGCCCACCCCGGCTCGAGCAGCGCGGTCGCGTTGCCAACGAACCGCAACAGCTGTCCGAGCGTGACCTCCGCGCTCGCTTCGCCGAGCGATCCCTCGCGGACACCGGTGCCCTCGAGCAGTGCCGCCCGCAGCGAAGCCGTCTTCCCGTGCTCCCGCAGGATCAGCAGGAAATACGCGGCCGGCATCGGCAGCGCTTCCGACGATCGTTTCACCGGGTTGGCCACAAATGACCAGTCGTTGGCCAACCCTACACTCGAAGGCTCGCCCGGGTCTACGGCACGATGCGCGCCATGGAAAACACGACGAGCTCGGCGATCGGAACGATCATTCGCAACTGGTGGGCAACTCCCCCGCCGTCCTTCCAGCTCCGCAAGGCGAGCGAGCGCTGGGCGCGCTTTGCGTCCGGTAAGAAGCGCCGGACGCTGCGCATCGCGGAAGTCATCCGGGAGACGCCGACGACGTCGACGTTCGTCCTCGAGCCGCTCGACCGCGAGCCGCTCGACTATCTTCCCGGACAGCACCTGACGCTGCTCATCGAGATCGACGGCATCGCCTATCGGCGCTGTTACTCCTTCTCGACGTCGCCCGCTTCCGAGGACCGCCCGGCGATCACGGTGAAGCACATCGCGGACGGACGGGTCTCGGGCTTTCTCGCGCGGAACCTCGGCAAGGCGCAGACGATCCGTACCGCCGAGCCGAGCGGCATCTTCACGCTGACGGTCGATCCGGCGGCGGCGCGCCACTACGTGATGATCGCAGGGGGCGTCGGCATCACACCGCTCATCAGCATGACCGAGTCGATTCTTCGCGCAGAGCCCGGCAGCCGCGTCACGCTCCTCTTCGGCAATCGCAGCGAGGACGAGATCATCTTCCGCGCTCGCCTCGAGAATCTCGTCCGCGAGTTCCCGGGAAAGCTCGACGTCCTCCATTGCCTCGACCGCGCCCCTTCGACGTGGACCGGTGCGACCGGCCAGCTCGGCGGCCCGAAAGTGCTCGAGCTCCTCGGCACAGTGGACTCCGCCGCGCACTACCTCGTCTGCGGCCCCGGCAAGATGATGGAGAGCGTTACCGCGGCGCTCGCCGGCGCCGGCATCCCGAGCGAGCGCATCCGTCTCGAGCGCTTCGAGTACGTCACGCCGGGCGCGGTCGAGCGGCCCTCGGCTTCCTTTCAGGTCCGCTTCGCGAAGAGCAACACCGAGATCCGCACCGTCCCGAACGAGCCGCTGTTGAAGACCGCGCTCGGCGCCGGCGTCGCGCTCGACTACAGCTGCCAGATGGGCGGCTGCGGCGCCTGCAAGGTGAAGACGCGCGGCGGGAAGGTCGTCATGGATCAACCGAACTGCCTGACGCCGCAGGAGGTCGAGGAGGGCTACGCGCTCGCCTGCTGCTCGTACGCCGCTTCCGATCTCGTCATCGAAACCCACTGACCACCGACTCACGAAAGGAGACCAACGATGATCGCCAAGATCCTTCAGGGAATGCCGCTCGGAGCCCGCCGCCAGGTCGAGGACGTCGTCGACGCCGTCGCGATCGCCCGCCAGGTCGAGAACCGAAAGGTGCTCGCGCAGATGATGCCTTCGGTCGCGCGCGGCTTCATCGTCAAGAAGGGGAAGCAGGGCCTACCGGTGCAGATGCCGGCGCACCACAGCGCATACTTCGACTTCCAGTACGGCGGCGAGTTCCCCGAGATGTACGACCTCTACCGGCGCGCGGTCGCGAACCAATGGAACGCCGAGACACAGCTCGACTGGTCGATCGACGTCGATCCCGAGAACCCCGAGGTGCCGATCCTGCCGGAGGAGCTCGTGCCGTTCGACGGCCTCGCGCGCCACGGCATCACGCTCTCCGAGAAGGACAAGATGCGCTTCATCCATTCGTTCAGCTCGTGGCTGCTCTCCCAGTTCCTGCACGGCGAGCAGGGCGCGCTCTACGCCGCCGCACAGGTGACCGAGAGCGTGCAGTGGATCGACGGCAAGTTCTACGGCTCGACCCAGGTCATGGACGAGGGGCGGCACGTGGAAGTCTTCTTCCGCTACCTCGAGTCGAAGCTAGGCAAGCTCTACCAGGTGAACGACAACCTCTACGTCATCATGGACCAGCTCATGACGGACTCGCGCTGGGACATGAAGTTCCTCGGCATGCAGATCATGATCGAGGGTCTCGCGCTTGGCGCGTTCGGGATGCTCTATTCCTCGACGCGCGAGCCGCTTCTCAAGGAGCTCCTGCGCTACGTCATCCAGGACGAGGCTCGTCACGTCCACTACGGTGTGCTCGCGCTCAAGCGCCACTTCGCCGAAGAGCTCTCGGAGCAGGAGCGGCGGGATCGCGAGGATTGGTCCTTCGAGATCGCGCTGCTGATGCGCAACCGGTTCATGGCGCACGAGGTCTTCGAGGAGTGGTTCGAGGGCCGCATCCCGCGCTCGACGTGGAACGAGATCGTCCAGGAGGCGCCGTTCATGAAGAAGTTCCGCGTGACGATGTTCAAGCGGCTGATCCCGAACCTCGAGTACATCGGTCTGCTGACGCCGCGGGTACAGCACCTCTACGAGCAGGCGGGCCTCATGACGTTCGCGGGCGGGAAGAGCGCGGCGGAGTTGACCGCGCGCGATCTGCTGGACGAGCTCAGCTGAAACGCAGCGCGGAACAGTCGGCAGTGAGACGGCTGCGCCGTCGGAAATGCCGAGGGGCTGGCGATTGGTTCGCCAGCCCCTCTGTCTGCGGTTGCCCGCTACTAATTATTACCGTGCCGACAAGTCTTCGGTGCCGTTCCCGGTCCAGTACATTGTAGATCTGCGCAACACGCATCCTTACCGTGAGCTCCCGTCAGACAAGTCTGTCCTTCGGGTATGCATTGGCATGTACCGCAATCTCCTGGGCAAGTGGCGCAGTCCTCGCCAACGGTAGCGTCGCAAATCGTGTCACCACAATGCGGTGGTGGAGGCTGGCATTGACCGTTCTGACAGGTGTTACCGCCCGTGCAGCCGCAATCGGCGCTGCAGGTGGAACAGTTCTCGCCGAGGTTCGGATCGCAGGTCCCGTCGCCGCAGGGGTTAGCGCAAACCCCGCTCTGACAGGTATCACCGCCCGTGCACCCGCAATCGGCCGCGCAGGTAGCACAGTTCTCGCCAATGGTCGGATCGCAGGTCCCGTCACCACAGGGCGGAGCGCAGACCCCATTCTGACAGGTGTTGCCGCCCGTGCACCCGCAATCGGTGGCGCAGGTGGCGCAATTCTCGCCGCCCGCGGTATCGCAAGTCCCGTCACCGCAGGGGCCAGCGCAGACCCCATTCTGACAGGTGTTACCGCCCGTGCAGCCGCAATCGGCTGCGCAGGTGGCGCAGTTCTCGCCAATGCTCGGATCGCAGGTCCCGTCACCACAGGGCGGAGCGCAGACCCCATTCTGACAGGTGTTGCCGCCCGTGCACCCGCAATCGGTGGCGCAGGTGGCGCAATTCTCGCCGCCCGCGGTATCGCAAGTCCCGTCACCGCAGGGGCCAGCGCAGACCCCATTCTGACAGGTGTTACCGCCCGTGCAGCCGCAATCGGCTGCGCAGGTGGCGCAGTTCTCGCCAATGCTCGGATCGCAGGTCCCGTCACCACAGGGCGGAGCGCAGACCCCATTCTGACAGGTGTTGCCGCCCGTGCACCCGCAATCGGTGGCGCAGGTGGCGCAATTCTCGCCGCCCGCGGTATCGCAAGTCCCGTCACCGCAGGGGCCAGCGCAGACCCCATTCTGACAGGTGTTACCGCCCGTGCAGCCGCAATCGGCTGCGCAGGTGGCGCAGTTCTCGCCAATGTTCGGATTGCAGGTCCCGTCACCACAGGGCGGAGCGCAGACCCCACTCTGACAGGTGTTGCCACCCGTGCAGCCGCAATCGGTGGCGCAATTGGCGCAATTCTCGGCGCCGCTGCAGGTCCCATCACCACAACTCGGGCCAACTGCTAGTCGCCCAGCGAAGAGGCCGTAGTGAGGCTTGGCCGGACCGGTCTGCGGTCCGCGCGGAGCGGGCCAGTCACCGCGGTTGAAGCTGATGCATCCACTGCCGGCAGGATTTCTCTGCTCACCGGCCACTGCTACCGACGGGAAGGTCGTATCTTTGGCCATCGCGCCGGTTGTCGGATTGAAGTTGACCATGCAGACGTCGAGGTTACCGCCGACGCCGCTCTCCGTCACGAAGTAGTCGAAGAAGGAGAGCCGATGAGTACCCGCGTTCCAGTTGTCGTGATCGAACGAATAGAAGTGCGGGCCGCCGTTGGTCTCGTCAGGTACCGGCAGCACGTCCGCCAACTTCGGACAGTCCGCTTCCGAACCACCTTGGTGCACCTCATCCACGGGCTGGGTCGGATCGCCATTGTGCATGTTGTCGATGTTGCAGTGCGTGGCCGCCTCGACCGGATCGGTCTGCGAGGGGCATCCGTGCGTGATCAGATCCGTCATGGCCAGTGAAACCAGCATGCCGGGGAAGCCCTGCGTGTCGCTGCCGGTTCCCAAGCCGATCAGCGGAACCTGCGTGATCTCACGCCCGATGATCGCGTGCACCGAGAAACGATTGTCCGGAGTCATGGAGATGGCTCCATCACCCGAGCAACCCGCCGTCGACAGGGTCGGATCGATCGAGTCTCCCGCGGCCGTGTAGTCGTACACCTCTCTCCAGGTCTGATTCGGATCGGAGATGTCGCAATTCCAGAATAGCGCGCCACCGCACATCGTCGTGGCCACGCCACCCTTGCTGTAGATGTAGTTCGGAGGAGTCGCTCCGTTGGAGTTGAGATACCCGATGTCCGAGCCGCCCGGTCCATTCAGTCCACCGGGTTCCGTGGTGGCGCACTCCATGACGCCGACGTTCTCTTTGTGACCCTCGTTGGACTCGTTACGCGGGCCGGTCGGCAGCCGATACACACCGTTGATCGGACGGGGCTGGCCGCCGATGATGCATTCCGCCGAGGCTGGGCAGCCAAGGCCCGGAGCGCACGCATCGCTCAGATTGTAGTGGCGCACGGTCAGCTTGGCCATCTCGCTGACCTGAGGCAGCTGATAGACCACCTGCGCCGGGGTCGCATAGTCCGACGTGATCAGAGTGCACAGGTCGGGGCGCGCCCAGATGCCGTGCGGATTCGACGGCATGCAGTCGTGGGGGCAGTTCGGGTCGCCACCGCAGGTCTTCTCCGTGAACGGTCCGCCGAGCTTGCCGAGGAACGAGCCGTTCGGGTTCGGAGCGAATTGCAGGGGCAGAGGCAGCGCATTGAGCGCATCGAGCGGCAGCACCGTCGGGTTGATGACGTCCCACTGACTTTCGCACGTCGCATCGATCGGACGATCGCCGCATGCTTGCTGCAGCGCGGTGGTCCCGGTCGGATCCATCCAGATCACTCCACCGTGCGAGCCACCGTAATCAGGCCCCTTGAACGGGAACGGTAGACAGGTTCCACCGAGGTTGATCGAACGGCCGCCCATGTTCGTGCCGAGCGCGGTGCAGTCCGGCATCACGAACGCCGCGTCAGGAATACTCGCCGTCTGCTGCAGCAGAGTGATCACGCCGGCGCCCGGAAGGCCCGTGCACAGCGGATCGGGATCGACAGCGATCTTCGTCTGGTCGGTTGGATCCAGCGTAAAGTTCCACCAGTAGCTGTCGAACAGACCGCCGGCGAAAATGTGATTGCACTGCGAGCCATCGGCCCTGTAGGCGGTGAACGGCTGCATGTGGTGGGGCTCGTTACCGACGACGGGAGGCGTGAACACCTGGTGCACTTCCAACACCTTCCCGTACTCCACAGAGCTCGGATCGGCATTCACCTTGTACAGAGCGTCGCCACCGTTACAGAAGTTGGTGAACGGGCTCGCGTAGTCCGGTGCGTCGAACTCCTTCCCCGTGATCGGGCTGACACCCGTGCTGATACCCTTGTCGCCTGCCCACAGATACAGTACCGACTTCGGCGGCGGCACCTGCGCGCTCGCTCGTGACGGCAGAAGCAGGGCTAATGCGAGCGTACTGAGTAACCCCAGGGAAATGAATCTCGTTCGCGTCACTACTTCGTGATCCATAGAGCACCTCCCTTTAATGCCTCTACTGCGAATAAGGATGCACTGATGTGTGAGACGACTCCGGCGTCCGCCCGCGAAGGCGCGCACGGGGACGAGTCCACTGTTAACCGATGGTTTCCCTCCCTTCCGCGGGGGACCGAGGTTATCAGCGCTTCGAAAGCTAAAGAGCTAAATGGGGCGATTCTGCCGTTACCACGGATCGGAAAAATTTGTCAACAAAAATCGCCGGTCAGTTCTTGAGAAGCGAGCTGTCTTCGGCATTGGCGGTCGGGCGCGAAGTCCGGTGAATGGGTCGTCAGTCGATCTCGGCTTCCAGAAAGGCAGGTTGTGCCGCCCGCTCGTACGGCCAGGGATCGGCCTCGACGGCGTCGGCGAGCGCGCGCACGAAGACGTCCTGGCGCCGGCGCGCCTCGGGAACGGCGACGCCGCGGTTCAGCACCGCGAAACGAACCATACCGTAGCGCCGGCTTCGCAAGACGCCGACCAGGGAGCTCGCGCCGACCGATCCGAAGCTCCCGGTCTTCCCGACCACGAGCGCGCGGCGCTCGGGAAAGCGCTCCTCGAGCGTGCCGGTGTCGACGCCCGAGACCGGCAGGGCCGCCGTGAGGTCGTGTCCGCTCTTGCCCAGTAGCGCGGACAGCGCGTCGAGCAGCGCGACCGCCGCGCGCGGGCTCAGGCGGTTCGTGAGGCCGGCGCCGGCACCGTTGTCGATGACGATCTCGTCGCGCATCTCCGCCGGGACGTGAGCGCGCGCGATCGTCTGCACCGCGGCCGCGCCGCCGACGGCGTCGACCGCGTATTGAAAGACGTTGTTCGAGTAGCCGTTCAGCAACTTGACGACGCGGAGCAGGCGCGGCGAGCGCAGCACGACGAGGACCTTCTCGTCGGGCGCGGAATCGACTCGACCACCGCGGAAGACGAGCGCCGCATCGCGTAAGCTCTGCCGAGCCGGCTGCTCGCCGGCGACTGCGTTCCAAGCGGTCTCTCCGGCCGTGCCATCCAGGACGGCCTGCAGCCGCCGGCCGTCCGGGTCGGGCTGCCAATCGAAGAGCAGCGGCCCTCGCACCACCAGCCGTCCGTCGACAGTACGCACGCCGCGAGCGTACAGCCGTGCGAGGAGCAGACAGGCGCTCTCGTCGACCAGGAAAGGATCACCGCCGCCGAAGACGATGAGATCGCCGGCGAGATGGCCGTCGCGCACCGCGCCGGAGGCTCGCACAGCGGTCTCGAACCGATGGTCTTCGCCGAGACGCTCGAGAAGGGCGAGCGTCGTCGCCACTTTCGAGACCGACGCCGGATGGACCGCAACGTTCGTCGCTTGCGCAACCAGCACGGTCCCGTCGCCGGCAACCGCGTACACGCCCTGCCCTTCACCGACCGAACGTGCGAGCGGCTGCAGCGGGGGAAGCGCATGCGCCGCGCCCGCGATGGATACGACGAGCAGGATCGCCGACGGCGCCCACCATCGCGCCGCCGTCGACTTGCGCGACCGCTCGGCCGTGCTACCCCGGTGCGCGTGAAAACGGTTCTGCTCGTCGCCGTGGTGATCGGCGCGCTCGCCGATCCCGCGATCGCCGAGCACGAGCCGGCCGAGTACTCGGTCTGCATCCAGCCGCTCGGCAACCCCGACGGCGTGTTTCTCGTCGCGGCGGCGCAAGGCATCGGACGGCTGTACGGCTTCACCGTTCGGCTCCTGCCGCGTCGCGAGCTGCCGGCGGCTGCCTGGTACCCGCCGCACAGCCGCTGGCGCGCCGAGCGATTGCTCGCCTGGCTCGACGCCGCCGTCGCCGCTACGGCGGGGTGCAATGCCATCGTCGGCTTCACCGACGCCGACATCTCCACCACCAAGCATCCCTATCCGGACTGGGGCGTTTTGGGTCTCTCCGACATCGGCGGTCGCTCTGCCGTCGTCTCCTCCTACCGCATGCGGCGCACTTCGGACGCGAACCGCCGCGCACGCGCCGCCAAGGTCGTCAATCACGAGCTCGGCCACGTCCTAGGGCTCGGGCACTACACCGGCGCGGAAAAGCACTGCCTCATGGAAGACACCCGCGGCAAGGTCAAGACCATCGACTTCCAAGACGGCCGCCACTGCGCTGCGGACGTCGACGCCATCGCTCGTCTTCACGGCTTTCGGATTCCCAACCGCAACTGAATCGAGAAACGGTTTCACGGCCTCGAGCAGCTGCGCGAACTGCGCGGCGTGGGTGATGTCGTGGCCGTCTGGATAGAGAAAGTCATACGGGCCTTGTCGGGGATCGGAATCATTGAATCCGCGGACGGAGAAGTACGGGACGCGACGGCGCCGCGCCAGGGTGCGCAACGGTTCGGGGTCGTTGCCGGATTGATCGACGATCCCGTCGATCTCCAGTCCGTGGTCGAGGAGGTGTCGCTGCAATCGAGCGCCCGCCGAGACCGACCAGCTGATGATCCTGCGCATTCCCGCGGCGCGCAGGTAGGCGAGCGCGGCGGCGAGCGAGTCCACCAGCTCGCTCTCGTGGAACGATGCTTCGTACCCGCTGCCTTGGCCCGTGCTTCCCGGATAATTGAGCGCCAGAACCGCAAGCCCCATTTGATTCAACGCGTAGAAGTACGGGTTGAATCGAGGCGAGACGTTCTCCGCCGGGCCGCCGTGAAGCCAGAGAACCGCCGCCCGCGGCTCGTGCGGCGCAAAATAGAAACATTGGTAGTGCTGCCCGGAAGCGGATTGGCAGTCGACCTCCTTCGCCGGCCACGCGGTTCCTGAAATCGCGAATCCCGCGTACCGGAAGAGCACCCACCGGTCGTGGCGATATTCGGCGAGAGTGCGCGTGCTGGTCTCGCTGGCCGCGATGGCGAAAAACCGTGAACCGATCTTCCGGAGGCGCAGAATCTGAATCGGATCGTCGTTGCGAGTCGGCAGGGTGGAGCGATATTGCGCGCGATAGCCGATCCGTAAGACACCGTCGGCGACCTCGACGACGTCTCCGGTCTGCGCGGAGACCGGATTCTCTATCAGACGACCCTTCGAGATGGTAAACGACTTCCTGAATTCCTCGCCTTTGCGACGTGCGATCATCCCGACCGTACCGTCGGTCTGCAGGTGGAAATCGACGAAGCCGTCCAGCTGCTCGTCGGCGAGCAGCGGCGAGCAGGAGAACCCGGCATCGTGCCGTTCGCAACGAAAGATCTTGGAGGGCGTACCCATCCCCCCGGTCTCTCCCATCACGATCGACTCGGAGGCCCACAGGCAGTGATCGAAAGCGGGTCCGATGGGCTCGCCGATCGTCACCAGGTGCGGGGAAGGCTCCCGATCGAGCGACGCGACGATCTGCCGGTCATCCTGGTGGTAGGAAATCGTTCCACCCTTCGGGGAGACGCAGAACCCTCCGTTGTCCCGACCCTCTGCTTGCGACGGCGTGAGATTGGTCAGCCGCTGCGAGCGAGTCGAATAGTGAAAGATGGCGAACGCCCGTTTTCCCGAGTCTTGCGCCGCCAGGAGAATCTCGTCGTGCGAGAGCGGCGTCGGGCTGTAGAGGTCTAGGGTCGGATGCGCCGCGAGCACTGCCCGGGGAATGACCGGCTCGAAGCGGCCGCGCTCGAAGAGATAGGGAGCGAAGCGTCCCTCCCAGTTGGCAGCGAGCAGAGGAGCGCCGCGGAATTCCTTCAGAAAGCTCTGCGCCTGGCCGAAATAGGAGACGTCCGGGCGAGCGACCGAAGCGCCTAGCAACAGGGCCGCGACGCAACCGACGATCGCCACGCGAGCATGGAAGCCGTTCAATCGCCGACGCCGCTCGACAAGCTCTTCGTGGTGGTGGTGTGGATCGGGCTCATCGGCTGTGTGCTCGCGTCCGCGCCGCTGAACGGCGTGAGCGACGTCGAAGCCTTCGACTATCCGAAGGAGCTCATCCTCGGAATGACCGCGCTTCTGGTGTCGCTCTCGTGGCTCGGACGGCGTGACCATGCCGTTGCGATCGGCTGGAGCGACATCTGTTGGCTGCTCTTCGTCGCCTGGGGCGGACTGTCGGCGGCGACGGTGGCGACCAATCAATGGTGGGCGTGGCGCTCGGTGGCATTGACGGCGTTCGGGCTCTTGCTGATGTGGTCCGCTCGCCGGCTCGCGCGCGCTGGCGGGCGCGACTGGCTCCTCGCCGCTGCGTGCTCCGCCGTCGGGGTGCTCGCGCTCGTCGTCCTGCTCGAGGCGTACGGTGTGATCGCCCGTCAATCTCTGTTCGGACGAGCTCCCGGGGGATCGATGGGGGTTCGCACGTATGCGGCGCACGCGATGATTCTCGGGGTGCCGCTGCTGGTCGGTCAACTCGAGACGGCTCGTCGCGTCTCCACGCGGATGCTCACCGGCGGCATTCTGCTGGCGACGACGATGGCCCTGGTGTTGACGCGGTCTCGCGCCGCATGGCTCGCGGCTGCGCTGGCCGCCGTCCTGGCGCTTCTGCGATTCGTCCGGCGCCCTTCCCCGGCTGGACGAATGCTGCCGATCGGCGTCGTGGTGGCGTGCGGGATCGCAGCCGCCGTGCTGTTGCCCAATCAGTTGGTATGGTCCTCGGTGCAGCCGTACCGTGACACGCTCCTCGGCATCGGCGACTATCATCAGGGCTCGGGGCGCGGTCGCTTGCTTCAGTACCGCAACACGCTGGCGATCGTACGGGATCACCCGATCCTGGGCGTGGGGCCGGGAAACTGGACCGTCGTTTACCCGGCATATGCCTGCAGCGCCGATCCGTCCAACCGTCCCGGGCAGATCTGGCAAACCCCAGCGCGTTCGACGAACGATTGGCTCGGGATCGCCGCCGAGCGCGGCCTCCCCGGGCTCGTCTTGCTCCTTCTCGCACTCGCCGCGACCGCACGAGCGGCGTGGCGATCGTTCGGCGAGCCGAACGGGTTTGTCCTGCCGATCACTCTGGTCATCTTGATGGTGGTCGGTACTTTCGACGGCGTCTTGCAGCTGCCGTTTCCCGTATTCTGGCTGTTCACACTGTTCGGCACTTTGATGCCGGACGAACGACCAGTCGCGACCGCGACGCTCGGCATCACGACGCGCGCGGTGTTGCTCGCGGGAATGTTTGCGTGCGCTTTGCCGATCTTGCGCATCACGCTCGACCAGGTGCGAGCGCAACCGACGCTGGCGAGCGAGACCGGCGTCGATGACCTCGAGCGTGTGTCCCCGTTGCTCCCCTGGAATCCGCGATTTCACGCCTACGCGGCTATACGATGGGAACAGGCCGGGCGTTGTGACCGGGCCATCGACCACTGTGAGGTCGCCCTTCGGCTCAGTCCCTCGAACGCGCTCTGTGCGGCGATCGTCGATCGCTGTCGCGCGGAGGGCAGTTGAAACGCGAAACCGGCTGTTCGACGCGAGCGCCGCTGTGGTATCCACCACCGACACGGTGACGACATGCCGAAACCGAGCGACGACCTCTTCTCTCACCAGCCGCTGAGCGACGATCCCGGCTGGTTCGACCGCTTCTACTGGAACGTCCACTCGCCGCGCGGCGAGTTCACGATCTCGCAGGGCATGGGCACGTATCCCGGCACCGGCGTGATCGACGGCTTCGGCATGCTCGCCGACGCCAGAGGCCAGCGGAACTTCCGCGCCTCGCGCGAGGCCAAGCCCGGAGAGCTGCGAGTCGAGGCGGGACCGCTGTCCGCGGAGATCCTCGAGCCCCTCGAGCGCTGGCGCGTTCGCCTCGACGACAACGAAGCCGGCTTCTCGTACGATCTCGAGTTCGAGGGTGATCTCGCGCCGATCGACGCGGGGCGCATCGAAGGCCGCTCGCGCAAGACCGGCGCTCTGCTCGACTTCTCGCACTTCGTGCAGGTCGGCCGCGTGCACGGCAAGGTGACGATCGACGGCGTCTCACACACGCTCGACGCCGACACCTGGTACGGGCTGCGCGACCGCTCGTGGGGCATCCGTCCGGGCGCGGGCCACGAGCCGCCGTCGAACGTGCCGCCGTCGCCGACCGCCGGCCGCCACGATTGGGTGCTCGCGCGGATCGGCGATCGCGCGGTCTTCTACTTTCTCTCGGGCGGCGGCAGCCGCGGGCCTCACCTCCTCGGCGCCGGATTCTCCACGCCCGAGGGCGAGATCAAGGTGAGCTCCGTCGAGCGCACGCTCGATTGGGACGAGCGCGGGCGCTTTCGCGGCGCGGCGGCGAAGCTGCGCACCGAAGGCGGCGAGACCATCGATCTCCATGCGAGCGCTCCGGCGGCCACGCTCTACCTTCGCGGCGGTCTCTACGGCGGCTGGCGCGGCCTCCAACAGGGCATGCGCCGCGGCGAGCTCGTCTGCGAAGCGGAGCGCTGGTCGACGAGCGAGCCCGCCGTGCTCGCCGAGGTCTCCGGCCTCAACGATCACGTCTGCAAGTTCGAGACGCCGGCCGGCACGGGCTTCGGCATCTACGAGGTCGCGTCGGGCGTCTGAGGGGAATGCCCGAAGCGTTCGAGCCCGATTCGGTCGCGAAGAATCTCGCGGCGTACCTGCGCCGCCAGGTCGGCGCCGAGGTCACGGTCAGCGGCCTACGGCGCTACACCGTAGGCTTCTCGTGGATCACGTTCGGCTTCGATGCCGAATGGCGCGACGCGAAGGGAGCGAAGCGCGAGAGCCTGATCCTGCGCCTCGGCCCGCCGAAGGGGCTCTTCGCTCCCTACAGCGCGCTGCCGCAGTTCGCCGCGCTCGAGGCGCTGCACGGCACGGCGGCGCCGCTGCCGAAGGCTCACTGGTGGAGCGACGATCTCGACGCCTTCGGTGCACCGTTCTTCATCTGCGAGCGCGTCGAGGGCGAAGCGCCGCTGCCCTGGGTGGCCGAGGGCCAAGAGGCGTTTCCCGCGCCGCTGCGCGACTCGCTCGGCGAGCAGTTCGTCGCAGCGCTGGCGGCGATTCATCGCTTCGACTGGCGCGGCACGCGCCTCGCGACGCTCGGCGCGACGGTCGACGAGAAGAGCGCCGCCGGCGAGCAGCTCCGCTTCTGGGAGGAGGTCCTCGAGCGCTGGGCGCTGCAGCCCTATCCGATGCTCCAATGGGGGCTCTCGTGGCTGAAGCAGCATCGGCCCGTCGCGCCGCGCGTCAGCGTCGTCCACGGCGACTATCGCACCGGCAACTTCCTCGAGAGCGGCGGGCGGATCACCGCGATCCTCGACTGGGAGCTCGTCCATCTCGGCGACCCGATGGAGGACCTCGGCTGGATGTGCATGCGGAGCTTTCGCGGCCGCTCTCCATATATGTGTCACCTGATCGAGCGCGCGCGGCTCTACGAGCGCTACGAGGAGCTCGCCGGCATTCCCGTGTCGCCCGCCGCCGTGCAGTTCTACGAGGCGCTCGGCACGTTCAAGCTCGCCGTCATCCACGTCGGCGCCGCGCGCTGCTTCGAGGACGGACGATTCAAGGACATGCGCCTGGCGTCGATGGGCATCCATCTGCCGCGCCTGACGCTGCAGCTCGAGGCGACGATCGAGGGCAAGTCATGACGAACTCTCTGCCGCGCATCTTCGACGGGTTGATCGAGACCTTGCAGAACCGGGTGATCCCGAAGATCGCCGACGTCTCGGCGCGCGCGCAGGCCTACGGCGCGCTCGACATGCTGCGCAACCTGAAGCCGCGCGTCGAATGGGCTGTGGGACCGCTTCACGAGGACGTCGCCGCCGAGCTCGCTCTCGCGAGACGGATCTGCGCGCTGCTCGAGGGCACGGCAGCGCCGCAGGCGCCGGTCGAAGATCTCGACGCGTCGAGCCCGTCGACCGCCCCCGACCTCGAGGCGATGCGCGAGCAGCTCGATCGCCATCTGTGCGAAGTGCTGCACTGGCTCGGCGACCATCGCGAAGCGCTGTCGAGCGGGCGCGTCGAGGAGATCGAGCGCGCGATCCGCGATCAGCAGCGCGTGCGGTTGAAGCGCGAGGTGAAGCTCACCGCGCCGCCGCTCTTCGGCGAGATCTCGCGCGGGCAGTGAGCCCGCCGAAACCCGCGTGAATTCACAGGCGTAGCGCGGGGACCGCAAGACACGCAGGAATCTTCGGAGCGATCCGGCCGTCGGCGGGTTTGAATCAATGGAGACTTTTGCCCGTGCACCTGAAGCGCGCCGTCGTTTGTGGCCTGCTACTCGCGATCGGATTCGCGACGTTCGAGCTGCGATCCTTTGTCTCGGCAACGCCGACGGCCGCCGCCGAGCCGCCGGTCACGATCACCATCCCGCTCGGCGCGCTGGACGAAATTCGTAGCCTCGACCACCGGCCGGAGGTCGCCGAGGTAATGCGCACGGCGCGCACCTACTCCGATTCCCCGATCTTCGTCGAGGCGTACGTCACGGCCGACGATGCGCAGTCGACTCGTGCCGGCGCGGTCGCCGCGGAGCTGGTCATCGAGATGGGCGGCTATCTGGCGACCCACGGAGTCGAGCCGGATCGCATCACGGGCAAGGGCGTGGGAATCGACCCGGCGATCGGTAGAGCCGTGGTCGTCTCGTTCGGCGAGGCACCGCCGGCGCCGGCGTTCGATGCGGGGATCGTCGAAGCGGCTCGCAAAGACCCGCGGCGCGCGCCGCGAGGCTGACTCGCATTCGCTCACGACGCCGCGACGAGAATCGTGGCTTGACCATGTATCGCGCGGTGCGGTACGCGCGATCGTCCGATGGCAGACGTCTCATCAGCGCGGCCCGCGGGAGGAAGCGCGGTCGACGGCCTGAGGGTCATCGAGTACGGCGAAGGGATCTCCTGCGCCTTCGGCTCGAAAATACTCGCCGATCTCGGCGCCGACGTCGTCAAGGTGGAGCCGCCCGGGGGCGATCCGCTGCGCCGCCGCGGCCCGTTTCGCGCCGACCGCCCCGATCCCGAAGCGAGCGGCATCTTCCTCTACCTGAACGCCAACAAGCGCGGCATCGCGCTCGATCTCCGTGGCCGCGAGGACCGAGACGCGTTCGGCGCGTTGCTGCAAGACGCCGACGTGCTGATCCACAACGTGGCGCCGGCACGCCGCGCGGAGCTCGGCCTCGGCGGCGCCGATCTCACGCGCGCGTATCCGACGCTGGTCGTGGCCGCGATCTCGCCCTTCGGCGACAGCGGCCCGCACGCGGATTACCGCGCGCACGAGCTGACGGTCGCCAACGCTTCCGGCTGGGCGTTCCTGAGCCCCGGCGCGTCGCCGCATCCCGAGCTGCCGCCGCTCAAGGCCTTCGGCAGCCAGCACGGCATGCAGGGCGGCCTGCACGCGAGCCTGACGGCGATGGCCGCGCTGCTCGCCCGGCGAAGCAGCGGCAAGGGCCAGGCGATCGAGGTGTCGGAGCAAGAGTGCGTGTCGGCGATGCTCGAGATGAACTTCATGCACTGGAGCTATGCCGGCCGCGAGACGTCGCGCTGTGGCAACCGGCTGGTCGGCCCTTGGTTCATCCTCGACTGCGCCGACGGCCAGTGCTTCCTCATCTGCGTCGAGGAGCATCAGTGGAAAGCGCTCGTCGAGTTCATGGGCAACCCGGAGTGGGCGAAGGAGGAGATCTTCAAGGACCGACTCGCGCGCGGCGCGAACCAGGACGCGCTCTACGCGTTGATGAGCGAGTGGGCGAGCCAATGGAAGGTGCAAGACCTCTTCCGCGAGGGACAGAAGCGGCGCGTGCCATTCGCCGCGGTCAATCGCATGGGCGAGATCTACGCGGACGAGCAGCTGGCGAGCCGCGGCTTCTTCGTCGACGTGAGCCATCCCGTCGCCGGCGGCTTCCGCATGCCGAGCGTGCCGTTCCGCTCGCCGGCCGGGCGCTACACGCTTCGCCGGCCCGCGCCGCGCCTGGGTGAACACGACGCGGAGCTGCGCGGCGCCGGCGCCGCGCGCGCGGCCTCACGAGACCCCTCGCGCGGCGAGTCGGCGGCCAAGCGTCCCCTCGAAGGCGTGCGAGTCCTCGACTTCACCTGGGCATGGGCGGGGCCGTTCGCCACCTTGCAGCTCGCGCACCTCGGCGCCGAGGTGATCCGCCTCGAGACCACCAAGCGGTCGTGCGTGACACGATCGATCCCGCCGTTCGCCGACGATCAGCCGGGGCCGAACCGCGCAGGCTACTTCAACCAGTACAATCAGGGTAAGCGCAGCGTGACGCTCGACATCCGCGCGCCCGAGGCCGCCGAGATCATCCAGCGATTGGTGAAGGCGAGCGACGTCGTCGTCGAGAACTTCGCCGCCGGCGTCATGCAGCGGATGGGTTTCGGCTACGAGACGCTGCGCGCCGTGAAGCCCGACATCATCATGCTGTCGATCTCGGGCTACGGGCAGGTGGGTCCGTACAGCGGCTACATCGCCTACGGGCCGCCCGCGGGCGCGCTCTCGGGGTTCTTCGCGACGACCGGCTACGAGGGCCTGCCACCGGCCGAGATCGGCATCTCCTACGCCGATCCCAACGCCGGCGTCTGGGGCGCGAACCTGGTGCTCGCAGCGCTGCTCCACCGCGCGGAGACCGGCGAGGGTCAGTACGTCGATCTCTCGCAGTGGGAAGCGGCCCTCATGATGATGGGCGAAGGGTTGATGGAGCACGCGATGAACGGGCGCACGCCGGAGCGCATCGGCGATCACGATCCGCAGCTCGCTCCGCACAATACGTACAAGGCGCTCGGCGATCAGGAGAAGTGGGTCGGCATCTCCGTCGCCGACGAGGAGCAGTGGCGAGCGCTCTGCACCGTCATGGGCGACGCGGCGCTCGGCAACGATCCGCGCTTCGCGACGATGGAGCTCCGCAAGCAGAACGAGGCCGCGCTCGACGAGATCATCACGCGCTGGACGAGCGCGCGCGATCGCTGGGAGGCGACGCATGCGCTGCAGCGCGCCGGCGTCGCCGCCTATCCCGCGCTCAGCAACAAAGACCTAGCCGAGAACGAGCACCTGAAAAGCCGCGGCTTCCTGGTCGCGCTCGAGCATCCGGAGGTCGGCAAGCGGATCCACGCCGGAGTGCCGTGGACGATGTCGGGAACGCCGACCAAGGTGCGCGCGCCCGCGCCGCTACGCGGAGCGGACACCGACTCGGTGCTGCGCGAGCTGGCGGGGTATTCGCCGGCCGAGATCGAGCGGCTGCGCGCGGCCGGCGTGCTCAGCTGAGCGCAGGGCCCGTCGGCGGCGTTGCTAGCCGACCTGCCCGACGCCGCCGACTGCGAAGTCGACGAACATTCCTAGGGTCTCGTGGTTCCCCGTCGCGCAGAACAGTCTGTAGGTGCCGTGCCCCAACCGCAGCTTGACCGTCACCTCGCCTGGAGTCTCCGGGATCGCGGTGATTTGCTGGACGTCCCCGGACTCACAGGGCGAGTCCGAATCCGGGCAGCTTCGGAGCGAGAAGTTGTGGAACCTCGAAGTGTCGTCCACCGTGAGCCAATACGTCCCGGGCCGGAGCGAGAGGTCCGCGCGATTCCTCGTACCGTACTCGACTCCATCCCACGTGAGCGCCAGGCAGATGGGGCTACCCGTGTTGGTCGAACAGAACGCCCCCTCGAGCGCGCGGCCGCTCGCAGAAGCCGTCACACCGTAGACGGCAACCGCGCCGATAACGACGAAGAGGGCGACGATTGGACGGCGGAGGACCTTGGCTCGCATCGATGGAAGCTCCTTTTTCGGTTCGACGCTGTCTCCTTATGGTGACGTGACGATTTCGTCTAGACCCCAGGGAACACCAACGACGCCTCCACCGACGGATTCACGAGCCAGGCGCGACGAACGCGTATACGTCCTGATGGTCGAGCCATCCGCGCTCGAGGTAACACGCAGGGCTCCAGTCGCCCGCGTCGGCGGCGAGCTCCAGCATCCGGGTTCTCGAGATCATGGAGATTCCGTAGCCATGCTGGCCGTCGTAGTCGACGTAGCCGTACCCGGTGTCGCGAAATTGCGAGAGCAGATCGCCCTGCGCCGCCGGGCTCAACCCGTATCTCTGCGTGCCGTCCTCGATCCACTCCCGCGTCCGGATGCCGTGAGTGGTGAACACGCACACGCCGCGCGGGCCGAGCTGGCGGCGCAAGAAGGCGAGCAGCGCGGCGCTCGCGGCGCGATCGATGTGGGTAAGCAGCGACCCGCACCATACGAGGTCGAACGGTCCGACGTCCGCGAGCGAGTCGAACCGCGGCTGCGATGCGACCGTGCGCGCCGAGAAGGCGCGCCGACAAAAATCGAGCGCCGTCTCATCGATCTCCCCGGCGGTGATGGTCGCTTGGGGAAAACGCGCACGGAGAAAGCGCAGGACACGGCCGTAACCCGACGGAAAATCGAAAATGCTGCGGACGCTGTCGGCAGATCTTCCGGCGGCGCGCAGCGCCTCGTCGATCGCCTGCACCGCGGAGAAGCCGACCGCGAGGTAAACCGCCGCGGAGCCGTCGTACGTGAAATCGTCGGGCGTCGTGCGCAACGACACGCGAGCAAGCCATCGCTTCTCTTCCGCCGTCAACGCCGTGGACCGCAGCATCGCGCGGTGCGCCCGACGAAACTCGGCGGCCCTGCGTAGATTCGCCGCGATGGGAGACTTGAAGAAGTGATACGGATTGCCGAGTCTCATTGGCGCGAAAGGTCCCTTCAGCGGAGTCGTGCTATCGGCACGGAGCCTCTCAAGCGAGCACGAACCGCCTAGCCGGTCGAGGAATACGCGATGCAATACGCGAAAGGCCAGCTCGTTCGCCACGCGACTCTAGGGCTGGGAAAGATACTCGCGATCGACGGCACCCGCATCACGGTCTTTTTCAAGGACCAGAAGGACGATCCAACCCGAAAGATTGTCGCGGACAGACTCGAGCTCGCAGAGACTCAAAAGGACCCGTGGCTCGATCATCTCGACGCGAAGCTGATGGAACCCGGTGGCGCCCGGACCTATCTCACGCATCAGGGTGCAATCGAGAAGTTCCTCGCCCGATATCCGACAGGATTCACCACCGATCCTTCGTCGGCCTATTGGAAAGAGGAGCGCGAGTACAAGTGGGAGGCGCACGTCGCGTGGAATCAGGCGCTCGACCGCGCGACCTTCAAGGAGCTCATCGACGCCCGGAAATATCGTGAGATCGTCAAGCGAGCGATGCGCGTCATCGCACCCGTGAATCTCGTATCGCCGTTCCAGAAGGCAGCGCTACACGAAGGGTTGCAGACATCCGAGGCGGCGGAGGCGTTTGCGATTTCCGAGTACGAATTCCTCTATGGCAAGGGCCCGGACGAGGCCCGATTCAACCGACTAGTCGCGGCGCTTCAGGATATGCCGCAACCGAAGACGCCGACCGCGAGATGGACGGTGGCGACGATCGTGCCATTCCTGGCCAGGCCCGAGCGCCATATGTTCCTCAAGCCCGAAGTGACGAAGGAGGCGGCCGAGCGTCGCGGCTTTGCGCTCAATTACAAACCCCTCCCCAATTGGCTCACCTATTCATGCCTTCTGCAGTTCGCCTCCATCCTCATGACCGAGCTTCAGGAGCTCAAGCCCCGAGACATGATCGACATACAGTCATTCATCTGGGTGACCGCGGAAGATTGAGCCCCCAGCGATTGTTCCGCGTCGAATCGAACAACCCGACGTCACGAGCCAACCGCCGCTTCGCGGCGTTTCGGCACGGCACCTCCACGAAAGCCCACATCGTCGCAGCGCCAACCATCGTAACCGCGACGCAGACCGCGAAGCCGAAGTAGTCCGGCGACGTACCGGTCACTCCCCAGCGGCGAGCGTAGGACTCGAAGACGAGGAAATGCAGTAGATAGATCGAGTAACTGATCTCCCCGAGGAAGACGAGCGGCGCGCTTGCGAAGAACGACGACGCGATCCCCTTTCCGAAAGCAAAGACCAGCACGACGAACGGAAACACGAAGGCGTCACTGCTGTGTCCGAGCCATTCCGATCCTGCTCTGCCGAAGATCGGCGCGAGGAGTATCAACAATCTCGAAGAGACGACGCTGTAGACCGCAACGCCCATGACGAGAAGCTCGAGCGCGGTGAACAGCGGCACACCAGCGGAGCCCGCCAGCGGCCGTAGCCGTCGAAACGCGGAGTACGTCACCATGCCGGTAACGAATTCGAACAGCCGCGCCAGGGGATTGGTGTAGAGCAGGCCGTGCACGGTCGGCATGTCCTTGTGACTCATCGTCGGCAGATGCGCGGCCTTGCCGAGCCAGATCAGCCCGAAGATCAGCAGCGCCGATCCCAGCCATTTCCACCACCACGATTGGTCCCAGCGCCGAATCAAGAATGGGAAGCTCATGTAGAAGAAGAGCTCCGTCGAAACGCTCCAGGAGACCGAATTGTAACTGAAGTACCAGGGCCAGGACGGAATCCAGCCGTGCACCAGCAACACGTTGGCGATGATCGTCCGGTCGAGTGGTGTGTGCAGCATGACGATCACCAACAGCAACGCCATGACGTGAGCCGGCCAGATCCGCGCGATCCGCGCGACTAGGAAACTGGCGATCGCGCTTCGGCTCTCCAGAGTCGGGTAGACGTAGGAAAGGATGAAGCCGGACAGAACGAAGAAGAAGGACACGCCGTGGTCGAGCGCGATCTCCGGCAGCGGGATGTGCAGCCGGTACGAATGATGAACCACGATCATGCTCGCCGCAACGAAGCGAAGACCGGTCAGTGCGTAGAGCTTCACGCGGGGGTCGAACCTTATAACGCGCGGGGTGGCATCGGCCAGCGGAGGGCGATCGCCGGCGCGGATTTCGCGGAAGTCGATCGGCCGTCAAGAATTGCTTCGCGCCGGTTTCCGCTTTCTACGAGCCGGCGTTGGATGACGCGCCGGCCTGGACTCGCGGCGCGTCGGCTTCTTCGCGACGCGCTTGTCGCCCGGGCACGTGAGATGCGCGCGATAGGTCTCGCCGATGCAGTCTCCGGTGGAGACGGGAACGAATGACTCTTTCCCGCGCGCCGGTTTGCCGACGATGAAGACGCCGCGGCCTGGATGGATCGTGCAGACGACCATCGTCTTCGCGGCGTTGACCTTGGCCTGAGCTACCAGCTTGACCACGCGCTCGTAGGACCCAGGCTTGGTGATCATCATTTCGGTATTCGCCTTGCATTCGATGTCTTTGAAGGCGTCGGCGGACGGCACCGCGAGGGCCAGCGGAACGACGAGGAGCGCGAGCGTTCGTAGGATCATTCGACTTCCTCTCCCGAGCGTCTGGTCAGCCGTCGCGGAAGCGCCGCGTACTAAGGCATCGTCGGCACGGCGGCGGCGATCGCCAATGCCGTCTTTCATGCAACCGGTGTTCGCGTGCGCAGTCTGCCGATCACTCCGGACAAGCTACTCCGGCTTGGGTGACCCGAACCGGCGGCTCGACGGACCGACCTCAGCGGCGACGAGCGAAATACTTCTTGTAGTTCTCCGCCGACTGGGCGAGGTCCGGTCGCCGGTCGAAAAGCGGCTGCATCTTCTTCCATGCTTCCTCGCGCTTGGCAGGGATGTATTCCGTCGGCCAGTAGCCCTCGTGAGGCCGGTACCCCTTCAAGACGTTGCGGGCGACGGTGACCTTGTGAACCTCGTCGACTCCGTCGGCGATGCCCATCGTCGGCGCGGCCGCGTACATCGCCTGGATGGGCGTCAGGTCCGTCGTGCCGAGTGCGCCGAGGACGTGGAGCGCATTGTAGGAAACCTCGCGCAGCACCTTGGCCATCGTGAATTTCACGGCGGCGATCTCGGTGCGGCAGGCCTGCGTGCTCGAGTTGTCGATCTTCCACGCCGTCTCCAGCACGAAGAGCCGAAGCATCTTGATGGCCACGTACGAGTCGGCGATCTTCTCCTGCACCATCTGGTGCTCGGCGATGACCTTGCCGTGCGACTCGCGGCTGAGCGCCCGCTCGCACATGATGTCAAAGGCGAGCTTGCACTGGGCGATCGTGCGCATCGCGTGATGGATGCGGCCGCCGCCGAGGCGGCGCTGGGCGAGCGTCTTGGCGCCGTCTTCCGGGCCGAGCAAGTGGTCGAGCGGAATGCGGACGTCACGGTAGACGACGTGGTTGTGATTGCGGGGCTCCGGCATCATCTCCACACCGGGCGTCTTGCGCGGAACCACGAACATGCCGTTCACGCACATCACGAAGAGCAGGTCGGCGACCCGTCCTGCCGAGGTGAACCACTTTTCTCCGTTGATGACCCATTGATCGCCGTCTCTCACGGCGCGCGTCTTGAACAGGTTCGGGTCGCTGCCGCCTTGCGGCTCGGTCATCGAGTACGCGGAGAACATCTCTTGGTTGAGCAGAGGCACGAGCCAGCGCTTCTTCTGCTCCTCGGTGCCGTAGGCGGCGAGGATCTCCATGTTGCCGGTGTCCGGCGCGGCGGCGCCGAACATCTGCGGCGCCCCGGTGTAGCGACCGATGACCTCGTTCAAGAGACCTAGCTTCAACTGGCCGAAGCCCGGTCCGCCGAGGTCCCGATCGAGGAAAATCGCCCAAAGGCCCTGGTCCTTGATCTCCTGCTGGAGCTCACGGACGTAAGCCTTCACTACGGGGTCGGGCGACCGCACGGCGTAGGGGAAGACGTAGTCGAGAGGCTCGACTTTCTCCTTGCAGAAGCGCTCGACCCAGTCGAGCTTCTCCTGGAATTCCGGTGTCGTCGAAAAATCCCACGCCATGTCAAAGCGCCTCCATGTTCTCGTTCATCATTTCCGCGGCGGAAAGGCCACACCGGCGTCGTAGCGCATCGTGACCGTTGGCACCGAGACAACGGGTGTGTCAGACGAGTCGGCCATGCGCACCCGCGCGCGGATCAGCGCTCACGTGGTCTGGGACACGCTCACGCGCCCGCCGGCACGCACGATCGACGACGTGCCGTGGAGCGCCGAGGCGATCACCCCGGAGTGGTTGCGCGCGGTAATGTGCCGAACCCATCCTGCGGCGCGCGCGTCGCGAATCGACGTCAGTGGCGGCCACGAGGGATCCAGCGTGCGGCGCAAGATTCGCGTCACTTGGAACGACGCCGGCAGCGCGCTCGGGCTGCCTACCGAGTTGTTTGCCAAGACGACGCCGACCCTCCTCACTCGCTTGTCGTCCGGCATGGCCGCCGCAACCGAGGGGCGCTTCTTCCGCGAGCTGCGTCACGAGCTGGCGATCGAGGCGCCGACGATCATTCACTCGGCGCACGATCCCGCATCGGGTCGCTCGATCCACTTGTTCGAGGACCTCGTCGCCACGCGCGGGGCACGCTTCTGCGACCACCGCACGCCGATCTCCCGTTCGGAGGCCGAGGATGTCGTCGACACGCTCGCGACGATCCATGGCCGCTTTTACGCGAGCGCGCGCTTCGCGGCGGAGCTCTCGTGGGTCGCTCCCTACGAGACCTTCTTCCGTACCGGTGAGAAGAACGGAATTCGCGCCGGCCACGACCGTGCCATGGTGGCGGCAGCGGACGTAATTCCGCTCGCCGTGCTCGCCCGTAAGGACGAGATCTGGCCGGCAGCCGAGCGAGCGCTCGCGATCCACTCTCGCGAGCCGAGGACACTGCTGCACTCAGACGTCCACCTCGGCAACTGGTACGTGACTGGTGAGGGTCGCATGGGGCTTGGCGATTGGGCGCTCGTCTGCACGGGTCATTGGGCGCGCGACCTCGCCTATGCCCTGATGACGACGCTCGCGATCACCGATCGTCGTGCGTGGGAGCGCGACTTGCTAGCCCGCTACCTCGAGAACATGCGTCGCCTTTGCACGCTCGACGTCGATTTCGCGGCCGCGTGGTCTCGCTACCGACAACAAGCGTTCGCGGCATTGCTGATGTGGACGCCGACGCTCTGCCATCCGCCAACCATGCCCGACATGCAGCCGGAGGCGATGTCGCTCGAGATGATCTCTCGCATCGCGACGGCGATCGCAGATCTCGGGGCGCTCGACGCCGTGGTGGGCTGAGGGACACATCGGAGGAGCAAATGGAGCACGGACGTACCGTCGAGCTGAGCGCGGATGAGTGGAGCCGGGCGCTCGTCGAAGAGTTGCTCTTTCGCGCCGCCGCCGCGGTCTCCGATGCGCCGCCAAAGGAGGGCTTCGTCGAGATCGCGTTGACGTTCCGCTTGACGCCGAACGCCGTCGACGGGTCGATCGAGATTCGCGCAGACCGTGCGGCGGAAGCTTCCCTCGTCACACGCCTGCGCCGGCCGTTCTGAGCGGCGCCTTCTCGGGCACCCCACCGCACGCGGACGGGAAAGGCCCTGCCAGTGCGACTATTCCCTTGGGGTCGTCGTCGACTTGCGGCGCGCGACAACGACGACATTGTCGTTGGTATCTGCCCGCGCCCGGTGATGAATTTCGACGACCTCCCACTCATCGTGCGCTTCGATCATCGAGGCAATCGCCGTTCCGCTGAGGGCCCACCACCACTCGTAGTCCCACGCGGGGTGAGTGCCGAAGCGCTTGAAACTCCAGCCTGGCAGCAGCACCTTGCTCTGGGCGCGACTGAGACCGGGCAGGAACACCGCGGCGTTGCTCAAGCCGGGAATTTCGATCATCCCCTTGCTGCCCAGAATCGCGTACTTGTCTGCAATCGCGAGTAGATCGGAAATCACGCGGAAGGGTTCCGGCGTATGATACAGCAAGCCGGTGGACCAGACCACGTCGTGGCGGCCGATCACCGACTCGAGATTGCGCAGGTCGAGGTCGCCCTGGATCAGCTTTACCTTTGAGTTGCGACGCTTGTGTTCCGCCTCGTATTCCGGCGTCGGGTCCATGCCGTCGAACGCAGTCACCTTGGTCGCGCCATGCTGTTCGGCGTAGAAGGACGTCATGCCGTGCATGGCCCACATGCAACAGATGTCGGCGAAACTGTGCCCAGGCGCGTACTTGGCGATCAGTCGTCCGTACAGGGTGCTAGTCGGCTCATGGGAAGACCCAGGAAGAAACATGCTGCGATCCGTCCGGAGTATCCGCAGCGACAGGCTGGTGGCCTCGCGCATGATCCATAGTGCAAGCCTGTCGCGAAACCGGATTTCCCGAAGGAGGCTGCTGCCGCCGCTGCGTCGCCGCGACTGCACGCCCGCGACGGCGCTGTAAGCCGCATTCGTCTTGTCTTCCATGAGCCCAAACTCCCTACCAATTATGGTGCTGTCCTGTCAGCACTAGGGGTTCGAGCGGGACGCCCCCAGCCTGGAGGATCCACGTGACTTCCCTCCTTCTGAATCGGCTAGCCTGGGGCACATCGTCATTCGTCGGGTTCTCGCTTCGCATGAATCCCCCTGATCGTCTTGGATTTCATCCGCGTATCGAGGCACTCCGCGGCATCGCCGCAATGCTCGTAGCCGGATCGCACTCCTCGCAGGCTCCGTTGGGACGGCTACGGCTCTTCTCGGAGCCGGTGCTCGACGCGTCCGAGCCTATTTGGGGGATGCTCGCACGCGCCATGCGCTATGCGCTGAACGCTCATGGAGCGGTGATCTTGTTCTTCGTCCTCAGCGGGTTTGTCCTTTCGCTATCTCTAGACCGTGGTCCGTCAAAGCTCTCGGCCAGCGCGCGCAGATTCTTCATCGCGCGAATCTTCCGTTTGTATCCCGGCTGTTTTTTCGCCGTGAGTCTGTTCGCGCTACTGTACTTTTGCGTCGGTGCGTCCCTGCCTAACGTCGATCCGACGAGGTATTCACTGTCGAGCATTCTTCGAAACGCCCTCCTGCTCGACCACTCCATCAACGGGGTCATGTGGACGGTGCAGATCGAGCTATGGGCAATGCCGCTGGTGTTCGCCGCTCATCGCCTCCGCCGGAGAGTCGGTGAGGTGGGCGTCGTCGCGCTCAGCGTCGCTCTCGTCCCCGTGTTGTTCAGCGCACAGTTGAGAGCGTGGATCCACCCGGTAACGTTCGCCTTCATGTTCGGAATGCTCGTGCCGAGTGTGGGCAGAGCTCTAGTTGAACGACTCTCGCGGCGATGGGCAGCCGTGTTGGCTTCCTTGACGGTGGCGGCGTTCTTCCTGGCCCGCCCGACCGTACTCCATATGGGCTATGACCCGACCTTCGCCTGGCTTCCCGAAGGATCCGCTGCGGCAGTTTTCATCGCGCTTCTCGTCTATGGTCCCGCTCTGGGCGCTTATCGCGTCCTTGATATCGGTCTCGTACGCTTTTACGGCAAGATCTCCTACAGCTTCTACCTCCTCCATCCGCTCACTCTACTTGTCATCTGGAAGATACCCGAGACGATCCAATCTTGGATCGAGGTCGGCGTGCCGAGCGCGGTCATCGCCCTGATGCTTTGGCTGGTAACGAGCGCGGCTATAACACCACTGGCTGCAGCAGCCTATTTGCTCGTCGAACGGCCGGGGCTGTGGCTGGGCCGGCGGTTGGGAGCACCTACCTCCCGAGTCCCCAAGCTGGAGTTGACCGAATCGATCGCGCACTAGGGCTCTTCAGATTCCGATTGCGTGGCCGTGGATGCAAGTGATCTGCTCTGACCTGCGGCTCACTGCAAACGGTGCCGCATGATGACACCATCCGCGGCCGCTGCGCTCGAGCTGTTGCGCGACAGCTCGCATTTCAACTGGACCATTATCCCGCTGCTGCTGGTGGTGATCTATCTCTACGGCGAGCAGGTCGCACAGCAGCACTGGAGCGTCGTGCTCGGCGCGCTCGCGTTCTGGCTCATGGACTGGATCAACGAGATCTGGAACGCGTTGCTCTTCCACTTCAACCAGTACGCGCCGGCCTGGGCGACGCCGGGCAACGATTCGGCCTACGTGATCCTCATCGGGCTCAATATCGAGATCAGCTTCATGTTCCTGGTCATGGGGTTGTATGCGATGCGCCAGCTCCCCGCGGATCGCGAGCTCAAGATCCTCGGGATCAACAATCGCTGGTTCCTCGCCGTATTGAACTCGATCCTCTGCGTGCTCGTGGAGATCCTGCTCAACGCGATCGGCGCACTGACCTGGGACCTCAAGTACTGGAATACGAATTTCCCGGTGCTGATATTCCTGATCGGTTACCTGCCGTTCTTCGCTGTCGGCTATTGGGTATACGACCAGGGCCGCAGGCAGCAGGTCGTCGTGGTCGGCATGCTCGCCGCGATCGTCGGTTCCGCACTACTGGTCTTCGGCGTCGTGCTGCGCTGGATCTGATGCGTTTCCTGGTCGCGGGGTTTGTGCTGCTGCTGGCCGGCTGCAGCGCGGACGAACGAGACTTTACCCCCGGCGGCACTTCCCGCGAGCCATTCATGGCGCGTCCGGAGCCGAACGCGCCGGTACCCGACTGCGAGCTCCCGGGCGGGACGATCGGAATCCCGGACCTCGTCGCGGACCCGCTGCCGTTGCCGGACAGCGGCAATGGCTTGTCCGCCGGTTCCGGGCTCGGCGGATCGGCAGGCCTGCCGAGAACCGTCGCGCTGCGAAACGAGCGCCAGACGTTCAACCGCCGCTATGAATTTGCGCTTCACGCCGGCCGCGTCTGGTATCGCTCGCATGCGGAAGTGACCGGGATCGAGCAGCCATGGGCGCCGCTGACGATGCCGTCGTGCCTTGCCGGTCACGTGATCGGGATTTCCGTTGACGACGACGAACTGATCGCGCTGCGCGCCGACGGCAAGATCTACGGCATGGACAACGCGCTGAAGAATCCGCTGCTGTTCAACTGGAGCTCGCGCTGGGGACTGCCGGTGTGGACGGGCGACGGTCATATCGTGCCCGACGACTATCTCGCCTGGTCGTGGACGGTGATATCGCCCGCAGAAGACCACAATTGGACCGATCCCGCCGGCAATGCGCATGCGATCGGGCAGGGTAAGGTCTCGCACATCTGGCTGCTGCGCGATGGCGGCCAGCGCTTCACCTATGTGGACCCGTGGCTGCCGCGCGACGAGAGCTACGAGATGTGCGGTCCGCAGCGCGGCCGGTTCGTCGGCATCAACCTGTCCGCCAGCGGCTCGACCATCGCGACCGTGAACCGTGCCGGCGACATCTACACGCGCCACTACGATTTCGACCTCGGCGGCAACGATGATCTCTTTTTCGACTACAGCTACGAGGATCAGCGCGGCGTTTCGAACCCCGCCATCCAGCTGCCGACGTTCGCTTGGGTACGGCAGCCGCGGATCCCGGGGTCATTCACACAGAATATCAGCATCCACAAAACCGGCACGGACATGATCCACCGTATCGTGCGCGTCGAGGGCACGAATGACGGACAGAGCGGCTATTGGCAGCGCGACATCGCCGATTCCGTGGAGTCCGGCTGGCAGTTCGTCCGCACCGACGAGCCCCTGCGCGGACAGTTTCTTGGCGGTACCGCGGAAACCGCCCCGAAAAAAGACAGCTACTATCGCCACGAGCCGGGCGACGACGACGACTGGCTCGGTGAACTGCTCGATTTCAACGTCTATTGCTCGCCGGCGCAGCTGCGCGTGCGTGTCGCCCAGGACGCGCCGATCGAACTGCTGCTGCACACCACCGACGTGATCCGCCAGAGTGAGCGCGCACGCGGGCTCGACGACGATCCGCGCGGTTTCAGTGGCGCGGTGGAGATCCCCGCGGCACTATTCGAGTCGCTCGCCGACCAGCCCGCGGCTACGCAGGAGTTTCTGCAACAGCATCTTCAGGGGCGGCGCTTCACGACCGTCACCGTCAGCGGGGTAACCGACCGCATCAGCGTGGACGATCTGGGATGGGTTTTCACCGCTCCTTGATTCGATGGCACACGCTTGGCACCTCGTACTCGACCGGGTTCTCGATCGTCACGATGTTGATCGTCGGCGACAGCAGCTCCTGGATGATTGCGTAGAGCGTCGTCGTCTTGCCGCTGCTCGTTGTCGAAGAACTGCTGGCACTTGTGGAACTGCTGGCAACAGGTTGCGTCCCCGGCGAGTGCCCACCGCGCGCTGAATCCCGACAACAGAGCGAGAACCATCACCGCGGTGACTGCGGTTCGCATGTCATCGTCCCCTCTCGTTTTTGGCTTCTCGAGCCCGCGCGACGGTTTCGTAGGACAGGCTTATGGCGGTGAATGCAACCCGGAGACTGGATTCTGCGAAGGTGCTTAAGGGAAGGGAGAAGCCTGCGCCACCAACGATAGCTGTGTAGCCGGTCTCGAGTGCGAGACGTCCGTGGGGACAACCACCGACAACGCCGCTGTGTGTGAGCTTGATAACGTTCTCGACCAGGTTCTCACCTTCCCTTGGACTGCCTGTGCGAACCTCGGCTGATCCACCGGAAGTTCGAGCCAATCTTGGCGATCCTCCGACGGCTGCGTCTTTCACGCGCGTTCCACCGCCGGGCGGCGATGGTGACGGCAACCCGCCGAGCGACAGGCTGTTGTCGAGGTGAGACGCGTATTCGTGAAGCCCGCCGCCGTCGTCGCAGCGCGCGTGATCGGGCGGTAGCGGCTCGCAGGGCGTCCGGCGATCCGCAGCTGGACAGTCGCGCTCCGCGCGCCTCAGAGCGCGGGCATGACGTGTCGGGCGAAGAGCTCCATAGATCGAAGCGTGTTCTTCGGATCGTTCCCGGGCATCGACATGTAGAGCACGAGGTGCGAGCCCGGAGAGCGTCGCAGATAATCCTGCAGGCCGGCGCGGACTTCGTCGGGCGTGCCGACGAACGCGGGCTCACCGAAGAACTCGCCTTTCCGCTCCTTCCGGAACTGCGCCGGCTTCGGCACCGACTGACCTTCGACGTCGCCCGTGATGTCGCCGGAGGCGACCGCCCAGTCGTGGTAGTACTTGAGCACGTGGTGAAAGCCGTCGGCGACCTCGTCCCACGCCTTCTCGCGCGTCTCGGCGCAGTAGCATGTGACGAGCTGCACGATATTGAAATCGGCGGGATTCCTGCCGTGACGCTCGAGCGCGGCCAGGTACTTCTCGCGGTGATGGCCGACGCCGACCGAGGAGAAGTGAAAGCCGAGACGCGCGGCGCGGTCGATCGCCTTGTCGGCGCGCGCGCCGACCCAGATCGGGAAGTTCTTCTGCACCGGCGGCGGCATGATCTGAATGCCGTCGAGGTGGTTGTGCTTGCCCTGGAAGCTGAACTTTTCGCCCGTGAGTAAGCCGCGCAGGACGTGCAGGCCCTCTTCCATGCGGCGCGCCCGCTCGGCGTGGCGGATGCCACGCGGATCGAACTCGTAGGGCACGTACCCCTGGCCGACGCCGAGGTCGAATCGTCCGTTCGAGAGGATGTCGGCGGTCGCCGCGTCCTCGGCGACCGTGATCGGGTCGTGCAGCGGCAAGAGGATCACGAAGGTGCCGATTCGGATCTTCGTCGTGCGCGCGGCCGCCGCTCCGGCGATCGTCATCAGCGACGGCGAATAGCCGTCGTCCGCGAAGTGGTGCTCGGTGAGCCACGCGTGGCCGTAGCCGAGCTTCTCCGATTCGACGATCAGGCCGAGCTCGTCGCGGTAGACCTCGGGCCACGGACGACGGTTGAAGGGCGGATTGCGAAAACCGAACAGGACGCCACAGTCGACAGCCATGATGGACTCCTCGCGTTCAGCCGAGCGGGGCGATGCGCTGCTCGGCCCACCCTTTCTCGTGCGGAGCCGAGAGTCTCAGGTTCACGCGCAGGTGCTGGTACTTCCAGCGGCCGTCCACCTTCACGTAATCGTCCTTGTACTGCAGCGCCAACCATCGGGCCTCGCGCTGGTCGCGGAACGTGAACGGCCCGAGGAAGTACCATTCCGCGCTCGCCCGGTCGCCGTCGACCTCGATGATCGGATTCATGACGTTGTGCTGCGAAAACGCGATCAGCTTCTGAAATTTTCGGAAGAGCTCGCGGATCGCAGCGTGCCCCTTGCCGATGCCGAATTCCTTGCTCTCCCAGATGCCGTCCTCGGCGAACACCGAGGTGATCCGGTCCGGGTTGTGATCGTCGTCGCAGATCTCGCAGTACCGCGCCTTCAGCTGCTTGATGGCTTCGATGTCTTCGAGACGCGTGAGGCGCCGCTCGACGTCAGTGAGCTCCATGTTCGTCCTCCTTTCGCAACGTCCGCCGTATCCGGCGGGCACGTTGCCCATCCACTACCACCCCGGTCGGTTGCTTGTCTCCGCGCGATTCGAGACGGCGACGTGATGCATGACGAGACCTGCATCGGGATGGCGCGCGTGCTCGGCGAGCGGGACGACGGCTTCCCGGATGACACTCTCGAAACTCGTACGGCAGACAGGCTCGAGAAGAAAATCGCCAACACAAAGCTCGTTCCGCTCAAACGCTCCGACCGTGCTCTCGACGCCGCGAGAAGGTGAGAGCGTCGTGCGAGCCGCCACGTCGCAAATCCTTTCTTCGTAAGGCAGGAGCGGCGCGCTTAAGCGTGACTGAAGGCTCTCGCTATTCCATCCGCAAGCGGCGCTCGCGCAGCGACGACGCCGAACGGTGGAAGCGAAACGCCGTATGCACGCCGGTGTGGCCGAGAATCAGCGCAAGCGTCGCCTGCAGCGTCGCGACGTCGTCGTCGAACGCCCCGTGCGCGCACGAGCGCGACGCGCCGCTGCCGCCGATCGCGGCGTCGTTCGGCGAGCGCACCCACTGCACTCGCCCGTTGTCGATCAGGCAGCTCACCTTGGGATCGGCGCGGATAAACTTCTCCATGCCGAGAATCGGCGTGCCGTCGCGGATCCACGGCACGCGCGGCTTGTCCTCGAAGGCGTTGGAAACGAGGTAGAGTAGCGACTTGTTGTAAACGTGCGCGCAGTTATCGTCCTGCTCGGCTTTGTCGGTAAGCGTGAACAATGAAAACCGGCCGATGCGATCGTTCTCGATCGGACGCACGTAGTGCGCCTTGAAGAGCTCCACCGTGCACGCCGGCGCCCACAGCGTCACGGTCGCCACCGGCACGCCCAGTCCCCGCTCTCCGACGAGCGGGCCGCACTGGATCTCGCCTACCGCCGTTAGCAAGTCGACCAGCGGCGCGTGCAAGATGCTCCCCGCGCTGTGAGCGACCACATGAATCTCGATCGTCGGATCCTCGGCCATAAGGCGCGACAGCGTCTCGACCGTGACCCGCGCGCCTCCGTCCTTGGCGATCGTCGCCAATCGGGCGTTCTCCTTCATCTCGCTCCATTCGGCCTTGCCGCTCATCGTCCGTGCCACCGGCTCGAGCAGATCATCGAGACGGTCGAGCATGAAATCCTTCGCGGCGTCGAGCACCCCTTCCGGACGTCGGCGGGAAAGCGCGTCCTCGAGCAGGTTGCCGAGCGTCGTCCAGAAGTCGGTCTTCCAGATGAATGCGAGCGGATAGACCTCGACGTCGAGCAAGCCCTGGCGTTGGTCCGCCACGCGCTGAATCGCTTGCTCCTCCGACACCAACCCGCCGTGCGCGTACAGCAGCAATCGCTTCTTGCTCCATCCTCGGGTGATTCTCGGAAAGTCCTCGAGCAGGATCTCCTCGACGTCCGCCGCCGTCGTCGCGAACGGCCCGGTCGCACGCAGGCGGCCATCGTTGCCGAGGCTGACGACGTGGCAGCGAAGATTGCGATACGCGTAGCCCTGCGTCTGCACGGCGGCCGCCGAACGCACGGTCGCGGCTCCTTGCGCGGTGTGGAGCTTGATCGGTACGCCGAGGCGCGCCACCCAGACGTCGGTGCCGTTCTCGAGCCAGTCGTCGTAGCCGACGAGCCCATACCCTTCCTTCCCCCAGCTCGTTCCCCACGAGTTCTGGATCCAGAAGCCGCGCTCGTCGAAGCCAACGATGGCAAAGGCGTGACCGCCGAGCTTCTCCTGGCGTAGCGGAATGAGGCCGTCGCCGCCGACCTCGTTCCAGCCCGAGTGAACGGTGGCGGTCGCGAACAGCACGCCCGCCTCGCTGAGCGCGCCGTGCATTGCCACAAGGTTGCGATGATTGACCCGCATGTAGGCGCCGAGCGGCCGGTGGATCGCATCGGCCGCGCGCAGGTCGTTCAGATTGCCGCCGTCCGCGCCCGCTTCGTACGGCCACAGCCGTTCGGAACAGACGCCGTGCTTGTGCCAACCCTTGATGGCGCCGCGTGCGCTCGATCCCTCGTAGCCTTCTCCGGGCCACTCGTCGTAGCGCTTGGCCATCTCGTAGAGCATGCGGGTGCTCACGCGGTCGACGAGCGCGACCGATCTGCGGCTGCGCAACAAGTAGTGAACGACCGTGGCGAGCCCGAAGCCGGTGCAGGCTCCCTCGCCCTGCTGGTCGAGGACCGGGACGCCGGCCTTGCGATACGCGGCGAGCGGAATGCGCGCGGGTACCTCCGCAAGCGTCGGCTCGTACATGCGGTCGCGGAAATCGATGGTGTCGGGGCGTGCGTCGAGCCTCGCTTGACGCTTCGAATCGCTCGACGGTTGCGCCGTCGCTTCTTCGAAGGGAGTGACCGACGGGGCAATCCGCTTCGAAAGCTGCAAGCTATCCGTCTTCGTTCCCATCTTGGCCGGTGATTGCTTTCCACAGAGCCCACAGGACGAAGAGCGCGGCGATCGGCGGCATCACAAGGTATTCCACGAGACGCAGCGGAATCCGCGGATAGCTCACGCGCGGATCCCAACCTTCGTCGTTCTTCAGCGATTCGATCTCTACCGTGTCGGGCATATGCTCGTCGGCGAGGATCGCTTTCGCCGTGTCGAGCCCGGAGATCACCGCGCTCTCCATAGTCGTGATGTCCGCCGCGGTCTGGCAGTAGTCGCCGGCCATGTAGAGGTTGGCGAGGCGGCTCTTGGCCCGCGGACGAAACGGCCACGCGCCGACGGTATTGAGGAACAGCGGCCGGCGCACGTTGAAGAGCGAGAACGAGCGTGACTCGTCGATATCGGCGCGCTGGATCTCCGGCATGTATTCGAGCAGCTCGTCGATCACCGGGCGCGCGGCCGGCGTATCGATCGGGCCGACGACCGGCGGCGAGGGATCGTCGTCGGCCAGCGTCTGCAGCGCGGAGAAGTCCGAGGCGATGATGCTGAGCTCCGAGGTCGGCAGCTTCCAGTGCGCGCGCAGATCGATGAACGAGGTGAGAAACCGCGACTTGTAGAGCACGATGTGCTCGTCACGAAGATGGATCTTACGCTTCAGCGCGAGGTGGAATGACGCCATCGCTGCCGAGCGCAGGTTGTAGAAGTCTGACAGCGCCTTCTCGCCGGTCGCGACCGCTGCGGGCGCCGCCTCGGCGGCGAACAGCGGCGGATCCACGAAACGCACCGCGACCTCATGCGGAACCGCGAGCACGTAGATCGTATCCGGCGTGCCTACGGTGCTGCCGTCGGCAAGGCGCAGCGAGGTCACGCGATTGCCGGCTAGATCGATACCGGCAATCGGTTGCTCGAGCCGGATCGACACGCCGAGCGATTCGAGCCGCTCCTGGAAGGGCCGAATGAAGCGGTTGTGCAAGTCGCCATTCATGATCGAGTAAAATGGCGAGGGCGTGCGGAACCACGCGCGCGCGACACGTTGCATCGTCATCGCCGAGACCTCGTAGGCGGCGATCGAGCTTCCCTGCAGCACCGTGTGGTGCTCCAGGTTGGCGATCGACTCCGTGACGAAGGGCTGCGCGCGCAGAAACCCGGTCAAGCTCGTGCGATCGAGCGCGCTCCGGTAGCGGAAGGGCTCGTTGGCGAGCTGGAAGAGCGCGAAGAATGTGAGCAGCATGTCCGGCCACGGCGCGATGCCGTGAAACGTGTTCCACACGAGGTTCGTCAACGACTCGCGGTCGCGAAACTGCACCCAGCGGGGCCCCGAGTCGGACGGCCGGCGCACGTAGTAGAAGCTGTGCAGGCCGATCAGGTTGCCGCCGATGCCGAGATCGTCGAGTAGCCGCAGCGTGTTGGCGTACCACGGGGGAAAGACGTGATAGCCGTGGTCGACGAACTTGTCGGCTTGGGGCACATGCTCCGCGCCGGCCTTGCCGCCGAGCCGGTGGCTCGCCTCCAGGATTTCCACGTCGAGGCCGGCGGTGCGAAGCTCGCGGGCGGCCACCATTCCGGCCAAGCCTCCCCCGACCACGACAACCTTCTTCGCCATCCTGGTCTCCGGCGCTATTTTGTACGTAGCGGTCGCTATTGCGGAGCGGTGCTCGCTTGCGCCGTAGCGGTTGCCTTTCCAGCACATTGGGATCCTAAGCTTAGAATTCCACGTGGACAAGTTGTCGCG